>WNEV01001602.1_pt1 | contig 12492 bp, 7 predicted proteins | sample 5399861 | NCBI WGS metagenome assembly WNEV01 (sample SAMN13153335, study PRJNA577476) | soil metagenome | isolation source: 40 cm grassland meadow soil 2 days after 3rd rain plot 2 | place: USA:California | collected 2015-11-11 | reverse complement strand
GGTACCCGATTTTCACGAGCGCCTCGATCTGGCGGCGCACCGGGACCTCGCCCGTGCCGGTCAGCACGTAGCGCCGCCCTCCTGCAGTGGCCGCCGGTACCGAGTCCTTCAAGTGCGTGTGCCGGATGTAGCGCCCGAGCTGGCGTACGGTGTCCTCCGGCTGCTCCTTTCCCGAAACGAACGTATGATGCGCGTCCCATAGCAGCTGGACGGCGGGCGAGTCGGCCTGTCGGAGGAGCTCGAGGAGAGAGGGCGAGTCGGTGAAGTCGCCGTGGGATTCGATCAGGACAGTGACGCCCTTCGGCTGCGCGTAGTCCCCGAGCTCGCGCAAGCCCGCCGCGATGTGCGCGAGCATCTCCACGCGCGGCACGTCTTTCACGTAATTGTTGCCGAACACGCGCACGTACGGCGCGCCGAGCGCCTGCGCCAAGTCGATGAAACGGCGCGCCTCGGCGAGCTGCGCGGCGCGCTGCGCGGGGTCCATCTCGTGCATCTGGGCCGAGGCGCCGAGGCAGGAGACGGAGAGCCTGCGCTCGGCGAGCTGCCGCTTGACGTCGCCGAGACGCGCCGGCGCGAGCTCGGCTGCCTCGCTCAAGTCCATCGTCGCCTGAAGCCCGCGCAGCTCGACGGCGCTGTAGCCGTGCGCGGCGGCGAAGTCCAGGATCTGGACCAACGGCCACGCCGGGCAACCCAGCGTCGAGAAACCGAGCGGCAGCCTCACCCCCTGACCCCCTCTCCTTTCAGGAGAGGGGGGACTTTGGGCGTACCCCCTCTCCCGAAGGGAGAGGGGACCAGGGGGTGAGGACAGCGCGAGGATCGCCGCGGATGTTTCGACGAACTCTCGGCGGGTCGTCATCGGTCGGCTCCTTGTCTCATCCATAGCAGCGGCTGGCGGATCGGATAGTTGCGGACGACCTCGTCCACCGTCGGATCGGCCGGAAGGGTCTTCCACAGGTCCAGGTAACGTGGCTCGCGCAAGGCAAGGCCGCCGAATAAGAGAGCCGGATGGCGGACCGGCCACGCATCGTAGTACATCACGTCCGGCGGCTTCGGCCAGGTACGCTTGTCCTGGATGAAGGGATACATGAATGCGACCGCCTTGCGCATCCCTCGCCCATCGGAAGTCGTGTACGTCCACAGGTCCGAGCCCGGAGTGGAGAGGGCCCAGGCCAGGGTTCCCATCACGTCGAGCTGGAAGAGGGAGTAGCCGTAGGGCTTGGTGCGCGCGAGCTCCCGGGGGAAGCTCCCGTCCGCAGCCATCTGCTCGGGGACAAGCGTCTCCCGGAAGAAGCGGCGCATGGACGCGAGCCGCGGCTCATCACCGACCAGTTGCGCAAACGCGGTGACCTGGAGCGCCCACGCCGCGCTGTGGTTGTTGCCGCTGTTCCGCTCGTCGATCCCGTAGGGGTGAGTGGTGATCCACCCGAGATACTGTCGGAACCACCGCTTGATCCCGGCGAGCGTCTCGCCCTTCAGGTACCCCATCTGCTCGAGCACCCAGGCAGCCCGTGCGACCTCCACCAGGTGAACCGTGTCGATGATGCCGGTGCCGCGCCCCGTCGCCCGTCCCTTGATCGCCTGCCCGTACAAGAGGTTCGGATTCATACGGGTGCGCCCATCCACGAACCACGCTGCGAGATGGGCGACGGCGTGGCGGGCGTAGGCGGTGTCGCCCGTGATCTGGTAAGCGGCCACGAGCGCGGGGACGACCTGACTCAGACGGCGCATCGCATCGCGGTGGGCGACGAAATTGGCCGGGTTCGTCTCGCCATCGCGGCGGACGTACGGGCTGTCGGGGCTCCGCGGATCGGGCCACCAGTAGTCGCCTTCCGAGGAGAAGTCGTGCGGCCCCCCCGCACTGCGCGGCGCGGAGAATGCGGTGACCGTCACGGGCGCCTCACGCAGGTACTGCAGTGCAGCGGAGAGGACACGCTCGCGCTCGAGTCGCACCAGCTCACTGCGCGCGAGCTGCGCCTCGGCGGGCGCGGCCAGACCGCCGAGCACCAGCAGGACCAGGAGCTTCGCGATCTCAGGGCTGGACGGCGAACTTGTAGATGGTCCGCGAGCGGTACTGCTCTCCGGGACGCAGCGTGGTCGACGGGAAGCTCGGCTTGTTCGGCGAGTCGGGAAAGTGCTGTGTCTCCATCGCGAAGCCGTAGCGGTGCCGGTATACGACGCCATGCTTCCCCCGCAGCGTGCCATCCAGGAAGTTGCCGGAATAGAACTGGAGCCCCGGCTCCGTCGTGTAGATCTCCATTAGCCGGCCGCTCGAGGGCTCGTACACCCGCGCTGCAAGCGTCGGGCCGCCGTCGGCACCCTTGTTCAGCACAAAGTTGTGGTCGTAGCCTCGCCCGTACCGGAGCTGCTCGTCGTCCTGGTCGATGCGGGCGCCGATCGCCGTGGGCGTGCGAAAGTCGAACGGCGTACCCGAGACGCTTCGGATCTCGCCCGTCGGGATCAGCGTGGAGTCCACGGGCGTGAACCGGTCGGCGTTCAGCGTGACCACGTGGCCCAGGATGTCACCCTTGCCGTCTCCCGCCAGGTTGAAGTAGCTGTGCTGTGTGAGGTTGACCAGCGTAGCGCGGTCGGTGGTGGCGTGGTAATCGAAAATCAGCTCGTTTCGGTCCGTGAGCGTGTAGGTGACCGTGGCCCGCACAGTGCCCGGGTAGCCCTCCTCGCCGTCGGGGCTGGTATACCGAAACACGAGACCGACCGAGTCCGCACCTTGGAACGGTGCCGCGTCCCAGACCACCTTGTCGAAGCCCTTGAGACCGCCGTGGAGGTGATTGGGACCGTTGTTCTTCGCCAGCGTGTAGGTCTTGCCGTCCAGCGTGAATCGGCCTCCGGCGATGCGGTTGCCATATCGGCCGATGATGGCGCCGAAGTACGGCGACGACCGCAGGTAGTCCGCCAGGGAGTCGTAGCCCAGGACGACGTCGTCGAAGCGGCCGTGGCGATCAGGGACCCGTAATGAGACGACGATGCCGCCGTAGTCGAGAACCCTGGCCTCCATCCCGTTGGCGCTCTTCAGCGTGTAGGCACTCACGGATTCCCCTCGGTCGGTGGTACCGAACGGTGCCCGTGTCACGGAGGCGACGGGCCGCGGTGCGCCGCGTGCACACGCGGTACTCCATGCCAGCATGACGGACCAGCCAGAAACGGGGAAGGCGAAAGGGCGTCTCACGCCGTGAGCCGTCGCGTGGACGCGCGGATCACCAGTTCGGCCTTCAGGGCGACCTTTTCCGGTTCCGCGGGAGCAGACGTCCTGGACTCGATCTGTCGAATCAGGATCTCCGCCGCTCGCTTCCCCATCTCGTACTTGGGCACGCGCACCGTCGTCAGCGGGAGGGGGAAATAGTCCAGGAGATCCAGGCCATCGAAGCCGATCACGGAGACCTCCTCCGGAACGCGGATCCCGAGCTCCCTCAGCGCCTTCAGGAGGCCCAGCGCCACTAGGTCGTTATAGCAAGTGACCGCCGTCGGGTGGTCCTCCCTGCGCGCGCCGAAGTACTCCAGCCCCACTCGATAGCCGTCTTCCGGTGATGCGCCGGCGTGGACGATCATGGCCTCGTCGAAGCGCAGGTGAGACTCGCTGAAGGCGCGGCGGACGCCGTCGGCCCGCTCCTGGGTGTGCTCGGAATACTTCGGGCCGGCGAAGTGCACGATGAGGGAATGGCCCTGGTCGATCAGAAATTTCACCGCCTCGCCGGAGGCCTTCACATTGTCTACATCCACCAGATGCGCCCGGATGCCCCGCACTTCCTCCAGGAGCACGAACGGCGCGCCATGGCGCTTGAGCTCGAAGAGGTGCGAGAGGTCTACGTCGTCGCTCAGGATCGGTGTGATGATCAACCCGTCCACCTCGCGCTCCGTGCACTGCTCCACGATCCGACGCTCTACCTCGTAGCTTCCCTCGGAGCTGCTCACCGAGATCAGATACCCATGGTCGCCCGCCACCTCCTGGATGCCGAGCAGGATCTCGGCGTAGTACGGGTTCGGGGCCTCTTTGACGATTCCTCGATCACCCGGAGCACCGCCCGCCGCGTGCTCTCGCGGATCTTCTTGTTGTTGAGCACGGCCGAGACTGTGGATTTGGAGACGCCCGCGAGCGCCGCCACGTCGGAGATCGTCGAGTGCTTCAGCGCCGGCTTTCGCATGGGCCTCCCTAAACCGCTCCAAACTACTTTCCCGGTTTCGCAGCAGCAAGGACGTTCGCCAGCGCCAGCGCCGCCAGCTCCCTCAGGGTGGATCCTGACCCGTCGCCGGCTGATCCCCGGGCGCGGATTTGCCCCCCTTGCGGCCGAGTCCCACGACGCGTATATGGTGAAAATTACCGAACCAATCGGAGCGCCAAGAACCGGTTCAAGAAGCCCACGGTCCGTCGCAGAAGCCAGGGTAGCGTGACCGCGCGGCCGGTCCATGGCGCTCCAGCATATCCATCGGAGGGGCTCACGATGCTCCAGCCGCTGCGGCAGTGCCAACGACTTCCTTCCCCTAGACGCGTGTTGCAGATGGTCCGAGCAAGCCTTCCGCTTCTGGCGCTGGTCGCCGCGGGGTACCGTTCCGCTCTCGCGCAGGACAGCGTGCGTGGGCGCGTGGTCAGCGCCAGCGACGGATCCAAGCTGCCCACCGTGCGGGTCGTGGTGGGCGGCACAAACCAGGAAACGCTAACCGACGACCGGGGCCAGTACAGCCTCACGCTACCTGTGGGAGCGCGCACTTTGGTGTTCCGGTCCATCGGGCACAGGACGCTCGAAGTCGCGATCGAGGGGCGCTCGGTCATCGACGTGGCGCTCGAGCCCGCGGCCCTGACGTTGGACGAGGTGTTGGTAATGGGTTACACGAACCAACGTCGCAAGGACGTGTCGGACGCGACCGCCAGTGTCACGGGCGAGCAGATCCGCGGGCAGCAGACGGCCACGCTCGAGGAGGCGCTGCGCGGGCGCGTCGCGGGGGTGCAGGTCTCCGCCTCGGGCGAGCCAGGGCGACCAGCGGCGGTCGTGATCCGTGGCCAGAATTTCCTCGGCAATCCCGCGCCGCTCTACGTAGTGGACGGGATGTACATGGGCCAGAACCCCAACCTCGATCCCGCCGACGTCGAATCCATCGAGGTGCTAAAAGACGCGTCTGCGGCTGCGCAGTACGGCGCCCAGGCGGCGAACGGCGTTATCGTCATCCGGACGCGGCGCGGCCGTGGCGACACGCGCGTCGAGCTGCACTCCTATTACGGGTTCCAGAAGGTCCCCAAGCAGGTCCCGATGATGAACACGACACAGTGGGCGGCACTGGCCCATCAAGCATACGCCAACGCGGGCTGGGCGGACGACTCGGTGCCCTCCGCCGTGGTGAATCCGCCGCCGATCGCGACCGACTGGCAGGACGCGGTGTTCACGACCGGCGCCATCCAGGACCACGGTGTGTCCGTGTCGGGCGGCACGGCCAACGCCGCGTACCTGATCTCGGGCGGCTATGTCCAGCAAGACGGCGCGATCATTCAGACCGGCTTCCAGCGCTATAACTTTCGCGTCAACTCCCAGCTACAGCGCGCCCGCCTGACACTCGGCGAGAACCTGGCGCTCTCCAGCACCCGACGCCAGTTTCTGAGCGGCTTCCCGCTCATCGACGTCGTCCGCTTCCCCCCGGCCATCCCCGTGTACGACAGCACGACGAGCAGCGGCTTCGGCTTCGGCAGCGACGCGGTCCCCACGTTCGGCACCAACCCGGTGGGCGAGCTGCGCATGCAGGACAACTGGGGACGCTCCAATCAGGCGATCGGCACGGCGTTCGCCGAACTCGATCTGTTCTCCGGTTTGCGGTACCGCTTCAACATCGGCGCCAACTACGAGCATTACACCCAGCGAGACTTCATCCGGCAGGGGCAGCTGCGTTTCCGGAATCCCCTCCTCCCCGCCCAATTGTGGAGCACGCAGGCCGATCGCACGTCACTGCTGTTTGAGCACCTGCTCACGTTGGATCGAAGCTTCGGCGCGGGGACACACATGGTCAACGCCGTCGCGGGCTTCACGGAGCAGCGGCAGACCCTCGACCGCTTGCTGGCCTACCGCGAGGGCTTCACGGACCAGGACCTGCAGGTCATCGATGCCGGCCAGCGCAGCAACCTGGACAACTCGGGTTCCCGGTTCGAGAACGCGTTGCGCGCGCTGCTGGTGCGCGCCAACTATGCCTACAAGGGTCGCTACCTGCTCACGGGGAGCCTGCGGCGCGACGGCTCTTCGCGCTTCGCCCCGACGAATCGCTACGGCACCTTCGGCGCGGCTTCAGTCGGCTGGGTGATGAGCCAGGAGGCCTTTTATCCGTCGATCCCCGTGCTCGGCCGCAGCGTCGATTACTTCAAGCTGCGGGCGAGCCGCGGCGTCCTGGGAAACGAGGACATCGGCGACTACGGCTTCTCCGCACCGATCGAGCAGAATCTGAACTACCTGTTCGGGTCCAACGTCGTTTCGAGCGGCGCCACGCAGATCACATTGGCCAACCCTAACATCCGCTGGCAGAGCAACCGCGAGACGAACGTCGGCGTCGACCTGGGCCTGTTCGATGACCGGCTCACCGTCACGGGGGACTATTACGTCTCCACGTCGGAGGGGCTGCTCGTCGCCGCGCCGATTCCGTGGAGCCTGGGCGTAGGCGCTCCGGGGCGCCCGGCCGGGATCCCCGTCGTGAACGCCGGGACGATCCGCAACACCGGCTTCGAGCTCAGCGCAACGCACCGTTTCGAACGGGGCGATCTTCAGCTCAACACGAGCCTCACCCTGATGACCACGAGGAACCGGGTGGTCGCGCTCGGGAACGGTGGCCAGCCGATCTTCGCCGGGCCGTTCGGCGTGGCCCGCACCGACACCGGGTCCGCCGTCGGGACGTTCTGGGTGCTCCAGACGGATGGGATCTTCCAGAGCGTGGCGGAGGTCCAGGCCAGTGCGCAGCCCGACGCGAAGCCCGGCGACGTGCGCTACGTGGACCGGAACGGCGACGGCCGCATCAGCGACGCCGACCGCTACGCCGCCGGCAGCGCCATTCCCGACGTGACAGGCGGTGTCTTCCTGGACGGCCACTACCGGCGGTTCGACTTCGCGCTCAACCTGCACGGTTCCGCCGGCGGTAAGATCTTCAACGTGGCCCGCTACTGGACCGACCGCATGGACGACATCTCCAACTTCCGTGCAGGGCTCGCGCCGTGGTCGCCGACCAACCCGAGCACCACCACGCCGCGTGCCGTAATCGGCCCGCAGGGTGCGAGCAACGCCAACCCGCTGTCCGATCGGTGGATCGAGAGCGGCTCCTTCTTGCGGATCCAGACCGTCTCGCTCGGCTATCGGGTGCCTGGTGACGTGGTGGGCTGGCTGCACTTGGCCTCCGCGGAGCCGCGCCTCTACGTCGCGGTGCAAAACCTGTACACGTTCACCGGTTTCTCGAACTGGGATCCCGAGACGCTCGGGTTTAACGATCCGCTGGCGCGTGGCATCGACGACGGCGCCATCTATCCCAATCCGCGGACGATCACCTTCGGGCTCGATCTGCGGCTGTGACCCTCACGGGAGCTGAGCCATGAGACTCGGGAGACTCCTTGCGTCGCTGTCGTTAAGCGCAGCGTTGGTGGGGTGCGTGAATCTGGACCTGACCGACCCGAACGAGCCGAGCACCGACACGTTCTGGCAAACGCCGGCCCAAGCCGTCGCGGGGGTGAACGCCGTCTATAACGCTTTGGAGAACAACGGCACCTACGGCCGCTGGCTCGTGTTCGCCACCGACCTGCGCTCGGACATCGGCATGATCCAAAGTCCCTGGACCGATCTCTCCAACTTCACCAAGTTCACGTTCACGAGCTACGATTTCGAGGTGAATCGGGAGATCTGGCAGCACCACTACGAGGCCATTTTCCGGGCCAACCAGGTCATCGCGCGGGTTCCCGGGATCGCGATGGATGCGACCGTGCGGGACCGGATCGTCGGGGAGGCGAAGTTCATCCGGGCGCTGATGTACTTCAACCTGGTCACGCTGTACGGCAACGTCCCGCTCACCACCACACCCCCGACGCCCACCGATCGTCCGGCCACGGCCAGCCCCTCCGAGGTATGGGCGCAGATCGAGCGGGATCTGACCGACGCGCGCGCGGCGCTGCCGCAATCGTACAGCGGCGCCGACGTGGGTCGCGCCACCTGGGGCGCGGCGACGGCGTTGCTCGGTAAGACGCAGATGCAGCAGGGCAAGTGGAGCGCGGCAGCGGCGACGCTCCAGGAGGTGATCGCCTCGGGACTGTACGACCTCGTGCCGAACTACGCCGATAACTTCACCGACCGATTCGAGAACAACAAGGAGTCGCTGTTCGAAGTGCAGTTCGGCGACCGCTCGTTCCTGAGCTCCGGGGTGCGCGGGCTCAATATCTCGCGCATGGTGGGACCGTGCGGCCCGAGCTTCTGCGACGGCCGGCCGACGCGCTGGTACGTCGAGCAGTTCCTGCGGGACTCGACGGTCGGCGGCCAGGTGGACCCCCGTCTCGACCTGACCATCTACTACAACAAGCCTGGCGGCATGGACGTCTACGGCACGCCGTTCGCCACCCGGTACAGCGCGGATACCAGCGTGCTGTTCTTCAAGAAATACGGCGAGTACTACCTCGGCCTACCGGATCAGGACTGGGACGCCGCCATCAACTTCCGGGTCATCCGCTACGCCGACGTGCTGCTGCTCGAGGCCGAGGCGCTGAACGAGCTGGCGCGCACGGCCGAGGCGTATCCGCTGGTCGACCAGGTGCGCGCCCGTGTTACGCTCCCGCCGCTCCCGGCCGGGCTGAGCCAGGTCGCGATGCGAGACCGGATCCTGCGTGAGCGCATGTTCGAGCTCGGGCTCGAGGGACAGCGGTGGGCCGATCTCGCGCGCCACAACCTGGTCACGCCCGCGCTCCAAGCGGACGACGCCGAGTTCCAATTCTTCGTCGCCGGCAAGTCGGAGCTACTGCCGATTCCACAGTCGGAGCGCGACCTGAACCCCAACGTCCGGCAGAATCCGGGCTGGTGAGACCTCATCTGCGGGTGGTGCTGCCGTTGCTGGCTGCGTGCACCAACTACTCTACCGGCGCCGCGCGCGCGGCGGGCTCTGCTCAAGACTGTCGCTTCGCCAATCCAGTCGCGTCGGGCGCGGATCCCTGGGTCGCGCGGCACGACGGCTGGTACTATTTCGTCCAGTCGAAGGATGACGCGATCTGGGTTTACAAGTCCGACGAGCTGACGCAGCCGACCAAGCACGGCGTCCAAGTGTGGGCGGCGCCGCATAACGGATGGAACCGGAGCAACGTGTGGGCACCCGAGCTCCATTACCTCGATGGTCAGTGGTACATCTATTACGCCGCCGGTAAATCCGGCCCGCCGTTCCTGTATCAGCGGAGCGGCGTGCTGCAGTCCGCCGGCGACGACCCCCAGGGCCGTTACATCGACAAAGGGATGCTCTACACCGGCAATGACGTCCGCTCGGGTGCGGAGAATATCTGGGCTATCGACCTCACCGTGACGCGCCTCGGGAGCCAGCTATACGCGGTATGGTCCGGCTGGGAAGCGAACGCCGCGACCGACCGAACCCCGCAGCATCTGTACATCGCCCGCATGTCGGATCCGTGGACGATCAGCAGCAACCGGGTCCGGATCTCCTCCCCAACCGAGAGCTGGGAGCGGGGGACGGAGCTGGACCTGAACGAGGGACCGGAATTTCTCCAGCATGGAGCCGACGTGTTCATCATCTACTCCACACGCGAGTCCTGGCTGAAGGACTACCGGCTGGGGCAGCTCAAGCTCAAGAGCACGGGCGCTGACCCGATGGATCCGGGCAACTGGATCAAGAGCGGGCCGGTGTTCACAGGTACGGAGCTGGTGTCCGGCGTGGGACACGCCAGCTTCACCACCTCGCCGGACGGCACGGAGGACTGGATCGTCTATCACTCCAAGGTCGACACGCTGCCGGGCTGGAACCGCGTGATCCGGATGCAGCAATTTGGATGGCGTCCCGACGGCGCTCCCGACTTCGGCACGCCCGCTCCGACGGGCTCGCCTATTCGGGTGCCGTCGGGGCAGTGCAGATGACGGCATTTCGTAAGACACCAACGTCCGCGCTGATCGCAGTTGTCGTCGCGGCTCTGGTTCCCCCTCTCCCCTTATGGTCCTCACCCCCTGTCCCCCTCTCCGTTCCGGAGAGGGGGGACGTGATGAGTTCCCCCTCCCCCGAAGGCAGAGGGGGTCAGGGGGTGAGGATCCCCCTTGCCGAGCACCCCCGGCCCGACTTCCAGCGGGAAGAGTGGCAGAACCTGAACGGGTCGTGGCAGTTCCAGTTCGACGGACAGGACGTGGGTGAGGCCCAGGGATGGTCGCGCAACGAGCTCCCCGCGCCTCGGGCGATCGTCGTGCCGTTCCCCTGGGGGAGCCCACTCTCAGGCGTCCCTGACAGCGCCTCCATCGCTTGGTACGCGCGGACGATCGAGGTGCCGGCCGGCTGGACGACAGGAAGACGGCGCGTCTTCCTCGTCATCGGCGCCGCCGACTGGCGCACGACGGCCTGGCTCGACGGCCAGAAGCTCGGCACTCACGACGGCGGCTACATCCCGTTCGAGTTCGAGCTGACGCCGTACGTGAAGGCTGGGCAGACGCAGCGGCTCGCGCTCCGGGTCGATGACGCGCCGCGTGCGTTCAAGCTGGAAGGCAAGCAAGGCTACGGCAACGCCCGCGGCATCTGGCAGACGTCGTACCTCGAAGCGCGTGGCACCGTGCCTCTCCGCGTGCTGCACTTCTCGCCGGACATCGACCGGAAGCGGGTCGTGGTGGCCGTCGGGCTCCTCGAGAAAGCACCGCGAGAGCTCCCGCTGACACTCCGGTTCAAGAATGCGCTGCTGCCCCCGGTGATCCGGCGCGTACCGAAGGGGTCGGACCAGGTAACGTTCGAGGTGCCGATCCCGAACATCCACCTGTGGTCGCTCGAGGACCCATTCCTGTACGAGGTCGACGCCGTTCTGGGCGACGATCGCGTACAGAGCTATTTCGGAATGCGCAAGATCTCGGTCGTGGACCTGCCCGGGACCGATTACCGCTACGTCGCGCTCAACGACGAGCCGATCTACCTGCAGCTCACGCTCGACCAGGCGTTCCATCCGGAGGGGTTCTACACCTTCCCGAGCGACTCCTTCGTACGCAACGAGATCCTGCGCGCCAAGCAGATCGGCCTGAACGGGCTGCGCGAGCACGTCAAGGTGGAGTCGCCACGCAAGCTGTACTGGGCGGATCGGCTGGGGCTGCTGATCATGGCGGACATCCCCAACTCATGGGGCGAGCCCGATTCGGCGATGCATGGAGAGGTCGAGTCGACGCTTCGAGGGATGGTGACACGCGATTACAACCACCCGGCCATCTTCGCCTGGGTGCTGTTCAACGAGACATGGGGCCTGCTCACGAAGGAGGGGGAGAAGGAGGTCTACCGCCCCGAGACGCAGCGCTGGGTAGCGTCCGTCTATCGCGAGGCGAAAGGGATGGACCCGACCCGGCTGGTGGAGGACAACTCGCCGTGTTGCGGCCGCGGTCACACCGAGACCGACATCAACTCGTGGCACTCTTACCTGCCGGGGTGGGCGTGGGACGACCACGACCGGCTGGTGAGCGACAGCACTCACCTGGGCTCCGCGTGGAACTTCGAGGCCGGGTACCGCCAGGCGCGTCAGCCGAACATCAACAGCGAGTTCGGCAACGTCTGGGGCTACGAGGGGAGCACTGGGGACGTTGACTGGAGCTGGGACTACCACCGTGCCGTGAACGCGTTCCGCCGCCATCCCAGCATCGCCGGCTGGCTCTATACCGAGCTCCACGACGTGATCAACGAATGGAACGGCTACTGGCGCTACGACCGCTCCGAGAAGGAGACAGGGCTGGGTGAACTGGTGGAGGGGATGTCACTCCGGGACCTCCATACGCCGCTCTACGTCGTCGTGGGCGAGCAGCTCAGCCAGAGCGTCGCGCCCGGAACCAAGGTGCAAGTGCCGCTTTACGCTTCCTTTCTCACGCCGACCACGGCGCTCGGCGACAGCCTCACGCTGCACGCACAGTTGTACGGCTGGAACGCACTCGGCGAAAAGCGGGCGTACTTCGAGACGACTCGGCGCGTGCCCTATCGCCCTTGGATGACCGGGCCGCTGGAGCCGCTGGTCGTTCCGATGCCGGACGAGCCCGCAGTCCTCGTACTGGCCGTGCGGCTCGCAGACGGCACGGGCACCGTGCTGCACCGCAACTTCTGCAGCTTCGTGGTAGAGGGCGAACCGCCGCAGCAGATTCGGCTGGTCAACGGTCGCCGCGCTCGGCTGCTCTCGATCGACCCGGCCAGCTTCCACGCGGCATCCTGGTCGCTCAAGCAGTGGAACGTGATGGACGGGCTGAAGGTGAACGGCGCCGGCTCGGGGTTCTTCGAGTACCGGGCCGCCTGGCCCCAAGGACTTCGCCCCGCCGAGCT
>WNEV01001391.1_pt1 | contig 12502 bp, 8 predicted proteins | sample 5399861 | NCBI WGS metagenome assembly WNEV01 (sample SAMN13153335, study PRJNA577476) | soil metagenome | isolation source: 40 cm grassland meadow soil 2 days after 3rd rain plot 2 | place: USA:California | collected 2015-11-11 | reverse complement strand
TTGGCGTCGTGTTCCCGGTCTAATTGGTAATGATAGAGAGTCGGGATAAGGTAGATGCCCTTTGTCTTGAATTGCTGGATATCGTCGTCGGAGAGCTGCACTCCGTGTTCAATCGTATCCACCCCGGCAGCGAGACAGTTATGCAATCCCTTCCCGCCAAACGCGTGACAGGAGACTTTGTGACCTTTGTCGTGGGCCTCTTCGACAAAGGCCTGAACTTCCTCAAGCGTGAATGTAGGAAGGGCAACTAATTTTCCGTCCGGTGCAAATGTGAAATCGTAGGCGGCATAAATTTTGATCCAGTCTGTGCCGTTCATGAGCTGTTCGCGGACTGCTTTGCGTGCGTCCCACGGGTTGTCGACTGTCTCCAACATCGATGGCAACGGAATATCGCGGGAGTATCCCTTGGGACGAAATCCTCCGGTTGTCGCGAGGCCCCGTCCAGAAACCTGCAGGCGAGGGCCTTGCACCAGCCCATTGTTGATGGCGGTTCGTAGATCGACGTCTCCGTACATTCCTCCCAGAGTCTTCAGATCGCGCAGCGTCGTGAAGCCGACGTAAAGGTCACGCTGGGCATTGACCAGCGCTTCCAATGTGCGGTACTGCAAAGACTCTTTCAACATCTGCGCATCCAGGTCCGGGCCGCTCGCGAAGATGTGAGTGTGACCGTCGATCAGTCCGGGTAGCACGGTCGCGTTGGTCAGGTCGAGTACATCGGTGCCTGGCGGGATGTGCACTTCACTCGCTGGCCCTACCTGCACGATGCGCGTGCCTTCGACCAGAATGACTTGTTGCTTGGTGAAAGCGTCCGACTTCCCGTCAAACATACGTCCGGTGCGAATTGCGACTCGCTCATGCGTTCGGGCCTGCGGCGGAGGAAGCGGCGGAGGCGGCGGAGTTTCAGGTTCTTGTTCTTGTGCCGACAAGGAACACAGAGAAAAGCACCAAGCCAGAACTATCGTCGCCCCGATGTGAATCACCTTTCCCGCCAGCCGATTCGCGTCAGACCTCATCGCCCCTCCTAGGATCCCACTTCCGCATGTTTGGGAGCCGCCTTCACCAACATCGTGAGTCCCGAGCCAACCAACGTAATCATGCCCAAATATGTAAATCCTGCCAGAAAACTACCCGTCCTCTTGTTGAGGTATCCCACGATCAGCGGAGCGAAGTATGCCCCAAGGTTGCCGATAGCGTTTACAAAGCCCATTACCGAGCCGACAATTCTTGAGGACAAGGTTTCTGTCGGGATAGCCCAGAACGCGCCCATCGGACCGTAAGCTCCCACGCCGCTCAGTGCGATGAATGCGAAAGCGATCAGTAGCGAATGAGGAATGGTGGCAACTGCGAGCAGGATGCAAGTTCCCCCAAACAACATAGCTCCGGCAGCGTGAAAACGGCGCTCATGCATTTTGTCCGAATGACGAGAGATGACTAGCACCGAGATGGCGCCCACAATAAAAGGAATTGTGTACAGGATTCCCGTCGAGAGACTGCTTAGCGTCCTGAATTTTCCCATGGCGCTGGGCAGCCAAAACAACAGCCCCATCTGTCCGCTAACGAAGCAAAAATAGATAGCTGCGAGCAGAAACACCTGAGGCCGTAACAGCGCGCGAAAATAGGGAATCTTTTCCGATCCCTCCAACTCAGAAGACTCGCGGCGCAAGGTTTCCACCAGTGAAACGCGTTCGCCTTCCGGAAGCCAGGACGCCTGCGAGGGATGGTCTTGAATAAATACAAGCCAAACCGCCAGCCACAAAAAAGGTAACGAGCCTTCGGCGACCAACATTACCCGCCAATTCCAGTGGTCCAAAATCCATCCAGAAAAAGGCGACGCTAATATTACGGCCCCCGGCAAGCACAGCAGCCAAAATGCGTTGGCGCGCGCACGCTCGGAACGGGAAAACCAGTGCGAGAGCAGGATCAAAGTGGCCGGATAAACCCCGCTCTCCGCCACTCCCAGAAGCAACCGGAGCCACAAAAGTTCGTGATAGGTACGGGCCAAGCCGCAGCCGATCGCAAAGAGGGCCCATACAAGCAATAGAACGCTGATAAATTTCTTCGCACTCCAGTGCTTGGCCAGATGCCCTCCGGGAATCTGCAACGCCAGGTAGCCCCAGAAGAAGATGCCCGCGACCGTCCCGGCTTGCTGCGGATCCAAATGGAGGTCCCGGCTGATATGCGGCAAGGCAAGAGATATGTTTGTACGATCGATAAAGGCGATCGTGTACATAATGAGAGCGACGGGGATGATGCGCACCCAGCGGAGTGAAATCCGCGATGGAGAGATTCCGGTTCTGACGTCAGGCTGTTCGGCGGTTGTCATTGAGATTACTGAGCCTCGCGAATGTTGAAGGTTCCACATTGCAGACCGGCGACGGATCCGCGGTTCAGCAAAGTGACTCTAGAGTATTCGCTAGGGCTGAATCTCGTATACACGAACTTCGGCGTCCTTATTCTCGTGATGAGGGACAGCGAGATAGTAGCGGTTCAGTTCCGGGACCAGAATGCCCGTCTTTGCGCGGAAGCCTCCTGGAATCTTCGCCAGCAAAGCGTAATGGTCGGGATCCTTCTGTTCGAAAACATCCAAAGCTCCGTCGCCGGCCAGATAAAGGCGCTTATGCTGGGCGTCGTAACTCATGTCATCAACCATGCTTACTGCCGGCACATTGCTGATCACTTTACCGCTGTCCGAGTTAAGGACAATCAACTGACCAGGATTTCTGGTGACTACAAACAAACGGTGGTCCCCTTCATCAAAAGCCATCGCAACATTCAGTTTGTAGCCCGCGGGCAAAGGCCAAGTGGCCAGCAGTGCAGACTTGTTCCGGTCGAGGACTCCAACCGCACTCTTACCCGTCAGGTTGCAAAACATCCGTGGTCCAGACTTTTCAAGCACGATCGCTTCGACATGGTTGGTGTCGATTTTGACATCGCGTAACTTTTTAGGGTTGTCGGTATCAATAACGCTAATCAACGAATACGGTGTATGCGCCTCCCGGCCCCCATTGACGACGTAAAGGTAGTGACTGGCGGAATCGTAGGCGATGGAATCCGCATCGATAGAGACTTTTACCTCTCCACGCAATTTATAACTATCGCTGTCATAAACTTGAACCGCGGATGCGTCACCGGCCACGATGAAAAGCTTTTTTAAATCCTTGCGGAAGAGAATTGCATGCGGCGCCTTCACATCTTCAATGGTGTGAATAAGCTGGTTTGTGGTGGTGTCGAAGACCAGAACCTTTTCATTCTCTTCCCCGGTTAGGAAGAGACGGTGTCCATCGACATCTGGAGCGAAGTGATCAAAGTCGCCATCGTGGAGCCCAGGCAGGGGAATGGTCGCTACGAGCTTCAAAGGTGCGTGATCTTGAGCTTTGGAGTTGACTGCCAGCGCCACTGACAACGCCATGACGGCGACTTGCATTCGCTTCATAGTTCCTCCCTACAAAGGACGTGGCATTTCAGCCGGCTTCGGCGCCGGCGAGCGAGATATTTGTTCAAAATCCAATCCGGGCAAGAGCGGTGTCTTCTCAATTCTGACCGCGTCCAAAGAAGCCGGGTCCAACCCTAGCGCCTTGAGTATGCTCGGGGCAATTTGCGAAGTTTGTACAGGAAACTTAATCTGAACAGGGCTTAACTCAGAGTACGACACAAGAAGCGGTACGTTCCGATCGGTGTCCGCATTACCGCCGTGCTCTGCTATGAAAGTGGTGCCTGTCTCTACATAGATCTGCCCAGGAGTTGGCTGAACTATGATATCTGGTACCCGCGGATCACTCATGGGGTCGTTAAACAACAGCTTCAATGATTCGCCGGAGTACATTTCCTGAATGCCGGCCTCCAACTGAATTTTATTCAAGGCATGGACGACGTCAGGCGTGCGGTGCTGGTCCGAGAGCCAAAGCAGGGCAACGCTTCCATCTTGCTCGACACCCGCCAATAACCCTTTATCGATCGCGGCAACAGTCTTCGGGATGAGCTCGAGGTCGGCGCGCCTCAGCTTTTCAGGGTCAATCGGGGAGTCACCGTGTTTAGCAGTGACGATTATGAGGGTGGAGTCAAACAAGCCGCGAGCCTGTAGTCTAGCGATGATTTTTCCTATGGACTGATCTGTATGAGTGAAGGCATCTTCTAGAACCGTGCTGGGATTACCACTCGCGTCGCGGTAACCACCGCCGCTGGTCTTCTGCGCAACACTGACAGCCTGGAAGTTCATGCCGAAAATGGCTGGCACACCCACATGTTGAGTTCCAGTGTGGTCTTTTCCCTCGATTTGGTTCAGGATCGCCGTCACTTTTAGGTCGTCGTACGATTCGACGTTATCGGGGCCGTGGAAAGAACGGACTTCCGGCGTAAAAAGGTCGTCCACTCCTGCACCTGATGGTCCGTTCACGAATTCATAAGCCAGATGCTTGTCTGACCAGGCGGTACGCCGGCCACTCTCCTTAATAACTTCAAAAATGGTGTTCACGCGTATAAAACTGTGCGGGAAAACCGGCGCGCAATGATTATTCGGATTGCGCGGCAGCTTGTTCTCGTCGATCCCTCCCCCGCCATCTACTGCATCACGATTCTTATCGATCGAGGAATCGAAGACCACGGCAGTTCCGATCTTGGAGCAATCGGAAGCGGGGGGCGATAAACTGCGGTCGTAAGAGTTCTCAAAAATGACACCCGTAACGTTCGGAGAGCCTCCCGTTACCATGGAAAGCAGTCCGGGCCACGAGTTGGACGGGAACGAAGTAGAAGCGTTTGAGTAAGTAACCGCGTGCGAACTCAATATTGAAAGAGCCGATCCGGGTCTGTTTTTGACCAGATTAGCGAGATCAAGGTTATGCATGCCGTCGACGCTAAGCAGCAAGACATGCCGCACCGAATGCTGTCGTGGAGTCGCTCCGTTGTCGTGAGAGTTTTGCGCATTTGCTCCGAATGGACGCAAGAGCGACATTGCGCTCACCAAAGCAATCCTCAAAAAAGAGAGCAGTGCGAATTGAGTTCTTCTATTTTCGGCTAGCAACTGTTTACCTTTCAACGAGTAAATACTCCTTGAGGCTGCTTGTCGAGTCAACTGACCCTCAAACCCGTGAGCGAGCAGTGAAGCTCGCAGAGGATTTAAGGCGCTTGTTTTCAAACAAAAGTTGTCTTTTTTCTTTTTTCAGCTAAATAGAAATTAATGTTGTTTTAAGTTCCCATGTCAGTGAATGAATTATGCTCTGTCGTGCTGGCTTGCGAACCGGGCAGTACCGGTCGGTCTCAACTTCGCCGTAGCGAAATCAAGTAAGTTTTTCGTAATTCTGTCGGACCGAAAACAGAGCACATACCTTACGGGAGAGAAAATGAAGAAACTGTTCTTAATTTTCGTGACGCTTTTTCTTGTGTTCGAAGTCGCGGCCGAGGGTCAAGAAAGCGCGCCACTCAGGCTTGTCCGGACCATCACACTGCCTCCCGACGTTAAAGGACATTTCGATCATTTTGAGGTTGATCTAAAGGGTGGCCGACTCTTTGCGACTCCAGAGTCTTACAAGGCGGTGCTCGTTTTCGACTTCAAGACCGGCGAACTCATCCGCACAATAGGCGGAATCGGGAAGCCCCATGCCGTGCTCTATCGCGAAGACCTTAACCGCATATACGTGACCGATGGGGATGCTGGGGACCTCAAGATATTCGACGGCAAAAGCTACCGTTTGCTTTCGAGCGTGAAATTGCTGGAGGACGCCGATTCAATCGGATACGATGCCGCCACAAAATACCTCTACATCGACAATGGCGGTGGCGATGTCCACCAGACATACTCTATGCTTAGCGTCGTCGACACGACCGCTGGCAAGAAATTAGCCGACATCAAAATTGACGGAGACACACTTGAAGCAATGGCACTCGAGAAATTGAGCCCGAAAATATATATCAATAACAAGGCCAAAAACCAGGTCGATGTGGTCGACCGGGACAAACGGGAGCTCATCGCGAGCTGGCCTGTTACCAAATGCAAGACGAATGTCGCCATGGGCTTCGATGAAGCAGACCATCGATTGTTTGTGGCCTGTCGCAGCGGGCAGATTTCTGTGCTCGACACCCAAACCGGAAAGGAAGTCACCACGTTGCCCATAACAAAGGGTGTCGACGACGCGACGTACGACGCTGCCAGCAAGCGTATCTATGCTGTTGGTGACGGCAGCGTAGATGTTTATCATCAGACCGATCCGGACAACTACAAGCTGCTTGGAACGATTCCTACGGGACCGCTGGGGAAAACTGCGCGCCTGGTTCCTGACCTAAATCGATACTTCGTGGCGGTACCGCAGCACGAAACTACAAGCGCCGAGATTCTCGTCTTCGAGGTGCACTGAACAATCCGCCGGGCGGGGGGCAACTCCTGGCCTTCCAGCGGACATACGGCGTGCAGCGGGTCGTAGGTGTGCGATGATATGTGCAAAGGCGGTATGCGCATTCTCTTAGTCGAAGACGAACACAAGGTTGCCAGCTTTATCGCGCGTGCCCTGAAGGAAAATACCTACGCGGTGGATGTAGTCGAGACGGGCGAGAAGGCGCTGGAATTGGGGACCGACGTCCATTACGACGCAATCCTACTCGATGTCAGACTACCTGGCATCAGTGGTATTGAAGTCTGCCGCGAGTTACGGCAGCGGGGGATCGAGGCTCCGGTCCTGATCCTAACCGCGCGAGGGCTGACGGAACAGAAGGTAGAGGGATTGGACGCTGGTGCGGACGACTATCTAACCAAGCCCTTTGTATTGGCGGAACTACTCGCGCGGGTACGGGCGCTGGTTCGGCGGGGCTTCCATAGCGGCAATGCAAAATTAAACTATGCGGATCTTTCGCTAGACCGTCACCGGCGACGCGCCACGCGTGGCCATGAAGTAATTCCTCTTACCACGAAGGAATTCGCGCTGCTCGAGCTTTTCTTGCTGCGCGCTCCCGAACTGGTCACACGCAGCGAAATTGTCGAGCATGTGTGGGATTGCCACTTCGACAGCGAGACAAATCTGGTGGAAGTCTACATCAATCGTTTGCGCAAGAAGCTTGAGCAAAATCAATCGGTGAAGCTGATTCATACCGTTCGTGGAGTCGGCTACCGCCTGGGAATGCCGGAATGAAAGCGAAGACCCTTCGTATTCGCATGATGTTGCTGTTCACCACCGTGGTCGGGGTTCTCCTCGCTGGGTCATATCTTGCTTTCTGGGGCCTCTTGGCCCACGAGGTTCCTACCCAACTCAACCGCCAGTTACTGGAGACGGCTCGTCCTCTCATTGCCGACATCGTCACGGAACCCAATGCAAAGGATGTAAACAGGCTGGACATTCCTGGGGAGTTTTTTGAACTGCTGGACTCAACGGGCCGAGTTCTTCAACGTTCGAGAAATGTTACAGCTGCAATCGATTTGAACGGAATCAGCCCCGCTGTTTCACGTCCCACCTTCGGAATTGCAACTATCGGGCACGCTCAATCAGTACGCATTGCACTCGTTCCTTTTCAACAAGGGAATCAAACACGTATTTTGGTGGTGGCTATCCCCACACTAGGCACCAATAGAGTGCTCGACAGCTTTGGAAGAGTTGCCCTGCTGCTCTTTCCTTTAAGCCTCTTTCTTACTGCCAGCATTTCGGCTTTTTATGTGGGGAGAAGTCTGGCGCCTATCACCGCGCTCACCCGGCACGCGGCCCTGATGGCGAGGAGGGTCACCAATCAGAATGGATTCTGGACACCGCTACCCGTATCGTCTCCCTATGACGAACTGAGTCGCCTGGCGGAGACATTTAACCATCTGTTCGAGGGGGTTGACTCAGCCGTCCGTCAGTTGCGTCAATTTGTGACTGATGCTTCGCATGAACTGCGCACACCCCTCGCTGTTCTTCACGGCGAGACTGAACTGATACTTTCCAAATCCCGAAGCGCTGAAGAATATCGAAAAACTCTGTCCGCCTTTAGTGACGAGTTCAAGAAACTGACTCGGATCGTAGAAGGGTTGTTCACGCTTTCCATGGCTGACGCTGGACAGCTCCACCTCATGTCCGAACCTCTTTACATTAACGAGGTTCTGGAAGAGGCTTGTGCTCTCGTAACTTCGCGCGCACTCGTAAAGAATATTGCCATCGTGCGTGAGCTAAACGAGGAGGTTGCCTACTCCGGGGATGAGGCTTTTCTGCATCAACTCTTTCTCATTTTTCTCGATAATGCGATCAAGTATTCTTCCGATGGTAGCCAAGTCCGCGTAACTCTAGAGCAACAGGCCGGTACGATTCGAGCTCGCTTCGAAGACCAGGGCATTGGAATCTCAAGCGAGCACCTGGCCTTCATATTTGAGCGGTTCTATCGCGCTGTCCCGCCCAGCAGCGGCGAAGCCCATAGCGGGGGGCTAGGCTTGGCCATCGCTCAGGCCATCGTGCGCGCCCAGGGTGGCTTCATCGAGTGTCAGAGCACACCGGGCGTCGGCTCAACCTTCACGGTGGTTCTGCCTGCAACTCATTCCGCAAGCAATCTCGAAAGCAAACCTGAACAGAAATTAATCTTGGGTTAAGGTGCCACAGGCGTACATTTGCATCCGCCACAAGTCTGGAGGTGGCCCAGTGTCCTCCGGAAGAAAGCCTATAGCATATTCGAGCCGCAGTTCGCGGCCGCTGAGTGCAAAGCCTGAAGATGAGGTCGAAGAGGAAAGACCAAAAAAATCGTTTGGGGGAGAGATATGTCCGCTCAAATGTACCGCAAGACGTACCTTGGCACATGTTTGACTCTTTTGGCGGTGACGCTTGGATTCCTGTTCCCGGCAGTGTCCTGGGGTCAGGTGGCAGGTGGAATGATTTCAGGGACGGTCACAGATAGCAGCGGGCGCGTCATCGGGAACGTCCAGATTACGATTAACAATCTCGCTACAGGCGTTACACGCGACGTCACTACCAACGACGGAGGCTTCTACTCCGCCCCCAATCTCCTGCCGGGCACGTACCAGGCGAAGTTTTCCGCCAAAGGATTCAAGACGGAAGCACGTAGCGGCATCGCACTGACTGTAGGAGCGACAGAGGTTTTGGATCTGACGATGAAGGTCGGCCCACCTCGGACATCAGCGCCGTGGTCAACGCGACCACTGTCCGTGAGCTGCCTCTAAACGGCCGCAGTTGGACAGACCTGGCAACACTACAGCCCGGTGTTGATGCGATTCACACCCAGCCCGACTTTGCGGCGGGCACCGATCGAGGAAATCGCGGTTTTGGACAACAGTTGACTATCTCCGGCGCCCGGCCACAGCAGAACAACTACCGTTTGGATGGGGTCAGCCTCAATGACTACGCCAATGGAGCACCCGGCAGCGTGCTGGGAGGGAACCTGGGCGTGGACGCGATTCAGGAGTTTTCCGTCCTGACCAGCAACTACTCGGCGGAGTACGGCAAGACCTCCGGAGGAGTGGTCAACGCCATTACGCGCTCGGGGACAAATCAGCTTCACGGCAGTGTGTACGAGTTTCTTCGCAACAGCAAGCTGGACGCCAAGAATTACTTCGATGACCGCACGCTTCCCATTCCGCCGTTCAAGCGGAATCAGTTTGGCGCAGCGATTGGCGGACCGATCGTGAGGGACCACACATTCTTCTTCGCCGATTACGAAGGCATCCGGCAGTCGAAGGGCATTTCGACCCTGGCCTTCGTCCCGTCGCAGAACGCGCGCAGCGGACTCATGTGCTCGAACCCGGCGGGCGCGGACCCAAGTAATCCCTGCGCGACAACTCAGATCACCGTAGATCCATCGGCGGCGGAGTACCTCACTTTCTATCATTTGCCCAACGGCCCTATTCTTGGGAACGGAGACACCGGAGAATTCACCTTTGTCGGCCAGCAGATCGTCAACGAAAACTTTCTTACCGCTCGGGTCGACCACAAGGTCTCTAATAACGACAGCCTGTTCGGCACATACATGTTCGACAAAACGCCCTACGCGTCTCCTGACGGACTGAATAACGTTGAGTTCACCACGCTCACGTCGAGACAGTTCGCTGCGCTGGAGGAGACACACATCTTCTCGCCAGGCTTCGCGAATTCCATCCGTATTGGTGGCAACCATGAAGCTGTAAACAATAATGAGAGCCTGAAAGCGATCAATCCCGACGCAGCCCGGATCGATCTGGGTGTTGGAGGCGCTGCGTTTGCGGGTCGCAAGGCGGCTCAGGTTCTTGTCGGCGGTCTGAGTGACTTTACGGGAGGAGTCGGAGGCAGCCCGACCTATTTTTACCATTGGAATTCGATTCAACTCTATGATGACGCCTTCTTCACCAAAGGCACCCATTCCATACGATTCGGCGTGGCCGTCGAACGCATGCTGCTCAACGTGCTTGCCGACACCGATCCAAATGGCATCTGGAACTTCGACAGCGTGCAGGGATTTCTCACCAACAATCCAACGAAATTCCAGGGTGGAATCGCCAACACCCTTTCCCCGCGCAATCTTCGCCAGACTCTCTTCGGTGCATATGTGCAGGACGACTGGCGCGCGCGACCAAACCTGACGCTAAATCTAGGCCTGCGCTACGAAATGTCAACCGTTGTGGCCGAGACTCACGGCAAGCTCGCAAATTTGAGGAAAATCACAGACGCCACCGCCCATCTAGGCAATCCCTTTTTCAGCAATCCCACGTTGAAGGATTTTGAGCCGCGCGTCGGCTTCGCGTGGGACCCCTTACGGAACGGAAAAACCGCAGTCCGGGGCGGAATCGGGATGTTTGATGTGCAGCCGCTGCCCTACCAGTTTCCACTTCTGGTGACTCAGGCAATCCCCTTTTTTTCTTACACCGTGGTCAAGAATCCCGCGGGAGCATGTAGCCCTCCCCTCAACCCCTGTCCGAGTCCCTTTTTCAATTTTGGCGGCCAGAATATTTCCTTTCCGGCGAACAGATTGCGTACCACGTATGATCAGCCGACCCCCAAACGCAATTACGTGATGCAGTGGAATCTCAACGTGCAGCAGCAGCTTGCCCCCAGTCTGGCGGCAATGCTCGCCTATGTGGGTTCGCGTGGCGTGCATCAGCCATTCCGGGTAGATGACGCGAACCTAGTCATCCCGACTAAGACTTCCTTGGGATACGTGTGGCCGTTTGACTCCTCGGGGAACCCGCTAGACCCAATCAATCCGAACTTCGGCTCAATCCGAGGAATGTTTTATCAGGGACACTCTCAATATGACGCCCTGGAGGCGCAGTTGGCCAAGCGCATGAGCCATGGCTTTCAGGTGCAAGGGGTCTTCACTTGGAGTAAGAGCATCGACACCAGCTCGGCGTCGGTTGCGGGAGATACTTTCGGCAATTCGATCTCCAGTCTCCACTGGTTCGACATGAGATTGAGCCGCGGTCTCTCGGATTTCAATGTCGGGCGGACTCTAGTGGTAAATGGCACGTGGGAGGTTCCTACGCCGAAGTCCCTTGCCGCGCCTGCCCAATGGGCACTAGGAGGATGGGAACTGGGGCTGATTTTTACGGCCAGTGATGGAGTCCCATTCACCGCCACCTGGGGAACAGGATCAGACCCGGCGAATACCAACAGCGGTGACGATTGGGCATTTCCGAACCGGCTGAGTGGGCCCGGCTGCAAGACGCTTACGAATCCCGGAAATCCTACGAACTACATCAAGACTCAATGCTTCGCCATACCTACCGCTCCCAATATGGCATTCTGGAACCAGTCTTGCAATCCGACGCCACCAAGCGTCGGGGGACCAGTTGCCTTCCCATTGTGTTTCAACCTGCGCGGCAATGCCGGCCGCAATATTCTGATCGGGCCGGGCGTCACGTCACTCGACTTCTCTCTGTTTAAGAACAACTACATCAAGAGGATTTCGGAAAGATTCAACGTGCAGTTCCGCGCAGAGATTTTCAATATTCTGAATCATGTCAACTTTGCTCCACCCACCACGCCCACAAATACAGACATCTTCGATGGTGCAGGAAACTTGAACCCCGTGGCGGGTGCGCTCACTACAACCACCACGACGGCGCGCGAGATTCAGTTCGCGGTTAAAGTCATGTTCTAGAACCGGTTCGGCGTCGCAAGGCTGCCGCGGCGGTTGTTCCGATGGCCAAATCCGCGGGTTTGTGATTACTTCCCCTGACCCGCGGAGTCCAGGGGCCGGGCAAGAGCCAGGCGTAACCGCTCATTGATGTTTGTAATATGGCACTAGTTTTCTTATCCAAGGGGAGAAGTGAATTCAGAAGATCGATGCGCAGACATGCTGCGTGCAACCCGCCGGCTAACTCTGACCCGGCGTAGTCTGTTGCAGAACTCCGCCTGGATTGCCGCTGCCACAATGTTTCCACGCCTAGCGGCGGCTGTGGTCCATGACGTCAGCCCGGTCATGGAGAAGCTCAGCTCATACATGGCCCAGGCCCGCAACCGCGCATTGCCCGACAATGTAGAGCAGGAGACAAAGCATCACATTCTCGACACCATCGCTGCTATGGTTTCGGGATCCGAGCTGCCTCCGGGCCACATGGCGATCGAGTTTG
>WNEV01000849.1_pt1 | contig 12610 bp, 9 predicted proteins | sample 5399861 | NCBI WGS metagenome assembly WNEV01 (sample SAMN13153335, study PRJNA577476) | soil metagenome | isolation source: 40 cm grassland meadow soil 2 days after 3rd rain plot 2 | place: USA:California | collected 2015-11-11 | reverse complement strand
GCGAGAACTCGGCGTCGATCACTTTGGCCGTGATGTTGGTTCACCCCGTCACCACGCCGCTGGCCGCGCACAGATCGAAATTGTCGAGCAGGAAGCTGACGGGGTTGAAGTCCTCCAGGTCGGCCAGCGCCCCGCCGGAAGTTCTGATCGCAGGGGCTGCCGGGAGAGTCCGGCCTGTCACGGGCCGGCTTGGCCGCACCACGCGCCACGGCCCCCAGCGCACCAAGCCGTACGGCGATGGCGCGCTCCCCGCGCCCGGCGTGAAGGGAATGTGGACCTTGAACGGCGGGAACACGTCCCGCCAGACGGCCGCCGCCAGCTCGAGCGTCAGACGCCCGGAGCTGCGCGACACGGAGACGACCCGCCCGAAGAACCGGCCGCCTTGTCTCCCCGCGACGTAGTCGCCGGGCGCGATCGCCGGCGCCGTGTCCCGGATCTGGAACGCGTAGTGCCCGGCGGCGCGGTCGGCGGCCGTCCCGGCGAACGGCAGCCGGGTGGAGTCGATCACCACGAGCCGGATCTCGGGCTGCAACGCGAGGGGAGGCGTCGTCGGGTCCGACGGCGCGGTGACGATGGCGTCGCCGGTGCACGCGGCGATCACGACGCTCGCCGCGACGACAATCGAGGATGAGGTCCGCACAGTCCGCTCCTATCTGCTGGGCTACATATGGCGTGCTGGGAGGAGGGTCGCAAGAGGGAGCAGGGAGCAGGGAGCAGGGAGCGGTAAGTGGCGGTGCAATAGAAGGGTGCGGCTCGCGCAAATGGGGTGCGCGGCGACGCACGGCCGGCTGTCAGATTCGTGTCATGAAAAAATACCGCTCTCTGGTCGCGTGGCAGCGCGCACATCAGCTCGCCATAGTCACGTTCAAAGCGGCGGACGCCGCTTACCATCCGCGATCCCGCGCCTTGCTCGATCAGTTACGGCGGGCCGCGATATCTATCGAGGCCAATATCGTCGAGGGCTACGCACTGAGCACGCCGCTTCAGTTCCGGCGTCACCTGCGCATCGCGCTCGGCTCTGCCGCCGAAACGGAGTGCCTGATCGAAACCGCGTCGGAATTGGGGTACCTACCAGATCAGACGATCAGCCGCATGAGAAGGCTGCTAGATGAGACGCTGGCGACACTTTTCGGACTGGTGCGAAAGCGCTCGCACCCTGCTCCCTGCTCCCAGCTCCCTGCTCCCTAATCAGTCTTCCTTATCACTTCCATCGACACCGACGTCGTCAGCCCCACGTCGATCATCAGGTCCGTGCTGCCGAGCCGGATCGGCTTGAAGGTGAGGACGATGGCCGTGCCCTGCGGCTGGATGGCGATCAGGTCGAGCAGGCGCTCGGATCGCGAGTTGTACGTCTCGCGCAGCTCACCCAGGCGCGCGGTGAGCGTCGCGGTGGGCGTCGCGTTGCCGTAGCGGTCCCGCGCCCGGAGTGTCAGGCTGAAGGGGACGCCGAAGTCGACCAGGATGCGGCCTCCGTCCACGCGCTGGTCTTCGCGCTCGAGTACCAGCTCGAACGCGACCCCCGGCTCCACCTCGAGCGTGTCCTGCCGGCGCAGCGAATCGACGAGGGCGGTCACGAATGCGTGCCCGGCCTTCATGCCGAGCCGGACCTCCACGGCCACCTGGCCGCTGGAATCGGTGAGGGCGCTGTCCTTGTCCAGCTCCGCGTTCACGGCTTGAAACGTCACCGGCTTGCCGGGCAAGGGGGCCCCCGACGGCGTACGCACCTGGAACGTCAGGGCATCGGCGAGCCGGGTGCGGGGGAGCCCCCGTTGCACGGCGCCGGAGACGAAGCCGGCGTCGAGGAGCGGCACGGCGGGCGCGGAGACGACCGGCGGAGCCGGCTCGGCGCGCCGCCGCGGCGGCGCGAGCACGGCGGCGACCGTGGCGAGCGTCGTTCCCCGCACGCGCACCTCGAGCTGGCCGGGCCGCCGCAGCTGCGCCCGCCGCACCAGGAAGCTGACGCGGCCCAGGGAGTCCGTCGCCTGGGTGTCGGGGGGGGGGGCGCCCATGCTCGCGCCCGGGCGCAGCTCGATCGGCTCGTGGGGCACGGCGTTGCCGACCGAATCGCGCAGCGCGACGACGAGCGTCGTGTCTCCCGCCCCGAGCTCGAACGTCGCCGGCTGCACGTCGGCGGTCGCGGGGGGCCCGGGGCTGACGACGAGATCGACCACCGGCCGGCCGGGCAGGGGCGCGCCGGAGCCGCCGATCAGCTCGAGCCGGTAGCGCCCCGGCTGCCGGCCGGCCGGCAGGTCGAACGCCGCGAAGCCGCTGTCGTCCGTAACCGCCTTCACTTCGCCGGGAGGCCCGGCGGCGAGCCGCGGGGTGGCGCGCAGGGCCAGCGTCACAACGCGTGCCGGCGTGCCATCGGCGTGCTTCAATTGCACCGGCACGGTCGCCCCCGCACCTGCGACCGCCGTGACGCGCTGGGTGAGGAAGGCGGCGACGAGCGACACCGCCGGGGGCGGCGGAGGGGCGCCGGGGGGGGCGGTGGCGGGCTGCGCAGCGGACGCGCCGCGCGCCGCGCAGGCGCCGACGCTGCCCAGCACGTCCGCGTCGGCGCCGAGGCTCCGCAGATCGGACCAGTCGCGCTCGCTCGGCCGGAAGGCGAGGCAGTTGCGGCGCACCGCGTCCGCGATCTCGCTGCGCTGAATCAAGGGGTTCGCGAGCAGCCGAATGAGATCCGTCTTGCGGAGCGGGGCCGCGTTCTGCGCCACGGCTGCGGGCGCCCAGCCCGCGAGCAACAGGGCCGCCAGCCGAACGGAGGCTCTCACGGCCGGGGGCAGCGCGAGCGCTCGAAGCGGCGCTCCACGGCGTCGATGTCCGAGTACAACGACCGGTCTCGCGCCCCGTGGGCGGAGTCGAGCGCGGACGCCTGCTTGCGGGCGGCGTTGTAGGCGATCCACCACTCTTCCAAGACGACGAGTCCGCGCCCCAGCTCGGGGCAGCCCATCTGGTGGTGGTCGAACAGCCGGGCGCGCGCGTCGAACGCCGCGACGGCGAGCGCGAGCGTGTCGGCCACTCGATCGACGCGGTCCGGGGCCGACGGACTCGTCACCTCCGCCGCCGCGCCGAGCGCCACCGCCGACGGGCGCGCGACGAGGCGGTACAGCAGCCCCAGCCCGGCCGCCCCCAGCAGAGCGCCGGCCACGTAGGTGGCGGCGCGCACCGCGCGCGGAGCCGCGAGGCGCGCGCCCCCCTCCCAGGCCCGCCCGGGGAGAGGAGGCTCTTCCGGCTCGTCTGGGAACAGCACGTGCGCGGTTGGCGTCACCGTGGGCGCCACCGCCGGCGGACCGGGGTGGGGCCGCTTCGCCCGCAGGCGATCGGAAGGCACCGTGTCCTCCGCAGTGCGGTAATTCTGCCACGGGAGGTCGGTGACCCGGCGCCCATTGGACAGCAGCGACCGATCGTCGTCGAGCCACTCGTAGAACGGGAGGGGCTCGCCCGGCCAGGTGTCGCTGGCGGAGCTCCGGAACACCCCGCCGAGCGGCTTCTCGCGCGGCACCACCACCAGCGCGATCTGCCAGGGCTCGAACAGGGCGTGGTGCGTGTCGGCGTCGTTGGGCGACAGGCCGGCGTACGGGAAGAGGTGACTGTGATACCAGCCCACCACCTGGGCGCCGCTCTTGCGCAGCTCCTTCTGGACGGCGGCGAGCGCGCTGTGCACCACGGGCTTGGTGTTGTCCCCGGCCACGCGCCACGGCAGGCGCATGGTGCGCTCGACGACGAGGTACCCGCCGCCGTTGTCGGGTGCCTCGAACACGCCGCCCAGCAGCAGGCCGAGCGACGCCGCGCCCGCACCCGCCCCCACGTGCTCGTGAATCGCGGCCAGCGCGCTCTGGGCCACGAAGATCGGGAACGCCCCGCCGTCCGCTTCGGCCCACGCAGTCACGTCGTGGGGCGTCCAGAGGATGGAGGACGCGATGGGGAGGGGGCGGAGGGAGGGGCTCTCCGCAACGGGCTCGGAGCGGTCCATCAGGTGTGTTGGGCTGCAACTTCCTCGCCGCTAAGCCCGCCGGATGCCCGGGGGAGCCAACAGGGGAAGCGCTGGGAAAGTGTGGCAGGATTGCTACACCCTACAGCAGGCGACGATAGACCTCCGCCGTCTGCTCCGCCGTGCGCTGCCAGGTGAACGTGCGGGCCCGCGCCCGGCCACGCTCCACCAGCTCCTCGCGCTGCATCGCGTCGTCCGACAGGCTCTCGAGCGCCTGGACGTACGCGGCCGGATCGCGGCCCTCGACCACCACGATCGCGTCGCCGCCCACTTCCTTGAGACCGCCGGCGCCCGAGGTCACGACCGGCAGGCCCGACGCGAACGCCTCGAGCACGGGGAACCCGAAGCCTTCGTACAGCGACGGGAACAGCAGCACGTCCGCGGCGCGATAGGCGCGCCGCAGCGTTGTCTCGTCGGCGAACGGCGCGCTCCGCACGTACCGCCGGATTCCCAGCCGCTCGATCAGCTGCTCCTGGTCGCCCGTGAAGCGTCCGCCCACCTGCAACAGGTACACGTCCGCCTCGGTGCGCAGCCGCGCCGCGGTATGGATCACCAGGGGGACGTTCTTCCGCTCCACGGTGCTCCCCACGTGCAGCACCACGAAGGCGTCCTCGGGGATGCGCCAGTCGGCGCGCCCGCGGGCGCGCGCGCCGGGCGCCTCGGAGAAGAACGCGCGGTCCACCCCGAACGGCACCACCGTGATGCGGCCGTCGTCGCCCAGCCAGGTCGCGAGCTCGCGCTTCAGCCACTCAGTGCCCACGATGTACGCCTGCGCCAGCCGCAACGCCTTGAGGGTGCGCCGCAGGAAGCGGTTGCGCAGCCCCTCACGCCAGCCGTCGGTGGGGGAGCGCAGGATGATCACCGGCATGAGATCGTGCACCGTCACCACCGCGGGGCGGCGGTGCACCCGCGTCACCATGTGGGCGTAGGTGTGATCGAGGATGTGCACCAGCTGCGCGCGCTTCGCGTCGCGCCTGAGCCACCACGGATAGAGGAAATAGCGCGCGAAGTAGCGCTGCGGCTCGCGCAGGGGGCCCGGTAGGACGAACTTGATCGGGTCCACATCCTGTGCCCACCAGCGGGGATACCCCCCCGAGTGCCGCCGGCCGTTGCCGAGTTCGCGCGTGATGTCGCCGATCGACGCCGCGAGCCGCACCTCGAACCCCGGGTCGGCGCTCTCGAGCCAGTCGTACAGCCGATGGGCGTAGCGGTCCATCGAGGGCCAGCGCTCCAACGGCAAGTCGGGGACGAGCAGGACGCGAGTCATAGCCTTTGAGGGAGCTGGGAGCAGGGAGCCGGGAGCAGTGGCTCGCAGTGGACCAGCCCCTGCTCCCAGCTCCCAGCTCCCTGCTCCCCTTCTTTCACGTGAGTATCTCTTTCCAGAACGTTACCGTCCGCTCGGCTACTGCGTCGTCACTGAAGAGCTTCATCGCCCGCGCCCGGGCCGCCTGGGCGAGCGCGCGCCGCTCCGCCGCCCCCTGAGTGCCCGGCGCCGCGAGACGACGCAGCGTTTGGGCCAGCGCGGCGGGATCGTCGGGCGGCACCACCACGCCGGCGTCGCCGATCACCTCGGGCGTTGCCCCCGCGCTCGTCCCGACCACCGCGACCTCCTGCGCCATCGCCTCCGCCACGACGTGCGCCGCCGGCTCGGCCCAGGTGGCGAGCGCGCGCGACGGCAGCACCAGCACGTCGAGGTCGGGCCAGACTTTGGGGACTTCGTCCGCCGGCAGCGCCCCCAGCCAGCGCACCCGCGCCGCGAGCCGCAGCTCGGTCGCGAGCCGCTCCAGCCGCTCGCGGTCGGGCCCGTCGCCCACCACGATGAGACGCCAGCGCAGGGCGCGCATCTCGCCCAGCGCTTGCAGCAAAGTATCGAGTCCCTTCTCCGGCACCAAGCGGCCCACGAACCCGATCGCGAGCCCGTCGTGATACCCGTGCTCGGGGGTGGTGGGCACGTGCACGCCGAGCTGCGGGATCACCGCCACGGCCAGCCCGGGCACGAGCCCCCGCACCAGCGCCGCCGCCGCCTCGCTCCCCGCGATCACGCCCTTGAGCCGCCGCAGCGTGCGCCGCTGGCGCCAGCGGGCGAGCGGCGGCAGGGGCAGCGCCACGTTCTGATGTGTAAAGAGCACGGCGGGAAGCCGCAGGTGACGGGCGACGCGGACCACCTGGCGCGCGGCGCGCGCGGTGGGCTCCGCCTCGACCTGGATCAGATCGGGCCGCTTGTCGCGCAGCAGCGACAGCAGGGCCCGCCCGCCGAAGCGCAGCACGTCGGGGCTGCCGGGGTGGCGCACCGGCACGGGAAACACCTCGACCCCGTTCTGCCGCTCCCACGCGACCTCGAGCGTGCGGCCCAGCACCCCTTCCTCGCGCCACCGCTGCGGCACGCCGACGGTGACGTCGAGCCCGCGGGCCGCGAGCGCGCGCAGCTTGCCCCGGTTGGCAGGGGTGATGTAGGTGTGCGAGATGACGAGGACCCGACGGACGGTCGGACTGGCGGACGGTCGGACTGTTGAGTCCGTCATCTCAGGCATGCAGTCCGTTGACCTCCGGTAGAGGCCGGCGCGCCTCGGCGCCGGCCGCCGGATTCTCTGACAACTTACGCGCGGCAGGCGCCCCCTGGCAACGGCGGGCGCGGCCGGCTTGGCGAGCGGCCCCCTAGTGACTCGGCGTCCACAGCACGGCGCGCTCGTGGTCGCCGATGCTGATACCGGCAATCTGGCCGCGGCTGTTGATGCCGTGCGCTTCAGTCTGCGCGTCGCCCGGGAAGGTGCCGAGGTCCTGCATGCCGCTGCGCTCGTCCCACACGAACGCGTGCTCGATCGCACCGTCGGGCGTGAAGCTCCCGCCCACCGCCTGCCCGCGCTCGTTGACGGCGAACCCCACACTGAAGCTGCTGACGCCGAACAGGGCGCCGATGTCCACTATCCCGGTGGTAGCGGTCCACCGGAACGCGTGCAGCGCTTCGGGAGTGGCGTCGTTCACACTCTCCCCGACCACCTGGTCATTCTCGTTGACGGCCAATGCGACCGCGCCGCCGCACGGGTCCTTGAAGCCGAGCGAGCCGAGGTTGCGGAAGCCCTCCTTCGCGCTCCAGAGGAACGCGATCGTGAAGGCACACGGGTTGGCGTCGGTGCCGAACGGGCCGCCGCCGGCGACCTCCTGCCGGTTATTGATCCCGACCGCCTCCGAGTTGTTGCCGACGACGGGCACCAAGTCCGTCATGCCCTGCGTTGCCGTCCAGAGGAACGCGTGGGACGATCCATCCGGCGCGGTGCTGACACCGACGACCTGGTCCAGGTCGTTGATGCCGCGCGCCCGGCCGAATCCGCCACCGAACGTGCCCAGGTCCTGTATCCCGGCAGATGGCGTCCAGAAGAACGGGCGCCGCTCACCCGACGGCAACTCGCTCACGCCGGCCACGTGGCCGAGGTGGTTGATGGCAAAGGCGCGGCTGAACGTGCCACCCAGTGTGCCGAGGTCCGTCATGCCGCCGGTCGCGGTCCACAGGAACGCGTGCCTCTCGCCGGTGGCCGTCTGGCTGAGGCCCACGACTTGCCCGACGTCGTTGATCGCAAACGCTTCAGCAAAACCGCCGCCGAGTGTCCCGAGATCGGTGATCGTGTAACTCGGGTTCGCCGCGGACGCCATGTCGGCATGCGGTCGGGGGGGCGCCAGGGGCTGCGTGGAGTCGCTGCACGCGAGGACGCCGAGCAGCGAGATGCGCAAGGCGGGAATGAGCCGCGGGATGGTGTTCATGGTGCCTCCCCGGGGTCCGAGGACCCGTGACAGGATAGCCGACCCGCCTCGTCCGAGGCGTGGTCACCGCGTGGCCGATCATCGCTTGCGTCGGGATGGCGTCGGGGAGGGGCGTCGGAGCCGAGGCAGGGAGCTGGTCGCACGTGCCGGCGCGGCAATTGTAACACGCGAAAGCTCACCGCGCGACGCGCGGCACGGCTCGGCTCGGTAGGGGAACCAATGGGCGGCACAGGACTCGAACCTGTGACCTCCGGTATGTGAGACCGGCGCTCTAACCAGCTGAGCTAGCCACCCAACAACTAGACGGGTAGACGGATAGACGCCAAGACGGACAGGGGTGCGCTCCCAATACTCGCGACGCCGGGCACGACTACCCGTCTACCCGTCTCGGCGTCTAGCCGTCTAGCCCTTTGGTGGGCCCTCCAGGATTCGAACCTGGGACCTACGGATTATGAGTCCGCTGCTCTAACCGCCTGAGCTAAGGGCCCTCAACGAAACGCAAAATATAACGCGGAACGCGGAATGCGGAACGGCAGAGCGAGCGTCGTGCGGCGAGCGACCTTTCATTTCGTTCCGCGTTCCGAGTTGCGCCTCCAAAGAAGCGTGTCGCGCGGCTCTAGCGAGGGCTCTTGCGCCGAGCCAGATTGGTGGTGTCCTACGTGCGGAGGGCGATATGCGCGCGTCGCTGGTACCCGCAGCCATCCTCGTTGCGGGGGCAGTAGCTTGCGGTGGCAAGGAGCCGACCGGCGGGGGCACGTCCCCTGATGTGGCAGGGACGTGGACCTACTTCGAAACGGTCAGCGATGCGGCCGACGGGTTGTCCTGCAACGATCAAGGGACCTTCGACGTTGCGCAGGCCGGCGCGGGCTTTTCAGCCACCGCGACGCAGACCGGCTATTGCACGGGCCCGGGTGGGGTAGTCGACAACTCCGGCACCGGGAGCGTGTCCGGCTTCACCTCCGCCACCACTATCCAGTTCAACTTGGCCGGCTGCCGCTACCGCGGGAGCCTGTTCGCGACGCCGCCCGATAGCGCCGCGGGTTCGGTCTCGTGCTCGCTCACCGAGAATAACAAGACCTTCACCCTCACCGGGACCTGGTTTGCCGTGAAGGGCGTGGACCTCGCGCCCCCGACTGCGGCAGGGACGGTCACGCCACCGCAGGGCGACGTCCTCTTCGTTCCCAGCGACACGTTCCTTGTGACGGTTACCGCGGGCGACGACCGCCGCGTGCTGTGGGCCGGTTATCGGCTCGGTCCACCGGCAAGCATGGAGGACTCCGTCGAGGCCCTGCAACGTGACTTCACCGGGCCGTTCCGCGTGATCGTTCCGCCAGGCTGGGTGGGCACCTCGAGCCTCACCGTCTTCGCACGCGACGCCCTCGGCCGCACCACCGAAGCGGCAGCCGGTACGGTGCAGGTGCTCGACGCCATCCGGCGTCCCTTCAAGACTGTCGCGCTCGGCGCCGCCACCACCGGCCTGGCCTACGATGTCAAGCGAGACGCGGTCTACCTGCCGCAGCCGCAGAACGCTCAGCTCGCAGTCCTGAGTCTCGGCAGTTTCACGCTGCAGGCGCCACTCTCACTTCCCGGGGCTCCCACCTTTGAGCAGCACACGGGTATCGACATGGTTCCCGGCTGGGACTCCGTGGTCGTGTCGCGCGGATATCTCGTTGGGAATCCGTCGCTCGGCGTCGTCAATCTCGTGTCTGGGACCGATGACTCCATACAGATAAACGGTACAGAGGGAGTCGGCGATCTCCAGGTCGTCTCGACCCGGAAGGTCTTCGTGTTCGGGCAAAGCACCCCGAGCGGCGGGTATGTGACGTTCGGGATCTGGGAGGACGACCTCGTCACCGGGACCCAGCAGCGGCGGACTGACGTTGGCCTTGGGGGCAATGTCGGCGTACAGGCCGAGATCGCTCGGTCGGGCGATCAAACGAAGCTGCTCGCTTGGGACCCGAATACTGCCTGCGCGCAGATCTACGACGTGCAGAGTGACGCCTTCTCGGCGTGCAAGACGCTCTACTTCCCCCTCCCGGCGGTACCGGCTGGGACCGCGAGCGGCGACCGCTGGTTGGTGCACAATTTGCTCTTCGACGGGGCGCTCAACCTGCTCGCCACCGTCCTGCCCTCGGATCCCGGACCCGGGACGATCGCTCCGGATGGATCGGCCGCGTACTACCCGACCCTCTACGGGTACGAGAAAGTGCGGCTGCCGGACGGCGTGGTCTTGGAGCGCGTGCGGATCCCCCCCAATGACGCGCGGCTCACCGTCCTGCCCGACGGGCTGCGGCTGGTCCTATCGGGCGCGGCGGGATTCACTCGCGTTACGGTCGTGGATCTGCGATGACGATTACAGCAGCCCTCCTCTCCTGAGCTTCCCTAGCTGGTCGTAGTGCGCCTCGTGCACCGCGAGGACCTCCGCGGGCGACACGGTGGCGACGCCCGACTTCCCGACCTCGACGCCGGCGGCGTAGTTGGCGAGCTGCGCCGCCTCGCGCACCGACGCCCCCGCGGCGAGCGCCGTCCCCACCCACGCCGTGACCGTGTCGCCGGCGCCCGAGACGTCGAACACCTCGCGCGCCATCGCGGGGATGCGCGTGATCTGCTTGTCCTTGGTGACGAGCACCATGCCGTCGGGGCCGAGGGTCAAGAGCAGGTTGTCCACGCCGAGCTGGTCGAGCGAGGTGGGCAGGGCGTCGGGATGGGCCAGGTCGAGCGTGGCGCCCACCGCCTGCTCCAGCTCGCGCCGGTTGGGCTTGAAGATGGTCGCGCCCTTGTAGGCGAAGAAGTGCTTGAACTTGGGGTCCACCACGACCGGCACGCCGCGCTTCTGGGCGAGCGCCATCGCCCGCTCGATCACGGCGGGGGTGAGGGTGCCCTTGTTGTAGTCCTCGAGCAGCACGGCATCGGCGTCCGCCATGGCCGCGTCGAGCTGGCCGAGCAGCTGGTTCTCGGCGCGCGGCGGGATCGCGTCTTCCACTTCTTCGTCGATGCGCACCAGCTGCTGGCCCCGCGCCGTGACCCGCGTCTTGGACGTCGTGGGCCGTTCCGCCGCGACTACGACGTGGCGGTCCGGGAGGTGGGTCTGCGCCAGCTCGGAGCGGAGCGAGTCGCCGCGCGCGTCATCCCCGATCACGGCCACGAGGCGGCACTCGGCGCCGATCGCCGCCACGTTCGCGGCCACGTTCGCCGCGCCGCCCAATGCGTACCGTCGCGTGTGCACCGTCACCACCGGCACGGGCGCTTCGGGCGAGATGCGCTCGGCGTCGCCCGAGAGATAGATGTCGAGCATCGCGTCGCCGACCACCACGACGCGCCGCCCCGCCATCTTGCCGAGCAGTCGCTCGAGCTGGTCGCGGGAGAACCGAGAACCGGGAATGGGGGTGGTCACGGCAACGCCCCTTGCACGTGGAACCGATAGCTGAGTGTCACGCTCCCCACCCATTTCGTGTCGCTCGCCCCGGCCACGTGGCCGGCGTTGTGAATGAAGTGCACGCCGCCGTTCCCGGACAGTCCCCAGCCGCCGCGCTGCCAGGCGACGCCGGCGGCGAGCCGCACGGTGCGCTCCACGATCCCTGAGAAGATCGTGGGCGTCGAGCCGTAGGCGGCGACGGGCGGATAGGGATCGCGGAAGTCGCCCTGCCCCTGGCGCAACAGCGTCGCCTCGGGCGCGAGCAGCACGCCGGGACCCGCGACGAGGCTCGCCACAAGCGTCGCCTGCTCGTAGTCCGAGAAGTTGCGCCCCAGCCCCACGAAGCGGCTTTCGACCGTCTCCGCGGGGTTCGGGGTGCGGTAGGTGAGGTTCGCGACGCGCGTATAGTAGCCGGTGAGGACCACGTCTCGCACCACGGTGGTGGCGCCCAGCGTGAGGCCGTACGCGGCGGGCTCCGAGTCGGCCGCCGTGGCGCGGTCGATCTGGATGTCGTCGAGCAGCAGCTGCGCGAACAGCTTACTCTGCCCGAGCCGGGTCTCGAAGTCGGCGCCCAGCAGGCTGTTCACGCTGACGTTGCGGTCGTACTCGACGAGCAGGCCGAGGTTCAGGACGTTCGCGAACCACGGCTCGAGCGTGCGCGCGGGGCCCGCGGCGATCTCGCCCTCCCACAAGCCCAGCGCCGTCCCCACCCGCGGTTGCCACAGCAGCCGGTGCGCCACGAAATAGCGGTGGCTCACGGCGCCGCTCGTGTCGGCGAGGTCGTCCAGCTGGGCGATCGCCGCCTGCAGTTGCAGGCGCCGGGTACCGAGGGTGAGTCCCAGGTGATCGTAACTGTAGGGACTCGCCGACAGGATGAGACTCTCGACCTCGGGCGGTCCCCAGTTGCGGTCGAGCGAGCCAAAGAATGCCTCGCCGAACTTCCAGCGCACGTCGACGTACGCCTCAGCGTTCCGTCCGGCGATGAAGCGGTCTTTCTTGCCGTAATAGTCGGTGTCCGACTTGAGCCGCGTGTCGAAGTAGGGGTGCGTGACGAGCGCCACGGGACCGAGCAGCGCCTGCGCGGCGAGCCCGCCCGCGACCGTCGCGTGCCCCGTCCCCGCCGCGCGCAGCGGGTCGCGCCGGGCGTGGCTCGCCCCCGACACGGCGACGCTCCCGTCCACGCGCGCCCACGGCTTCTGGTCGGGGTTGTCCCGCCGCAGGTCCGCGAGGATGTCGCGCACCACGCGCCGCTCGGCGCCGCTCAGGCGCGCGGTGTCGGCCGCCGCGAGCGCGCGCACCACGTCGGCCTGGACGAACGGCCGCGTGAGCGGCGTGGGGTCCGCGATCGCTCCTCGCGCGATGAGATGCTCGAGGTACGGCGTGCCCCAGTAACCGAGCGGCACGTAGGGGGATGCGTCCTGGGCCATGGCCGCGCGCGTCAGGGCCAT
>WNEV01000846.1_pt1 | contig 12619 bp, 15 predicted proteins | sample 5399861 | NCBI WGS metagenome assembly WNEV01 (sample SAMN13153335, study PRJNA577476) | soil metagenome | isolation source: 40 cm grassland meadow soil 2 days after 3rd rain plot 2 | place: USA:California | collected 2015-11-11 | reverse complement strand
CCGCGGTGGATGCCGAAGTACGGCGCCTCGCCGGCCCGAAGGTCGAGGTCAAGGCGACTAATCCGCCGCTCGCCAGCCCGCCCTCGCCGCTGCGTCCTGACGTGATGAAGGTCATCGAGGGCCTGACCGAGGAGAGGTTCCCCGGCGTGCCGGTCGTGCCGTCGATGAGCACCGGCGCGACCGACAGCCGCTTCCTGCGCAACCTCGGCATGCCGATGTACGGCGTTTCCGGCCTGTTCGTCGACCCGGCGGATAACCGCATCCACGGCCTCGACGAGCGCATCGAGATCGCGCGCCTCTACGCCGGCCGCGAGTTCATGTACGAGATGGTGAAGCGCCTGGCGCAGTAAAAAGGTTCTAGACCTTCAGGAAAGCTCTCTCGAGCTCTCGATGATCCGCGAGACGATGCCGTACTCGACCGCTTCCGCGGCGTTCATCCAGAAGTCGCGCTCCATGTCGGCCAGCACTTTCTCGTAGGTCTTGCCGGTCTGCTTCGCGATCACGCGCGCGATGCGCTCGCGCGTGCGCAGGATTTCCTTCGCCTGGATGGCGATGTCGGTCGCCGGCCCGCCCGCGCCGCCGCCGGGCTGATGGATCATGAAGCGCGTGTTCGGCAGGCAGACCCGCCGCTCCTTCGGCGCGGCGAGAAAGATGTGCGTGCCCGCGCTCGCCACCCAGCCGGTGCCGACCATGGTCACCGGCGCGCGGATGAAGCGGATGACATCGTGGATCGCGTCGGCGGACTCGACATGGCCCCCGGGCGAGGAGACTAGGACCGTAATCGGCGCATCGGATTCCTGGGCGAGCGCGATCAGCCGCTCGCAGGTCGCGCGCGCGAGCTGATGGCTGATCTCGCCGAAGACGAGCGCGAAGCGCGACTTGAACGCGAGCCGCTCGGCGATGCCTTCCACCCGCTCGATCGGTTCGGCTGCCGGCTTGTCCGCGTCTGCTCTCATCGCCTGCTCCGTGGCTGTGACGTGGGCTCGATTGTACCGCCGGAGCGCCATGCGCCCGCGAGCCACGGCTGCTGCTCGCGCGGCAGCCCGCTCGGGCGGTAGTAATGGCTGAGCTCTTCGAATCCTGCCGCTACCAGGTAGCCGCGCCAAGCCTCGAGATCGTGGTAGGCGCCGTAGCGCTCGCGGTTCCAGCCTTCCTCGTTACTGCCGTGCGGATTCGAGCTGAACAGCACCCCGCGCGGTTTCAGCGTGGCGCGCAACTGAGCGAGCACGCGCGGCAGCTCCTGGCATGGCACGTGGAACAGCGCCGCGTTGGCGAACACCCCGTCGAAGCGCGCCGGCGGCAGCTCCAGCCTGAGGAAGTCCTGCTCCCAGACCTCGCAGCCGCTTTGCTTGCGCGCCATCGCGGCAAAGCGCGGCGAGCCTTCCAGGCCCACCACGACGTGGCCGAGCGCTGTGAAGGCCTTGAGATCGCGCCCCGGCCCGCAGCCGAAATCGAGGATCGTGAACGGCGGCCGGCCTTCGATGTGCCGCAGCAGCTCGGCGATGTTCTGGCTGACGTCGTGGTCGCGCGTCCCGCGCTGGAACTCGTCCGCGCGCTCGTCGTAGTGCTCGAGCGTGCCGCGCGTGATGTTCGCCAATTGCCGGCTTTTAAGCATCCTGTGCGACCATAATGGACCTGATCGCGCCGGAATGTTTAACTTTCCAGGAGAAATCAGATGCCCAAGGGCCAGGAACGCGGCCGCGAGAAGAAAAAGAAGAAGCAGCCGAAGCAACCCGTGGCGCCGCCGCAGCCGTGGCGCGTGCCTGCGAAGTAGAAGTCCTTACTTCGCTGCGGCGAGCTGCTTCAGCGTGAACACGTAGCTCGTGGCGTCGAGCGGCTTGTGGCAGGCGAAGCACTCGGCCTGGTTGACGCCGGGCCGGTGCTGCTTGTCGGTGGTGAACACGGCGTAGTTCCAGTCGCCGTTGCGCAGCATGTCGGGGACGTCCTTGCCCCAGCCGGCGCCGCTCGCCATCGCCGTGTACGCAACGAGCTTGTCCGCCACGTAGAAGCCGTCGCTGCCGGTCACCGGCTTCTGGTCGGCGTCCAGCTTCGCCGCGTAGACCTCGACGAACAGCACCGAGCCCGCGGGCAGCGCCTTGCCTTCTCTTGCCGCTTGCACCGCCGCCTTGTTGGCAAAGTAGTGCCGAACTTGCCTCGTCGCGGGGAAATTGATCGTGTGGTACTTCGTGAACGTGTCCTTGTAGCCTTCCGGGAAGCTGACGTGGGTCCTCGCGACGCCCGGCAGGAAGCCGGATTTGGCGCCCTTCTCGGCGCCAGGTTGCGCGGCAAAGTACGCCGCGACGTTGGCCATGTCCTCGGGGCTCAGCTGGGCCGCGATCGCATTCATGATCGGGTTCTTGCGCGTGCCGTCCTTGAGCGCCTTCAGCTGCGCCTCGAGGTAGCCCGCGCGCTGCGCCGCGAGGTTCGGGATGGTATCGCTCACGCTCACCCCGCCCGCGCCGTGGCAGGCCGCGCACACGGTGGCGACCTTCGCCTTGCCCGCTTCGATGTCCGCGGCGTGCGCAAGCGGCGCAATCATCAGGACGACGGATAATCCGAGCAGCTTTTTCATGGCCCTTCTCCCCTTGAGACGGGACATGCTACCAGAGGAGCCACGCCATGGCCGAGCCGCAGATGGTCGACCCGCACGACGTCGTGATGACCGGCGAGAATTCGTTCATCCGCCTCTCCAACGACGGCGGCAAGACCCTCACCGACCGCATCAGCCATTGGCGCGTGCTATGGTCGCCCGCCGGCCAGGGACACGCCCTGTTCATCGAGAGCGGGTTGCTCGGCAAGGGGCCGACGCTCTACGCCGACAACGCCGGCGTCGCGCGCTACCTGCAGCGCACCATCGAGCCGCTGCTCTACAAGGAATTCGGCGACGAGTCGCTGCCGGTCGTCGACGCCGCGTTCACGCGCAGCGGCAACTCGCTCAGCACCGTCGAGGAACGCATCGTCTCCAGCAAAGACGAGATCATCCTGAGCTGGTGGGACCTGATGAAGCCCTTCATCCTGACCATGCCGCCGGGCGCGATGAACCGGCCGCTCGGGGTCTACAGCACGTTCCTGCCGGCGCGCAGCGCGCAGCTTTCGGTCAACGGCGAAGCCGCCGGCGCGAAGCCTTTCCCGCAGGAGCGCTTCGGCAAGCCCGCATCGAGCTGCTGCCTCGCCTGGTCGGAGAGCTGGACGAGGCCGAGAAGCTAAGGGGCTATTGCAGGAACTGCTTCACCTTGTCGATGCCGGCGTTGACGCACTCCTCGTCCACGCCGGGCGAGCCCGACAGGCCGATGCCGCCGATCGTGTCGCTGCCGACCTTGATCGGCACCCCGCCGTTGATCGCGATCACGCTCGGCAGCGTGGTCTGCTCGCGCCGCACCGGCCGGGTCTTCATCTCCTGCAGGAAGGCCTCGGTGGTCATCCTGAACGTGCGCGCGGTGTAGGCCTTGCGGCGCGCGTTCTCCATCGTGTGCGGGCCGGCGTCGTCGCCGCGGATCGCGACCAGGGTGTCGCCGCCGCGATCGACGACGACCACGGAGACCGCGTAGCCGCGCGCCTTGCAGGCGTCGAGCGCGCCGGTGGCCATGGCGAGCGCCATCGAATAGCTTAGGTCGCGCCGCGGGATGAGCTGTGCCGACGCCGGCAGCGCCAGCGAGAGCGCGAGCACGGCGGTAGCGCCGAGGATAACGGAACGTGTCATGACTGCTCGGTCAGTCGTCGTCGCCGTCGTGATCGACATCGTCCGCGTGCTCGGCACGGCACTTGAAGTTGCCCGCATCGTCGGTGCTGCCCGAACCTTTATAGACCGCTGTCGCCGGGTACGCACACAGCGGGCGCTGTCGCGTGATGGGCCCGGCCGGATTGTCGCCCGCGTACTTGGTGGCGATGATTTTCGCCGGCGCCTTGCCGCGCTCCACCCAGCGTTCGAGCGCGCTCAGCAGATCGTGCTGCGCGTCCGTCGTCGGCGCCGGCAGCGCGAACGCGCCGCCGAAAGCGTTCGGGCCCGGGCCGCCGCCGCAGTGCTCCATGCCGGGCACCATGAACAGCCGGAAGAATTCCTGCACTTCTCCCAGCGCCTCGCGCCGCGTGTCGCGCCGTCCCGTGGAGAACGACACCACGCTCTCGTAGTAATTGACGCTGTTCAGCGCGCTGATCGCCGGATCGTTCCACCCGTGGTACAGGAGGATCTTCCCGCCGCGCTGCTGCAGCGGGCGCAGGTCCGGGTTGATGGCGTTGATGAAGCGCCCTACGCTCGCCTCGTTGAAAGCCTGGTCGGCGTCGAAGTCGAACGTGAGCAGATTGTAGGCCGGGTTCTGGAACACGAAGAACTTGAAGTACTGCGTCGCAAAGATGTCGATCAGCGAAAATCCCGGCGCGGCACCCGTCACCCAGGCCGGCCAGCCGGCCGTTTCGGCGCCGGGCAGCAGCCCCGGGAAGATCAGCTCGCCGGTGCGCGGGTTGTACGCGCCGCGGTAGATCTTCTCCAGCGCCACCACTTGCTTCGCGGTGAAGCAGGTCTGCGGATCCTGCCCCGCTTTGCAGAGCAGGCTCGAGGGCTTGAAGTCGCATTGGCGCGGATCGTTCAGCACGCCGTCGGCGATGCCGTCCTTCAGATCGCACTTCGCGTTCACCGCGGCCTCGAGCAACGGCAGCTTCGCCGCCGGGAAATAGCTTTCCGGATCCTTGAGCCGCGCCTGGTACGCCGCCGCGCCGCCGGCAAGCAGGTGCGTCCAGAAATTCGCCGGCGCCCCCACCACCAGTCCGTCGTAGTCGTGCGGGAACTGCTGCGCTTCCATCAGCCCCTGTCGGCCTCCGGTCGAGCAGCCGACGTAGTACGAGTGGGACGCACCTCTGCCATAGAAGGCATGCACGATCGCCTTGGCGTTCTGCGTCGTCAGATGCAGCGAACGCGGCCCGAAGTCGATCACCTTCTCGGGATGGCCGAGCGCCCAGGTCCCGTCCAGGCTCGGCGCGGGAAGACCCGGGAACGGCCCGACCCCGACGTGTCCCGTATCCGTGCTCGCGGTCGCGTAGCCGCGCAGGAGCGCGCGACTCATCGCGTCGGTACTGATCGCGCCGGCGAAACCGCCGCCGCCGACGCCGTTGAACTTGCCGTTCCAGTTCTGCAGCGGCAGCCAGGTTTCGAAACCGATCTGCGAATCGGCCGTCGGCCGTATCACCCCCACGACCCGGCAGTAAGGCGGCAGCGGGCCGTCCGTGACGGGCGCGGCGAGCGTGATCGCGGTGTCAGGAAGATGCAGGCTGGTGAGGCTTGCGCACGAAGCCGGGTCAGCGGCTGCGGCTGGGGTTGCAACTCCAGAGATTAGTGCTACGGAAGCAGCAAGAACCGCGATTCTGCGACTCATCGGCTTTCCTCCTCAGGAAGTGGCGATTCTAACGCCTTCCTCGGCTGAAGCCGCCATGATGGAACGACGCAACCCGGGCTGACGCAAACCGCGGCGAAACAAAGCTGCGTGCGGGTGCGATGAACCTTCGGCTCACGACCACGTAGGGATAGGTCAACGGATACGCATACGAGGGGTAATAGCCCTGGTAGTAGCCGCCGTAGTCGACGGAAGGAGGCGGCTGCGGAATGTACTGCGGGTACTGCTGGTATTGCTGTGCCTGGAGCTGCCGCTCGAGGTTGCTGATCCGGTCGAGGAGCTGCTGCTCCCTCCGCATCGCATCGGCCGCGGGCGTTCTGTCAGAGGGCTTCTCTTCGACGACGACTTCCACGTTCTTCGGGCTCTTGTCCGGCAGAACGTTGGAATAGACGGTCACCCCGCGCTCATCCACCCATTTGTAGATGTGCGCCCAGGCCGGCGCCGGCAGCGCCAGCGAGAGCGCGGCGGCGCCGAGAAACGCGGAACGGACAAGGAGAAGTGTCAGAGCTGCAATGCTACGCTCAAGCGGCGGCCGGCGCGAGCGGGCCGGCGGGCTTGCGCTCGCGCGGCGGGCGCTCGTCCATCAGCCACTGCAGCGTGAAGGCGGTGATGCCGATGACGATCAGCGCGCCCCAGGCGAAGTTGTAGTTGCCGGTGCGGTCGAACACGAGGCCTCCCATCCAGGCGCCGAAGAACGAGCCGACCTGGTGGCTGAGGAAGACCACGCCGTAGAGGGTGTTGAAGTGCGTGAGGCCGAACACGCGGCCGATGATCCCGGTGACGAGCGGCGCGACCCCCAGCCACAGGAATCCCATCGCGGCGGCGAACACCAGGGTAGAAGTTGCGCTGATCGGCGCGGCCAGGAAGGCGATGATGAACAGCGTGCGCAGCAGGTAGATCATCGCGAGCAGGTGCTTCTGGCTGTAGCGCGCGCCGAGCAGCCCGAACATATAGGTGCCGATGCTGTTGAACAGGCCGATCAGCGCGAGCGCGCTCGCGCCTACTCCGGGCGCGATGCCGCAGAGCTGCAGGTACGCGGGCAGGTGCGTGGTGATGAACACGAGCTGGAAGCCGCAGGCGAAGAAGGCGAGCGTCATGAACAGGTAGCCGCGGTGCGCCATCGCCTGGCGCAGCGCCTCGCCGAGATTTAGTTTTCTTTCAGATGAAGATCCGCCTACAGTGGGTTGCTCGCGGATGGGAAGCGACAGCAGCGCCATCGACGCCGCGATCGCGGCGAACGCGACCATCGCCGCCTTCCAGCCGAAGCCGTTGATGAGCGACTGGCCGACGGGCGCCAGCACCATCGTGCCGAGCGATCCCGCCGCGGCGACCAGGCCGACGGTCTGGCTGCGCTTCTCGGGTGGCGTTGCGCGCGACACCGTGCCGATGAGCACGCCGAAGCCGGTGCCGGCGGTGCCGATGCCGGCGAGGAAGCCCGCCACCTCGAGCCCGCCGGGGAAGGCGTTCGAGAACACCATCAGCAGCAGCCCCGCCGCGTACACCAGCGCGGTGGCGACCAGCACCGGGCGCGGGCCGTAGCGGTCGGCCGCCGCGCCGACGAAGGGCTGCGACAGGCCCCAGACGATGTTCTGCAGCGCGATCGAGAAGCCGAAGGTGGCGGCGGAGATGCCGAGCTCGAGCGTCATCGGCCGCATGAACAGGCCCAGGCTCTGGCGCAGCCCCATGCAGATCGAGATGATGAGCCCGCTCAGCGCGATGAGGACCAGCATGGCGCGGCGGTTCTGGATGGCAGTCATGGATAGGTAAACAGATCGGTTTACTTATCATCAGGGCTCGCCTATACTCCTGTCAAGCCTTGAGTACACAGACCTGTGTAGAACGCATCCTCGCCGCCGCGGACCGGCTCTTTTATGCGAAGGGAATCCGCGCCGTCGGCGTTGACGCCGTCGCCGCCGCGGCCGGCGTCAGCAAGCGCACGCTTTACAACCACTACCCTTCGAAGGACGCGCTGATCGCCGCCTACCTGCAGGGGCGCTTCAAGCACATCGCGCCCTCCGACGCGCCGGCGCGCGAGCAGATCCTCGGCGCCTTCGACCGGCTCGAGCGCATGTTCGCCGACGGCAGCTTCCGCGGCTGCCCCTACGTCAACGCGGTCACCGAGATCGGCGATCCCAGGCACGTCGCGGCGAGCATCGCCGTCCAGTTCAAGGAGCAGCGCCGGCTCTGGTTCCGCGCGCTTCTGGAGCGCCTGGGCGTAAAGGACGCCGACGCCCTGGCCACCCAGCTCCAGATCCTGAGCGAGGGCGCGCTTTCGGCCGCGCTCGTGCGCGGCGGCGATCCGGCGCTAGCGCGCTCCGCGCGCGCGGCCGCCGAAGTTCTGCTCGATGCGGCTAAAGTACGCTCTGGCAAAGCCCGAAAGGAGTGACGCGATGCCCGCCCTGCTCACCGGAGGCTGCCTCTGCGGCGCCATCCGCTACACCGTTCGCGCCCCCGTCGCGACGCTGCGCGCTTGCCATTGCACGAACTGCCAGAAATCGTCCGGCGCCGCCGGCACCGTCAACGCCGTCGTGCCGAGCGCGAGCTTCAGGATCACCAAGGGCGCAACCAGGAAATACGACGACTCGGCCACGCACAGCGGCCGCACGCTGAGCCGCCATTTCTGCGCCGACTGCGGCTCGCCGATCTACAGCCAGCGCAACCCGGATCCTGGATTCCTCGTCGTGCGCGCCGGCACGCTGGACGATTCCAGCGGCATGAAGATCGCCGGAAACATCTGGACCGCGAGCGCGCGGCCCTGGGCCTACATCGATCGCTCGACGGAATGCCATCCCGGCAACATGCCGCCCCCGCCGCCCAAGGCATAAAGGAATAGACTGCCGCTTCCCTTCCGGGGGAGGACGCACAATGCGCAAGAACCTCAAGGCGGCAATTCTCATGGCGGTCTCATCCTTGCTCTTCAGCGCTCAGGCCGCGGCTGCGACTTTCGTGTACGTCTCGAACGCCGAGGACGGCGACATCGGCCTGTACACGCTGCGGTCCGACGGGTCGCTCCAGCCCGGGCCGCACTTCGCGGCCGAAAAGCTCGTGATGCCGATGACCGTCAGCCCGGACAAGCGCTTCCTCATTGCCGGGGTTCGCTCCAAGCCGTTCTCGGCCTACACGTACGGCATCGATCGTCGCAACGGCTCGCTCAAGCTCGTCGGCACCGGCCCGCTCGCGGAAAGCTTCCCGTACATCTCGCTCGACCGCACGGGACGCTTCCTGCTCGGCGCGTCCTACGGCGGCCATCTCGTGAGCGTCAACCCGGTCGGCGCCGACGGCCGCGTCGGCGAGCCGCTGCAGGTGATCCCGACCGCGCGCAACGCGCACGCCATCCGCACCGACAACACGAACCGCTTCGTCTTCGTGCCGCACCTCGGCACCGACCAGGTGTTCCAGTTCCTGTTCGACGAGAAGAGCGGCCGGCTCACCGCCAACACGCCGCCGGTGGCGCAGATGAAGGCCGGCACCGGCCCGCGCCACCTGATCACCTCGCCCGACAACCGCTTCGTCTACCTCCTCAACGAGCTCACGGCGACGGTGACGACCCTCGCCCTCGACGGCAAGACCGGGACGCTCAAGGAGGTGAGCTCGGCCAGCGCCTTGCCGCCCGACAGCAAGCTCGTTCCCGGCGCGCCGCGTCCTTCGCCGGGACGAAACACCGACAACGACATCTGGGCCTCCGACCTGCACCTCACCCCAAACGGCAGGTTCCTGTACGCCGCGGAGCGCACCAGCAGCTCGATCGGCGCATTCCGCGTCGACGCCGCCACCGGCAGCCTCGCTTACCTCGGCAGCACTCCGACCGAGAAGCAGCCGCGCGGCTTCCGCATCGATCCCACGGGACGCTTCATGGTCGTCTCCGGCGAGAAATCGGAAACGATCACCTCGTATTCGATCGTTCAATCGAACGGCAGCCTGGTGCCGGTCGGCAAGGTCCCGACCGGCAAGGGCTCGAACTGGGTGGAGATCGTCAGCTTCGACTGAAAGAGACGACCTGGCCAACCCAAACTTTGGGTAGAACTCGGCTGTCGGGCTGCAGTACCTCTGCAGGCGGCCTTGCCGCAGGCGCAATACCTCGGCGCAGCCGTAGAGATAGACCCGCCAGATGCGGCGGAAGCGCTCGTCGAAGCGCTTCGGATCGAGCGCGCGTATGCTCCCGGATAGCCAAGGTCTGTGTCACCCGATGTGAGGTTCCCATGCTCATTCGGCTGGCCATGAAGCTCAGTGAGATCTCGCCGCGGTTCAAGAAACTGCTCTGGCGGCGGTGGTACCAGTACCTGGCCGGCTACAAGATGGCCGATTGGCAGTTCATGAATTATGGATATGCATCATTGGACGCGAGCGAGGAGCCTGTTCTACATCCGGATGATGAACCCAATCGGTATGCGATTCAGCTATACCGCCGCGTTGCCAGGGCGGTCGAGCTGAAAGGGCGCGAAGTGCTCGAAGTGGGATGCGGCCGGGGAGGCGGGTCGTCCTTCATCACACGGTCCCACCATCCCAAACGAATGACCGGCGTCGATTTTTCCGCAAGGGCGATCCGTTTTTGTCGGGAAAATCACCGCATCGACGGTCTGTCGTTTGTCCACGGCGACGCGGAAGCTCTTCCGTTCGGCGACGAGTCGTTTGACGCGATCATTAACGTCGAATCCTCGCACTGCTACGGATCGATGCCCGCCTTTCTTCTAGAGGTCACAAGGATCCTGCGTCCGGGCGGTCACTTCTTGTTCGCGGATTTGCGGTCCACCGAGGATCGCGAACGTCTGCATGGACAGCTGCTGGAAACTGGAATGGCCATCCTCGAAACACAGGACATCACTCCCAACGTCCTCGAAGCATTGCGACAGGACAGCGAGCGAAGGTTGGCCCTGATCGAACGCTCCGCGAACAAGCGCCTCATTGGTACGTTTCGAGAGTTTGCCGCCATTGTGGGATCCGATGTCTTTGAGGGTTTCAAGAATGGCTCGGCCACCTATGTTCGCTATGTACTCCAAAAGCAGAAAACTCCAAGAGCAACATGGTGTCATTAGAAGTCATCGGCTTGCTGCTCATTGCTCCTCTGGGCTGGCTGCTCGCGTTCATGCTGTGGTTCGTGATGTGGACACCGCTCGTCGCGCTGCTCGAATACGGCACGCACCGCTGGATCATGCACCGAGGCAATCGAATACTGGATCCGAAGTTAGACCATCTCAAAGCCCATGGAGCGCACCATAGGGGGGCGAATGACCATGAATTTGTTGACGCGCCGTTGAAAGACTGCCTATTGGTGGCGAGCCCGGCCTTTTTCTTGCTCGCCGTGTGGGGGATCGCCATCGACCCGTTTTTTACGGTCGTTATTCCCGGTGCGGCTTTGTTGGCATGGACCTTTTTATACACGTACCTGTGGACGTGCATTCATCGGGCGGTTCACGGCATCGAGGCGAATTGGTTTCAGCGTTCCGGCCGTGTTTTGCGGTTCTATCGCGACCGCCATTTGAAGCACCACGTCAATGCAAGAGTGAATTTTGGAGCCGTATTTCCGTGGACTGACTATCTGTTCTTCACATGGCGCGATCGTCAAAGGCTCTAACCGGGTGGAGATCGTCAGCTTCGATTGAACGACCCTACAACCTCGTACCTGTCTTGTTGCGCTCGTAGGAAAGCGATTCGAAGCGCAGGCCGCGCTCTTTCGCGTGGCGGAACGCGGCGAGGATCTCCGCGCGCCGCGGCTGGCGCGCGAGCGGCCGGTAGCGCTCCATGAACTTCGCGTTGCCCGCGTCGCAGTAGTTGTCCGGGTGGTACTGGTCCATGATGTTCACCGGCGCCTCGGGCATCTGCGCGGCGACCCAGTCGAGCACGGGAACGGTGCAGCACTCGACGTGTCCCGGCATGATCAGGTGCCGGATGGTGAAGTCCTCGCTCCAGTCGCGCAGCCTGAGCAGGTTGGCGGTGACGGTGTCCCAATACCAGCCGGTGCGCGCGAGCTCGATTGCGCAGCGCCCCGGCCCGAACTTGAAGTCGGGCAGCCACACGTCCATGGTGAGGCGCAGCAGCCTCATCGCCTCGTCCGACTGGAAAAAGTTCGAGTTCCAGAGCATGGGCGCGTTGAAAGCATCGTCAAACATCGCATTCGCGCGCCTGCCGGAGAATTCGGCGAACCAGTCCGCCTTGGTGGCGAGCGCGGCTTCGAGATCCTGCCTGCCGGGCTGCAGCTCCGGCAGAAGCGCGATCGCCTCGAGGATGGTATGCAGGTGAATCGTCGGATCCCCGCCCACCCAGTTGATGTTGTGGCAGCCCTCGAGGCGCAGCACCCAGGCCATCGTCGCGAGCGTGCGCGCGCTGACCGCCTCGCCGTTCAGCCGGTCGGTCGAGATGTCCCCGTTCTGGCAGAACGAGCAGCGCATGTTGCACGAGGTGAAGAAAATCGTGCCCGAGCCGTGCGTGCCGCGGTAGATGAGCTCCTCGCCGCGGTGGTGAAAGTGCGACGAGACCCGCGTCTCGGAGGCGAGCTTGCAGGCGCCGAGCTTGTCTCCGCGCGTGCGGTCGACGCGGCAGTCCCAGCGGCAGAAATTGCAGTGCGCGAGCATGCGCCGCGCCAGCTCGGCGACGAGATCGAGCAGGCTCGGGCGCGGCCGTTCCCGCGGCAGCCGCGCTTCGCCAAACCGGATTGCTTCTCTGAGTTTCAGGAAATCTTCGGTTCCGGCCTGCAGAGCGCGCCATAGGTCTTCTTCGGGCGCTTCGAGCGCGGCGCCGGCGGGTAGCGCTGCGCAGATCCGGAACTTTGCGGGCAGGCGATTGGCCGCGACCTCGCGATACCACCCCATGCAGCCGCTGAAATCGGCTTCGCGCCAGAAGGAAAGCGCGTCGAACGCGCTCATGGCGCCAAGTATAGAAGGGTCTTAGCATGCGTGAGGAGGCGCCTACCAATGAAACGTTTCCTGGCACTTAGCCTGAGCGCGCTCGCCCTGCTGCCCGGCCACGGCGCGGCCGCGTATCCCGAGCGTCCGATCACGATGATCGTCGCCTACTCGCCGGGCGGCGGCACCGACCTGGTGGCGCGGGCGCTCGCCCCGTACCTCGAGAAATACCTCGGCGGCGGCGCGAAGTTCGTGATCGTCAACCGCGCCGGCGCGGGCGGCGAGGTCGGCTTCACCGCGCTCGCCAACGCGCCGGCCGACGGCTACACGATCGGCTTCGTCAACACGCCGCCGCTCATGACGATCCCGATCGAGCGCGCGGCGCAGTTCGGCGGC
>WNEV01000861.1_pt1 | contig 12649 bp, 9 predicted proteins | sample 5399861 | NCBI WGS metagenome assembly WNEV01 (sample SAMN13153335, study PRJNA577476) | soil metagenome | isolation source: 40 cm grassland meadow soil 2 days after 3rd rain plot 2 | place: USA:California | collected 2015-11-11 | reverse complement strand
CGTGGGCAACCAGAGTAAGTATGGTCTAAACCAAAACGGCGTTGGAACCAATGCCAACGTTATTCCCTACGGAACGCTTTTCACTATCGGCGGAGACCCGAACGTCGGAGCTAACGAGTACCTATACGGGAAATACCCAATCTATCAGACCATCAGCGTTGCTAATCACAACCTGTCGTCCAACTACAATTCCTTGCAGGTAAGCTGGGTGCGCCAGAAAGGCAATTTCGACATCGCCGTGAATTATACGTACAGCAAGTCGCTAGGAACCGTGGGCCATGACCAGCTAAACCTAACCAACGATTATGGCGCGGAACCTTTCGATCGGCGTCACCTCTTCAACGCAGCATATTCGATCGAACTGCCAAAGATGGTTCGCGACAACAAGGCGCTGGAAGGCGTCGTCGACGGCTGGCAGATTTCGGGTATCACTTCAGTGCAAAGCGGGGTCAACCTGACAGCCAACTCCAACGGTGGGGGAGGTGATTTCAACGTCGGCGGCGTAGCCGGCTCGCTGAAAACGGCGGCCGGGTACGCAGTTTCCGCACAGTCTATCAACGGTACCGACCAAATCCCCTTGATGCCTTATTTGACTTGCGACCCGCGACAGAACATCGGACCGCATCAATTCTTGAACGGCAACTGTTTCGCGGTCCCCACAGTGCCCGGTAAGAACGGGCCGATCGTGCTGCCTGAGTTCTTTGGGCCCTGGAACTGGACAAGCGACCTGTCGCTCTTCAAGAACTTCCAAATGAGCGAACGGAAGAAGTTGCAGTTTCGCTTCTCCGCCTATAACTTCATGAACCATCCGCTTTGGACATTTTCTGGGACGGGCGTTGGTTCTAACAGCCTGTATCTTGCCAATACAACAAGTTTCGGTGTGACGCCGATCAAGCAGGGGAATCGCATACTCCAGCTCGCTTTGAAGTACTACTTCTAGTTTTCCCGCGGAGCGCCCGGCTACTCTTGGTCTGGACGCTCCGCTATACTGTTGTAGGGCCAAGACATGGGAAGCCGTTCAGCTTCGCGTTTAGTGGTGTGTGTGACGCGGCGAGTGCTGTACGGCTTTACTTTTTTTGCGTTGTTCACAAGCATCCTGATCGGCCAAACACAACGGGCTCCCGGAGAGATCTTAAGGGAAGCGGCTTCGCTTCACAGGGCCGGCCAGTTCGAGCAGGCGATTGAAGACTACCGTTTATTCCTGGAAAAGTATCCGGATGTAGCGCCCGTTCGGTCGGATCTGGGAGCGGCGTTAGCAGGCGCAGGGCGTTACGAAGAGGCTATCGGCGAGTATAAGCGCGCGCTACAACTGAAATCACTCCCGCAGGTCCGGCTGAACCTGGCTCTGGCCTATTACAAGACCGCCAAGCTTTCTCTTGCCGTTGCAGAGCTCAAGAAAGTGCGCGAAGAGATGCCGGGCAACCTTCGACCTGAGATGCTTGAGGCGGACTGCTATCTGCGGCTAGGGGAAAACAAGAAAGTGATCGAGCTATTGACTCCAGAGCTCCAAACGAACGGGGACGATTTGGCGATCGTGTACATGCTTGGCACTGCGCTGGTTCGGGACGGACAATCGGACAAAGGGCAGGTTTTGATCGACAGAATCCTGAAGAACGGCGATTCGGCAGAGGCACGGCTATTGCTAGGAACAACCAAGCTAATGGTAAATGACTACTCCGGAGCGCTCGTGGATCTGCAAAAGGCGGTAGAGCTGAATCGCAATGTTCCAGAGGTGTACGCTTACTACGGCACGGCGTTGCTCTCGACGGGGGATCAGGCTGGCGCGCAAGAGGCTTTCGAACACGCCCTGCGAGACGACCCCAATAACTTCGATGCGAATTTGAGAATGGGACTCCTGCTTCGCAAGGACGAAAAATACGACGAGGCGCTAAAGTATATCCGCCATGCCTTGGAGATACGCCCTGGTGATCCGGGAGTTCGGTACCAGATTGCCTCTATTGAACTGTCCGTGGGTCAGGTGGAAGCAGCGCGCAGTCACCTCGAGTCGCTAGTTGCGGAAGCGCCGAATTTTACGGAAGCGCACGTGTCCCTGGCGACGGCCTACTATCGCGAAAAGAGGAAAGCCGACGGCGACCGGGAACGTGCCATCGTGGAGAAACTGAACGCCGAGAAACAGGCGAACGAAAAAGGGGTAAAGAACACGCAATGAAGCGGCTGACGTTGGGCCTTACCTTCCTTGCCCTTTTTGCGGCTTGCGATGCCGTGGCGCAAACGAAGAGCGCTTCCCCAGGGAGGGCAGCGGGGACGACGAATGCTTCCAGCTTCGACGCGCTGGTTAAGAAGGCGGATGCTGCCCGGGCGGCTGATCAAACCGACGAAGCCATGCGGCTATACAAGCAAGTGGTTCGCATGAGGCCAGGATTTGCGGAGGGCTGGTGGTATCTGGGAATGCTTTACTACGAGGCGGATCAATACCCCGATGGGCGAGCTGCCTTCCGCCATCTGACGGGCCTGAAGCCCGAAATGGCCTTGGGATGGGCGATGCTGGGCTTATGTGAATTCGAGATTAAAGATTTTGATAGCGCGTTGGCCCATCTGGAGAAGGCCGATCAGCTTAAGATTCCGAGCGAGCAAGGTTTTTATGATGTTTCCAAATACCATTTTGCTCTTTTGCTGATACGCTCGGGGCGATTCGAATCCGCCGTAAAAATCATTGGTGATTTTGCGAGGCAGGGCAAGGATTCCCAGCAATTCGCCGAAGCGATGGGGCTGGCCGCGCTTCGTAAGCCGCTGCTGCCCAACGAACTCCCGCCGCTTGAGCGTGAGATGGTTTTGGATGTCGGACATGCGATGTGCGACTCCGCCGCTAGACGCGCAGCGGGAGCGGAGCGGGATCGATTGGAGTTGCTACGCAAATATCCGACCGCGCCACAAATCCACTACATTTCTGGCACGATGGTGCTGGCGAACGACTCCGACAAAGCATTGGAAGAATGGAACGCTGAACTGGCGATTTCGCCCGAGCACCCGCAAGCGCTGGTAAGTATTGCGGCGGAGTACTTGAAACGCGGTGAATACCAAAGGGCACTGCCCTACGCCGAGAGAGCTGTCGAGGCAAGCCCCAACTACTTTGCGGCTCACGCCATCCTGGGGCAAGTACTGGCGGAAGGAGACTTGGATGTACCGCGGGGGACGCATGAGCTGGAGACGGCCGTGCGGTTGGCCCCCTGGCAACCCCAGGTTCATTTTGCCTTGGGCACCGCTTACGCCAAGGCGGGCCGCAAGACGGATGCCGCGAAAGAACGGGAGGAGTTTTTGCGGCTGAGAGGCCAGAGCGAAGTCGCTGTTTCCAAACCGTGATGAGATGGCGCCGGCAACTTCTGTGTTTAGTTATTCCTGCAGCCGCCGTGGCGCAAACCGATTCGCGCGGTGTGTCTGCGTGCGCCCCGTGTCACGCACAGGCGAAGTCTCAGCCGGCCACTTCGATGGCGCATGCGCTCGAAACGGTTGGAGAGTGCAAGATTCTTATAGATCATCCCGTTCTGACCACGAAGGTTGGCAGATACTCCTACAAGATTGAGCGCAAGGGAGTACAGAGCAGTTATTCGGTTTCCGATGGAATCAAGACGATGACCATGCCCATCCGGTGGGCGATGGGAGCCAGTTCTGCAATTGGCCAGACTTACGTCCTAGAGAAAGACGGTGAATTCTATGAGAGCCGCGTCAGCTATTTCAGCGAGCTGAATGGTCTCGCTCCAACTCTAGGTTCGGAGGGGTCTAACCCATCGGACATTAACGAAGCTGCCGGGCGCCTCATGGGCCGCGACGATAAACTGCGCTGCTTCGGGTGCCACGCGACGAACGCGACTTTTGGAAGGCAACTCACGTTGGACAAAATGACTCCCGGTGTGCGGTGCGAGCGCTGTCATGAGTCCGCCGAAACCCACCTGGCGGCGAGGCTGCTTGACAGTTTCGAACTAGAGGCGCAAAAGGATTTGTCCAAATTACGCGGACTATCCGCAGAACAAGTGTCTAACTTCTGCGGACAGTGCCACCGGACGTGGGAAGAAATTGCGCTGCAGGGTAACCTGAGCATTGCGAACATTCGCTTCCAGCCTTACCGGTTGACTGGGAGCAGGTGCTACGACGCCGATGATCCGCGAATTAGCTGCCTCGCCTGCCATGATCCGCACCACGAAGTGAGCAGCAAACCAGCCGATTACGACGCGAAATGCCAGTCCTGTCATGGCGGCGGGAAACCAGGCGCGAGGGCTTGCAAGGTGTCCGCAGAAAAATGCGTGACTTGCCATATGCCAAAACTCGAGCTGCCCGGCGCGCACCACAAGTTTTCGGATCATCGAATTCGAATCGTGAAGCCAAATGAACAGTATCCAGATTAGCGCGCGAGTGTCACTTGAAATTCGGGCTGTGGCCTGGCTGGTGTGCCTAGCGGAGTTTGAATTTCATACTCCTGGTACAGAGATGGAGATCTCCGAGGGCGGAGATTCAGGATAGGGTTCTTAGGAAAAGGAAACGAACAATGAAAAATTCCTCCCGAGTCATGTGCTTTTGTATCGCAGCGATCGCATTGTCTTTTTCACCCGCTTGCTACGGGCAGCAAAACTCAACTGCACCGCCGCAAGGCCCCGCTGTACGTACAACCAGCGAAGAAGTCCTGCTGGATGTTGTGGTCCGCGATAAGAAGGGGCATCCCGTTAACAACCTCAAACCTGAGGATTTCCAGGTATTTGACAACGGTGAGCTGAAGAAAATTATTGCATTTCGACTCGTCCAAGGCGGTGAAGCTGTGGCCGCAGGCGGCTCACGGATGCCGCTCGATCCGCTCCGCCAGGTTCGACTGGTGACGATGATCTTTCAATGCTGGAACAACGACGCCCGGCGGCTCGCCCATGATGCGGCTGTGGGCCTCCTGAAGGGCGAACTCCCGCAAAACGTTTATATGGCTGTCATGACCATCGATCGCAAGCTCGAAGTTCTTCAGTCATTCACCAATGATCCAGTTCTATTGCGTAAAGCTATAGACCGCGCCACTCGAAGTGAGAATACCGATTTCTCCTCGGACACTGCAATGGTTCAAAAACAACTAGAGCAAATGGTCGGTCCGGACACAAACGGAGCGCAGTCCATCCAAGGGCAAATCGACAACCAGAATGCCACCATTGTCGCGCAGGCGCAGGGACGAGCGCCGGACGCCGCGGAGATGGCCAACATAGCCATGGCTCAAATGGTTCTGCAAATGCTTGAGAGTCAGCAAAGCAGCGGGCTGAAAGAAGCCGGCCGGGTGAACATATACGCCTTGCTCGACGCCGTGAAGGAGCAGTACCGCCTGCCGGGACGGAAAACCATACTCTATTTTAGAGAGGGTGGTTTCGTAATACCCCAGGGAATGGAAGAGCCATTCAAGAGCGTTATCAGCGTGGCCAACCGTTCGAACGTCAGTTTCTACGCTGTCGACGCACGTGGATTGACAACGGGTAGCGCCAATTCGGGCGCCATGAACACGCTGAACAGAGCAGCGCGAGCTTCTCAAGACCAAATGGCTAATGACGGTAGCCAAGCCGTCAGACCCGACGAAGCTAAGCTCTTTGACACCAGCATTGAGAGTACGCGTGCGAACACGCAAAACACATTGGCGAATCTCGCAGAATCTACTGGAGGAATGCTGATCGCCAACACGAATGACGTAGGGACGCCGCTTCATAAACTCGCAGAAGATATCCAGACCTATTACGAGATCGGGTATGTGCCGGAGATTAAAAGCTACGACGGCTCGTTCCGCAAAATCGCCATAAAAATGAATTCGGGCGATTTGCGCGTGCAATCGCGATCTGGATACATCGCTCTGCCTCCCGGGCTCGCCGGTCAGGGCAGCGTGCTGCGCGCCTTCGAGGTCCCTCTTCTGACCGCTTTGAGTTCAGCGGAGCTGCCAAAGACATTTGGATATCAGTCTATGGCCTTACACTTCCGCGGTGCGCAGAACCAATCCGTGTGCGATCTGGTTCTGGATGTGCCACTTGCCAATTTGACGTTTCAGAAGAAGGGTGGTGATCAGTTGGAAGGTCGGCTGTCCTATGTCGCATTGGTGAAAAAAGGAAATGGGGAAGTCGTTAAGAAGTTTGGGAACGACATCCCCTTCCACGTGCCAAGCGCAGAGCGAGATGCCCTTACGGCAGGACACTTTATTTACACGGAACACTTCGATTTGCCAGCGGGACACTACACGCTCGAAACCGCGGTGCTCGACGGCGAAGGAAACCGAATTAGCACTCGAAAAAACAGTCTGATGATGCCACCGCCCTCTACAGCCCTGTCCGTTAGCAGCGTCAGTGTTGTCCGCAATTTGAAGGACAAAGACGCTTCTACGGACCAATCTGACCCGCTCCTGATTGGGAGCCGCGTGGTTTCGCCGACGCTCAATCCGACCATCAGCAAGGCAAGCAATTCCAGTGTGTCATTTTATGTGGTGGTCTATCCTGACAAGAACTCTTCTCAGCCTCCCCACTTATCCATGGAGTTCAGCAGGAACGGCCAGGTATTGGGAAGCGGCTCACCAGAGCTTGGGCAGCCAGACAAAGACGGCCGGATTCAGTACGTGGCCACTGTACCGGTCGCGTCGCTCGAACCCGGTGAATATACGATACGTTTCAACGCCACACAGGCCGCTGAGACGGCTGAGGAAGTGACCACGTTTATTTTGCAATAGGATCCTCTGAATGAATTTCTCCCGACGCGGGTTTCTGCGAATAGGTATGGCTCTTGGTGCTGCGAAGGTTCTGCCAATGCCTGCTCTGGTTCCACAAGCATCCGGAGAGTCGTTGTTTTTCGAAATTGCGTCCTCATCGTGTGGCATCGCGTGGGTCCACGAAAATGCCATGTCGGACAATCGCTACCTTCCTGAGACTCTGGGGCCCGGTTGTGCCTTCCTCGACTTCGACAACGACGGATGGATGGATATTTACCTGGTGAACAGCGGGCCATGCGATTTCTGGACGCCGGCCAAGCCGCTCCGCAATGCGCTTTACAAGAACAATCGCGATGGCACATTCACCGATGTGACCGAGAAAGCGGGCGTGGCGGGCGGAACCTTCGGAATGGGTGTTGCCGTCGGCGACTACGACAACGACGGGTGGCCGGATATTTTCGTCACATCCTACGGACGCTGCATTCTTTACAAGAACAATCGTAACGGTACATTCACCGACGTCACCGAGAAAGCTGGCCTTGCTGCCCCCGGTTGGACCACCAGCGCGGTATGGTTCGACTTCGACAATGATGGCCTTCTTGACCTATTTGTCTGCAGTTTTGTTGACTATGGCGCGAAGCAGAAGCTTGCCTGCGGCGATAACCAGATCGGAAACCACTATTATTGCATTCCTAGAGTCTTTCGCGGGACCTCAAGCTTTCTCTACCACAACAATGGCGATGGCACGTTCTCTGAAGTAAGCAAGGGCACGGATATAGCGCGAGCGATAGGCAAGGGGCTTGGAGTGGTGGCGACCGACATCAACAACGATGGACGCATGGATCTGTTCGTCGCTAACGACACTGTGCAAAATTTTTTATTCGTCAATCGCGGTCCGGATGCCTCCGGAAAAACCCGCTGGGAAGAAATCGCGCTGCAGGCCGAGGTAGCATTTAGCGACAATGGCCAGCCTCGCTCCGGTATGGGCGTCGACGCCGGCGATTTGGACAACGACGGATGGCAGGATCTCTTTGTGGCTAACGTCGATCAGGAAATGTTTTCGCTTTACCACAACAATAAAAACGAGACCTTCAACGATATCGCACACTCGCACGGCGTTGCGCAAGCGACCAGGCTTCTGAGTGGCTGGGGACTCAAGTATTTCGACTATGACAACGACGGCGCGGTCGATCTGATCCTGGCCAACGGCCATCCAGACGACATGATCGGGCGTTACTCGCGCCAGGTTCGGTACAAGGAGCCCCTCCTGCTCTTTCATCAGGGCCCGGACGGCAAGCTGAAAAATGTAAGCACAGAAGGGGGGACGGCGTTTGAGAAGAGCTTCGCTGCGCGAGGTCTGGCCGTGGGGGACTATGACAATGACGGAGCCCTTGATGTGCTCGTTGCAACTAACGGCGGCGCTCCTGTGCTCCTGAAAAACAACGCCGCCAAGGGAAACAATTGGCTGGGACTCAGGCTGGAAGGCGCGACGTGCAATCGCGATGCTATCGGCGCGCGCATCCTTTGGAAAGCGGGCGGCAAACTGCGCCAGAGTTTGAAGAACAATGGTGGCAGCTATCTCTCCTCGCATGACCTCCGGGAAGTTCTAGGGATCGGCGCCGCAGCTCAACTCGACGAACTTGAGATCCATTGGCCCGCGCCAAGTAAGCGTGTCGACAAATTCACCAGTGTCGCCCCAAACCGCTACATCCACATAATCGAGGGAAAAGGCATAGTGTGAAATTTGCCTTGCGGCAAATCGACGATCGCCCGCCTCGGGGGAAAGACGATCGACGACGTACGCGGCATGGTCCAGGCTGCGGCCTCCATCCTGTATCCAGCGTTCAAGGAGAATGTTGGGGCTGTTCTCCACCGGCGTTGAAGAATCAATCTCCGGTGACCGAGCAGGGGAACATTGTGGGCACATTTCAGTACATGTCTCCCGAGCAGATTGAAGGGAAAGAACTGGACGGGCGAAGCGATATTTTCTTGTTGGGGGCAGTGCTGTACGAGATGGTGACGGGGAAGAGGGCATTCGAGGGAAACTCCTTTCTCTCCATACCGCTGGCGGATTCACACCTCACTGACTAAGCCAACGGGTGAGTACTAGGGCATACCCCGTAGTCATGAATCAGGTTGCGACCCGATTGTGGAAACATGCCCTATCGATTACCAAATTATCCGGCCAGCAGCTTTCGAGTCTTCCTTGGGGTGTGAGTCAGTCAAGCGGTCAAATACTTGAGCGGAGGATTGCTCATGAGAGGAATTCGCTTCTGTTTGTGGATTTCATTCGTCGTCTTGCTTTTCGCTTCGGCCGCAGTGTTGCTCGTCACTGACCCGCCCCGAGCGTGGGCGCAACTCGGAACGCCTCCCAGCAGCACGATCAGTAGTAGTTCGGGGCCTCTGGCATGGGACTTCGGTCCGGTGGGCGGCGGAACGGTGATAAACGTGGGGATACAGGATATCTGCCCGCCCGGCCTGTGCGATGACCACGACTTGACCGTGGTGCTCCCCGCCCCCGCGGCCACGTTCTATCAGACGATGACGGCCAAGCTCACCTTTCAATACACGTGGACGAGCACGCTGCCCACGGATCTGGACATCTTTGCCATCAGCCCCAGCGGAGCGGACCACGGCCCAGGCTCGCCTGACAACACTTCCACCGGACCCGGCCAGGAGAATCTCACGGTCACCGATCCTATTGACGGACTCTGGCACATTCGCTCTGTAGCCTCGCTGGCCCCGGTGCCCACCGCGGCTCACGTGGCGGTTACGTTGATGATCGCACCTAGGCCCACGGCGCCGATGCCTCCCCCAGCAGCTCCTGGAGCCCCAACTTTCATCAATTATCCTGCTCCCGACGATTGCACGGGAACGCAACAACCCCCGAGTTGCATACAGCCGTCGACGGGCTCGACAACTGCCGGAGAGCACGGCGCGGGGGAGCCATCCATTGGAGTCGACTGGAACACGGGCAAAGCGTTCATCGAGGCGGGAAACCATACTCTTCGCGTGACTTTCGACGACAGCGTCAATCCGGCTACGGCGTTCTGGGAGGACCAGCGTTCGCTCTTCGCGCGAGTGAGCTTGGACCCGATCATGTTCGTTGACGACGGCCACTTTGGGGGCCCAAATCGCCTGTTTTCTTCTCAGCTCATCCTTGTCACCAGCGAGCTTTCCTTCAGCGACGACGATGGCAACACCTGGCTTCCAACGCAGGGGTCCGGCCAGCCTGCGGGCGTCGACCATCAGACAGTGGGCGGAGGTCCTTACGCCTTTCCAGCGCCGCTGACGCCAACGGGGTACCCGCATGGGATTTATTACTGTTCGCAGGACATTGTGACAGCGTTCTGCTCGCGCAGCGATGACGGCGGGACGACCTTCGGGCCCGGCGTTCCCATTTATACCTTCGCCCATGTCAACGGCGCAGATGTTCCCATTGCGCCGGGCACTTGCGGCGGTTTGCACGGCCACGTGCGTGTTTCGCCTGACGGCACCGTCTACGTTCCCAACGAAAACTGCTTCGACGCCAACAGCCTTAGTCGGCCGGGCGTGGCCGTTTCTACGGACAGTGGTTTGAGCTGGGTGGTTCGCACTGTGCCGGACGGCAAGAGCATCAGTCCCGGCACGGACCCGTCGGTCGCAGAAGGAGCGAACAACACCATATACCTCGGGTATGTGAACTCCGACGGCCACGCCAAGATTGCGGTTTCGGGCGACCGCGGCTTGCACTGGTCGAAGTCCAAGGATGCGGGGACTCCTTTCGGAGTCCAGAACGCGGAGTTCGCCGAAGTGATCGCCGGCGACGATGAGCGCGCGGCCTTTGCCTTCCTCGGCACACAGACCTCGGGTGATACGCAGTCGGCCGACTTCCAGGGGGTCTGGCACCTCTATGCGGCCTTCACTTACAACTCCGGCCTCACTTGGACGACCGTTGACGCTACTCCCACGGACCCAGTGCAGCGAGGCTGCGTCTGGAACCAGGGAGGCAGCAACCCGTGCCGTAATCTTCTCGATTTCAACGATATCACCGTGGACAAGTTCGGGCGGGTACTTGTGGGTTACGCCGACGGCTGCACGAGAAGTTGCGTCACCGACCCGACGCAGAATGCCTCCACGGGCCCTGCTAGCGCTCAGGACGCACTGGCGACGATTGCCCGCCAAGTGGGAGGCCGCGGGCTATTTAAGGCGTTCGACGGAACGCAGTTCGGCACTCAGAGTGGAGTCATCGAGGGGCACGGCAAGCTGTGCTTTGGAGACCCCGCGTCGGGCATTCAAGGCGATCCGGGCTGCAAGACCAACAATTAGGTAGGGGAGGCGGCTTCGCCACCGCATCGAGAATATCTATGCGTCAAACACTGACGATCTTGCCTTGCATCGGACTTGTCTTTGCCAGCGTGCTCGGAGAAGCCGCGCCGCAGAACGTCAAGAATGCCACGGGCGTCACGAAAGGGCCTGCAGATGCATGCGCGCTGCTGACCCCCGCTGAAATTGAAGCCATCCAGGGTGAGCGCGTCGAGGAAACTAAATCCACTGTACAGCCAAGCGGGGGATTGTTCGCAGCGCAATGCTTATTTCGCACGCCTACCGTGAGCAAGTCAGTCAGCCTGTCACTGACTGCGTCTGATCCCCTGCGTCCGGCCGCGCTGACCGCCCGGGAACTTTGGCAGAAGCAGTTCCACTCTCCCGAGGTGGAAAGCGACAAAGAATCGGCCGCAGGCAAATACGTAAAGAAGCTCGACTTCGAACGAGAGAGAGAGAGCCGCAAGCCACGTCCCATTCCCGGTCTTGGCGAGGAGGCCTATTGGGTCGCCAGTCCGGTTGCCAGTGCGCTCTACGTACTTAAACGAGAGATGTTCCTGCGAATCAGCGTTGGCAGCGCCGGCCAGGAATCCGCGCGCATGGAAAAATCGAAGGCGCTGGCCCGCGCCGCGCTCAAGCACCTCAGACTCGTCGAATAAAGGGTCTCGAATAGCTGTCCACATTTTCCATCCGGCCAACGATAACTACCTTACTTAAGACGCGCTATACAGCGGCAAGAGGGGATGCCGTAGTCCTCGCGAACGATGGTGCGGACGAAGGCACTGGCCTCGCCGCCTCAGGCTCTGCAGAGCGAGAACAAGCGGCGCAGATCGGCTGCCATTTCGAAAAAAATGAACTTTGTCCCAGGTCCAGTGCACACTTCTTAGAGGCATTTAGGGGGCACTAAGAATTCTTTTCAGTTCCTCAAAAGGCTCAGTTCCTGAATACTGTCCACCATTGCGTTGGTCGAATTGGAAGTGCTGAGGATCACATCTGCGACGCGTCTCTTTCACTGATTTCGCCTAAGCCGCGGGTTCTTGAAACGGATTGCTGACTTTTGACCGCATCCCAGAGTTTAAGTGTTACGCTGCGGCTTCTCTAGGGTGCGCAGTCCGGCGCAGGTGACGTTTGTTCCACCACACCACTATCAAAACGAGGGCAAGTAGAATCGCGCCCAGGAAATAAGGAACATTCGAAACGATCCACAACACTCTCTGTAGGAGCAGTTCCATTGGAAATGAAAAGTCGAACTTACGTGTCCCCAAATCCCCGCCCATCCTTCCTCCGTCAAATTGTTTTTCATCTATTTGCGACGAGGGAAATGACTTCATAGTCCGCGATTCCCGGCACTTCAAAACTCACTATGTCAGATTGCTGCTGAAAGGATAGGTTCGCGGAAGAGCGCAACGAACGCACGCTCTTGATTGAACCACCGCGACTGACCCGAAAGCGCACTTGCTGAGGTCCGAGAGCGTAAGTATGCCGGATCGCGCCGTGCGTCATGTTTGGGTTGGTGTAGTTCAGCAGATGCAGCGCATAGCCAGGTTCAGTTTCCCAAGCGAAAGCCTCAATGATTCCGTCACCGCTGATTGAAACGACAGGGTCATCGCCCTGTACCCACTTCACCGCATTTTGTAACAACTGACTCAGGTCTGCGTTGCCGGAGCGCCAGCAGGTACGGTC
>WNEV01000842.1_pt1 | contig 12660 bp, 10 predicted proteins | sample 5399861 | NCBI WGS metagenome assembly WNEV01 (sample SAMN13153335, study PRJNA577476) | soil metagenome | isolation source: 40 cm grassland meadow soil 2 days after 3rd rain plot 2 | place: USA:California | collected 2015-11-11 | reverse complement strand
TCGGTGGCGCGGCGCAGCTCCGTGATCAGCGGCCACGGCTTCTCGGGGTTGATGTGGTCGGGCGTGAGCGGCGAGATGCCGCCCCAGTCGTTGAGCCCCGCGGCGAGGAGGCGGGGGTAGATCCGCGGCGAGAGGTTCGGCGGCGCCTGGATGTTCACGTCGGGTCCGAGCAGGAGCCGGCCGACGGCGATCGCGCGGAGCAAGTCCCCGAGCGGCGGCTCGGGGTGGTGCCGCATCGGAATGCGCGGCTTCGCGCGGAAGTTCTGGATGATGACTTCCTGGAGGTGACCGTACCGCTCCTGGAGGTCGCGAATCGCCGCGAGCGCGTCCACCCGCTCGCGCGGTGTCTCACCGATGCCGATGAGAATGCCTGTCGTGAACGGGATCGAGAGCTTGCCCGCGAGCGCGATCGTGCGCAGGCGCCGCGTCGGCACCTTGTCGGGGGCACGGTCGTGCGCCAGGCCAGGGCGGAGTAGCCGCTCCGAGACGGTCTCGAGCATCAGGCCCATGCTCACGGTGACCTCCCGGAGCGCGGCGAGGTCGCGCTCGGCCATGACGCCTGGATTGGCGTGGGGCAGGAGCGACGACTCTCGGAGCGTGAGCTCGCAGACCGCGCGGAGGTAGCCGAGCGTGGTCCGGTGGCCGTAGCGGCGCAGGAACGCGCGGTGGACGGGAAAAGCCGCCTCGGGCTTGTCGCCGAGCGAGAAGAGGGCCTCCTTCGCACCGAGACGCGCACCCGCCTGAGCGAGCGCGACCACCTCTTCGGGCGTCATCGTGTGGGCGCCGGGCTCGCCGGGATCGCGGCGGAAGGTGCAGTAGCCACAGTAGTCTCGGCAGAGGGTCGTCAGGGGCACGAAGACCTTGGCCGAGAAGGTGACGACGCGTCCCCGGCCGCGGTCGCGCACCTCAGACGCGCGCGCCAGCAAATCGCCCAGCGCCGCGTCGGGAGCCTCGATCAGCGCGCACGCCTCCGCGTGTGAGATCACTGTCGCGGGGATCGCGAGGCCGCCTTGGACCGTGGGTGGCCTGCCAGAGTTGCGTTCTTGAGCGCCGGCCGCACGTCGTGGGCGAAGCGCTCCATGTTGGCCAGCACTGCCTTGATGTCGGGCACCGTCGGGTCGAAGACGAAGTGTGTGACACCGAGGGCGGCGTACTGCTTGAGGTCGGCGGCGACCTCGGCCCCTGTGCCCTGGAGCAGCGGCCGGTCGCCTGCCGCCGCTTTGGCGCGTTTGCTCCGCACCTCCATCGGCGCGCGGAGCGTGAGCGCGACCGATTTCGGGTCACGCCCGGCGCGCTGGGCCCACGCGTGGATCTGCTTCACCTTCTGCGCGTACTCGTCGGGCCGCAGCATCGCGGGCGGCCGGAGGCCGATCGGGTGCCACGCGTCGCCAAGGGTGCCGGCGCGCTTGAGCGCGGCGTCGGTGTGACCGCCGATCCAGATCGGGATCCCGCCGCGCTGCGCGGGCTTCGGCAGCGCGTGGACGTTGCGGACCCGGTAGTGCTTGCCCTCGAACGTGACGGGATCGGCGGTCCAGGTCGCGCGCATGAGTTTGAGGTACTCGTCGGTCACTGCGCCGCGGTTCTCGAAGGCCGGGGTCGCGAGCGCCTCGAACTCCTCGCGGAGCCAGCCGACGCCCGCGCCGAGGATGACGCGCCCGCCCGAGAGCTGGTCGATCGTCGCGAGCGTCTTGGCCGCGACCAGCGGGTTGCGGTAGGGGACGACCAGGACGCTCGTCCCGAGGCGGACCCGCTTCGTCGCGTGGGCGAGATAGCCGAGCGTCGCGAGCGGCTCGAGGTAATCCTGCGCGGCGCCGCCGGCGAGCTGCCCCGTCGTCGAGTACGGGTACACCGAGCGCGCCATCGACGCGGGGAGCACCACGTGGTCGGTGACGAAGACCGAGTCGTAGCGGAGTGTGTCCGCCTGGGTCGCCATCCCGAGCACGATGTCGGGCTTGGCGAGCGGGCCGCGCCCGGGAAGTGCGAAGCCAAACTCCACGACAACCTCCGGGAAAAGTGCACGCCTCGATCGGGACGGCGCCTATGGTATCACTAAGCCCTGTGCAATTCTTCGACGCGCCGGCGGTCTCCGCGGCGCGCGTCTAGCCTGTTGACATCGAGCAAGAGCTGTGCGGAGGTGAGCCGCGTGACGCCGGAGAAGTTCGCCCAGAGGATCGACGAGTGGGCCCGCGGGACGATGGTCGAAGCGCACGGCGCCCGGTTCCTCCTGGCGGGGCCCCGCCCGGAGCCCGGTCAACCATTTCCGGAACACCAGGGTGGGGCGTTGACAGCCGAGGCCGAGATCGTGCATCGTGGTTGTACCACTCTTGCCGTCGAGGTGACGGTCCTCGACGAGCACAGCGACTGATCGCAACGCTCATGACGACTCTGTTGGCACCGGCGGCCCCGCCGGCAACCGCGCCCGCCGGCCGCCCTGGTCGGTAGGACAGAGGGGGGCATGCGGCTCGGGACCAAGATCTTCCTGACGTCGGCGCTCGTGATCGTCGTGCTCGCGGGCGTCGGCGTCCTGAGCCTCCGCGCGGTGGGCCGTCTCGTGTCCGCCAACCGGGAGATCGCGACCCGCACGATCCCCGCACTGCGCCTCACCGCGTCCGCCCGCGAGGCGATTCCGCCGCTTGTGCGGCTCGAGGCGCGGGTGGTGGTGCTGGGCGACGCGCGCTACGCGACGGCGTGGACCGAGCGGGCGGCGCGGGTTGCCGACGATCTCGAGCGCCTGGCCGAGTTCCCGCTGAACCAGTCGGAGGCGGTGCACTTCAACGCGGCGCGCGCCGCGTTCGAGGGGTACCGCCGCATCGTCGCCGAAGAGCAGGCGCTCATCCGGCGTGGCGACCGCGTGCGCGCCCTGCGTCTGAGCAATGGCGACGCGCGGACCGTCGCCGAGCAGGTCCAGGAGAGCCTGGACGGGCTGATGGCGGCGACGCAGGCGCGGGTCCTCACGGCGCAGGCCGAGGCCGCGCGCCTCGAGGTGCGCACGTGGGCCGCGGTCCTGGTCGCGCTGGGCGCGGCGGTCGGCCTGGCGCTGCTCGGCACGGCCGTCATCGCCCAGCGGATGACTCGTTCCCTCGATTTGCTGTCCTCGGCGACGGCCGAGGTGGCCGCGGGCGCGTTCCACGAGCCCATCGTGGTCGAGAGCCGCGACGAGATCGCGGCCCTCGCGCGGTCGTTCAACTCGATGGCAAGCCAGCTGCGCGAGGTGGAGGAGATGAAGACGGAGTTCTTCGCGACCGTCTCGCACGAGCTCCGGTCGCCGCTCACGTCGATCCGTGGCGCCGCCGACCTCGTGCACGAGGGCATCCCCGGCCCGCTCACCCCGAGGCAGGCCCGCCTCATTGACATCATCTCGCAGAGCTCCGAGCGCCTGCTCGGGCTCGTCAACGAGATCCTCGAGATGTCGCGCCTCCGCGCCGGGCAGGTGGTGCTCGACCGGAGGGCGCTCGACCTCGCGTGGCTCGTGGACCGCGCCGTCGAGGAGCTTCACCCCCGGGCCGAGGAGGCAGGCGTCGCGCTCGAGCGCGAGCACTTCGGGTCGAACTTCGCGTACCTCGGCGACGAGGATCGGCTCCACCAGCTGATCGTCAACCTCGGCGCCAACGCGATCCGCTTCACGCCGCGCCGCGGGCGTGTCATCGTGCGGCTGATCGACACGGGTCCGGAGATCGAGCTCCAGGTCGAGGACACGGGCGTGGGCATCCCCGCGGATGCGCTGCCGCACATCTTCGACCCCTACCGCCAGGCGCACCACGACCGAGGCGGCACGGGCCTGGGCCTGGCGATCGTGCGCGGCATCGCGGACGCCCACGGAGGTCGCGTGACCGCCGAGTCGCAGGAAGGGAAGGGGAGCCGCTTTACCGTGCTCCTGCCGCGCTCTTGAGGACGATCGCGGTCGCCACGCTCGTGATCCTCCTCGCCGGCGGCTGCGCGTCCTTGCCCCCATGGCCGTTGTGGCGTTCGGCGGAGCTCGCGAAGGCCGACCGCCTCGCTCAGCAGGGCGACTACGCCGCGGCGGTGGCGGCGTACGACACGTATCTCGCGAAGGGCGGCGACGGCGCCGAGGCGGGGCGCGCCCGGATGAGCCGGGACACGCTGGCGTCGATCCTCGCCCTCCAGCGGGAGATCGCGCGGCTCCGCGAGGACCTCGCCAAGCGTGAGGCCGACCTCGAGCGGCTGAAGCAGATCGACCTTCGTCTGGAGCGCGGCGGAAAGAAGCAGTGAGGCCCTCGCTCCAGTGACCCGGAAGGTCCTCGTGGTGGACGACGATGCGGCGATCCTCGAGGTGCTCGCGATGCGGCTCGGGGCGATGGGCTTCGACGTCACCGCCGTGGGCGAGCCGCGCCGCGCGCTCGATGCCGCCGCGGCGCAGCGGTTCGACCTGGCGCTCATCGACCTGCGCATGGAGCCGATGGATGGCGTTCAGCTCATGGAGGCGCTCCACGCGCACCAGCGCCGGCTGCCGGTGCTCATCATGACCGCCCACGGCACGATCGACACGGCCGTGCAGGCGGTCCGGCGCGGCGCCTTCGACTACCTGACGAAGCCTTTCGTGTCAGACGAGCTCCGCGCGAAGATCGAGCGCGCGCTCGCCACGCGCCGCTGGGCGCGCGACCGCGAGCGGCTGCTGACCGTGGGTCAGACGCTCGCCTCGTCCGGGATCATGGAGCGCGTGCTCGACGCGGTCGCCCAGGCCACGGTCGAGGCGACCGAGGCGGAGCGCTGCGTCGTCTTCCAGCTCGAGCGTGGGCGCCTCGTGCCGATGGCGAGCGCCGGCTCACCGCCGCCGTCGTGGAAGGCGCTCGAGGCCGCCGCGACCGACGCGATGGACAAGGGGGTGCCGATCATCCGCCCGGCGGGCGGCGACGGCGAGGCGGGCACGATCGTCGCGGCGCCGCTCGTCGTTCAGCGCGGGCCGACGGGAGCGCTCGTCATCGAGACGCCGACGCGCGTCGAGCCCACCGAGGACGATCTCGAGCTGCTGACGCTCTTCTCGTCGCAAGCGGCGATCGCGGTCCGCAACACCCACGAGCTGGAGCGCTTGAGGAGTGGTGCGCTCGCGGCGCTCGGGCGGATGGCGACGCAGGTCGCCCACGAGATCAAGAATCCGCTCGCGGGCCTGCGCCTCTATGCCCGCCACCTCGGGCAGCGGCTCAGCCGCGCGGGGGACGCGGAGGGCCAGGAGCTCGCCGGGAAGATCGCGGCCGGCGTGGACCATCTCGCCGACGTCGTCGCCGAGATCACCGCCTTCGGGCGCCCGCCCGAGCTCCACCGCGCGCCGACGAATGTCCAGGCGCTCCTCGACGAGTGCCTCGAGCTCGCCGCCGCGCGCTTCGACGCGACCGCAATCAAGGTGGTCCGCGAGTGGGATCCGGCGTGCCCCGAGGCGCTTCTGCTGGACGCGCGGGAGCTCCGGAAGGCCTTTCTCAACCTCATCGTCAACGCCTTCGAGGCCCTGGGCGGCTCGGGCCGCCTCGCCCTCACGGCCTCCTACGCGGCCGATGCCGGAACGCTCACGGTGACGATCGAGGACACCGGCGTGGGCATGAGCGAGGAGACGATGTCGCGGGCGTTCGACCTCTTCTACACGACCAAGCCGGACGGGACCGGGCTTGGCATGTCGATCGCGCGCTCGGTCGTGCACCTCCACGGCGGCGAGCTCGGCGTCCAGAGCTGGCTCGGGCACGGCACGCGCGTGCAGGTGCGGCTGCCGGTGGTGGCGCCGTGAAGACCAACAGCAGCGCGGTCCTCGTCGTCGACGACGAGACGACGATCGCCGACGGGCTCCGGCTCACGCTCGAGAGCGAGGGCTATACGGTGCGCACGGCCGGGGGCGTGCGCGACGCGCTCGCCGCCTTTGGCCAGTACGAACCCCACGCCGCGATCGTGGACCTGATGCTCCCGGACGGCGACGGCCTCAACCTGACGCGGGAGCTCCGACGGCGCGACCCCTCGATCCAGGTGATCGTGATCACCGCGTACGGCTCGGTGCGCAAGGCCATGGAGGCGACGAAGGGTGCCGGGGCGTTCCATGTCCTCGAAAAGCCGTTCGACCCCGACGAGCTCCTCGGGCTCATGCGGAGCGCCCTCGACCACCGGCAGCTCGTCGTCGAGAACACCGACCTCCGGCGCCGCCTGGCCGACCGCGCCGCCGACAGCGAGATCCTCGGACAGGCCCCCGGGATCCAGCGTGTCCTGGAGACGGTCGCGGCCGTTGCGGACGCCGACGCCAACGTGCTGATCATCGGCGAGAGCGGGACCGGCAAGGAGCTCGTCGCCGACGCGCTCCACGAGCGGAGCCGGCGGAGCGGCGGGCCGTGGGTGAAGATCAACTGCGCCGCACTGCCCAAGGACCTCATCGAGTCGGAGCTGTTCGGCCACACCCGCGGCTCCTTCACGGGCGCCACCAACGACAAAACCGGCCTTCTCGAGGAGGCGGACGGGGGCTCGCTCCTCCTCGACGAGATCACGGAGATGCCGCCGGAGCTCCAGGCGAAGCTCCTCCGCGTGCTCGAGGAGCGCGCGGTGCGCCGGGTCGGCGCCGCCAAGGCCGTCCCGGTGGATTTCCGCCTCATCTCGTCGACCAACCGGAGCCCCGAGGTCGCCCTGCGTGAGGGGCGGCTGCGCCAGGATCTGTTCTTCCGGATCAACACCGTCTCGATCGATGTCCCCCCGCTGCGCGAGCGCCGCGAGGACATCCCGCTCCTCGTCCGCGCGTTCCTCGAGCGCTACCGCGCCAAGCACGGCCGCGACGTCGAGGGGATCGAGCCGGAGGCGTACCGGAGGCTGCTCGCCTACGCATGGCCGGGCAACGTCCGTGAGCTCCAGAATGCGCTCGAGCGCGCGGTGCTCGTGACCCGCGGGCCGCAGATCGCGCTCGATGACCTCCCCGAGCCTCTCCAGCGCGCTGACGCCGAGCCCGGCGCGGCCGCGGCAGTCGCGCCCTCGGAGGTACCCGTCGGCTCGCTCGAGGAGATCGAGCGCGTGTCGATCCTGCGTGCCCTCGAGATGACGAAGTGGAACAAGCAGGCGGCGGCGGCGGCGCTCGGGCTGAGGCGGCCGACGCTCTACTCCAAGATGCGCAAGCACGGCATCCCGCAGCGCCGGCCGTAGGCCGGCTCCCCACCGCCCGAAACGCGGGCACTTTCCCGACTCGTGCCCATTTCGTAGGCAAGCGGGCGGCGTCCCGCACCCGTCGGCGTCGTCGAATCGCCTGATTTCCCGTGTCTTTATCGCGGGCACCCCTGGGGCACGGCGGTTGCTAGCCACGCGCCCAGGAGGATCCGTGATGAAAAAGATCGAGGCGATTATCAAGCCGTTCAAGCTGGACGACGTCAAGGAGGCGCTCACCTCCATCGGGGTGATCGGGATGACCGTGTCGGAGGTGCGCGGTTTCGGCCGGCAGAAGGGCCACACCGAGCTCTACCGCGGCGGCGAGTACACGGTCGACTTCCTTCCCAAGATCAAGATCGAGGTCGTCGTTCCGGACCACCTCGTGGACAAGGTCGCCGAAGTGATCGCCGGCGCGGCCAAGACCGGCAACATCGGCGACGGCAAGATCTTCGTCAATCCGGTCCAGACGGCGGTGCGCATCCGCACGGGCGAGCGCGACGAGAGCGCGCTCTAGTCCACCCACAAGGAGGCTCATGTGAAGCGATTCAGTCTCGCACTGGCAATGGTGCTGGTTCTGAGTGCCACGGCGAGTGTGGCGTGGGCTCAGCAGCCCGCCGGCCCCGCGGTGTCGAAGATCGACAAGGGCGACACCGCGTGGATGCTGACCTCCTCCGCGCTGGTCCTCCTGATGACGGCGCCGGGGCTCGCGCTGTTCTACGGGGGAATGGTGAGGCAGAAGAACGCGCTGGCGACGCTCATGCAGAGCTTCATCATCCTGGCCGTCATCTCGATCCAGTGGATCCTCTGGGGCTACACGCTGGCGTTCGGCCCCGACAAGGGCGGGATCATCGGAGGGCTCGAGTGGTTCGGGCTGCGCGGCGTCGGTGTCGAGCCCTTCGACGCGTACTCGAAGACGATCCCTCACCAGGTGTTCATGCTCTTCCAGATGATGTTCGCCGTCATCACGCCGGCGCTCATCACGGGCGCGTTCGCCGAGCGGAAGAAGTTCTCGGCGTTCCTGCTCTTCACGGTGCTCTGGGCGACGTTCGTCTACGACCCGCTGGCCCACTGGGTCTGGGGCGACGGGGGCTGGCTCAAGAAGCTCGGCGCGCTCGATTTCGCCGGGGGGACGGTCGTCCACATCTCGTCGGGCATGTCGGCGCTGGTCTGCGCGGTGCTGATCGGCAGGCGCAAGGGTTACGGCCACCACCCGATGCAGCCCCACAACCTGCCGATGACGGTCATGGGCGCGTCGCTCCTGTGGTTCGGTTGGTTCGGCTTCAACGCGGGCAGCGCGCTCGAGGCCAATGGGCTCGCGGTGAGCGCGTTCACCGCGACCAACACGGGCGCGGCGGCCGCGGCGCTGGGCTGGATGTTCACCGAGTGGATGAGCCGGGGTAAGCCCACTGTGCTGGGCGCGGCGTCGGGCGCCGTCGCGGGGCTCGTCGCGATCACGCCCGCCTCGGGCTTCGTCGGCCCGATCTCGTCACTGATCATCGGCGCCGTCGCGGGCGCGGTGTGCTACACGGCGTGCAACCTCAAGGGGAAGTTGGGCTACGACGACTCGCTGGACGTCGTCGGCGTGCACGCGGTGGGCGGAACCTGGGGAGCGCTGGCCACGGGGCTCTTCGCCTCCAAGGCGATCAACGAAGGCGGCGACAACGGGCTCTTCTTCGGCAACCCGGGTCAGGTCTGGATCCAGGTCGTCGCCGTCCTGGCGACGTACGTGCTCGCGGTCGTGGGGACCGCGATCATCTTGAAAGTCGTCGACGCTCTGGTCGGGCTCCGGGTGTCCGAAGAGGACGAGGTGGCCGGGCTCGACCTCTCTCAGCACTCCGAGACGGCGTACGCCGTCGGCGGCGGGTTGGGCGAGTTCGGCGGGTCGGGCGCGGCCTTCGGCGAGGCGCGGCCGCGCGTGGCCCACTGAGTCCGGTGTCCACCATGCCGAGGCGCTTGATTCGGCCGAGGAGTTCCCTTAAGGTAATCACGCCACTCCATCACCCACTGAGAAGAAGGAGTTCCGCATGACCGCGAAGGACGTGCTCAAGCTGGCCAAGGAGAAGGGCGCCAAGATCGTCGATCTCCGGTTCATCGACTTGCCGGGGCTCTGGCAGCACTTCTCGATCCCGATGTCCGAGCTGAACGAGGACATCTTCGAAGAAGGGCTCGGCTTCGACGGTTCCTCGATCCGAGGGTTCCAGACGATCGACGAATCGGACATGCTCCTGATACCCGACCCGTCGACCGCCGCCATGGATCCGTTCACCGCCGTGCCCACGCTCGTCCTCATCTGCAACGTGAAGGACCCGGTCACGGGCAAGTGGTACACGCGCGACCCGCGCTACGTCGCCCAGAAGGCCGAGGCGCACCTCAAGAAGACGGGTCTCGCCGACACCGTCTACATCGGTCCCGAGCTGGAGTTCTTCTTCTTCGACTCGATCCGCTTCGACCAGACCTACAACTGTGGCTACTACTTCATCGACTCGGAGGCGGGTTTCTGGAACTCCGGTAAGGAGGGGACGCCCGAGCAGCCGAACCTCGGTTACAAGCCGCGCTACAAGCAGGGTTACTTCCCGGTGCCTCCGATGGACAAGTTCCAGGACATCCGCTCGGATATGGTCCTGGCGCTCGAGTCCGTCGGCGTCCGCATCGAGGTCCACCACCACGAGGTGGCGACCGCCGGGCAGACCGAGGTCGACATGCGTTTCGACACGCTGACCAAGATGGCCGACAAAGTCATGTGGTACAAGTATTGCGCCAAGAACACGGCGCGGAAGTGGGGCAAGACGGCGACGTTCATGCCGAAGCCGCTCTTCCAGGACAACGGCTCGGGCATGCACACCCACCAGTCGCTCTGGAAGAACGGCAAGAACATCTTCTTCGAGCGCGGCGGCTATGCCGACGTCTCGAAGACCTGTCTCTATTACATCGGTGGGATCCTCAAGCACGCGCCGGCGCTTTGCGCGATCATCGCGCCGACGACCAACTCCTATCGCCGACTCGTGCCGGGTTACGAGGCGCCGATCAACCTCGCGTACAGCCAGCGCAACCGCTCGGCGTGCGTGCGCATCCCGGTGTACTCGAAGTCGGAAGGGGCCAAGCGCATCGAGTTCCGGACGCCCGACAACACGTGCAACCCGTATCTGTCCTTCGCGGCGTGCCTCATGGCGGGGCTCGACGGCGTCGCGAACAAGATCGATCCGGGCAAGCCGGTCGACAAAGACCTCTACGAGCTGCCGTCCGCCGAGGCGAAGAAGATCAAGCAGCTCCCCGGCGACCTGAGCATCGTGCTCGACAACCTCGAGCAGTCCCACGACTGGCTGCTGAAGGGCGACGTCTTCACACCGGACGTGATCGAGACGTGGATCGAGTACAAACGGAAGAACGAGTTGGACGCCGTGCGGCTCCGCCCACATCCGTGGGAGTACGCGCTCTACTTCGATATTTAGTGTAGCCGACGGGCACGCGCGACAGGGATCGCGGGACCACGCGGCACGCGTCCGCTGCCCCGTTGCGGCTGGGCTCCATCTGGGCGCGCGAAGTCCGCTGCCACGTGACGGGAACGGACTCCCCACCCTCTGGTCAAGGCCGTTTCGTTACGCCGCCGCGGGAACACGTCGTCGAGCCGGGTCATACGTGGTTCCAGTCCTGAGCATGGCCATCAGTACGACGAGCAACCGGTCGATCACGCCGCGGATCGCCCGCGCGTGCCCGTGTCCGCGCTGGCGCAGTGCGCGGTAATGCCGCCGCGTGGACGGATCGTGCTGCGCGCTCACGCGACCCCAGTGATAGAGCGCGTTCCGAAGGCGGTGGTTGCAGGCGTAGCGCATGCTGACGAGCACACTCTTCCCGCTCTGGCGGGTGATGGGGGCGACCCCACCCTGGGTGCGGACGGCATGATAATCTCGCTCTGCCAGAGGCCGCGCAGCCTCGGCGAGCATCGTGGCGGCGATCACTCTTCCCACCCCGGGCAAGGAGCGGAGGACGGTCACGTCACGATGCTCTGCGTCAGACCCCTCGAGCGCGTCGAGCAGTTGCTCGATTCGGCGGGCACACCGGCCACGTTGTTCGTGGAGCAGTTGCAAGCGCGGCAGCAGCAGCGCGATGTGCTCGCGCGCGGCCTCCGTGGTCCCCGGGGCGACGCGCAGCGCGGGGGAGTGAAGTTCAGCGAGCACCGTCTCCGCCGTCACCCGCCGAATGCGATGCCGAGCGAGCAGGCGGGCGAGCGTTGCGCGGCGCAACGCGCGCGCGGCCACCGGGGTCGGGGCGAGCTGGAGCAGCGCCCAGATCCACGGCTCGTCGACCGCCGGACTGAGCCGGAGCACCTGGGGATAGAACCGCTGCAGTTGCTCCCACAGGCGATTGGACAGGCGCCTGAGCTCCGTCTGCAGCTCCTCCTCGGCGCGCGACAGTTCCCGGAGTTGAATAAGCAGCGGGTCATCGACGTGCACTTGCCGGAACGCGGGCCGGTCGGTGCGCAGCGAGTCGGCCAGGACGAAACCGTCCCGCCGGTCGTCCTTGGCTCCCGCGGGGCTGTGGCGGTCGCGAAAGCGATCGAGTTGCTTGGGATTGATGGCGAACACGTGGAAGCCGCGCTCGAGCAGGGTCTCCACGACGGGCCCGCGCGGCACTTCGATGGCGACGGCGATCCGCGCCGGCTCACCGTCGGCGAGGGCCGTCAGCCAATCCGCCATCTCGCTCAGGGCGCGGCCCGTGTGCTCGATCCTGCGCTCAGCCTCCAGGTGGCGCTCGGGCGTGAGCACCGTGAACTGGTGAGTCTCGCTCGCCCAGTCCACCCCAACGTAAAATGCGTACGGACGCTCGCTCACGCTCCCTCCCTTTCTGACCCTCGACTCACCGTGGTGTCTCGTCCGACCCTGTACTGGCGCTCGAGGCGCGACTCCCCACTGGACGTGCACCACGGCCGACCTCGCTGGGGCGCGACTCCGTTCCAGGTGCTGCGAGCACTGGGTCCCGCCGGCGCTCCCAGCAAGGCAGCCGAGGACATGAGTGACTTCGACCAAAAGAATGGTACAGGGTCCCGTCGATCCCTGTCGCACGCGCCCGCCAGCTCCCCGCTGCCCGGCGCCCGCCGCTTTAATAGGCACTGGCCGCGTCCGTTGCCGGGAGGCGAGGCAACACGCGGTCTCCGCACTGGCTAAGTTGGCGATCTTGCTCGCCGCACACCTCTGGCATCGCCCTTGCCAGACGCAGCGGGTATGGCTCGAGCCCCGCGCTGGCGCGTGGCGATTCTCGACGACCACGAGCCCTCCCGCGCTGCCCTTCGCGGCGCGATCGCGGCCGCCGGCGGCGAGGTCGCCGGCGAGGCGTCGCGGTGTGCCGACGCGGACGCGCTGATCAAGCGCGCGATCCCCGACGTCGCGATCTTCGCCGTGGGCCTGCCCGACGGCGACGGCATCGAGGCGGCCGCGCACGTCAGCGCGACGACCGACTGTCCGGTTGTGCTCTTCACGAGCCGCACCGGCGACGACTTCGTCGAGCGCGCGCGGAAGGCGGGCGTGATGGCCTATCTGCTGAAGC
>WNEV01001863.1_pt1 | contig 12763 bp, 9 predicted proteins | sample 5399861 | NCBI WGS metagenome assembly WNEV01 (sample SAMN13153335, study PRJNA577476) | soil metagenome | isolation source: 40 cm grassland meadow soil 2 days after 3rd rain plot 2 | place: USA:California | collected 2015-11-11 | reverse complement strand
GCCGTGGACGGCACCAGAGGGTAGTCGCGGATGAGCTCGGACGGCATGCCGACCTTCAGCTCGTCCACGTCGGGAAACCGCTCCTTCGTCGCGAAGCGCGGCCGGCCGTCCACCACGACGGTGCGGTAGCCGAGGAGCCGGGCCAGCGCCGTGAGCGGCATCGCCACGTGTCCGGCGCCGACGACGAGCAGGAGCGCGGGCGGGGCGATGACCTCCACGAAGCCGCGCACGCCTTCCAGGAAGAGCGCGCGCGAGCCGCCCCGCGCGATGGCGTCGCGCGCCTCGGCCGCGAAGCGCTCGTCGAGGAACGCGTCGCCGAGCGTGCCCTCGGCGGTGCCGTCATCGAGCACGAGCAGCTTGCCGCCAGGGCCGTCCAGGCGCGTGACGATGGCGCCGTGGCCGCCGCGGCGCGCGTGCTCGCGCACCCGCTCGTACATCCGCGCGCCCACGTCGGGCGAGCCGTCGAGCGCGATCGGCTCGACGAAGACCTCGATGGTGCCGCCGCACGTGAGGCCGATCTCCCACGCGTCCTCGTCGCCGAGGTTCATCTCGAGCAGGCGCGGGCGCATGGTGCTCAGCACGTCCTCGGACTCCTCGATCACCTGCGCGTCCACGCAGCCGCCGATGGTGACGGAGCCGAGCACGCGGCCACCCTCACCCACCAGCATCTTGGCTCCCTCCTTACGCGGAGTGGTGCCACGGGTGTTGACGAGGGTGGCGACGGCGACGCGCCCGCCGGCCCGCCGCAATTCGTCAATGTGATCGAAGAGTTCCGCCACGGCTCTCAATCATACGCTTCGCGGCGGGAAAACGAAATCGGCGCCGGGCGCGGAAGCGGCGCTAGCGCGTTCGGCCGCCGCCGACCGAGGCGAGACTCAGGAGCGCGAGCCCCGTGAGGAACAGCATCGCCGGCTCGCTCGTCGCCAGCGGAAAGACGTTGGGGAACAGCGACGACACGAGCGCCTGCGCCTGCGTCGGACCATGCACCACCGCGAGGAGCAACAGCATCACCGGAGCGATGACCTTTCTCATGTCGCCTCCGGGAAGCTGCAAGCGAGAAGCCAGCAAGACGGGCGAAATATCGGGTGTTCTGCGCCCGGACCGACCGGAAGCCGTGCAATCCGTTGCAGAACCCCCGCAGCCTATCGCGGTGTCTCTGCACCGGCGCCGTGCGCCTAGAGCGACAGGGATCCGGCCAGGTCCCGGAGGGCGGCGAGATTATGGGCGGCCGCGAAGCGGTCGACCAGCGGCAGGGCAGCGGCCATGCCCCGGGTCAGCGGCTCGTACGAGGGATTGCCGAGCAGCGGATTGAGCCAGATGACGCGGCCCGCGCGGCGCTTGATGCGCAGCAGCTCGGCGGCGAGCACGTCGGGATCGCCGGTGTCCCAGCCGTCGGAGAGGATGATCACGATCGTGCGGCGATCCACCAGCGACGGCCAACCGCGATTGAACTCGGCGAGCGACTCGCCGATCCTCGTGCCGCCCGACCAGTCCTTCACCGCGGTGAGCCGCCGCAACACCTCGCGGTACGAGCGCGCGCGCAGGTAGTCGGTCACGCGCGTGAGCCGCACGGAGAACGTGAACGTCTCCACGCGCGAGAACGCCGACTGGAGCGCGAACAGGAACTGGAGGAGGAAGCGGCTGTAGAGGTCCATCGAGCCCGAGACGTCACAGAGGAGCACCAGGCGCACCTTCTTGCGCTTGCGGCGCCGGAAGCGCAGGTCGATCAGCTCGCCGCGCGTGAGGTTGGCGCGTAGCGTGCGACGCAGGTCGATCCGGCCGCGGCGGGCGGAGGGCCGCCGGCGGCGGCTGATCCGCCGCGCCAGCCGCCGCGCGATCGTGAGCGTCAGACGGTAGATCTCGTCGAGCTGGTCCGGCGAGAACGTGGAGAAATCGCGCGCCGCGATCGCCTCGAGCTCCGAGGCGGCCGGCACGCCGACCGGCTCGTCGCCGGTGTCGCCGTCGCCGGATTCCTGCCAGGCGTCGAGCGCCAGCGTCTCGCGCCCGGCGGGCTCGAGGCCCGGTGGCGCGTGCTCGGGGAGCGCGGGTGGGGCCAGCGCCTCGGCCACGCGATCGGCCTCGGTGGCGGCGCGCCAGAACGCGTCGAACGCGCGGTCGAAGGTCGCGAAGTCTTCGGATCGGGACGCAAACACGGAGCGGAGGCCGGTACGGATCTCCTCGCGGTCGGTGAGGTCGAGGTGCTCGAGCGCGCGCACGCCGTCGATGACGTGCTCGGGCGTGACGGGCAGCCCCTGGCGTCGCAGCAGAGCCGCGAAGCGCACCATCGCGGCGCCGAGGCTGCGGCTCACGTCAGGGTGTGGCCAGCAGCGGCCCGAGCCCGGACCTGGCGATCTCGGCGCGGAACCGCTTGATGTCGTCCGCGTCCTTGAGCACGGCGCCGATCGTCTCGCTCACGATCGCCTCGTCGAGGTGATCGGCGTGCAGGGCCGCCAGCGCCTGCGCCCAGTCGAGCGTCTCCGCGACGCCCGGGACCTTGGCGAGCCGCATCCGGCGCAGCGACTCCATGAACCGCGTCACCTCGCGCGCGAGGCTCTCGTTGAGCGCCGGCACCTTGAGCTGCACGATCCGGACCTCTTTGTCGAAGTCCGGATAGTCGATCCACAGGTAGAGGCACCGTCGCCGGAGCGCGTCGGACAGCTCGCGCGTGCGGTTGGAGGTGAGCACGACGTACGGTGGGTGCGAGGCCTTGATGGTGCCGATCTCCGGGATCGTCACCTGCCAGTCCGAGAAGATCTCGAGCATGAAGGCCTCGAACTCCTCGTCGCAGTTATGGGTGACGATCTGGTTGGCCACAAAGTATGGGCTGTCCGCCAGCACGAAGTCGAAGACCGGCTGTTCACCAGGAACTGTTTCAAGACGGCTCACTTCGGAAAGGACGACTTCCTTGCCGAGCAAGCCACGAAGTTCCTCCGAATCGAGCTGCGCCGCTAGGCGCCGAATCGAACCAACGTTTGGCTTCACGCGTCGCGCGAGGATGTCATAGATCGTTTGATGGCCGCGCGTGCGATGCAAGACGACGCCCTCACGAATCCGGCGCAGAGCCGGATGCACCGCGGTCTCCGGCAAATATGACGTCGTCGACCATTGGGGGCGCCGACCGCCACCCAGCTTTGCCCGCTTCGCCGGGGAGCAGAATCCGACGAGCAGGCTGAACCGCGCTGTGTCTGTCAGCGCGAGAGTGTAGTAAGGACGCCCCAGCCCGAAGCCCGTGTCCGACGCTGGCGAAATGTGGCTGTCGATTCCGAGCGAGGCGAGAAGCCACTGCACGCCAATCAGAAGATAGAGGGAGGCCGACACCGCGGCCACCTGATGGTCACCTACCCAACCCTCCCCATCGAAATATCCGCGAAGAAAAGCCGCGCGTTCCTCGGCCGGCAAATCGAAAACGAAGGCAGGCGCTTGTCGCTCGCGGCTCCGCACGATACCGGGGCCAAGCAGGCGCTTGAGGAAGCGTCCGAGTGGACGGGAGTGGCAACTGACCTCGAAGTTATTGTGTGGTCCTTTCACAACCCGGGCGGTACGCCGGAATGCCGTTTCGAACTTGGCAGCGTAGAGGTCGACGTTCTGCCGATCCTTGTCGGCGATACACAGCCGATCACTTGTGAAGCACCCGTCCGCGACGATATAGCCGAGAACCTCGTAAAACACCGGCGAGGGCGTGATCCGTAGTCCCCGAACCTCATCGCATCGCCACAGGGCGGCCTCATCGAGGCCAAGCGCTCGCCCGAGTCGCGAGACCGGTCCGGATCTCAGTGAGTCCTTGCACGGCGTCCGCGCAATCACGTTCCGGAGATGTTGTCGGGACACACCGATCTCGACAGCCAGACTTTCGTAGGTCCTGCCTGACGCCTTGTACGCCTTGTCGAATCGTTGCCGTGCGGTGTCGGACAGTTTCACCATCTCGTCATCGATGGCCACGTCCGGATTCTGAAGCGATCCGGTGTAGAAGGGCTTGTGGAGGGGCAGCCGGTCGCCAGGGCGAAGCCTCTGGGCCTCGACGATCTCGTACCCGGCGCCGACGTAGCGGATGAACTTGTGTTCCGGTGTCACCTCGATCACACGCCCACCGACGAACACGCGAAGCACGGACTCGGCAGTCCTGGGAACGACGCGCTTGACGAAAGATCTCGCGACCGTGAAAGCATTCGGGTCGAAGCTCACGAGCTCGTCTCCGGCGCGGATATCGTCAGCACGTCGGACGCCTCGCGTCGTGGCCACGAGCGTTCGCGCAGTCACACAGCGGTCAACCTCGTCCACCAGAAGGACTGGAGCTTGGTCCGGCTGAGAGATGGCCTGTAGAAGCGGACGGCGAAGAAGAAATGCTTCCGAGAAGATTTCATGCTCCTCGTCTGAGGCCCTCCGACCCGACGATTCGTGAAGCTTTATGTGCAGGATCTGTTTCTGATAATTCCACTCGTAGAGCGCGGCTGCAGCGTCAAGCCCCTCGTAGCACTGCAGGCGAATCAGATTTGTCCCCAGCATTCGCGCCAGGACCTTGGCCGTCTCCGTCTTGCCGACGCCCGCGGGGCCTTCGATGAGCAACGGCTTGCGCAGGCGGGTCGCGAGGTACACCGAAGTCGCGACCGGCGCATCCGTCACATACTCCGCTGCCTCCATCAGTTCCTGGATCTTCCGGATCTCTTCGCGCATGGCGTCTATTCTAGACTCGCATCACAAGTTTTCCTTCAGTCCATGAAGGCGGGCGAAGTCCTCCGGCGTGTCCACGTCGGCGGGCATCGCGACGTCGAGCTCGACGGTCTCCACGCGCTCGGGGCGCGCCGCCAGCACGCCGCGCGCGCCCGAGTCGCCGGCCAGCGCGCGCAATTCCGGAAACACCTCGGAGGAAAACAGCACCGGCGTGCCGCGCGTACCGCGGTACGACGGCGCCGCGATCGCCTTGCCGCTGCGCTGCTGCGCGCTGCGCCGCGAGCAGCGCGGGGATGACGGTCGCCGGGGTGAGCGGCTGGTCGCCGAGCGCCACGAGGGCGGCGGCCGTCCACGGCTTGAGCGCGGCGGCGCCGACGGCGATCGAGGAGCCCTGCCCGTCCTGCGGCCGCGGATTCACAACGAAGCGCACGGCGAGGCCCGCGAGGGCGCCGCGCAGGCCCGAGTCGTCCTGGCCTGTGACAACGACGCAGTCGCCGACGTGCGGGAGCACGAGCTCGACGCTCCAGCGCACGACGGGCTTGCCCTTAAGGTCGAGGAGAAGCTTCTGGCGGCCCATGCGCCGGGCGAACCCGGCAGCGAGAACGATGGCGGCGATCAGGGCCGGATCAGGACTTGGACTGGACGTTGCCCGACGACGAAGAGTTCGACGTGGTCTGCGTTTGAGGCGCGGGGTTGACGCGAGCCGGCGGCGGGCCGATCGGCTTTCTTCCGATGGCCTTTTCGACAGGAACGCGCTTGGCCTCGGTGAGTCTCGTCGCCCGCTGCTCAGACATTTGGCTCTCCTCGTGATGCCACGCTAACACCCACTCCAGGGTCCCACAACTCCACGCGAATAATCGGATTTTCTTTCGTGAGCAGCACTCCTTCTCCGACAACCGGAAGCAACGAGCCATCCAGTTGGACTTGCGATGCATTGCTCAGGAGGATTTCGTAGTTCCCAGCTTCCTCCGAGAACGTGTCGATCTCGCCGATAAAACGCGAGCCGTCCTTGCAGGCAACGACCGCGTAAGACTCCTTGGAGGCCTTGGTGAGGGTCTCGGCCCACACCAGGTTCTCACCCGTACGGTTCGTGATTCGAACGCGGCGGAACAGACGAAAGTCCCAGCCGTGATATCGGATGGCTCCAAAAACGAGGCCAACAATCGCCGCGATGACGATGATCGGGAAGCCACCGGCATCCCTGAACGCCTGCCCGAGTTCCCCGGGAAGGCTCGGCGACACAGTAATAGCCGCGCCAAACGATTTGACGCCCGTGACGGCCGAAGAGGTGGCAAAGGCGTTGAGCGTCGTCTTCAAGATTCCGAACACGGCGTGATCGACGAGAGTAAATGCAAGACCATCGATCACCGTGTTGAGCGGCTTGCTGGGAGCGGAGATGGAGAGGGCCGCCTTGATTCGAAGGGTAATGATACCCGGAAGGATGAACAGCGCCACTTTGAACGCTTCAAGCTTGAAGGCGTCCACGCTCTAGAGTCTAACCGATAGGCGTGGACCTCAGAAGGAATTCACGAGTGTCAACGGAAGGATACGGGCGCACCCGGACGTGGCGGATGCGCCCGTCGCTCGACTAGCCCTGCGCGCGCTTGACCGCGGCCTCGAGCGCGCGCCTGGCAAAGACGCGGCAGAGGTGCGCCTTGTACTCCACGGAGCCCTGGAGGTCGGCCTGCACGTCCACGCCGTCGGCGGCCTTCGCGGCGGCGGCCTCGATGGCCGCGGCGTCCAGACGCTTGCCCGTGAGCGCCGCCTCCACGCCCTTGGCGCGCACGGCCTTGGTGCCGGCGCCGGTGACGCCGACGCCCGCCTTCGTGCACTTGCCATCCTTGTCGAGTGTGACGACGGCCGCCACGCCGACGACCGCGAAGCGCGACGCCGGGTGGGGGAACTTCAGATACGCGGCCCCGGTGCCCTTGGCGAGCGCGGGCACGCGGATCTCGACGAGCAGCTCGTCCTCCTTCAGCGCCGTCTCCATGAGGCCCTTGAACCAGTCGTCCACCTTCACCGTGCGCTTCTTCTTGCCCTGGCAGACGAACTCGGCGCCGAGCGCGATCACGGTGGCGGGCATGTCGGCGGCGGGATCGCCGTGGGCCAGCGAGCCGCCGATCGTTCCCTTGTTGCGCACGGCGGGGTCGCCGATCATGGCCGCGGTCTCCGACACGATCGCGCATTTGCCCTTCAGCACCTTCGAGGACTCTACCTCCCAGTGGGTGGACATCGCCCCGAGCGAGATCGTGCCGCCGGACTCCTTGATGCCGGTGAGCCCACTCACCTTGCGCAGGTCGATGAGATGCTTCGGCTGGGCGAGGCGCAGCTTCATCATCGGGATCAGGCTGTGGCCACCCGCGAGGATCTTGGCGTCGTCGAGCTTGCCGAGCAGCTTCAGGGCCTCCGCGACGCTGGCGGGGGCGTGATACTCGAACGCGGCTGGGTACATGGGCGTCTCCTCTATCGCTTCGGGCCGGCGGCACCGGCGGTCTTGGCGGCCTGGATGGTCTTCCACACGCGCTCGGGCGAGAGCGGCATCGTCTCGATGTGATCCACGCCGAGCGGCCGCAGGGCGTCCACGACGGCGTTGACGACGGCAGGCGTGGCCGCGATCGTTCCCGTCTCACCGGCGCCCTTGATGCCGAGCGGGTTGACCGGGGTCGGCGTCACCGTGCGATCCGTCTCGTACATCGGCAGCATGTCGGCCTTGGGCAGCGCGTAATCCATCATCGTGCCCGTCACGAGCTGGCCGCTGCCGTCCTCGTAGACCGCGCCCTCCCACAGCGCCTGACCGACGCCCTGGGCGATGCCGCCGTGCACCATGCCGTCCACGATCATCGGGTTGATGACGTTGCCGACATCGTCGACGGCGACGTAGCGCAACACCTTCACGTGGCCCGTGTCGCGGTCCACCTCCACCACGCACGCGTGGGCGCCGAACGGGAAACAGAAGTTCGACGGATCGTAGAACGACGTCTCCTCGAGCCCGGGCTCCAGGCCCTCGGGATACTTGTGCGGCACGTACGCGGTCAGCGCGACCTGGCCGAACGGCACCGCCTTGCCCGGAAAGCCCTTCACCTGGAACTGGCCGTTGACGTACTCCATGTCGCCCGGCGAGGCCTCCAGCAGGTGCGCCGCGATCTTCTTGCCCTTCTCCTTGATCTTGCTGATCGACATGTGGATCGCGGTGCCGCCGACGGAGGCCGAGCGGCTGCCGTACGTTCCCATGCCGAACGCGATCGCGCCGGTGTCGCCGTGCACGATCTCGACGTCCTCGATGGCCAGGCCCAGCTCGTCGGCCACGAGCTGGCTGAACGTGGTCTCGTGCCCCTGGCCGTGGGAGTGCGAGCCGGTGAAGACCGTCACCTTGCCCGTCGGGTGCACGCGGACGATGCCCGACTCGTAGAGGCCGGCCTGGGCGCCGAGCGAGCCGACCACCTTGGACGGCGCGATCGAGCAGGCTTCGATGTAGGTCGAGAAGCCGACGCCGATCAGCTTGCCCTGCTTGCGCGCCGCCTCCTGCTCGGTCCGGAACTTCTTGTAGTCGAACATCGTCAGCAGCTTGTCGAAGGCGGCGCTGTAATTCCCGCTGTCGTAGGTGAGCGCGACCTTCGTCTGGTAGCCGTGCTCGAACTTCGGGATGAAGTTCTTCTTGCGGATCTCGGTCACGTCCGTCTTGAGCGCGGCCGCGCCGGCCTCGATCATGCGCTCGAGCAGGTAGGCCGCCTCCGGCCGTCCGGCGCCGCGGTACGCGTCCACCGGCGTGGTGTTGGTGAAGACGCCGGTGACGTCGGCGTGGATGGCGCCGATCTCGTAGACGCCGTTGAGGAGCGTCCCGTAGAGGTAGGTCGGCACCGCGGGCGCGAAGGTCGAGAGATAGGCGCCCATGTTGGCCACCGTCTTCACGCGCAGGCCCAGGATCTTGCCGTCCCGCGCCAGGGCCAGCTCGACGTCGGTGACGTGGTCGCGGCCGTGGGCGTCGGTCTGGAACGCCTCGCGGCGCGTGGAGGTCCAGCGGATCGGCCGCTTGATCTGGCGCGTCGCCCACGAGCACACCGTCTCCTCGTTGTAGAGGAAGATCTTGCTGCCGAAGCCGCCGCCGACGTCGGGGGCGATCACGCGCACCTTGTGCTCGGGGATGCCGAGCACGAACGCCGTCATCAGCAGCCGGTGGACGTGGGGGTTCTGCGAGGTCACCCAGAGCGTGAGGTCGCCGGTGGCCGCGTCGAAGCGGGCCACGCACGCGCGCGGCTCCATGGCGTTGGCCACGAGGCGCTGGTTGACGATCCGTTTCTTGACGACGACCGCCGCGCTCGTGACCGCCGCGTCCACGGCCGCCGCATCGCCGATCTGCCACTTGAAGGCGACGTTCGACGGCGCCACCTCGTGGATCTGGGCGGCGCCCCTGTCGGCCGCCTTGGCGGTAGCGGTGACGGCGGGTCGGATCTCCCAGTCCACCTTCAGCTTCTCGGCGGCGTCCAGCGCCGCGTCCTGGCTCTCGGCGATGACGATGGCGACGGGATCACCGACGTAGCGCACGGTGTCGACGGCGAGCGGCGGGTGCGGCGGCACCTTGAGGTCCGGCAGCAGCCAGCCGCACGGCAGCGAGTTCACCCCGGTGAGGTCCTTGCCGGTGAAGATCGCGACCACGCCGGGGTGCGCCTTCGCCTTGGCGACGTCGATCTTGCGGATCTTCGCGTGCGCGTGTGGGCTGCGCACGAACGCCGCATAGGTCATGCCGGGCAGCTTGAGGTCGTCGGTGTAGTTACCCCGGCCCGTGATGAATCGCGGATCCTCGCGACGCTTGATGGATTTGCCGAACAGGCGCGTGTCGGTCGCGGTGGCCATGGCGCCCCCTCACTTCGCTTCGGCCATGTGCTCCGAAGCCCACTGGATCGCCTTCACGATGTTGTGGTAGCCGGTGCACCGGCACAGGTTGCCTTCGAGCTGGTGGCGGATCTGCTCCTCCGACGGTTTCGGATAGCGCTCGAGCAGCTGGCAGGCGGCCAGGATCATGCCGGGCGTGCAGAAGCCGCACTGCAGGCCGTGCTTCTCCCAGAAACCCTGCTGGATCGGATGCAGGTCCCCGTTCTTCGCGAGCCCCTCGATGGTGGTGATCTTGGCGCCGTCCGCCTGGACGGTGAACACCGTGCACGCCTTCACCGCCTGCCCATTCATGAGAATGGTGCACGCGCCGCACTGGCTCGTATCGCAGCCGACGTGCGTTCCCGTGAGGCCGACCGTCTCGCGGATGTAATGCACGAGCAGGAGGCGCGGCTCGACCTCGTGGCTCTGGGTCTGTCCGTTGATCGTCATCTTGACTTGGTGTTTCACGAATGGACCTCCTGGGGTGTGACCTCGGCGCGAGAGAGGGTAAGACCCTAAGCGGGCCCTGTCAACGGCCCGCATCGGCTCGACATCAGCGAGTCCTCCCGTGTGCCTCTTTCGAGCCATCGCGCCAGAGATCGAGCACGCTGTGGAGATTCGAGTCGAGATCGTGCGCGTCCAGACACATCCGCAGGCGGCGCAACAGCCCGTCGGACGCCTCCCCGTCGATCACGAGGTCTTTGCGCGACCCGCAGATCAGGGTGTCGCTGCCGGGCCCGCCGATGAGCACGTTTTTACCGGCACCGCCGGACAGGAAATCGTCGCCCGCTCTGCCCAGGAGGACATCGTCTCCCCCGTCGCCGATGAGCGTGTCATTTCCGGCGCCGCCATAGATCAGGTCGTTTCCGGCCCCGCCGCTGGCAACGTCGTTGCCGGCGCCGCCCAGGATGATGTCGTCGCCGTCACCGCCGAGCAGGGAGTCGTTGCCCGCGTCACCGAAGAGGAGATCGTCCCCGGCGTCCCCCATGATGGTGTCGTTCCCGTCGCCGCCATGGATCGTGTCGCGGCCGGCGCCGCCTTCGATGCGATCGTTGCCCGAACCGCCGAATAGCCTGTCATCCCCGTCGCCGCCGCGGAGCGTCAGCGCCGCATTCGTCGCGGACCCGTCGACGACATCGTTGCCGGCGCCGGCCTCCACCTCGATGAAGGCGAGGGCCGTGCCCCTGAGGTCGCCGATGCGGATGATGTCGGCGCCGACTCCGGAATCGACGAAGAGCCGCTCGATGCCCGAGAGATCGAGCCGCGCGCCGGAGGCGGTCACGCTCACATGCGTGCCGTTGGCTCGGACGCTGACATCGTCCGCCGAAGCCGCGCCGTACATCACGACGAGATCGATGCCCCCGCCGCCGTCGATCGAATCGTTGCCGTCTCCGCGCGCCCACACCACGACGTCGTCGCCCTCACCGCCCGCGATCGCATCGTCCCCGACGCCGCCGATGAGCCGGTCATTGCCGGCGCCGCCCACGAGCGTGTCGTTGCCCGCGCCGCCCACGAGAGTGTCATCGCCCGGGCCGCCCTCGAGCCGGTCGTCGCCGCTGCCCCCGATGAGGGTGTCGTCGCCGGCCCCGCCGAGAAGCGTGAGCTTGCCTGCGACGACGCCACTGCCGTCGACGACGTCGTTGCCGGCCCCGGCGTCCACGACGGCGTCGACGTTCAGGTTCCGGAGCGTGACGCGATCGTCGCCGCCGAGGGCATCCACGCGCACGCGCGTACCGGCGGCAAACGTACTCATCGTTCCGTTGACGGTGACCATGATCGCGCCCGTGGAGGTCTCGCTGACCTCGATGACATCGGCGCCCTCGGTGCCGGTCCCGATCGCGGTCGTTACCACGGCGCCCTGGATCGAGTTCACCCCCGAACCGCCGTCGACCTTCACTTCGAAGGGTGGCGTCTGCGCTGCGACGATCGTGACCGTGTCGTTCCCGGCGCCGGCAGCGATCGTGAGCGACGTCGTCGGGTTGGCAAACGTCACCGTCTCGCTCGACCCCGCGCTCGCGATAGTCGACTGGGCGGTACCGAGCGTGACGGTGATGATGTCAGCCCCGGGACCGAACGTGAACGTGCGATTCGCCGTCCGGATCCGGTCCGTGATGGGCTCCAGCCCCGTGTAGCTGATGACGGCGCCATCGACGGCCACGGTGGCGGAGCTGGGATCGATGAACGTGTAGGCGATCGTCTCCGGGGAGCCGTTTTCGAGGATCAGAGCGTCGTGGTCGCACGGCCCGCCCCCGTGGTACGCGATGCCGCCGGCGGGGATCGGATTGCCGCCCCCGAGATCCACGATCAGCGTGTCATCGTCGGTGGAGCCATTGATGGTCAGGCTCGGCGTTGACGCGAACGGATTCGTGAAGATCACCGAGCCGTGGAGCGAGACCAGCAGGTCGCCGCCGCTCCGGACGACCCGATACTCGTCGGGAACGCCATCGCCCGCGCCGGGTCCAGCATCGATGGTGGTGTCCTCGAGAACGGTGACGGCGAAGCTCTTGGCGTCGGTCAGGGCGCCGTCGCCGACGCGAATCGTCAACTGGTAGACCGCCGGCCCCTGCGGCTCCGTCGCCGTCCACGTGAACACTCCGGTCGTCGCGTCGATCGCAGCGCCCGCCGGAGCCGGGCCATCCAGGCTGAACCTGAGGCTGCCGCTCGGCGTGTCCACGTCGGACGCGGTGGCGGTAAACACGAGCGGCACACCCTCAGTGGATGTCCGGTTCGCAATCGGATCGAGGACCGGTGCGACGTTCACCGGGTTGACCGTCAGCGCCACCGTCGCCACGTTCGAGTCCGCCTGCCCGTCGTTGGCCTTGTAGGTGAAGCTGTCCGGCCCGTTGAAGCCCGCGGCCGGCGTGTACGTGAAGCTGCCGTCAGTGTTCAGCGTCAGCGCCCCGTGGCTCGGGCCCGTCACCACCACCGCCGTGAGACTGTTGCCGTCCACGTCGGTGTCGTTCGCCAGCACCCCGGGGGCCGTGATCGTCAGCGCCGTGTCCTCGTTCGTCGCGAAGCTGTCGTTGACCGCCACGGGGGCGTCGTTCACCGGGTTGATCGTCAGCGCCACCGTCGCCACGTTGGAGTCCGCCTGCCCGTCATTGGCCTTGTAGGTGAAGCTGTCCGACCCGTTGAAGTTCGCCGCCGGAGTGTAGGTGAAGCTGCCGTCCGTAGCGAGCGCTAGCGTCCCGTGGCTCGGCCCCGTCACCACCACCGCCGTCAGCAC
>WNEV01000829.1_pt1 | contig 12812 bp, 7 predicted proteins | sample 5399861 | NCBI WGS metagenome assembly WNEV01 (sample SAMN13153335, study PRJNA577476) | soil metagenome | isolation source: 40 cm grassland meadow soil 2 days after 3rd rain plot 2 | place: USA:California | collected 2015-11-11 | reverse complement strand
GAACGGCGCCCGCACGGTGGTGCGCTCCAGCCGGATGCGCTGCAGGTCGTACTCCGCCTGGGCACTGCGGGCCGTCGCCTCGGCGCGCTCCAGGTCCGCCGCCGACGACGCATTCTGCTTCGCCAGCTCCTTGGTGCGGGCCAGAGCCTGCTGCGCGAGGTCGCGCTGCGCCTCGAGCTGGTCCACTTGGGCCTTGAGCTGAGCGTCATCTACCTTGAAGAGGGGTGTCCCCTGCTCGACCTCCTGGCCCTCGCGGACGAGGAATTCGACGATGCGCCCGTCCACTTCGGGCCGCAGGTCGATCGACTGCACCGCTTCGATCTGGCCGGTGGCGGCGATCTCGTCGCGCACCGTGTCGAGGCGGGCGACCGCGACCTCCACGGGCAGCCCCATTGGCCCCCCGCCACCACCGAACCCGCCAGGCCCACCGGCCCGGCCCTTCTTGCACGCGCCGGCGGCCAGTGTCACACCGGCGAGCATCACATACCACGCACCACGCATCGTGTCTCTCAGCCTCACTGCTGGTCCCGTTCTGGAAAGAGGCGCTTGCCAACGATGTTCTCGAGCCCCGCCAGCGCCAGGCGGGTCGCGTAGCGCGCCTGGACGAGCGCGGCCTCCGCGTCGTCCAGGGCCGTCTGGGCCACGAGCAGGTCGAGGATCGTCGTCGCACCGGCGGCGTAGCGGCTCTGCTGCACCCGGAAGTTCTCGCGCGCCACGGTCAACGCCTCCGCGGCGAGCTGCGCGCTGGCGCGCGCGGTCACGTACCCGTCGTACGCCGCCGTCACGTCGTGCTGCACCGCCCGGTCCATGTCCTGGCGGATCGCCCGCGCGACGTCGTGGCTCACCCGCGCCCGGCTCAGCGCGATCTCGCGCTGCCCGTTGTCCCAGAGCGGGAACGACACCGAGAGGGTGAAGGTCGTTCGTTTGAAGCTCGTGGGAAAGAAGAGCGTGTCGAACGCGAGTGCGTTGAAGGTGAGCGTCGCGCGGGGCAGGTACTGACCCAATGTGGCGCGGAAGCTCGCCCCCGCCGCCCGTTCGTTCGCCTGCGCGACGCGGTATTGCGGCCCCTGGGTCGCAGCTTGGCCAATCGCGTCGGCCAAGGTGAGGGGCAACTCGGGCGCCGGCGCGGTATCGAGTTGCGCGGCGTCCACCGGTCCCGCCGCTCCCACACGCCGCCCCAGCTCGAGCCGCGCGACGCGCAGCGCCGACTGCTGCTGCAGCAGACCCACCCTCGCCTGGGTCAACTCGAGCCGCAGCTGCAGCGAATCGGTCTGGACGGCCGCTCCGGTCGTGACCCGCGCGCGGGCGACGGCCAGCTGTTCCTGGGCGCGTCGCACGCGCTCGCCGGCCACGCGCGCCAACTCCCGGTCGGCCAACACCGCGTAGTAATCCGACTCCGTGAGGAGGGCCGACGCAAAGCGGGCCTGGAGCTCCCCGGCGTGGGCCCCGTCCAGGGCCGCAGCTGAGCGGGACAGCTCGGCGAGCTTCTGTCCACCCACGAAGAGGTCGTACCGGGCGGTCAGCTGAGACGTCACCTGAGTCCGTACCGGTTGAAAGGTTACGAAGTTGATGCTCTGCGGATTCGGCCGCGCGACGTCCGTGCTCAGCGTCACCGCGGGCAGGATAAAGACCGAGAACGCGCTGCGCCGCGCCCACACGGCGTTGTCCACCTGCCCGACCGCCGCGACGTAGTCCGGGTCGAGCCCCGTGGCTCGATGGAGCGCCTCGGACAACGTGACGGTCGGGACCGAATCGGGAGCGCTCGCCGTCACCTGGAGCTGGAGTTGGAGCGCCGCGAGCAAGGCCAGCATCAGTCGGCCTCGACGGGTTGGCCAGCCTGCAGACCACGTGGCTGTCGCGCGGTCTGCAGGCGATCGAGCAGCAGGTAGGCCACGGGGACGACGAACAGGGTCAGCACCGTGGAGAAGAAGATGCCACCCACGATCGCGTACCCGAGCGGGCGTCGGGACGCCGACCCCGCGCCCAGTCCCATCGCTACGGGGAGCGCACCCATGATCGTCGCCACCGACGTCATCAGGATGGGGCGCAGCCGGATCCGGCCGGCTTCAACCGCCGCAGCCACCGTCTCCATGCCGCGCGCCTTCAGCTGGTTGGTGTATTCGACCAGCAGAATCGAGTTCTTGGTGACAAGGCCGATGAGGAGAATCATGCCGATCTGGCTGTATAGGTTCAGGGTCGACCGCACGACGAACAGCGTGGCCAGTGCGCCGGTCACGGCGAGCGGCACGGCGAGCAGGACGGTGAACGGATGCACCAGCGACTCGAACTGCGAGGCGAGCACCATGAACACGACCACCAGCGCGACCCCGAACGCGAAGTACAACGCCCCGCCGCTCTCCTTGAAATCGCGGGACTCGCCCGCCAGCGCGGTGGTGCTGCCGCGCGGCAGCACGGTTCGCGCCACTCGGTCCAGCGAGTCGAGCGCCTCGCCCAGGGCGACGCCGGGGGCGAGCCCGGCGGTGAGGGTGAAATCGCGCACCCGGTTAAAGTGGTTGAGCTGCCGCGGGCCCACGCCTTCGTGGACGTGCGCCACCGCGTCCAACTGCACCAGTTCTCCGCCCCGCCCCCGCACGTACAGCCCTGACAGATCGCTGGGCGTGCGCCGCTGGGTCGAGTCGAGCTGGACCATCACGTAGTACAGCTTGTCGTTGCGCGTGAACGTGCTCACGCGGCGGCCGCCCAGAAACGTCTGCAGCGCCGCCGCCACGTCGCCCACGGGCACGCCGAGATCTTCCGCACGATCGCGGTCGAACGCCACGGTCAGCTCGGGCTTGTTCACCCGCAGGTCGGTATTGACGTTGACGAGCCCCTTGATCGCCCGGGCCCGGGATGTGAGCGAGTCCATCGCCGTGCCGAGCAAGGCGAAGTCGGGGTTCTGGACCACGTACTGCACCGGGAACCCGAATCCGCCGAACGCCGGCGGCACGCTCGCGAACGCCAACACGCCTGGGATGCCGAAGAACTGCGGCTGCACCTCGGCGGCCACCTGCTGGACGGTGCGCTTCCGCTGGCTCCAATCGGTGAGCCGGACGAACATGATGCCCTGGCTCACACGCGACTGGTAGCCGATGAAGCTGAAGTACCCCTCAACGTCCTTGGTCCGACTGATGATCTGCTCCAGCTGTCGCTGGTAGGCGTCCATGTAGGGAAGCGTGGCGCCCTCGGGCCCCTGTGCGAAGACGACGATGTAGCCTCGGTCGTCTTGGGGCACGAATTCCTTCTTGAGAACGCGGAACAGACCGTAGGCAAGCAGCACGGTCGCCGCCGCGCCGGCCAGCACGACGCCGCGGTGATGCACCGCGCGGTCCAGCAGGCGTCGATAGTGCTCGGTGATGGCCGTGAAGCCGCGCTCGAACGCCGTGAAGAGCGCGCCATGCTGGTGCGACACGCGCAGAATCTTGGCGCACAGCATCGGCGTCAGGGTCAGGGCCACGAACCCCGAGATCACGACGGCGCCGGCGACGGCGATGCCGAATTCGTTGAACAGGCGCCCCGTAGTCCCTTGGAGGAACGCCAACGGTGTGAACACGGCCACCAGCGCGATGGTCGTCGCGATGACCGCGAAGCCGATCTCGTGCGAGCCCCGCACCGCCGCCTCGTGCGGCGACTCGTGCAGCTCTTCCTGGTGGCGGTACGCGTTCTCGAGCACGATGATCGCGTCGTCGACCACGATGCCGATCGCGATCGTGAGCGCCAGCAACGTGAAGTTGTTGATCGAGAACCCCAGGAAGTACATGATCGCGAACGTCGAGATGATCGAGGTGGGGATCGCGAGCCCGGGGATGATCGTCGCCCGCAGATTCCGCAAGAAGACGAAGATGATCAGCACGACCAGGATCGCCGCGATCACGAGCGTCCTGCGCGCGTCGTCGATCGAATGGGTGACGAACACCGACAGATCGAAGCCGATGTCGAGCTTCACGCCGGGCGGCAAGGCCTGATTGATCGCCGGCAGCTCGGCCCGGATGCGGCGGGCGACGTCCAGCAGGTTCGCCTTGGACTGCCGCACCACGCCAATCGCCACCGACGGGTTGCCGTTGTAGCGGAACACCGAGCGGTCGTTTTCGGGCCCGAGCTCGACACGGGCGATGTCCTTGAGCTTGACCAGCTGCGCGCCCTGGCTCGCCACCACCAGCTCCCCGAACTCCTGCGGCGTCTTGAGCTCGCCCAGGGAGCGGACCGAGAACTCGCGGCGCGACGACTCGATTCGCCCCGCCGGGATCTCCACGTTGCGGGACCGGATCGCGCTCTCCACGTCCTGCACGGTGAGCGCGCGCGCCGACAGCTGGTCTGGCTTCACCCACACGCGCATGGCGTAGCGCCGCTCGCCGAAGATCTGGGCGCTCCCCACACCGGGCAGGCTCTGCAGCCGCGTCTTCACCATCCGGTCGGCCACGTCGGACAGCTGCATCAAGTCGTAGTTCGCCCCCGACAGCGCGAGGTAGATGAACGGCTGCGCATCAGCCTCCTGTTTGGCGATCACGGGCTCGAGGATGTCCTGCGGCAGCCGGCCGCGCACCCGCGACACCTTGTCGCGTACGTCCTGCGCGGCGACATCCACCGGGCGGTCGAGGGTGAACTCGAGGGTGATGAGGCTGAACTCCTCCTGGGAGACACTGGTGAGGGTGCGCAGGCCCTGAATCGTCGACAGCTCTTCCTCGAGGATGTCGGTGACCGCCGTTTCGACCACTTGGGCGTTCGCCCCAGGTAAGGTGGTCGTCACGGAGATGACCGGAGGATCCACGTCCGGAAACTCGCGCACCGACAGCCGCGAATAACCGATGACCCCGAACAGCACGAGCGCCGCGCTCGCCATGCTGGCGAGCACCGGTCGCCCGATGGCAACCTCGGAGAGCTTCATGCCGCAATGCGTCCTTTCAGGGGCGATCCTCTACAATAGACGAACGAGCCGCCACAAGATCGACCGATTGGCCGTTCGGATCGAAACGGATGGCAAGGCCGCACGGTTTCACGTAGCATGAAAAGCTAACCGGGACCCGCGCAGTTTCCAGGGCGCGCGCTTCACGTCCCGTCGCCTCTGTGCGTATGAATGGAATCGAGAGAGGAGCCCAGGCACTCAACATGGTAACCGCACACGAGTCCTCTCCCGCGCGCCGTCCCGGGGCGCGGGCGCTGGCGGCGCTCGCGTTGACGCTGGGCGGGTGCTTGTCCAACCCACCGGGCGTCCGCGGCGTCGCAGGCACGGCGCCCGCCCCGAACGTCTTCTGGACTCCGCCGCAGCAGCGCGCCCCGCGCGACACGACCCGGGCGACTCCCTCCCCCTCCCCCTCCCTCTCTCCCGACCTCGCCCAGCGGGTCCAGGCGCTCACGCTCACGGACATCGTCGACATCGCGCTGCGCAACAACAGCGCGACCGCCGCCGCCTGGGCGGACGCGCGCGCCGCGGCGGCGACGTACGGCGCCGCGCGGGGACAGTACTACCCGACCGTCTCGATGACCGCCACCGCCACCACGGTGAAAACCGCGGCGACCGCGGGTCGCGTGTCGGTGCAGCAGCAGCTGTACGGACCCACGCTGAATGCGTCCTGGCTGCTGTTCGATTTCGGGACACGATCCGGATCGGTTGCCGGCGCGCGCGAAGCGCTGCTCGCCGCCGATTGGACCCACAATGCGGTGATTCAGAACGTCGTGCTGGACGTCGAGACCGCCTACTTCCAGTACCACGCCACCAAGGCGCTGCTCGCCGCCCAGCAAACCACCTTGAAGGAAGCGCAGACGAACCTCCAGGCGGCGGAGCAACGCCATCGCGTCGGGCTCGCCACCATCGCCGATGTGCTCCAGGCGAAGACGGCGCTCTCCCAGGTCCAGCTCACCCTGGAGACGATCGAGGGGACGCTCCACACCACGCGGGGCGCGTTGGCGCTCTCGATGGGGCTCCCCGCAAACGTCGCGTACGACGTCGCGCTGCCGCCCGACACGACTCCCCCGTTGGGCATCACCGACAGCCTCGATGTGCTGATCGACCGCGCGGTGCGGGAACGCCCCGATCTGATGGCGGCTCGTGCCACTGCGCAGGCCTCGCAGGCGCACGTCGCCGTTGCCCGGGGGCAGGCCCTGCCGTCGCTCGTGGTGAGCGGCACTGGCGCCGGGACCTACTTCTTCAGCAGGCCGCTCACGACGCAGCAGGGGAACAGCTACTCGGCGACCATCGGGCTGCAGATTCCGCTCTTCTCCGGGTGGTCGCAGTTCTACGATGTGCGAGCCGCCACGGCGACGGCGCGAGCGGCGGACGAGCGTCGCAAGGGCGTGGAACAACTGGTAATCTTCCAGGTGTTCAATTCGTTCTACGCGCTGCGCACCGCCACCCAGCGCGTGCGCACCAGCGGCGATCTGCTGGCGAGCGCCGTCCAGTCTGAGCAGGTGGCGCTGGGACGCTACCGGGCCGGGGCGGGCAGCTTGCTCGACCTGCTCACGGCGCAGGCGGTGCTGGCGGACGCGCGTGCGCAGGTGATCGAGGCGCGCCTGACGTGGTACACGACCCTTGCTCAGCTCGGTCATGACGCCGGAATTCTGGGGCTCGACGGACGGAGCGGGCTGCATCTGCAAACGGACTCGAGCGGACCGAACCGATAGATGAAGGTCATGACGGCCGTCGCAACGCTGTCCCTGCTGCTCGCCCTCGGGTGCTCCCGCAAGGGGGCGAGCGGTGCCCTGCGCGTTCCCGTCACCGTCGCCCGCGCCGAGCAGCGGGCCGTGCCCTTCGAGATCCCCGCGACGGGCACCGCGGAGCCGCGGCAAACGGTCTCCGTGCAATCACAGGTGACAGGGGTGCTCACGCGGGTCGCGTTTCGCGAGGGGGACGATGTCGAGGCCGGAGAGATGCTGTTTCAGATCGACCCGCGGCCGTTCCAGGCGGCGCTCGACCAGGCCCGGGCGATGCTGGCCCGCGACCAGGCGCAGGCGCGGAGTGCCGTGCTCGACGCGCAGCGCTACGCGGAGCTGGTGAAGCAGGACTACGTGACGCAGTCAGATTACGATGCGAAGCGGGCGGCGGCCGAGGCGCTCCAAGCGGTCGTGCGGGCGGACTCCGCCGCCGTCGCCAACGCGGAGCTCAACCTCGAGTGGGCCAGGATCCGCGCGCCGATCGCCGGTCGCACCGGCCGACTGCTCGTGCGTGAAGGGAATCTCGTGCGAGCGAACGCGCCCGATCCGCTCGTGATCATCAATCAGATCCATCCGATTCTGGTGCGGTTCGCCGTCCCCGAGCGCTCCCTGCCCGACATCCAGCGCTACCGCAAGAACCGCCTGCCCGTGCTGGTCAGCCCTTCGAAGGAGGACACGACCTTCGCGAGTGGCTTGCTCACGTTCGTGGACAACAGCGTGGACACGACGACCGGAACGGTGCTGCTGAAGGCGGAGTTCGCCAACCGGGAGGGCGTGCTGTGGCCGGGTGAGTTTCTGAGCGTGCGCCTGCAGCTGTACGTCGAGGAGCAGGCCGTAGTGGTGCCGGCGCAGGCCGTGATGACCGGCCAGCAAGGGACGTACGTCTTCGTGCTCAACCAGGATGGAACGGCGCGGTCGCAGCCGGTGACGGTCGAGCGTGCCGCCGGCAGTTACGCCGTCATCGCGCAGGGCGTCGCGCCGGGGGACGAGGTGGTCACCGACGGACAGCTCCGCCTGGTGTCCGGCGCGCAGGTCGAGGTGAAGGGAGTGGCGGAGCCGGCGCGCGAAGTGGACGCGGACAAGTGAACATCTCCGAGCTGTTCATCAAGCGGCCCGTGATGACGACGCTCGTCATGACGGGCATCCTCGTGTTCGGCTTGATGGCCTATCGGCTGCTGCCGGTGAGCAACCTGCCGAACGTGGACTTTCCCACGATCCAAGTGAGCGCGGGGCTGCCGGGCGCGAGCCCGGAGACGATGGCGTCCGCGGTGGCGACGCCGCTCGAGAAACAGTTCTCGACGATCGCCGGGGTGGACCAGATGACCTCGTCGTCGAGCCTCGGCAACACCAGCATCACGCTGCAGTTCACGCTGGACCGCAGCATCGACGCCGCCGCGCAGGACGTGCAGGCGGCGATCTCCAAGACGCTGCGGCAGCTCCCCACCGGGATCGTGCCGCCGTCCTATCAGAAGGTGAACCCAGCGGACCAGCCGATCGTCTACTACGCGTTGAGCTCGAAGACGCTGTCGCTACCGGAGCTGGACGAGTACGCCGAGACGTTCATCGCGCAGCGGCTGTCGATGGTCGACGGCGTGGCGCAGGTCAACGTGTACGGTGCCGCCAAGTACGCCGTGCGCATCCAGCTCGATCCCAAGGCCCTGGCGACCCGCTCGATCGGCATCGACGAGGTGGCCGACGGCGTGGCAGCGGGCAACGTGAACCTGCCGACCGGCATCCTCTGGGGACCGCATCGCGCGTACACCGTGCAGGCGAACGGGCAGCTGCAGGATGCGACGGCGTTCCGCCCGCTCGTGATCGCCTACCGCAACGGCGCGCCCGTGCGGCTTCAGGACCTAGGGCAGGTGCTGGACGACGTGCAGGACAATAAGAGCGCCGCCTGGTTCAACGGCAGCCGGGCCATCGTGCTCGCCATCCAGCGACAGCCGGGCACCAACACCGTGGCCGTGGCCGCCCGCGTCCGCACCGTCATGCAGGGCCTCAAGCAGCAGCTCCCCGGCTCCGTGGACCTCCAGCTCCGCTCGGACCGCTCGGAGTCGATCCGCGCGTCGCTTCACGACGTGCAGTTCACGCTGTCCCTGACCCTGGCGCTCGTCGTCCTGGTGATCTTCCTGTTCCTGCGCAATCTCTCGGCCACGATCATCCCGAGCCTGGCGCTGCCGTTCTCGCTGGTCGGCACGTTCGCGGTGATGTACGCGCTCGACTACAGCCTCGATAACCTCTCGATGATGGCCCTCACGCTGTCGGTCGGCTTCGTCGTAGACGACGCCATCGTGATGCTCGAGAACATCGTCCGCCACATGGAGAAGGGCGAACGGCCGCTGCAGGCAGCGTTCGTCGGGTCGCGTGAGGTGGGATTCACGATCCTCTCCATGACGCTGTCGCTCGCCGCGGTGTTCATCCCAGTGCTGTTCATGGGCGGGATCATCGGGCGGCTGTTCCACGAGTTTGCCGTGACGATCGGCGCCGCCATTCTCGTCTCCGGCGTCGTGTCCTTGACGCTCACTCCGATGCTGTGCAGCCGGTTCCTCAAGCCGCCGCGCGAAGCGCACCACGGGCGGTGGTACGACGCATCGGAGCGTGTGTACGAGCGGGTGCTGCGCTGGTACGAGAACAGCCTTGTCTGGGTGATGGCGCGGCGACCCGCCGCGCTCGTCCTCTCGGCCGCGATCCTGCTCGGCACGGTCGTGCTCTTCGTCGTGGTCCCCAAGGGGTTTCTCCCGAGCGAAGACAATTCCCAGATCTTCGGGACCACGGAGACGGTCCAGGGAACGTCGTTCGACGACCTAGTCCGCCACCAGGAGCAGGTCATGGCGGTCCTCGCGCAGGATCCCAACGTTGACGCCACCATGTCCTTCCTGGGCACCGGCCAAATCAACCAGGGTCGCGTCTTCATGCAACTCAAGCCTCGCTCACAGCGGACCATGAGCGTGGACGAGCTGATCCGCTACTTCAATCGCAAGCTGGCCGGCATCCCCGGTATCCAGGTGTTCCTCCAGAACCCCCCGCCGATCCAGATCGGCGGGCGTCGCACCAAGAGCCTGTATCAGTTCACGCTGCAGAGCCCGGACCGGATCGCGTTGTACGACAACGCGGCGCGGCTCACCACCGAGCTGCGCAAGCTCCCTGACCTGCTCAACGTTACGAGCGACCTGCAGATCTCGAATCCGCAAGCCACGGTTACGATCAACCGGGACCGGGCCGGGGCGCTCGGGGTCACGGCCCAGCAGGTCGAGGAGGCGCTGTACGACGCCTACGGGTCGCGTCAGGTCTCGACGATCTACACGGCGACGAATCAGTATTGGGTCGTGATGGAGTTGTTGCCGCAGTACCAGCAGGATCTCTCCGCTCTCAGCCTGCTGTACATCCGCTCGCGGAACGGCACGCTGGTGCCGCTCGCGTCGCTCGCCACCCTCGCCTCGAGCGTCGGTCCGCTCACCGTGAGTCACTCGGGGCAGCTGCCATCGGTCACGATCTCGTTCGACTTGCGGGAAGGAGTCGCCATCGGGACCGCCGTCGCCCAGGTGCAGCGCATCGCGCGACAGACGCTGCCGTCCAGCATCACCACCAGCTTCTCGGGCACCGCCCAGGCGTTCCAGTCGAGCCAGGCGGGGCTGCTCGTCCTGCTGATCCTGGCGGTGTTCGTGATCTATATGGTGTTGGGGATCCTGTATGAGAGCTTCATCCACCCGCTCACGATCCTCTCGGCGCTGCCGTTCGCCGGGTTCGGAGCGCTGTTGACGCTGTTGATCTTCCGCGTGGACTTGAGCGTGTACGCCTTCGTGGGCGTCATCATGCTCGTGGGCCTCGTGAAAAAGAACGGGATCATGATGATCGACTTTGCCCTGGAAGCGCAGCGCAACGAGGGCAAGTCGGCCCGCGAGGCGATCCTGCAGGCGTGCAGCATCCGGTTCCGGCCGATCATGATGACCACAATGGCGGCGCTCATGGGGACGCTCCCCATCGCGCTGGGCGTGGGCGTGGGCTCCGAGTCGCGGCGCCCGCTCGGCATCGCGGTGGTGGGCGGGCTGGCGTTCTCGCAGTTCATCACACTGTACGTGACGCCGGTGATCTACACGTATCTCGACGAGCTGCAGCGGCTGCTCGGGAAGGTCTCCGTGGTGCGCGCGGCGACCGGGGTGGCGCCGCCGGCTCCCGAAGCAGCGCCAGCGGACTAGAGCGGGCGGTTGACGAGCAAGGCACCGGCGCCGAAACGGCTTTCGATATACTCCTCGAGGACCTTCAAGAAGTCGGCGACGATCGTGTCGCCCTTGAGGGTCACTTTGAGCTTGCCGTCCACGTAGACCGGTGCCTTGGGCTCCTCGAACGTCCCGGGGAGCGAGATCCCGATGTCGGCGTGCTTCGATTCGCCAGGACCGTTCACCACGCAGCCCATCACCGCCACCCGGAGCGTCTCCACGCCCGCGTAGCGTTCCCGCCACCGGGGCAGCTGCTCCCTCAGGTGGGTCTGGATCTGCTCGGCCATCTCCTGGAAGAAGGTCGACGTCGTGCGGCCGCAGCCGGGGCACGCCGACACCTGGGGCGCGAAGCTGCGCAGGCCGAGCGACTGGAGGATCTGCTGCGCGACCTGTACCTCCTCGGTGCGGTCGCCGCCGGGCCGGGGGGTGAGGGAGACGCGGATCGTGTCGCCGATGCCGTCCTGCAGCAGGATCGCCAGCCCCGCGGCGCTCGCGATGATCCCCTTCGCCCCCATCCCAGCCTCGGTAAGCCCGAGGTGCAGCGGGTAGTCGGAGAGCTGGGCGAGTCGGCGGTAGATATCCACCAGGTCCTGGACCCCCGACACCTTCGCCGACAGGATGATGCGGTCGTGTGGCAGCCCACACTCTTCAGCGAGCTCGGCTGAGCGCAGCGCGCTCGCGAGCATGGCCTCGATCATGACATCGCGCGCGTCGAGCGGCTCCGGACGGTGGGCGTTCGCGTCCATCAGCTCGGTGAGGAGCTGCTGGTCGAGGCTTCCCCAGTTCACACCGATGCGCACCGGCCGGTCGTTCGCGAGGGCCACCTCGATGATCGTGCGAAAGTGGTCGTCGCGGCGCTTCGCTCCAACGTTACCAGGGTTGATGCGGTACTTGGCGAGGGCCCGGGCGCAGTGCGGATAGCGGGTGAGCAGCAGGTGGCCGTTGTAGTGGAAGTCGCCGATGACCGGCACGTCCACCTGGGCCACAATATGCGGGACGGCGTCGGCCGCGGCCTCGTTGTTCACCGTGACCCGCACCAGCTCGCTCCCGGCGGCATGCAGGGCCCGCACCTGTGCCGCCGTGGCTGCGATATCGGCGGTATCGGTGTTGGTCATCGACTGGACGACGATCGGGTAGGCGGAGCCCACCTTCACGACGCCGACGGAAACGACGGCGGTCCTGCGACGCTGGTAATCGGCCACGATGCTGAATATAAGTGTAGGGGCGCAGCATGCTGCGCCCCTACCCTGTGTCGTCCCCTGACCGCCCCGTGAGGTCCTAGTGCGCCCGCTTCGTCGTGATGATGATCACGCCGTTGGCGCCGCGCACGCCGTAGATCGCCGTCGATCCGGCGTCCTTCAAGACGTCGATCCGCGCCACGTCGTACGGCGCGATCCCGGCGAGCGTGCTGCCGAGCGAGCCGAACGGCGCCGGCACGCCGTCGATCACGAGCAGGGGCTCGTCGTCCGCAAGGCTGTGTCGGAGGCCGCTTGGGCCCCGGATCCGGAGCGTGTAGCTCCCGCTCGCCAGCCGCACCACTTCCAGCCCCGGTACGCGAGCCAGCAGCATCTCCTCCACCCGCGCGAAGCGCGCATCAGCGTCCGTCGGGGTGACCGACGACACGGCGCCGGTCGTGTTTCGCTTGAGTTGGGTTCCGTAGCCCACGGAGACTTCGTCGTCCGGGACGGGGGTCTCGAGTCGCTGCGCCCCCGATCCTGCGCAGCCGATCACGGCTGCGAGGGCGAGGAGGTTCATGCGGTTCATGGGGCCGCTCCTGTTTTCTAGGTAGGGGGCGCACGCCATGCACAAGCTGGCTGCCTGTTGCGCCGACGCCATCGCTCGTTAGATGTAGATCGAGCTAGCCCCGAGAGGACTAAACCGTTGCCGACGCGACGTTAGGACTACTTGGACACTGCACGCGCCCCCGGGTTCCTTCGGGGACCGTTGCAG
>WNEV01000824.1_pt1 | contig 12858 bp, 17 predicted proteins | sample 5399861 | NCBI WGS metagenome assembly WNEV01 (sample SAMN13153335, study PRJNA577476) | soil metagenome | isolation source: 40 cm grassland meadow soil 2 days after 3rd rain plot 2 | place: USA:California | collected 2015-11-11 | reverse complement strand
CTTCTGGTTCTGCGCCACGGTCTCCTCGGCCACGTCGCGTAGGCGATAGGCCGCGAGCAGCGCGAAGTACGCCTGCTGGACGTTGAACACGACCGTGTCGTGCTGCGTCTGCTCGTCCGCGGCGAGCGCCTCCGCCGACGCCTGCGCCGCGTGGATGAGCTCGAGGTTCTGGCCGAAGTCGAAGAGCACCTGCGAGAGGGTCGCGCCGGTCGTGTAGAAGGGGAAGGTCTTGGCCTGCCCGAGCCCGCCGCTGCCGATGAGCGAGCTCGAGCTCGCGTGCCGGCGGCTCGCCAGGTAGCTCGCCGAGACCTGCGGCAGGTAGGCGGCCGTCGTCTCCCACACGCGCTCGCGCCCGGCGGCGACCGTCGCGGCGGCCGCCTTGAGGATCGGCTGCTGGCGGAGCGCGATCTCGATGCACTCCTCGAGCGTCTTCCGTTCCTCGGCGCCGGCGAGGACGGGGAGCGAGAGCAGGGTGACGGCGAGGAGCCGGCCGCGCATCACGGCCGCCTCCGGCCGAGGACTCGCCGCCCCGCGGGCGTCGCGACCCCGCGCATGAAGACGTCGATCACGCCCGCGGCCAGGTCCTCGAGCCGGTCGCCGCGCATCCGATAGCGGTTTGCGCTGTGCATCATGCTGAGCAGCATCTCGGCCGCGATGCGCGCGCTCACCGGCCGCACGTGGCCCGCGGCCCCCGCCTCCTCGAGCGTCTCCTGGACGAGGCGCGAGAGCTGCGCGCGGTGCCGGAGCCACTCGCGCTCGCCGTCGCGCCGCGGCTCGTGCGGGTGGATGAGCCCGGAGAAGAAGCGCCGGTCCCAGAAGTAGGCGAGCGTGTGGCGGACGATGCGCTCGATCTTCTCGAGCGGGGGGTCGTCGGTCGCGAGCCGGGCCTCGAGCTCGGCGCGCAGGCGCGCGAGGCCCTCGAACATCACGCCCAGGTAGAGGGCGCGCTTGCTCGGGAAGTGGCGGTAGAGGGTGCCCTTGCCGACGCCACAGGCCTCGGCGACCTGCTCCATCTGCACCTCGTGGTAGTCCTGGCGGGTGAAGGCGGTCTCGGCGGCGCGCAGGATGCTGTCGCGCAGGCCGGCGATCGGCGGGCGGCCGCGACGGCGGGGGGCGAGCCGGAGGGCGTGCGCGGGCGCGGCCATCTCAATTACTGACTGCTTGGTCGGGAAATGCCGGGCCAGCGCGAGCGTGTCAATCCGGCATTTCCGGCGCCGGGCGGGAAGCATGGTCTCAGCCACCGCGCCGGACCTCATCCATGTCCATGACGAACGGCCTGACCCGGAGGTTGACACTGCCGCACCAAGGCACGGGCCACCCGTGTCGAGGAGCGGGCGCGATGCGCTACGATGCGGCGTGCTCTTCGCGGAGGTGATCGTCCTCCTCGCCGTAGCGACCGCGGGCCTGGTCGCCGGGCGGGCGCTCGGGCTGCCCTCGATCGTCGCCTACCTGGTGGCGGGCGTCCTGGTCGGGCCGGGCGGGCTCGGCCTCGTGTCGCGCTCCGCCGCGATCAGCGAGCTCGCCGAGCTGGGCGTGGCCCTCCTCCTCTTCGGCGTCGGGATCGAGTTCTCGCTCGACCGCCTCCGGCGCATCCTGCCGCGCATGGTCGCGAGCGGCGCGCTCCAGGTGGCGGGCAGCGTGGCGGCGACGGCGCTCGTCTTCCGCGCGCTCGCGCTCCCGTGGCCGGCGGCGCTCTTCACCGGCTTCCTCGTCTCGCTCTCGAGCACGGCGATCGTCTTCAAGCTCTACGACGAGGAGGGCGAGCTGGACGCGCCCCAGGGCCTCGCGGCGGCCGGCATCCTCCTCTTCCAGGACCTGGCGATGGTGCCGATGATGCTCCTCGTGCCGGTGCTGGCGAGCGCGGGCGGGGGCGCGGTCGGGGCGGCCGCGACGGCGCTGCTCGCGGGCGCGGCCGCGCTCACGGCCGTCCTCGTCCTGGCGCGCGCCGTGCTGCCGCGCCTGCTGGCGCTCGTGGCGCGCGCGGGCACGCCGGAGCTCTTCCCGCTGGCCGCGCTCGTCGTCGCCTTCGGCACCGCGCTCGGCGCGGCACAGCTGGGGCTCTCGCTCCCGATCGGCGCCTTCCTCGCGGCCCTGGCACTCTCGGGGAGCCCCTACGCGCACCAGGTCTTCGCGGAGCTGCTCCCGCTCCGCGACGCGTTCGTCGCGATCTTCTTCACCTCGATCGGCATGCTCTTCGAGCCCGCGGTGATCGCGGGCGAGCCCGCGCTGCTGGCCGGGATGGTGGGCGCCGTGCTCTTCAAGGGCTTGCTGATCACCGCCATCGTCGGGCTCTTCTGGCGCTCGGCGCGGCTCGCGGTGCTCACGGGCTTCGGCCTCGCGCAGATCGGCGAGTTCTCCTTCGTCCTCGCGCGCCAGGGCGGCGCGGCGGGGGTGATCTCCGAGGGGCTCGAGCAGGCGTTCCTCGGCGCGGCCATCGTCACCATGGCGGCGACGCCCTTCCTCATGCGTCTCGGGCGGCGCCTTGCGCTCGTCGGCGCGGCCGAGCCCGGCGCAGGCGGCGCGCCCGAGCTGCGCGACCACGTGCTGGTGATCGGCTACGGCGTCACCGGCCAGGCCGTCGCCCGCGTGCTGCGCGAGACGGGTGTGCCATTCGTCGCCGTGGACATGGTAGCGGACGCCGTCGAAGCCGGGCGGCGCGAAGGGATGCCGGTGCGCTTCGGCGACGCCTCGCGCCGCGCGGTGCTGGAGGAGATGGCGGCCGAGCGGGCGCGCGCGGCGGTGGTGGCGGTGGGCGACCCGGCGGCCACGCGCCGGATCGTCTCGCAGCTCCGGCAGACGAACCCGACGGCGCGCATCCTGGTGCGCGCGCGCCGCGTGGGCGAGATCGGGGAGCTGGAGCGGCTCGGAGCCGACGAGGCCATCCCGTCGGAGTTCGAGACCTCGATCGAGCTCTTCGTGCGCCTGCTGTCCCACCTGGGCGTGCCGCGCCACGTCGTGCGGGTGCAGGAGTCGCTGATCCGCCTGGATCACTACCAGGCGCTGCGCGGCGTCGGCGCCACCCCCGACCTCCTCGCGCAGGCGCGGAAGCTCATCGTGGGCGGCATCCTCGAGACGGCGCAGGTGATGCCGGGGAGCCGCGCCGCGGGGAAGACGCTGGCGGAGCTGGACCTGCGGCGGCGAACGGGGGCGACGGTGCTCAGCGTGGTGCGGAACGAGCAGCCGCTGCCGACGCCCGACGGGCCGACGCGGCTCGAGGCGGAGGACCTGGTGGTGCTCTACGGGCCGCACGAGGCGATCGACCGGGCGCTGGGGTTGCTGGAGCCGAGGGAAACCGGCGGTTGACCCGAGTCTACCCGCGTGAAGATCGCCGAGCGACGAGCTGGCGAATGACCGGCTCCTGCGCGCCATCCCACCGATACTCGAAGTGCCCACCCTGCCGGACGTTGCGCACGAGCTTCGGCCTGAAGGCCACGAGACAGTCGTGCCCCGGATCGCGCACGCTCTCGTAGACGATGCCATTCGAGCCGGCCGTGCGGAGCCGGATGCCGAATCGCCGGGAGTCCCGGTAGCTCGTGGAGTGGTGAAGCCGGGGGAACGAGGCCGCGGGGCGGACGTCGTGCAGCTTCGCGTCGAAGCCGGCCACGTACTCCCGCATCTGGACGCGCGAAGGCGAGCGCCGCACCTCGTCGAACTCCCGCCGACGATGGTAGGCGACCTCCCGGTGGGCCGTCGGCAGCTCGAAGGCCGCATACCAGGCGCCGAGCTCGGCGGAGGTGAAGCGCGCGCCGTCCTTCGAGGGATGGCAGAAGGCCGCCATGACGACGCTGGCGTTCGGCACGCCCACGACCCATTCGGACTTGGGAACGAGGTGCAGCTGGCCCAGCTCCGCCTGCAGCCGGTCGTTCGTCCAGCCCTCGAGGTCGGCGATGGCAGCCAGGTCGCCGGGGGTGCAGATGGCGTCGAAGATGCCCGCCGGAGGGTAACGGCTCGCGACGAGTCGATGCGTCCGGGGCACCGCCAGGCGGCGGAGGCGCGGCGTCAAGACGAAGCGCCGCCGCGCCGGCCGTCCAGGAGTCGCCGGACGTCGTACAGGCTGCCGACATCCCCCTCCATCATCGCGCGCAGCGGCGTCCGGTCCTCGAACAGGGGGTGGAGGTTTCGCATCCTCACCCAGCCGTCCGCGAACTCGTCCTCGGGATAGAGGATGTGGAGCGCCTTGTAGATGCCGAGGACCAGGGAGATGCGGACGAGCGTGTCGTAGGGGAGCGTGACCGCTCTGCCGGCCTTCCAGTTGTAGAACGCCGAACGGCTCGGCCAGCCGAGCAGGCCGCGCTGCTCGTCGACGTCGAGCCCCCAGGTCTCCGCGATCCGGAAGAACGCCCGCAGGGCCGGGCCGGACTTCCGGCGGCGCTCCTCGGGCGTGCGGCGGAGTGCAGGCGCGGTCGTGACCGCGTCCGGCGCTGGCACGGGTCTTCGAGCGACGCTTGGCATCCTCTTGCGCTATTATCCATATGTGGACTCGAGTGTCCACAGGTGGATGAGCTCACGGCTGCAGGAGCTGCCGCCGCCACCCCGCCCGCGTCCGCACGAAGAGCTCGCGCTCGTGCAGGCGGTGCTCCCGGTGCGTCCAGAACTCGACCGACTCGGGGACGATGCGGAAGCCCGTCCACGCCGGCGGCCGCGGCACCGGCCGCCGGCGGTGGCGCCGCCGCAGCTCAATCCAGCGCTCGACGAGCGAGCGGCGGCTCGCGAGCGCGGCGCTCTGCTGCGAGGCGAGCGCGGCCAGCTGGCTCGCCCGCGGCCGTGTGGCCCAGTACGCGTCGGCCTCCGCCGCCGAGACCTCCTCGACGCGCCCTTCGATGCGCACCTGCCTCCCGAGGCGATTCCAGTAGAAGGCGACGGCCGCGCGCGCGCTCGCGCGGAGCTCGCGGCCCTTGCGGCTGCGGCCGTCGGTGAAGAAGACGAAGCCGCGGCGGTCGGCGGCCTTCAAGAGGACGAAGCGGACCGAGGGCGCGCCCCGACGCCCGGCGGTGGCGAGCGCCATCGCCTCGGCGAGCGGGATACGGGCGCGCGCGGCGGCCCGGAACCAGCGGCGGAAGCGCGCGAGCGGCTCGGTCAGGGGACCTACTCCACGCCCCAGGAGAAGACACGCGCCGGCGTCACCTCGACGATCACGACCTCCGACTCCTCGAGCGCCGCCTCGTCGGGATACTGCGGGTACTTCGCGTAGAGGAGGCGGCGGATCTTGCGGAAGCGCGGCCCCTTCTCGATGAGGCGCGTCGTGCCCTGGAGCATCACGCCCTTCAGGTTGGACCAGTCGTCGGAGTAGAGGTCGACGGCGACGGCGATGCGCGGCTTGGCCTTCAGGTTCCGGACCTTCCGCGCGCCAGCGTCCGAGGCGAAGTAGAGCTTCCCGTCGGCGAGGACGTGGCAGACGGGGACGAGGTGGGGCGTGCCGGCGGTGCTCGCCGTCGCCACGCGCGCGACGCGCTCCCAGGCGATCAGCTTGGCGAGCGATTTCTTGAGCCGCATGGGCGCCAGGCGTACGATGCTCGGGCCGTCCCGGTCAACACTTGCGCGGGAGTCGGCGAAGGGGGCGGCGCGGAGGTCTCGTCATGGCGGCGAGAAGGGCGAGGGCCACGGCGACCCGCGAGCGCACGGGTAAGCGATAGCGGATGGATCTGGATTCGCATGATGTATGCCGATTGTGCCTTGTCGTATCTGGTTTCACATGATATTCCGTTTTCAATGCGTACGAGAGTGACGAACCGCGGGCAGGTCTCCATTCCCGCTGCCATCCGCCGAAAGCTGCGCATCACCGCGAACACCGCGCTGGAGTGGATCGTCGAGGGAAGCGCCGTGCGCGTCATCCCGATTCCCGACGATCCCATCACCGCCCTTCGCGGGTCGGGCAAGCGGGGCGCGGTACGCAGGCTTCTCGAGGACAGGCGGAGGGACAGAAGGCGAGATGGCTGAGGCGTCGCGACTCGTCCTCGACACCTCGGCCGTGCTCGCGATGCGCAGCGACGAGGCCGGCGCGGATCGGGTAGAGAGGTTGCTCCGCTCGGCCCGTTCGGGTCGCGCCACGGTTCTGCTCTCCTTCATGACACGGATGGAGCTGCTCTGCAGAATTGCAAGCGACGAGGGGCAGGAGCAGGCCGAATCGGCCGTCAGGCTGCTCGACGCCGCTGGCGTCGAATGGGTGTCCTGTGAGCCGGCGATCCTGGAGGAGGCGGCGCGCATGAAGGCGGGCGGCGGGCTGTCCGTCGCCGATGCCTGGATCGCCGCCACCGCGGTGGTGCGAGAGGCGGTCCTCGTCCACAAGGACCGAGAGTTCGAGCGCGTGCGTCAGGTGCGCCAGGAGCGCCTGCGCCGTTGAGAAGGAGGACCGCGATGCAGCCGATCAGCGCGCGCCACGAGAGCCAGGTCTACGCCATCACTCGCGTGGTGACGGGCTTCCTCTTCACCTGCCACGGGCTGCAGAAGGTCCTGGGGCTCTTCGGAGGCCTCGGTGGGCACCCGGCGCCCCTCTTCTCGCTCCCGTGGGTGGCCGGCGTGATCGAGCTGGTCGGTGGCCTGCTCGTCGCGCTCGGGTTGCTCACGCGCTGGGCGGCGTTCATCTGCAGCGGCGAGATGGCGGTGGCGTACTTCATGATGCACCAACGCCGCGGGCTCGTGCCGATCGCGAACCAGGGCGAGCTGGCGGCGCTCTTTGCCTTCGTCTTCCTGCTCATCGCGGCCCGGGGCCCGGGACCGTGGAGCCTCGACGCCACGCGGGGCGCGTCGGCCGAGGAGCGGCGATGATCCGCGGGCGGCGGAGCAGGGAGCGTCTGCCCCGGCTCGCCAGCCGGCACGCACCTGCCCGCGGCGTCATCAGATGGTGCTCAGGAAGACGTCAGCGACGGGGCGCCGCCGCGCCTTCGGGGCTTTCCGCAGCGGGCGGCGGCACACCGGCTGATCTCCGGACCCCGAGCGCCGACTGGCACGGCCCTTGCGTTCTCCTGACCCAGGCGAGTCGTGGCTGCGGAAGTCCATCACCTGCCCTCGTTGGTCCGCACCCGCATCATCCCGGCCGACGGCCGCGGGGGTACGCTCGAGCAGACGGGCTGGCTCACGCCGTATGAGGCGGAGACGATCGCGCAGGCCGCGCTACGGGCGGGGCCAGGGGCGCGGCTCGAGGTGACCGTCTCCCCGACCGTGAGCGCTGCCAGCTTCACGGCGGTGAACGCGCTCTTCGCCTGGCTCCTCGAGCGGGGCGTTGCGGTCACCGTCCAACGGGGTGACGAGAACGGCTCACGCTGAGCTCCCCTCCGCGGCTGCGGCGGGACGGCCCATCGGGGCTCAACGACCGGTGTGGTAGAGGAGGACGTACACCAGGACGCCGCTGATCGAGACGTAGAGCCAGATGGGCAGCGTCACGCGCGCCAGCCGCCGGTGGCGGTCGAAGCGGCCGCGCCACGCGCGGTGGATGGTCGTGAGAGAGAGCGGCACGACGCACGCTGCCAGGACGATGTGTGGGATCAGGAGCCCGAGGTAGACCGGACGCAGCCACGCCGCGCCGCGGAATGGGACCGAGCCCACGCGGGCGTGGTGGATCAGGTAGGTGATGAGGAAGAGGGATGAGGCGGCGAAGGCTGCAATCATGCACGTCCGGTGGGCGGCAATGCGGCGGCGCCGGATGAAGACGTAGCCGGTGCCGAGGAGGACGGCCGCCGTGCCGTTCAGCGAGGCGTTGATCTCGGGAAGCCAGGACGACCCGCCAGCGTGCGCTCCGCGCGGCACGTAGATGACGATGGCGACGCCCCCGATGACGATCGCGGTCAGCGCGCCGATGACCCAGGCCGCGAGCCGCTCCGTCGCGGCCGCCGCTTCGGACGCGTTCGGCGCGAGGTGGTCGGTTTCCGTCACGGGCGACGCGAATCCTGGCCCGGCGCGCGCACGGTGTCCACGGGGTCAGAGCGTGGCGGGCGGGTGGTGATCCGGCTCGGAGCGAGGTAGGAGGCTCCCATGGCGCAGTTCATCAAGGTCGCGAGCACCGCCGACCTCGCTCCGGGCGAGGCGAAGTGCGTCGAGGTGGCCGGGAAGAAGATCGCCCTCTTCAACCTGGAGGGGAGCTTCTATGCCATCGACGACACCTGCACGCACCGCGGCGGCCCGCTGTGCGAGGGCGAGGTGTCGGGCGAGGAGGTAGTCTGCCCCTGGCACGGAGCGGTCTACAACATCAAGACCGGCGCCGTGCTGGGTCCGCCGGCGCCGCGCGGCGTACAGCCGTACCCGGTGCGCATCCAGGGATCCGATGTCGAGGTTCAGGTGTAGGCGCCGAGCACGCGCTACCGCTTCGCCTTCCGCCCCCGACCGCCTGGCGCCGCCCGACGCCGCGCCGGCGCGTCCAGCTCGGGATAGTGCCGGAAGATCCCCTCCTGGTTGAACGGCAGCCGCCGCTCCGACTGGAGGTACGCCGCCATCCGTGGCCGCTCCGCCACCCGATCGCGCAGGGCGACCAGGCGCGGGATCCTCCGCTCGAGCCGCGCCATCGCGTTCGGGAACGCGTAGCGCAGCCCCTCGATCACCTGGAAGGCGGACAGGTCGACGTACGTGAGGTCGCGCCCGACCAGCCACCGTCCCTCGCTCTTCTCGTTGCGCGCGAGCACGTCCTCGAGCCATCCGAGGTATTTCGGCAGCCGCTCCTTCACGAAGTTCTCTGCGCGCCGCTTCGCCTCCCTCTTCTGGTCCTCGTAGTACAGGCTCCCGGCGATCGGATGGTGGGTGTCGTGGATCTCGCCGACCAAGTCGGCGATCGTGAGCTGGATCTGGCTCGCCTCGGCGCGGCGCGTCTCGTCGGCGGGCACGAGCCCGAGCCTGGGCGCGAGGTAGGCGAGGATGTTCGCCGTCTGCGACACGACCGCGTCGCCCACCTTGACGAACGGGGGGGCGAACGGCAGCGCGCCCGGCTCCTCGCCCTCGAGGAATCGCATCATCGCCGCCATTCCGCCCTTCGCTCGCGCGACGTCGACGTAGTCGGCGCCCGCCTCCTCGAGCAGGAGGCGCACGAACTCGCCGCGCCCCTGGATCGTCGGCCAATAGTAGAGCTCGACTCGCATGTGGGACTCCTTACCCACGCCGGCTCATACCATGTCACGACATCCGGCGACCCGAAACCCGGGCGCGCTCCGGCACCGCCCCGATTGCCTCTCCTCCGCCGATCGGCACAATGTCGACCGCGTGCGCCCGCTCGCGCTCCTCGGCGCCCTCGTGATGGCTTGCAGCAGCCTCGCGGCCCACGCCGGCGCCCCGCGCGACGGCGACGTCTTCACGAACCCGGCCGGCTCTCGACCATGGCCGGGCCCCGACGTCACCCTCCCCTTCTTCGCGCGCAAGACGTGGACGTCACTCGTCGGGCGGGACGGCGCCGCGCCGCGGGTGCCCTACGATCGCGCCGCCATGCTCGAGAACCCGAGCCTCACGTGGATCGGCCACTCGACGTTGCTCGTCCGCATGGACGGCGTCACGTTCTTGACCGACCCGATCTTCTCCGAGCGCGCGAGCCCGGTGTCGTTCGCCGGGCCGAAGCGGCTCGTCCCGCCGGGTGTCCCGCTCGACGCGCTGCCGCCGATCGACTTCGTGACGCTGTCGCACGACCACTACGACCACACCGATCTGGCGTCCATCGAGGCGCTGGCCAGACATGGTACGCGTTTTGTCGCCGGCCTCGAGATGGGCGACCTCGTCCGCGCCGCCGGCGGCGAGGTGGTCGAGCTCGACTGGGGAGAGAGCGTGCAGATGGGCGCCGTCCGGGTGCACTGCGTACCCGCGCAGCACTTCTCGGGACGCTCCATCGTCGGGAACGGACGGCGCCTGTGGGCGGGATGGGTCGTCGAGGGGCCCACGCGCCGCTTCTACCACGCCGGCGACACCGGCTACTTCGACGGCTTCCGTGCGCTCCGCGAGCGGTTCGGGCAGATCGACGTCGCCGCGCTCCCGATCGGCGCCTACGAGCCGGCCGAGATCATGCGCTTCGTGCACCTCGATCCCGAGGAGGCGGTGCGCGCCGCGCTCGACCTCGGGGCGCGGCACACGGTCGCCATGCACTGGGGGACGTTCGACCTGACCGACGAGCCGCCCGACGAGCCGCCGCGCCGCTTCCGCGCCGCCGCGGAGGCCGCGCACCTCGGCCCCGACCGGGCGTGGGTGCTCGCCGTGGGAGAGACGCGGCGATGGTGAGCCGAGCGGTTACGAGGGCATACGGCTACCATGGCGGTGTGGGCCGACGTCGCAGCTAGGACGACTCGTGCCGCACCCTGCGTTGCGCGGCGGCGACCTCGGCGAGCGACGTGACGCCGCGCTCGACCACGAGCCGCTCGAGCGCGGCGAGCCAGCAATCGTAGTACGGCGCGCCGGGGCGTGCCCCGATCTCGGCGATCAGGCGCTGCTGGAACTCTCGCCACGGGATCCCAAGGCGCTGGACGACGCCGAGCGCCATGCCGAACGCTCGTCCCTGCCACGGCGCTTCGAAGACGAGCTCGCCGTTGCGGCGCGGAAGGGCCGCCGGGCCCGCCATCTGCGCGACCTCGGCGGCGGCACCTCGCTCGATCGTCATGGGCGCGCCGTCCCGATCATCGCATCGCGCGTGACGCGCGACGCGAGCGCCTCCGCGTCGAGCCCCTCCGTCCCGGCCGGCCGCTCGGGGAGGACCAGATAGCGGATCTCCGCGCTCGAGTCCCAGACGCGGATCTCGACGCTCTCGGGCAGGTCGAGGCCCATCTCGCGCAGCAGGACGCGCGGCTCGCGCACCATCCGCGACCGGTAGGCGGCGCTCTTGTACCAGCGCGGCGGCAGGCCGAGGACCGGCCACGGGTAGCACGAGCAGAGGGTGCACACGACGACGTTGTGGACCTTCGGCGTGTTCTCGACGACGACCATGTGCTCGCCCTGCGGTCCGCCGTAGCCGAGCTCGGCGATCGCGGCCGTCGCGTCGGCGAGCAGGCGCTTCTTGTACTCGGCGTCGACCCAGGCGCGGGCGACGACGCGCGCACCGTTCATCGGACCGATGTCGTTCGCGTAGGCGCTGACGACGGCATCGATGAAGCCCTCGTCGACGAGCCCCTTCTCGCGCAGCAGCTCCTCGAGCGCCCGCGCCCGCACCTCGACGTCGCTCATGGGCGCGGGGTGATGATGGTCGCGGTCGTCCTCCGGCGCGCTCATGCAGGCTCGAGGTAGCTCTCCCAGAGATCGACGTGGATGGTCTCGTTCGCCGCCGCCGCATCGCCCCAGAGCTCGCGCGCCGGGAAACGGACGCCGTACGCCGGCTCGGCGCACGGGCGGTCGTCGTGGGCCGCGACGTCGGGCAGCGGGAAGACGCCGTCGACGCGTCCGACCGTGCCGCGCCTGCCGCGGACGTAGCGCGGGCAGCGGGTATGCCCGCGGGGATGCTCGTTCCGCACCCGCACGGCGCTGCCGACCGCGAAACGCGGCGTCGCCGCGGGCGGCGGCTCGGGGATGCGCAGGAGGGGGGCCGGGCGCGACAGCGGGAAGCTGCCGCCGGCACGTCCAACGAGCTCGTCGCGCGTCAGCACTCCGTGCTCGACGAGCAACGTCGCCATCGCCGTGAGCCAGCGCTCGTAGTACGACGCCCGGAGGTAGTGCGACGGCTCCATGCGCTCGATGGCGAAGCGGAACGCATCGGTCGTGCCGATGCGCCGCCGCGCGGCGCTCGCCGCGACCAGGCCGAAGACCCGGCGCTCCCAGGCGTGATGGAACACCGGCTCGCCCGCCTCGACCTCGACCGGGCCGAAGCCGTCCATCCCGCCCATGTCGTGCAGGCCGTTCATCACCAGAGCGGCTCGCCCTCGTTGCGGGCCATCGCCTGGAACGCCTGCTGGAGCCGCCGCGTGACCGGGCCCGGGTCGCCGCCGCCGATCGGCCGGCCGTCGACCTGGGTGACGGCGATCACCTCGGCGCCGGTGCCGGAGAGGAAGCACTCCTCGGCCGTGTAGAGGTCGAAGCGCGTGAGCCGCGTCTCGCGGGCCGCGATGCCGGCCTCGGCCGCGAGCTCGAGGAGCGCGCCGCGCGTGATACCCTCGAGCGCGCCGTCCTGGGGCGCCGGCGTGAGGATCGTACCGCCGCGGACGACGTAGAGATTGTCGCCCGTGCACTCGGCGACGAAGCCCTCCGCGTTGAGCATGATCGCCTCGTGCGCGCCGGCCTGCGCCGCGTCGATCTTGGCGAGCACGTTCTTCAGGTAGTTGAGCGACTTGACGCGCGGGTCGACCGCCTCGTGGGAGACCTGGCGCGTCGCCGAGGTGATCACCTTGAGCCCCTTCTGGTAGAGCTCGGTGGGGTAGAGACGGATGTCGGTCACGATGACGACGACGCTCGGGCGCGGGCAGCTCCGCGGATCGACGCCGAGGTCGCCGACGCCGCGCGTGACGATCAGCCGGATGTAGCCGTCCTCGCGCCGGTTGGCGCGCACCGTGGTCCGCACCGCCTCGGCCAGCTCGGCGCGCGCGAGCGGGATCGCGAGCGCCAGCGCCCGTGCGGAGTCGTAGAGACGGTCGAGATGGGCGTCGAGACGGAAGATGCGACGGTTGTAGACGCGGATGCCCTCGAAGACGCCGTCGCCGTAGAGGAGCCCGTGGTCGAAGACCGAGACCTTGGCGGCCTCGCGCGGGACGAGCTCGCCGTCGAGGTAGATCAGCATTTCCGACATCGTAGAGGCCCGCCCCGCGCGGAGTCAACGCGCGCTCTCAGTACCATTTGTGGTATGTCGACCGTGCCACCACGTTCTCGCGCGCGTACTTGCCCGGGCCGGCACCGTGAGCCCCGCCCTGGCCACCGGCAACGGCCGGGCCTCCGCGCGGCTTGCCGGCGCGAAGTGATCGGCGAACCGAAATCGCTCGC
>WNEV01002261.1_pt1 | contig 13063 bp, 9 predicted proteins | sample 5399861 | NCBI WGS metagenome assembly WNEV01 (sample SAMN13153335, study PRJNA577476) | soil metagenome | isolation source: 40 cm grassland meadow soil 2 days after 3rd rain plot 2 | place: USA:California | collected 2015-11-11 | reverse complement strand
CGCTCGATCCCTGGTTCCGCGGCCGCTTCTGGCCGGTCGTGGAGGAGTTCGTCCTCGGGCCGCGCGCGCTGCGCCGCGGAATGTTCGTGCCGTCCGAGCTGCGGCGCCTCGCAGAGGAGCACCGCTCGGGCGCCGCCCACCACGCCGAACGCCTGTGGCTCCTCGTGAACCTCGAGATCTGGCAACGCATCTTCCTCGATGGCGAGGACGTCACCGTGGCCGGGGGAGCGAGGAGCGGATCGTGAGCGCCCGTGTGCTGGAGTCTCCGCGTCCTCTGCTCGTTGCGACCGGCGCACGCCCGGATCGCCGAATTCCGTCGCTCGACGGCCTCCGCGCGGTGTCGATCGCCCTGGTCGTGCTGGGCCACCTCTGCGGCACGTCGGGCTTTGCGCTTCCCGGCAGCTTCGCCAACACCCTGGCGCTCGGCGAGCTCGGCGTGGGGGTGTTCTTCGTGATTTCCGGCTTCCTCATCACGAAACTCCTGCTCGAGGAAGCGGAGGGGACGGGTCGAATCAGCCTCCTACGCTTCTATCTCCGGCGGACGTTCCGGATCTTTCCGCCCTACTACGCCTTCATTCTCGTGCTCATCGTCCTCGACGCCGCGCGCTGGATCACGCTCTCGTCCGGAGATCTCGTCCACACGCTCACGTACACCGCGAATTATCACGCGGGCCGGTCGTGGAACGTCGGGCACGCGTGGTCGCTCTCGGTGGAGGAGCAGTTCTATCTGTTGTGGCCTCCCGTGCTCCTCGTCCTCGGGCGATGGGGAGGTCTGCGGGTCGCGCTGGCCTTCATCGCCGCCGCCCCGCTGGTTCGGCTCGGCCTGTGGACACTCGTCCCGGCCGCCCGCGACACCGTCGGCGTCAGCTTCGAGACCGTGGCCGACGCCATCGCGATCGGCTGCGTGCTCGCGCTCGGCCGCGAATGGCTGCATCGGCAACCGCGCTACCGCCAGCTGCTCCGGTCGCGCTGGCTCATCCTCGCGCCGGTCGTCGCCCTGCTCGCGGGCCTCCTCGCCGAGTTGCCGCGGCTCGACTTCCTCTTTGGATTCACGCTGCGCAACGTATGCATCGGCCTGTGCATCGACTGGTGCGTGACCTATCCGACGGGCCGCGTGGGCCGGATTCTCAATTCACGCCCGCTCGTCTTCGTCGGCGTCATCAGCTACTCGATCTATCTCTGGCAGCAGCTCTTCCTCAACAGGCACGTGGTGGCGGCCCCCACGAGCTTTCCGTTGAATCTCGCCCTCGTCGTTCTGGCGGCCCTCGCGTCGTACTACGTCGTCGAGCGGCCGACCTTGCGCCTGCGGCAGCGCATCGAGGTGCGCCTCTTCGCCGGTCGGCGCCCGAATGGATGAGGCGCACACCCACCATGCGCTACCCCCTGCTGTTGGCGGTCGCGGGCGCCGCCGCCGTGGCCGGCGTGTTCACGCTCAGCGTGTGGCCCGGCTCGACGACGCCCTCGCCGGTGGCGCCGGTCCCGCGCGAGGGCGACTGGCTCAATCGGCACACCGAGTTCGTGGCGCTGGCTCGGCGAGGTGATGTCTCGATCGTGTTCTTCGGTGACTCCCTCACCGATCACTGGCGCGACACCGGTCAGGCCATCTGGGCGAAGCACTTCGAGCCGCTGGGCGCCGTGAACTTCGGCATCGGCAGCGACGGCACGCAGAACGTCTTGTGGCGCGTCCAGAACGGCGAGCTGCCCCCCGACGGCGCCGAGGTGGTCGTGCTGCTGATCGGGACCGTGAACCTCAATCCGCCCGATGCGCGTGCCGACGACGTGGCCGATGGGGTCACGGCCGTGGTGCGGGAGATCCGCCGACGGTCGCCGCGCACCAGGATCCTCCTGCTCGGTCTTCTTCCTCGCGGGGCGCGGCCCAATCCCGTCCGCGACAAAGTGCAGGCGGTCAACGCGATCATCGCCAGGCTTGCCGACGACGAACACGTCCACTACCTCGACCTCGGCTCACGCTTGCTCGGGGCCGATGGAACGCTCCCGTCCGACGTGGCTCCGGATGCGGTGCATCTGAGCGCGACGGGATATCAGATCTGGGCCGAGGCGATGCTGGGCAGCCTGCGCGACCTGCTCGCCCGGGATGCCCCAGGGCGCGTATGAAGATCCGCCTCCTCGACGCCGCAGACGTCGCGCGCGTGCTGTCCGATCGCGACCGTCTCGCCGAGTGGGAGCAGCTTGCGCGCGCCTGCCCGTGGACGACGGCGTATCAGACTCCAGCCTTCGCGCGAGCGTGGTACGCGGTCTATGGGCCGGCTTTTGCGCCGCTCATCGCCGAGGGGCGCGCACCGAATGGGGCGCTGGTGGGACTCCTGGCCCTGGCGCTCGGCCGACGGAACCAGGAAGTCGTCGCCGTCGGCGCGCCCCACGCCCCGTATCAGGGCTGGATCGCCACGCCGGCCGCGAGCGACTTCATCCTCGGTGCGCTCGCGGCCTGCGGTCGTGAGCTCTCCGTGGACCAGCTCACGCTGCAGTACCTGCCCAAGGGCACACCGCTGGACTGGATGCATCGGATGCGTGGCGGCGTTCGGCTCGCGATGCGCGCGGTCAGGCGCGGCCTCGTGAGCCTCGACGGGCTCACGATCGAGACGTCACTGCAGAACGATTTGAACGGGGCCCGACTCCGGCGGCTCACCCAGCACGGGCCCGTGCGCCTGGAAACCCTCAGGACGCAGCGCGAGCTCGAGGCGGTGATCGGCGAGATCGCGGCCCAGTGCGATCTGCATCAGGCGGCACGGACCGGTGGCAGGCCGTTTCGCGACGACCCGCGGACGCGGCAGCTGTACCTCACGATGATCGACGAGCCCGGCCTGTTGCACGCCGCCGTGCTCAAGATCGGTGACACGGTGGTGGCCTCGCACCTCGGCGTCATCAACGGCGCGTCGGTCTCGCTCGGGCTCGTCACGTGCTCGCCGGCTCACGCCGCTCGTTCGCCGCGCGAGCTCCTTCTCTTGTTGCTCGCCCGGCAGCTCTACGACGAAGGGTACCGAGTGCTCGACCTGAATCCGGGTGACGATGAGGCCAGGGACCGGTTCGCGACCCATTTCGACCGCGTGCACGCGCTCACGGTCTTTCTTCGACGGCGCGCGTACGCGAGGCACGCCGTCGCCGGGCTGGCCGCGCGCGCCCCACACCGCACGGGCATCGATCGGACGGGCGTCGTGAGCCGGGTGTCCGAGATGCGCAGGCGCCTGGGGTCGCAGGGGCTCACGCCGGTGCTGCTCGCCGCGCTCCAGGGCCGGCTCGCGCGGGGCTGGTCGCTGCACGAATTCCGGATGTACGGCCTCCCCGCGTCGGAGGTCCCGAAGACCGAGAGCGGCGCAGACCTGCGGCGCGATGCGATCGACGACCTCCTCCTCTATCGCCCGGTGTCGGCGAACGAGATGACGCTGAAGGACTTCCTCGCGGAAGCCGTGCGGAGGCTCGAAGAGGGACAGCACGTCTACACCTTCGCGGCCGACGGCGTGCTCCGTCACTACAGCTGGCTGATCGAGCGGACCGAACGCGCGGGAAGCGACTTTGGCCACGCGTTCGCCCTCCCGGGCCCGGCGGCCGTCCTCTGGAGTGACTACACGTGGCCGGACGCCCGGGGTCACGGCCTGCAGACTCGATCGATCCACCGCCGGCTGCGGGACGCCGCCGCCGCCGGTCACGCGAGGATATTCATCGGCGTGCGCGCGGAGAATGCGGTGTCCAGACACAACATCGAGAAGGTCGGCTTCGGGCACTGGGCCAGCGGGTGGGCCGAGTACCGGTTTGGACGTGTGAAGCGCTGGATCACGTACGCCCAGATGGGCGCGGCCCCCGAGGCCGCGGCCCTCGCCGCTCAGCCCGCGTGGAAGTGATCGCGCAACTGCGATGGCTGTTCCTTTCTCTCGTCGCGCTTCCGCTCGTCGTCCGGCCGGTCCCCGTCGCCCTCGCGACGGTTCCGGACGGGGCCGTGACGAACGATGAGAGCGCGAACCACCAATTCGAGGTGAACGTGACTCGTCTAACACGGCGTCGCGCACACGGCCGCACAGACGATACGGCTCGCTGGATCGATCTCGACTTCGAGACCGCGATCAGCTTTCTCGGCGACGAGTGGAGGCCACTCACCGAGATCCCAGAGGCGCCACCGACCGGGAACCCGCTGTGGCAGCGGGCCTACTGGCGCGCCTTCCAGGCCCGGGGACCCGCGCCCCGCGTCCATGCCCTCTGCGAGGATGACGGGGTGACCGCAGTCATCCCGGTTCGACCGACATGGCGCCTCGTGCGCCAGTGGTCATCGGGTGTCACCGGGCACACGCCATACTGGATGCTCGCCCTCGCGCCCTCGCCGCACGTCGCGGTCGCGGCCCTCGAGCACCTGATGGCTTCCGCCCAGATGCTGGACCTCGGTCCGCTCTATGCCCGCGCGGTGGAGACCGACGCACTTGCCCGGGCCGCGCACGAGCGGGGGTTCCGCGTCTCCCAGGATCCGCGCGGCGCCGATGCCGTCATCGACCTCCCGGCATCACCGGCCAAATTCCAGCTCGCCCTGAGCCGCAAGCTCGTCGGCAACACCTTCCGGGCACAGCGCCAGCTCACGCGGCTGGGACGCCTCGAATTCGACGTCATCACCGGCGGGGCGGGCCTCCGAAATGCCCTGGCGGAATGCTTCACCCTCGAGACGCTCGGGTGGAAGGGGCAGCGCGGTGCTCCGATCAGCTCACGGCCCGACACCCTCCAGTTCTACACGGAGCTGGCCGAGACGTCGGCGGCGGCTGGCCGTCTGGCCCTCTACACGCTGCGTCTGGACTCCACCCTGATTGCCTTCGAGTACTGCCTGCGACACAACGGCCGGATCGACCTCCTCAAGCTGAGCTACCATCCCGACTTCGGCCACTACTCGCCGGGCAACGTTCTCCGCTTCCTTCTCCTCGACCAGGAAATCAAGTCGGGAGACACGCGCAGCTACCACATGGGTCTGGTCAGCCCATGGAAAGCGCGGTGGGCCACGCGGCTCGAGCCGCTCTGCAGACTGCGGATCTACGACCCGGGCATCCGCGGGACCGCGGCGTACTTGGTCGACACCTGGACCGGGCGCGCCCGCCACCGGGCCGGTCTCCTCCGCTCCGCGTGGCGCCGGCTCCTGGGCCGCTGGCGAGCTGCCTGAGCCACACGATGGAAGATCCGGCCGTCAGCGTGGTCATCCCGACCTACAACCGTGCGCGGCTCGTCTGCCGCGCCATCGACTCGGCGCTCGCCGCGACGGCGACGGGCGACGAGATCATCGTCGTGGACGACGGCTCCACCGACGGGACCGAAGCGGCGCTCGCCGCGTATCGCGGCCGCATTCGCTACGTCAAGGCGGACCACCGGGGGGCGGGAGTGGCTCGCAACCGGGGAGTGTCCGAGGCGCGAAGCCCGTTGATCGCCTTCCTCGACTCCGACGACGAGTGGATGTCCGACAAGCTCGCGCTACAGCGCACCCTCATGACACGCCGTCCGGACGTCCTGTTCTCGTTCTCCGACTTCGCCGTGCGAGAAGATACCGACGGCAGCGAGCACCGGTTCTATCTGTCGCGATGGCACAAAGACGCGCGGAGCTGGGGCGAGATCCTCGGCCCCGGGACGCCCTTCTCCACGATCGGCCCGCTGCCAGCGGGGCGTGACGACTTCCCCGTGCACGTCGGCGACCTCTATCCGGCGATGCTGAACACCTGCTACGTGGCCACGTTCACGGTGATGGTCCGGCGTGACGCCGGTGCAGCGCTGCGGTTCGCCGAGGACCTCCCCCTCTACGAGGACTGGGAGTGCTTCGCGCGTCTCGCCAGGGCCGGACGCGGCGCGTACCTCGCGTGCGAGACGGCCTGGAACCACGGCCACGCCGGCCCGCGTCTGATCGGCGCCGATGCCCTGACGGCAGCGAGCACGTGCATCGCCATGCTGAGCCGGATCTGGGGCGCGGACGCGCCATTCCTCGCCACGTCGGGCGAGCAGTACCGGCGCGTGCTCGCCCGGCAGCACCTCCTCCGCGCACGGGCGCTGGGCGCGGCAGGAACTGCAGCGGGCCGGCGGCGGCCCCTTCGCTTACCACGCGCTCGCCGGCCTCCCAGGGCCGGTGGCGCGCGGGATCGTCACGCTCGGTCGCGCGCTCACGCGAGGCTGATCGCTCGCTCCGCCGCTGGCCGGTCTCGCTCGCAACATCGTCATCCACAATCAGGACACGCAGCCTGGCTGCGAGTGACGTCGACGGCGTACGGGGTTGCGCGCGACCCCGTGCGCCGATTACACGAAAGGTGACTCCTCAATGAGAACACGGCTTCTACAGCTCCTGCGCTGCCCGATCTGCGTCGTACCGCTCGACCTCGAGATCTTCGCCTACAACGGGGACGAGATCGTCGAAGGCGTGCTGCGGTGCCAGAAGTGCGGAGCGGGCTATCCCATCATCGAGCGCATTCCGCGCATGCTGCCCGACGACCTCGCCGGCGAGATGCGAGCGCTCAACCGAGATTTCTTCGCCCGCCATCCCGGTCTCTTGCCCCGCGCGGGGGCGACGGACGGCGGCTCCGAATCGGCGCGCGATCTCCGGAGGACCTTCCGCAGCTTCTCGTTCCAGTGGAACACCTTCGGGGACATGTACGGGCTCTGGGAGGAAAACTTCCTGGACTACGTCCACCCGCTCACGCCCGAGTTCTTCGCCGGCAAGCTGGGGTGCGACGCCGGCTGCGGCTTCGGCCGCCATCTCAATTACGCGGCGCGATACGGAGCGGAGATGGTCGGTCTCGACCTCTCCGAGGCCGTGCTCGCCGCGTACCGGAACAACCGCGACAACCGGTACGCGCACGTGGTGCAGGGAGACATCTACCGCCCGCCGTTCGCCCGCGGCACGTTCGATTTCATCTACAGCATCGGGGTCCTGCACCATCTGCCCGACCCGGAACGCGCGTTCTGTGCCCTCGCCCCCTACGTCAAGCCCGACGGGACGCTGTTCGCATGGATCTACGGACCGCGCCACGGTGTCTCCGAGGCGGTCACGCGGGTCCTGCGCCGCGTCACGACCCGGATGGACTATCGCCTCCTCTACGCCCTCTGCGCGGCGATCGCCGGCGGCCTTCGCCTCTTCTCTCATTATCCGTACCGCGTGCTCTCGAGGGTCCCGGGGTTGTCCGGCGTGGCCGAGCGCCTGCCGCTGCACGACCACCAGCGCTATCCGTTCAAGGTGGTGGTCGCCGACGCCTTCGATCGCCTGTCGGTCCCCCTCGTCCGCTACTACACGGACGACGACCTGCGCGGCTGGCTCGTCGCGGCGGGCCTCGTCGACGGGCAGGTCGTCCGGCGCTTCCGCAACAACGAGAGCTGGCGGGTTCTGGGCCGGGTGCCGCCCGCGATCCCGTCCGGCCTGGACACCTCAGCACTGAACGGGCGGCGGCCCCACCCCGTTGCCGTCGAGGCGAGGCGATGAGCAGCTCGAACGGGTCAGCGATCCTCGAAGGCTTCTCCATCGTGTGCTTCGCCAACGACTGGGGGGCCGACCCGACCAGCAAGACCCACATCATGCGGATCCTGGCCCGGAAGAATCGGGTGCTCTGGGTCAACTCCCTCGGGATGCGCCGCCCGACGGCGTCCGGCCGGGACGTGCGCCGGATCGGCGCGAAGCTCCGACAGAGCCTCGGCGGGTGCCGGGAGGTCGAGCCGAACCTCTTCGTGGCCAATCCGCTCGCCTTGCCGCTGCCCGGCGTGGGGCTCGTCGACGAGCTGAACGCGCAACTCGGGGCCGCGTGGCTGCGCCGCCTCTGCCGGCGTCACGGATTGGAGCGCCCGTTGCTCTGGTGCTTCCCGCCGCACGTCGGCCGCTTCGTCGGGCGGTTGAACGAGCGCCTGGTGATCTATCACTGCGTGGACGAGTACTCCGCCTTCTCGGGCGTCCCCCGCGAGGCGCTCATCCGGATGGAGCGCGATCTGATCCGTCGAGCCGACCTCGTGCTCGCGTCATCCGAGCAATTGTGCGCGGAGCGTCGTCCGTTCAACCCCGAGACCTATTTCGTCTCGCACGGCGTGGACCTCGCTCACTTTTCGCGGGCGCTGGACCCGACGACGGCGATTCCCGAGGATCTTCGTGGGCTGCCACGGCCGATCATCGGCTTCTTCGGTCAGCTCAACGATTGGGTCGACCTTCCACTGATTCGGGCCCTCGCGCTCGCGCGCCCGCGATGGTCATTCGCGCTCGTCGGCCGGTCGATGACCGACGTGGAGTCCCTGCGGGGGCTTCCCAACGTCCATCTGCTCGGGCTGAAGCCGTATTCGGCTCTTCCGAATTACGCCCGCGGGTTCGACGTCGGGATCATTCCGTTTCGGACCAACGAGCTGACCGTGCGTGCGAACCCCCTGAAGCTCCGCGAATACCTCGCGGCCGGCTTGCCGGTGGTCGCGACACCGTTGCCGGAGGTGGCCCGGTACGACGGGCTCGTTTATCTCGCGGACGGCCGGGACGCGTATCTCGCGCAGATCGAGGCCGCGCTGCGCGAGCGCGCCGAGGCGGCGGCGCAGCGCCGGGTCGAGGCGATGCGGCAGGAGGGCTGGGAGGGCCGGGTCGAGCGGATCTCGGCGATCGTCCGCGGGCATCTCGAGCGACGCACGTCGCGACGACTCACTTCCGTCGTATGAGCCGAGGTCGATGGGGTCTGAACGTGAGCCTCGCGGCGGCGCTCCTCGTCCTCGTCGAAGCGCACGCGGAGGCTCTGGCCGGCCGGCCGGAGCTCCCCCGCATCAAGGTGGAGACGAACCCGGTCGCCCCGGCCGGTCGCGTTCTCTCCGTCGCGGCGGGTGACAACCTCCAGACCGCCCTCGAGCGAGCCCGGCCCGGAGACGTGATCACGCTCCAAGCCGGCGCGACGTTCGTGGGCCCCTTCACGCTTCCCAGGAAGCACGGGGATGGATGGGTCACCATTCGCACGAGCGCCCCCGACCCGAGCCTTCCGCCGCCGGACGTCCGCGTCGACCCCTCGTACGCCGGCGTCATGCCCAAGCTCGAGGCAGGCAGCCGCGCCGTGATCGTCACGGCGCCCGGGGCGCATCACTATCGCTTCGTCGGGATCGAGATCCGGCCGAAGCCGCGGGCCTCGCTCGTCAACCTCGTCGATCTCGGCACGGGAGAGCCGACGGCGGAGCTCGTCCCCAGCCACCTGATCTTCGATCGTTGCTACCTGCACGGCGATGCCGAGACAGGCACGCGGCGCGGGATCGCGATGAACTCCCGGCATACGGCGGTCGTCAACTCGTACCTCGCGGACTTCAAGGCGATCGGCGCCGATTCTCAGGCCATCGCCGGGTGGGCCGGCGCCGGCCCGTTCAAGATCGACAACAACTACCTGGAAGCCGCCGGCGAGAATCTGCTGTTCGGGGGAGGCGACCCGGTCATCAGGGATCTCACGCCCTCCGACATCGAGATTCGCGGCAACCACGTCTCCAAACCCCTGCGCTGGAAGGTGGGCGATCCGGCGTTCGCGCGTGTCCCCTGGGCAGTCAAGAATCTGTTCGAGCTCAAGAATGCCCGCCGGGTGCTCGTCGAGGGCAATCTCTTCGAGCACAACTGGGCTCACGCGCAGGCGGGCTTCGCGATCGTCTTCACGGTGCGGAACGAGGACGGCGGCGCACCGTGGTCGGCTGTCCAGGACGTGACCTTCGTCAACAATATCGTTCGCCGCGCGGGCGCCGGCGTCAATATTCTCGGCCGCGACAACAATCATCCGAGCCAGCCCACCGAGCGCCTGCTGATCGCGAACAACCTGTTCGACGAGATCGACGGGGCGCGATGGGGCGGACCGGGAACCCTCTTTCAGATCCTGGACGGTACGGCCCATCTCACGATCGAGCACAACACGGCGTTTCAGCAGGGCGCCATCATCGTCGCCGAGGGCCGACCCCACGCGGACTTCGTCTATCGCAACAACCTCACGCCACACAACGCCGCGGGAATCGCCGGCACGGGAACCGGCGCCGGAGCCGCCACCCTGAGCACCTACTTCCCGGGCTCCATCGTCGCGGGAAACGTGATCGCCGGCGGACGCGCATCTGTCCATCCGCCCGACAATTTCTTCCCGGTCTCGCTCGAGATGGTCGGCTTCGTGAACCGCGCCGGCGGCAATTATCGCCTCACTGCGGCCAGCCGCTATCGGCGGGTCGGTACCGACGGGCGGGATCCGGGCGTCGACCTCGACGCGCTGACCACGGCCGTGCACGGCGCCGCGAACACCCACACCACAGAAACTCGGCCGGCGCGGTAACCGGTCATTACCGAGCCGATCTCGCCGCTGGGCCGGACATTGACGTCGCACAGAAAGGTGGGTCACGTGTTTGGTCGGATCCTCAGCCGTGTCGTAGGAGCGCGCGGCGCCTTTGCGCTCGCGCTGAGCGCCACGGCCGTGGCTGCCCTCGCCCCCGTGGGCCCCGTTGCCGCCCAGAATCTTCCCGCTCCGCCATCAGTGTTCGTCGACACCACCTACGCGCCGCCGAGCGGCCAGGTCATCGCCGTCGCGAACGGCGGCAACTTCCAGGCTGCCCTCGATGGGGCTCAGCCCGGCGACGTCATCGAGCTCCAGGCCGGGGCCACCTTCGCCGGGAACTTCGTTCTGCGCACCAAGCCGGGCGCACAATGGATCTACATTCGCTCCTCGGCCGTAGCCGCTCTGCCGCCTCCGGGAACCCGCGTGAACCCGACGCATGCCGCGCTCATGCCGACGATCGTCAGTCCCAATACCATGCCGGCCCTCACCTCCGAGTTCGGCGCGCACCACTACCGGTTCGTCGGCGTCGAGATCACTACCACCTGGACCAGCCGGCTCGGCAACAACGCGAACCTCATTCTGCTCGGGTACGATCCCATTGGCATTCCGGCGACGACGCTCGACCAGTTGCCCCACCACATCACGCTCGACCGCTGTTACGTTCATGGCACCTCGACCGGCAACGTGGTGCGGGGTCTCGCCGCCAACAGCGCGACCACCGCGGTCGTCGACTCCTACTTCGCCGACTTCCACGCGGACAGCAGCGACTCGCAGGCCATCGCGATGTGGAACGGACCCGGCCCCTCCAAGTTCGTCAACAACCACCTGCAAGGGGCGGCCGAGAATTTTCTGCTCGGAGGCGCCAGTCCTACCATCCCGAACCTCGTGCCCTCGGACATCGAGATCCGGCGCAACTACTTCGCCAAACCCCTGTCGTGGAACCCCGACGACCCGAGCTACGCCGGCATTCCATGGGTCGTCAAGAACCTCATCGAGATCAAGAATGCCCAGCGCGTGCTCATCGACGGCAACGTCTTCGAGCACGTGTGGCCGGCCGCGCAGATCGGTTTCGGGATCGTGTTCACGGTCCGCGACGATGGTGGCACCGCGCCCTGGACCGTCGTCCAGGACATCACCTTCACCCACAACGTCGTCCGCCACGTGGGCGCCGGCGTGGACATCCTCGGGCTCGACGACAACGCCGTCACCCAGCAGGCCAGGCGTCTCTTGATTCGCGACAACGTGTTCGACGACGTCGCCACCCCTCCCACCGATAACGCGCGGCTCTTCCAGATCCTCAACGGGGCGGCCGACGTCACGATCGATCACAACACCGCTTTCCAGATCGGTCCCATCATCGTCGCGGACGACGCGCCCGCCGCCACCGGCTTCACGTTCACCAACAACATCGCGCCGGAGCACCAGGGCGTGACGGGCAGCGGCACCGCGGTGGGCCTCGACACCCTGAATACGTTCTTCCCGGGGTTCGTGTTCCGTCGCAACGTTCAGCCCGGCGGCGTCGCTGCGGACTACCCGTCGGACAACTTCTTCCCGGCATCGCTGGACGCGGTCGGCTTCGTGGACCGCGCCGGCGGCGACTATGGCCTCTTGGCGTCCAGCCCGTACCGGAACGCCGGCACCGATGGCAAAGACATCGGTGCCGATTTCGCCGCCGTCACAGCGGCGACCGCCGGGGTGCTGGAGGGATCCTCTTCGCCAGCTTCTCCGCCGCCGCGGACCGTCACCGTACCGACTATCTCGATCAGGACCCCTCACGATGGCGCCACAGCTAAGGGCACGAACGAGGTGCGGGCGGTGGGGCGGCACCTGGGCACCGCGACCGTGCGGTTCACGCTGAACGGCAGCGCAGTCGGACCCGTGTTCACCACGCGACCCTATGGGTTCCGATGGAATACGCGACTCGTCGCCAACGGCGCCTACACGCTCGTGGTGACCGCCGTCGACGCGGCGAACATGACGATCGCGTCCGACTCCGTGACCTTCGTGGTCTCGAACCCGTTGCCCAGCGTTCGGATCACGAAGCCGAAGCCAGAGAGGAAGGCGAAGGGCGAGATCGAGGTCGAGGCGGCGGTGACTCATCGCGGCAACGTCGCCAGCCTCCAATTCCAACTGGACGGTAACGACATCGGACCCGCCATCACGAAGCGCGAGTACGAGATCGACGTGGACACCGCAGCCCTGGCTGACGGCCCGCACACCCTGCGAGCAGTCGTCACCACCCTGGCGGGGACCAAGGTCTTCTCGGATCCCGTTACGATCATGGTGCCGAACCCGTTGCCGACCGTCCGGATCGATGCGCCGAAGACCGGCAGTACCGTGAAGGGCAAGATCCAGGTCAAGGCCTCGGTGACAGAGCATCGGAAGGTGAGGAGCCTCCAGTTCCAACTGGACGGCAAGAACCTCGGGCCCGCGTTCACGGACGACGAGTTCGCCGTCCAGTGGGACACGGAGACGGCTGCCACTGGACCGCATACGCTGACCGCCATCATCACGACGACGGGCGGCGCTCAGATCGCTTCGGCGTCCGTCATCGTCACCGTCGCCAACCCGGTCAAGAAGAAGTAGCTCGCTCGACGGGACGAGATGCCAGTCGAAAAGATCATCTTCTGGGTGTGCGGGCTCCTGCTCCTCTACACCTGCGTGGGCTACCCGGTCCTCGCGTGGGTGCGGGCCGGGCTTCGGCCTCGGCTCCCCCGCGCCCAGGACATCGAGCCGACGGTCACGCTGATCATCGTCGCCCACAACGAGGCGGCGCGGATCGCCGGCAGGATCCAGAACCT
>WNEV01001009.1_pt1 | contig 13063 bp, 10 predicted proteins | sample 5399861 | NCBI WGS metagenome assembly WNEV01 (sample SAMN13153335, study PRJNA577476) | soil metagenome | isolation source: 40 cm grassland meadow soil 2 days after 3rd rain plot 2 | place: USA:California | collected 2015-11-11 | reverse complement strand
GGAAGGAACCTCTCCTGGGGAAGGGCTGGGAACACTTCCGTTCTTCCGCGATTCGGTAACCTATTCACAAAGTATTTTGCCCCGAGAAGGGCAGTGTACCGGGGACGATGATTTCAGAGAAGGAAGTCCTCGATGTCCGTGAGCCACCGGGCCGAGCGATGGGGAAAATCGCCGAGCTCTGGAAGCCGGTCGAGGGCACGAACAAAATCATGTGCACGGCGTGCGCCCGCTACTGCAAGATCGGCGAGGGCCAGGTTGGTTTGTGCGGCATTCGCGGAGTGCACGAGGGCAAGTTGTGGCTCTACGTCTACGGACGTGTGATTACCGGACACGTCGATCCGATCGAGAAGAAACCTGTCTCCCACTATCGACCTGGATCGAAGATCTTCAGCATTGCCACGACCGGATGCAATTGGCTTTGCCACCCTGCCGGGACTCCAATCAAAATGGCCGATGGGGATGCGAAGCCGGTCGAGGAGATCCGTGCCGGAGACGTGCTGGAATCGCTTGGCAACCTGGGAGGGCAATCAGTTCCATCGGTCGTGACATCCGCGGGAAACCGGAAGGCCGCGACGTTTCGAATCGACACCAACGGCCTTCGTGAAGCGCTCTTCGCAACCGCGGAGCACCCGATTCTTACCCCGAGGGGATGGACGCCCGCGGGGCTGCTGCGAAAAGGGGACAAAGTCCTTCTTGCCCGCGAGGGTAGGTCTCCATTTCCTCGGAAGGGGCATGTGATACGGCTTCCCCAGCATTCTCTCGACTGTCATGGAGAGACGGTTGCCCGTTTCTGGGAACTCATGCAGCAGTGGGAGTTCAGTGGCTCACGCTATGAATGGGCCAGCGTCAACTCAATCCGCCCAGAATCCCCGAAAGAATCGGTCTACAGTTTCGAGTGCGTTCCATTTCACAATTACGCCGCGAGCCACGTGGTGGCACACAACTGCCGTTATTGTTTCATACCAGGGACGCAAGTTCTCACAGACAAGGGCCACGTGGGAATCGAGGAGCTGTTCCGACACGGCGAGGCCACAAGCAACCCCGAAGTGCGCGTTGTGAAAGGCGTGAAAGCCATGAGTCACCAGGGGCGGTGGCGGCTGGTTCAGAAGGCATTCGAGCATCTCTACTCGGGGCCGGTCGTCAAGCTTCGTCCGTTCTATCTTCCAGGATTCGAGTGCACCCCGGATCACGCTGTCTTTGCGGCAATCGGCGGAGGAACCGTGAAGAAAATGAAAGCGGGTAGCCTCCGCCTCGGCGACTATCTCGCAGTTCCTCTCGCGAAACCGTCAAGCGATGAACCGGTTGATGTTGAGAAGATTCTCCGCGACGAACCCGCGCCGGGGTACAAGTACGACGTCAGGCTGGAAATTGTTCACGGGCGGATTCGGCGAACCTCAGAGCGAGGGCTTGGCGTTCCCGCGATCCTCCACATCACGCCTCGTGTTGCCCGGTTGTTCGGTTACTACTGTGCGGAAGGCTCGCTCTCCCGAGCCGCAAACAGACCCAACAGTGGATCCGTCTGGTTCAGTTTCGGCGCGCACGAAGAATCTCGAATCCGCGAAGTGGAGAAGATCCTGGGAGATGTCTTCGGCATCCGGGCTCGGCGCAGCCGCCAGAAAAATCGCACCGCGGTGATCGCATCGAGCGCGACTTTGGCCACGGTTTTCCGACACTTCTGCGGCGATTCAAGTGCGACGAAGCGGGTCCCGGAGTTCATTTTACGTTCGGGCAACAAAAGGGTCCTCAAGGCGTTCCTAACCGGATATCTCAACGGAGATGGTTACGTCACGAAGAGCCATGGGCGCTTCGTTCTTGGAAGCGCCTCCGTCTCGCAAGCGCTCACCTACGGTGTGGCCCAGATATTGTTCTCCTTAGACGAGATCCCTCGGGTCTACCGGTCCGAAAACGATAGTGAATATGAAATTGAAGGACGGATCGTGAATCGGTCGGATGATCACATGGTGCGGCTCCTGGTCGACCATGTGTCCATGACTCCACAGGACGTCGACTGGGAAGCCTCGGACGCACGCGTCATCCGCCGAGGCGGATTCATCTTGGTCCCGATTCGGGAGATTTCGCGGGCGGATTACGTGGGCCCGGTCTACAACATCGAGGTGGAAGAGGACCACAGCTACACCGCGAACTTCATGGCTGTCTCTAACTGTCAGAACGCCGACATCTCCCAGCGACGCAAGGTCGAAGGCATCGAGGTCGAACCTCAGGATGTCGTACGCATGACCGTCGAACAAGGCTGCCAAGGCCTCGCGTACACGTACAATCAGCCGACGATCTTCATCGAGTTCGCGCGCGACATCGGGATGCTCGCGCGGAAGGCCGGCCTCATCAACATCTTCGTCTCGAACGGATACGACACACCCGAGACGGTCGCCGAGATGCCGAAGTTCCTGGACTGTGTCACGGTCGATTTCAAAGGATCCGGAGAGACCAACTTCGTTCGGAAGTACATCAACATCCCGAACGCGGAGCCGATCTTCCAGACGATTCTCGACACCCGCGACACAAAGAAGATCCACATCGAGATCACGGACCTCATCGTACCCCAGGTCGGCGACGATCTCGGGGCCGCGAGGAAGCTTTCGAAGTGGGTGTACGACAACCTCGGTCCTGACACGCCAATCCATTTCCTCCGGTTCCATCCGGACTACAAGATGATGGAGTTCCCCTGGACTCCCGTCGAGACGCTCGAGAAGCACTGCACGGTCGCGAAGGAGGAGGGCCTGAAGTACGTCTACATCGGGAACGTCTCGGGCCATCGTCTCGAGAACACGTACTGTCCGGGCTGCGGCGCGATCGCGATCAAGCGGTACGGGTTCGACATCACCGGCTGGTACCTGGGCAAGGACAACAAGTGCAAGAAGTGCGGGTACAAGCTCGCGATCTTCGGGCGGCTCGAGCAGACCGCGAAGGAGAACCGCTTCTACAGCGTGCTGTACCACCGCTGACTCACTCGACGAGTCGCCCTTTCTCGATCACCGCCCTGCTGTCGACCTCGACGCGGACCTCAGACAGGATGCACTCCACGCGGACCCCGGGGTGGATCTTCCCTCCGATCACCAGATTGTCCCCGAAACCGAGGTGCGCGGACCCGACCGCCTTCTCCGCCTCCAGATGCGGACCCATCACCCGAGCGTGCGGGTTCAGGCCGAAGCCGAAACGGCCGAGGGCGCGTCCGTCCTTGCCGCCGCGGTTCATCGCGTCCACCGCCGCCTGTGCTCCAACGATCCGGCTCGCGGTACCGTCCGCGATCTGTGCGGTGGCCGGGCCTCGGAGGCGCTCCTCGAAGTGCACGTCGACGACGAGGCGGCCCGAGGCGCTTCCCTCGACGACCGCGATGAAGAGCTCTCCCGCGGGAAGCGTCGTGACGGTCCCCTTCCGGGTGCAGAGTCCCGTATCCTCGGAAATCCAATCCCGGCCCTCTAGGGAGAAGGATAGGTCCGTGCCTGCGGCGGAGGTGAGATGGACCTCGCGCGCGCCCCGCAAACGGCGGGCGGTTCGGCGCACGACCTCGTGGATTTTCGCCCAGTCCGTCGCGAGCCCTCCCTGCCGCAGCATCCCTTCCTCGATCCCCGGCATGGAGATGACACGGGCGCCGGCTCGATTCGCGGAACGGCGCGCGTGCGTGTGCGTCAGGGAGTACGTCGTCGCGAGGAGGACCAGGTCCGCGGCCGCCATCGCGGTCCCGACGGGTTCCGGCGGCTCCTCACCGTCCGTCGTGCGGGCGCGGATCTCGAGCAACGCCGGGTCCGTCCCGAGTCCCTTCGCCGCGGTGAGGAACGCCTCTCCGACGGACCTCGTCCCTTCATCGATGACGACCAGGACCTTCTCTCCGGCCCGCAAGCCCGCACTCGTCGTGAGCACGAGGCGAGCCCCCTCCTCCATCGCGGTCGAGAAGACGACGGACGCGGCATATACCTTCCGGGCCAGGGAGAATCGAACGTGGGTTTCCTCGGAACAAGAGCTAAATAACGAGGGCCGCATCGCGAGGCGATTCGGAGGGAGTCCTTGGCCGTGGCGGTCGAAGCGCTCCGGAAATTGCTTCACGAGTTCAACGCCCGGACCGACGCCCGGATGTCCGCAATCGTCTCCCGATCCGGCGTCCCCGTTGCGTGGGTCCTCCCGGATGACGCACAGGTCGACAACTTCGCGACGATGGCGGCGACCTTGCTCGGCGCCCTCGAGGTGATCTATTCGACGATGAAGGCGAGCGCCCCGACCCATGTGACCGTCGAGTCGGAGGGCGGGATCCTGGCCGTGCGCGAGGTCACAGGGAAGATGTTCTTCGTCGCGATGTCGGAGAAACGGTCCCCGGCCCTCGTCCGGGCGATCGACGATGTGATCACGAAATCGAAAGCTCTCCTGACCTAAGTGCCGCGGGAACGCCGCGAAAGATGGGGAATCGCTTCGACGATCCGCGCCCGAATGCGTTGATAGGGCTCCACGCGACGGCTCACGACCTCGATGAGGAGCGCGAACCCGATCCCCACCGCGGCGCCGCCGAGCACGTCGGAGGGCCAATGGAGCCCCAGGTAGACGCGGCTAATACCGGCGAGGACGGCGAAGGCGCCCGCGGGGATGCCGAGCCGCCAGCGAAAGCGGATCGTCAGGAATGCCGCGACGGCGAAGGCCCGGGACGCATGTCCGCTGGGGAAGGCCGGATCGAACTCCGCGGAGCATCGGTATCCCGCGAGCGTGTTCACGTTCGCGAGTGCATCGCACGGCCTCGGTCGATCGACCAGGTACTTGATCGCCTCCGTGGCGACGATCGTGATGGCGAGGAGAAGGAGGACGTCGAACGTGGCGGTCCGGAGGCCCCGCCACCACAGCGGAACGGCCACCAGGAAGATCACGTAGACGCCGGTGAGGATCGTGAAGAAAATCATGATCCGGTCGAGAATCGGATCCGACCCCGCGAGGTTCCAAGTGCGGAAGAGCCATTCATCGATGCCTGGCGACGGCGGCATCGTGGTCAAAGGATGCACGCGCCGGGATAGAACGGAAGCCGACTAAAGGACGACGCCAAGAGAAGCCTCATGGCCTCCCCGTGCCCATCGTCTTCCACCTTGGATCGCGAAATCAACCTCTTCCAACGCCTGCTCCGCCACTACGGCCCGCAACACTGGTGGCCCGCACAAGACGCGTTCGAGGTGATCGTCGGCGCATTGCTCATGCAGCAGACGGCATGGCGGAATGTCGCTGAGGCGATTCAGAACCTGAAGGAGGCGGGCCTTCTCGAGGTCCGCGCGCTCGCGGCGGCCCCTATGCCGGTCATTCGGAGACACGTGAAAATCGCGGGCCTGTATCGGACCAAACCGAAACGCCTCCGTGACTTCTGCCGCCACCTTCTGAATCGATCGGATGGCGACCTGACGCGATATTTCGATCGATCGACGGACGCAGTCCGAGACGACCTGCTCGCACAAGACGGCGTGGGGCCAGAGACGGCGGATTCCATCCTCCTCTACGCGGGCGGCCATCCCGTCTTCCTCGTCGACGCATACACGATTCGAATTGGTCGGAGAATCGGCCTCTTCGACACGAACGCGTACGACGACGTCCAGAAGCACTTCGAAACCCGCGTGCCGCGAGACCTCGCGATGTACCGGGAGTACCACGCGCTCCTCGTCGCCCATGCGAAGGCGCTGTGCCGCCCGACGCCGTCCTGCAATGAATGCCCCATCCGCCTTTTGTGCGACTTCGGGCGGGGACGGAAGCGATAAAAGACCCTGGAGATGATGGGACATCGTCATGGTACGGGCGATCACGTTCGATGCCTTTGGCACGCTCGTCGACGAGGGACCGGACGTGCTGATCGGAATCGCTCGCGAGATCTGCAAGGACCACCGGCCGTCCTTGAGACCGGACGCGCTCCTAGCCGCGTGGGGCCGGTATCTGTACTCCGGTGCTGACTTGGAACCCTTCAGGAGCTTATCGAAGCTCACGCGAGAGAGCCTCGGCAAAACTTTCCGCGATCATCGCATCGAGGCCGATCCGAATCCCTATGTCGAATCCCTGGAATCGTGTTGGCGGCAGGCAAAGGCATATCCGGAAGTCCGGCGAGTCTTGAAAGTGCTTGAGGGCGTCCCTCGCGCCATCGTGTCGGACGCGGACGATGCGTTGCTCGAAGGCGTGCTCGAACGCAACCGCCTGCGGTTCGATGCGGTGATTACATCGGAGTCCATCCGTGCGTACAAGCCCCGGCCGCAAATTTTCCAAGCGGCTCTGAGAGCTCTTCGAGCGAATCCCGTGGATGTCGTCCACGTCGGAAATTCCCTGAGAGAAGACGTCGCGGGGGCGTCCCGTCTCGGGATGCACACGATTTGGGTGAATCGGGCGGATGTTCACCGGACTCCTGCGGATCCGAAGCCCGATGCCGAAGTGCGCGATCTGGCTGGCCTGCCAGACACGATCGAACGGGTCCTCGATCCGGCGTCGACGGCTCGCGAAAACCCCAAGGAAAGGAGGCCGCCGCCCTCTGCCTACAGGGTTAAGTAACGTCCCACCCTTACCCGGCCTGGAGGGGCGGAGGGAGTGTCGAGCGTCACCGTAGGAGAGCGAGTCCTCGTCCACCTCTCTGGGTTTCTCCGTCACGCAGACGCCTATGAGTGTCCGGTCGAGATGACGCAGGACGGCATCGCGGCCGCCCTCGCGTTGAGCCGCGCCCATGTCGCCCTCGAGTTGAAGCGCCTGAAGACCGCCGGCCGCGTCCAGGAACGGATGGCCCACGTCGCCCATGCGCGCTCCCGGCGGAAGGTGTACGAGCTCACCCCTGCAGGCCAGGAGGTCGCCCGCCGCATGCGCGAGCACGCGCGTGCCCGGACCGTTCAGCTGAACGAGCCGCAAGGCGTCAGGCAAGTCCTCGGGTCCGACGCGATCGAGGCGTTGCGTCGGTCCGGCCTGCGGGAGTCCGAGGCCGTCCAGCAGGTCCTCGCCTCGGATGTGATCGAGCTCCCGCGACCCGACGCCCCGAAGGTCCCCGTCCCGAGCCGACCCTTCTTCGGTCGGACGGACGAACGGCAGAGGCTGCAGGCGTGGCTCGCCGCGGAGACTCCCTCGGTTGCGGTCCTCATCGGGGTCGCGGGGATCGGGAAGACGGCACTCATCACACGGCTTCTGGCGGACGAACCGCGGCCCACGTTCATGCGGCGGGTGTACGCGCACGACGACGCCCATGGCCTCCTGAGTTCCTTCGCCGATTTCCTCGCCCGCCAAGGTCGTCGACGACTGAAGTCCGTGATCACGCGGCCCGCCTACGATCCGACCGAGGCCGTCGCGGTGATGCGGGGAGACCTCTCCGGATGCGTCGTCGCGATCGACGATCTGCACGCTTCGCCGGCGGCGGATGCGCTCCTCCGGGCTTTGTTTGAAATCCCCGGGACGACGAAGATCCTGGTCGCGACGCGGACCCAGCCGACTTTCTACGAACGGTCCGATCTCGTCGCGAAGCGAGTGCTCGAGGTCCCCCTCGAAGGACTCGATGAGGGCGCGTCCGCCGAACTGCTCCGGGCCCGCGGCGCCCCGATCGAAGCGGACGCCATCCAGCATGTGATCGCCGCGACCCACGGACATCCCTTGGCCCTCGAGCTGTTCGCCGCGAGCGGGCTCGACGCCGGCGCGGTCGAGACGGAACGATACGTCCTCGAGACGGTCCTGGACGGCCTTGACGATTCGTCGGAGGAACTGCTGCGGACGTTCGCGGTCCTGCGACGCCCGGCCCGGTCCCCAGAGGCCCTCGGTGCGACCCTGTCCCAGCTCCGCCGCCTCGTTCGCAGGGCCCTGCTCCATCACCGGGATGACGGGTACCTGATCCACGACCTCGTGAAGGAGTTCTTCCTTCGACGCATCGGGGACGCAGCGCGGAGGGACGCGCACGCACGGGCCGCGGCCTACTGGCAATTCCGAGCGGACGGCCTCGAGGAAACGTACCATCGGATCGAGGCGGGCGACCTCGACACGGCGAGGATCCGGCTCGTGGAAATCGGACCCGGTCTCGCGGAGAGTGCCCGCGCGGGAGACTTGGAGGCGGCGTTGCTCCGGGTCCCACGGAGCCCCCGCCTGGACGGCATCCTCGTGGAGACGGAGGTGTTCCTCGGAAAATTCGCCGAGGCCCGGGCGGCCCTCGAGCGGATCGGCGCATCGGGCGGGCAGCTGGAACGACTGCGGGCCCGCATCCAGCTCGGTCGGATCGAGAACCGGCTCGGCGCGTACAAGGAGGCGCGGGTCGTCTTGGAGGAGGCCGCGCGCGACGCCGCCGCGGTGCAGTCGCCGGAGATCGAGGGCGAAGCCCTTCGCGCCCTCGGGGGCGTGGAACGCAAGCTCGGGGATCTCGATGCCGCAATCACCCACCTGGGCCGCGCGACGGATGTCCTCCCGAATGGCTCGAGGGAACGGGTGCGCGCCCTCACGGATCTGGGAGTCGCCCTGATCGCGCGCGACGACATCCCTGGCGCCAAGGCCCGGCTCCTTGAGGCGGCCGCGACCGTTCGACGGGCCACGCGGGAGGATGCCGTGATCCAGATCAACCTCGGGATCGTGACGAGTCGCGAAGGGGATCCGCGGACCGCGGCGGCGACCTTCGCCCGTTCCGCGGACATCGCCCTCGCGACCGGTGAAATCCGCTTCGCCGCGTATGCCCTCGCAAACGCGGTCGACAATTTCCTCCGCATGGAGGCGGTCGACGAGGCCGCATCGAGCGCGGAGCGCGCCCTCGCCTTGGCGACCACGATTGGCGATCCCCTCGCCGTGTCGACGGCGCGGGCGAACATGGGCCTCGTGTTTGCGAAGCGGGGCGATTGGGCCAAGGCCGAGGAACAGCTGCTCGGCTCCGTCGAGATCATCAACCGGCTCGACAACCCGTACTCCCTCGCGACGCGGTACGAGGAGCTCGCCCGACTCTATGACGCGCAAGGACGCGGCGGAGATGCGGCGTCCTGGCGGACGCGGGCCGAGGGCTTGTTCGCGCGGCTCCAAGGCAGCGGGCCCGCTGCCGGCCCGTGATCTCGATCGGACTCATTCACCCTCGCTGGACGTGGCTTGTTCAAGACCGATACCCACTGGAGGGCGTCGGACAATCGGCCGACCAAATGGTTAAGTAGGTCAGACATAATGCGCCTCCGTCCGCGGGTCAATCCCGCGGATCGACGGGATGGGAATCATGTCGCTGACTTCGTCCCGGAGGGGAAACGCCCTCCTGTTGGTCGTCGCCGTCTCGTTGTTGTCGGTCCTCTGCGCCGTTCCCTCCGTCCAAGCGACGCCACGCACGATCGAGCCCGCCGCTGCCATTACCGTGACACTCGTTCTCAACCAGGCCGCTTACCTTAGTGGCGACGTCGCGATAGCGACCGCGTTGGTGTATCGCACCCCTGGGCCGGCGAACTACACGTACAACTGGACGGTCCGAGACACCTTCGGCCGTATCGTGAACACAACCATCTATGGGGTGTCGAAATTCACCTACGCCATCCCCCTCAACTACACGGGCCGGCTCACTTTCTCCGTGAGGGTCGACGACGGACAAGGGCTCACGTCGAGCGTGCAGAGCACCGTTACGGTCTTCGTCGCCGTGATGTCCCTGAGGCTTGACCGCGGGGACTTCACGCCGGGCGACGCGATCACCGCCTCGTATTCCGTCACTTCCCACGTGATCCTCCGGCCGACCTACGACTACCAGGTCGCCGACAGCAGCCTCACGATCGTCCTCAGCGGCAACACGAACAACACGACCTTCTCCTTCCGTACGCCCGCCCCTGCCAGCCGCACATACCGGTTCCTCGTGACCGCGAGGGAGGGCACGAACACCTCGCAGGCACAGCTGACCATCGCGCAGGCGGCGGGTTGGGTGCTCGGGGAGACGTTCGACCGCGCCTCCTACACGCCGGGCGATTCGATCCACGCGCACCTCGCGGTGACGCCTCGGAGCACCGCGGCCTTGCCGCTTCAGTTCACTTGGACCCTAAGCCTGGGCGGATTCGGCGGTTCGCCGAGCGTCTCGGCGATCACGACCGTCCCCGAGGTGGACCTCACCCTGCCCATCCCCCAGGGAGTGGGAACCGGCGAGCTCGTCGTGATCGCGACCGAGTCGAGCACGGGCACCGCGATCGGGCACACCCTGCACATCGGGACGACGAACGCCCTGTGGTCGACGGACATCGGGGGCGTCCCCCTGTTTGCGGTCCTCCTGGGCCTCCTGTTCATCCTCTTGTTCGTGGCCGTCCTCGGGCTCTGGCGCCGGGTGGGCGGCGGCCATCTCATGGGACCGAGGGCCGCACCGCCGCCTCCGCCTCCCGGAGATACGACCCAGGCACCGACCACGATGCCGATGTCCGTGATCTGCAGTCATTGCGGGAAGTCGATCGACCTCACGACGAGCAAGCGGCCGATCGAGGTCATGTGCCCTTCGTGCGGCGAGACGCAGACCGTGGCGTGACGAGGACAAGGTTCTTAGTCGTTGGACCACATCCCACCGCCTCTTCGAGGCGAGACGATGGCGGAACAGGACGAACTCATTGCGGCAGTCGTGAAGGACGACACGGTGCGGGCGCGCGCGATCCTCGACCACGATCCGCATCTCCTGCGGATGCGCACGCCGAACGGGACGCTTGTCCTCACAGCGGTGTACCATGGGGCGAACAAGGCGCTCGGGCTCCTCCTCGAACGGACACCCGAAGACGCGCTGAGCCTCCACGAGGCCGCGGCGACCGGGAACGCGCGACGTCTCAAGACGATCCTGGGGCAGTCCCGGACGCGCGTGAACGCCGGGAGCGCGGAGGGCTTCACGCCTCTCGGCCTGGCCGCGTTCTTCGGTCATCTTGACGCCGCAAAGGTCCTCCTCGAACACGGCGCGGACGTGAATTTCAAGGAATCGAGCCGCTTCGCGAACACCGCGCTCGACGCCGCTGTCGCCGGGGACCATCCGGATCTCGTGAAAGCGTTGCTCGCCGAAATCTGGCCATCGTCCAAATGTTGCTCGACGCGGGGGCCGACCCGAAGGCGACCCGCGACGACGGGTCCACGCCCATCGCTGACGCGCGCAAGGAGGGTCACGAGGCCGTCGTGAAGCTTCTGCAGACCCGCGGCGCGTGACGACTCAGTGCTCCTCGATGAACATCCAGCGGTGGCCCTCGAGGTCCTCCGCCCGGTACAGCCGGCCGTACGGGTTGTCCTGAGGCTCCGAGAGGATCGTGGCCCCCGCGCCCTTCGCCCGCGCGAAATGGGCGTCCACGCTGTCCACTTGGACGCTGAGGCCGTCGATCACCCAGGGGACCGCGGACCATCTCTTGGCGGCGGCGCACCTCTTGCCGTGGTGCTTCGGACTTTGGTAGTCCGGCGTCGGAGTGGCGAGGAAAATCCGACCGCCTTCGAAATCGAGTTCCGCGTGACTGATCGTCCCGTCCGATTCCGTAATCCGATCGAGCTCCCGGAACCCGAAGGCGCGAACCAACCAGTCGACCGCCGCCGCTCCGTTCTCGTACGCGATCATGGGCACAATCCGTGGTCGCTCCATCTCCAGGATCGTGTCACGGGAGGCGGCGTAGGAAATCCGGATGTGCCCCTCGCCGGCCTCACCGAAGGCGCTCCCCGGTGTGACCGCGACCGAAGCCTTTTTCAGAATCCGCTCGCACAAGGTCCCGCTGTCGATCTTGGCCTCGAAGCGCGGGAAGACGTAGAAGGCTCCGTTCGGATGGTACGTCGCGAGACCGTCGATTTTCGCGATCTCCTTGAGGACCAGGTCGCGGCGCGCCCGGAACTCCTTCACCATGGCCTCGAGGGGGGCCGTCGGTCCGCGGAGGGCCGCGACGCCCGCCTTCTGGGCAAACGCGGTGGCACAGGTGATCGTGTGCTCCTGAACCTTGGAGATCTCCTTGAAGAGAGGCGTCGGGGCGACGAGCCATCCCAGCCGCCAGCCGGTCATCGAATAGGTCTTCGAAAAGCCGTTCACGGTCACCGTGCGATCAAACATGCCGTCCAGAGATGCAGGCGAGATGTGTTCGCCCTCGTACAGGATCTTCTCGTAGATCTCATCGCTCACGAGGATCAGGTCGTGATCCGCCGCGAGGTCGGCCAGGGCCTTCGTCTCCGCGCGCGAATACACGGAGCCCGCGGGATTCGAGGGTGAGTTCAGCATGAGGAGTCGGGTGCGCGGCGTGATCGCCTCGGCGACCGCGTCCGCGGCCGGGACGAATCCTTCGTCATCGCCGGCGTGAACCGGGACAGGCCGAGCGCCGGCGAGGGTCACCATCGGGGCGTACGAGACCCATCCGGGGTCCGGGATGATCGCCTCGTCTCCGGTATCGAGGAGGGCCATGCACGTCATGAAGAGGGTATGCTTCGTCGGAGCGACGAGCACATTCTCCGGTTTCGCGGGAATGCGATTCTCTTTTTGCACCTTCTCCGCGACGGCCTCTCGGAGCTCCCGGATCCCGGGAGCGGGTGTGTATTTCGTGAAATCCGCGTCGAGGGCTTTCTTCGCGGCATCGACGATGTGGGCCGGGGTCGGGAAGTCCGGCTCCCCGATCGCGAGGGAGAGGACCTTCTCGCCGCGCGCCTTCATCTCCGCGATGAGGTCTCCGATGTGGACGGTGGGCGAGGACTCAATCGAGCGGACACGCTTCGCGAAATGGACCATGCCGATGAAGAATACAGTCGACTAGAAAGCTTCACCGCCAGACCACATTTTGCCCCACCGTCGGAGGCCGGCAATTGGCTTATGCACGAGGTGGTGCTATCGGCGCCGCGCGGATCAACGCCCCTGGGGAAGAACGGGAGGAGGACGGATGGAGCGGGACGGTGAAACGAAGAATCCGCTTCATACGGACCTGCACCGAGTCCTCACGCTCCGCCATGCCGTGGCGATCTACGTCAGTTCGCTCCTGGGGTCCGGCATCTTCGTCATCCCCGGGCTCGCGGCTCGCATCGCGGGCCCTGCGTCGATCATCTCCTGGATCCTCTTGTCGCTCGCGAGCTATCCCTTCGCCTATACGTTCGCGAAGCTCTCCGCCCGGAACCCGGAGTCGGGAGGAATCTATGCCTTCGCGCGGGAAGGCCT
>WNEV01001545.1_pt1 | contig 13064 bp, 14 predicted proteins | sample 5399861 | NCBI WGS metagenome assembly WNEV01 (sample SAMN13153335, study PRJNA577476) | soil metagenome | isolation source: 40 cm grassland meadow soil 2 days after 3rd rain plot 2 | place: USA:California | collected 2015-11-11 | reverse complement strand
AAAGTGGAAGACCTGCAAAAGAACTGGAAAACCCTGCTGGCCGAAGGGGCGGACGTGGCCCCGAGCACCGAGCCGCTCAAGCTCCCGGACGCCGAATGGAAGAAGCGACTGTCGCCCGCCGCCTACGACGTGCTGCGCCATGAAGGCACCGAGCGGGCCGGGACGAGCCCGCTCGCGGCGTATTCGGGACCACGACCGACCGCAAGCTCTTCATGGAGCGCACCGAATACCACTGCGTGCGCTGCGGCGGACATCACGGCCACATCTTCGACGATGGGCCCGACCCGACCGGCCTGCGCTACTGCAACAACGGCGTCGCGCTGCGATTCATACCCAAGGAGCCGGCACAGAAACCCGCCTGAGCGCCTTCGCGGGCGCGAGCGGCCATGAGTCGCGGCCTTCCGTTCGCGCTGTGTCTGGCAGCCGGCCTCGCCGGCTGCTTTACCATCGGCAACTCGAAGGTCCCGATCGGCACGGTGACGGTGCCGGCGCTCCGGCCCGGCGCAGAGCGCACGCTCGTCATCGTGCTCCCCGGCTTCGGCGACGATGCGCAGGATATGAGGAACCACGGCCTGGCCGAGGTCATCCGGGAATCGTGGCCGGAAACGGACGTGCTGCTCACCAGCGCCACCTTCGCCTACTACCGCGACGGCAGGCTCGTGCAGCGCCTGCACGACGAGATCGTCGGGCCGTCGGTCCGCGGAGGCTACGCCCGAGTCTGGCTCGCGGGTGCGTCCATGGGCGGCATGGGCGCCTTGTTGTACGAGCGCGAGCACCCCGGCGAGCTCACCGGGCTCGTGTTGTTTGCGCCTTTCCTCGGCGAGAGCAAACTGCTGGACGAGATCCGCGCCGCCGGCGGCCCGCGAACCTGGGACCCGGGTCCGCTGCCGGCGGAGATGAACGGCGACAACTATCAGCGGCAGGTGTGGAAGATGGTGAAAGGCTGGGCGCAACGGCCCGAGCTCGCTCGACAGGTGTGGCTCGCCTGCGGCACGAGCGATCACCTGATAGAGGACGTACGGCTAATGGCGCCCGAGCTGCCCGGGTCCCACTACCTGGAGCTGCCGGGCGGACATAGCTGGGGCCTCTGGATCAGCAGCGCGAAGGAAATCTTTTCGCGCATCCGCCTCGAGTCGGGCCCCTCAAACGCCGGAGCCGCGGAATCCCGCGGCTCCGAGGTATCGCCGCGATAGGTCTCCGTATCGCTCGGTGCTTTTCTATATATCGACGCGAAGGGTGCGATGCGCCTTCCACGTGCTGTAGATCAGCAGGAGGGTGAGAAGCACCGCAGTGACCGCGAACACCGAGTAAGCCATGTCCGACGGGGACAAGGATATGCCGGTGGCCGGGACGGCTTCCTTCGTGTGCTCCATCCGCACCGCAACCATCCCGGTATAGTGCATGCCGCACACCGCGATCCCCATGACGATTGCGCTGCCGAAGCGCTGCAGGTTGCCGCGCAGGTTGAACGCGAGCCACAATGCCACCGTAGCAGCCACGACCGCGATCACGATAGAAGCGGCGAACAAGGTGGTGTCATAGGTGATCTTGGCCGGCATGATCATCGCGGCCATTCCCGTGTAGTGCATCAATGCGACACCGAGTCCGGTGAGGACTCCGCCCAGAGGCAGGTTCAACGGCCCGCCGTCGCTGCGTCCCACGATGAACAAGCCGATCGCTGGCGCGACAATCGCGAGAATCAACGAGACGAAGGTAAGCAGCGGGTCGTAGGCCACCGGCACCCCCATGTCGGCCGCATTCATTCCGATGAAGTGCATGGACCAGATCGCGCCGCCGCCCAGCGCCACCGATGCGCCGGTCACCGAACCGATCACCGCCGCCCAGGTCCGCGCCTGCGGGATTGCGATGGCCAGCTGCAACGCGGTGTATGAACCAAACACGGATATCACATACGACAGTGCGACCAGAAGCGGGTCGTACTCGATAGTGTTCATTTCGAATCCCCCGTCCGTGATAAGGAATTACGGGTGCGTCACCGGGTAACGCGGGGATTATAGATCATAGCCGAACGTGTAAGTGCAGAGCGAATCCCCCTTCGCCCTGCACTCCGCCTTGTGAACGCGGGTGTTCTGCGTCAGCGGCCCCGCATCCAGGAATCCCTGGATGAAGCCGGTCAGGAATTCACAGCAAGAGGTTTTGCCCGTACCGCAGAACGGGCTGTCGGACAACGTGACGTCGGTGTCGCTTGCGTCCACCTTGCCGAGGGTCTCCAGAGCGGGAACCAGGGTTCGCCGCAAGGCGACAGGCATCTTGAGCGGGCTGCCGAACGACCATTCTTTTTCGTACTGGAAAGCGCCTATTTTTTTCCCCGCTTCGGCCAGTTCCCGGTCGCGGGATTCCGACCCGAACGATTCGCCGTACGCTCGCACCAGAGAAGCGATGTCGGGAAACCGCTCGGCGATGTCCTTGATCGAAGGCGCCGCGGACTGCGCGCCTTCCACACTGACCACTCTGAAGTCCGGGCTGAGGCTTTTCATTTCAGCCGCGAATTTGACTTTGTCGAGGTGGCTTATGTCGAGGCTGACTTTAACGAGCTTCGCGCCGGAGGCCGACTCCGTGATTTGCTGTCCTTTGAGGGGATAGCCTTTTCGAACGAGGAACGCGGCTATCCGCGCCAGTGCGCCACTCTTCTCGGCCCCGCTGATCGTGATGGTCACCATGGTCGGTACCTCCGAATATTTCCTAGCTGTAACCGCCGAAACCGGGCTTACAAAGCGTTACAGGGCCCGGGTCGGCAGCCTGCCCCAGCAGGCCGTTCTTGGATCATACCCTCCAAAAAAAGGAGCAAACCATGAAGACCAAGACGTTCCTGTCATTGAGCCTTGCGGGTCTCGCCGTTTCCGTATTTGCGGTGAGCACGCCCGCGCTGGCGCACGACGGATACTTCTACGGACACGGCCGCTACGGCAGGCCGCATTTCGTCTATCCGGGCCAGCGCGTCGTGATCGTGCGGCCTCCGGTGTTCGTCCCGCGCCCCGTCTTCGTATATCGCCCGGCTCCGGCGTACTACGCCCCCGCTCCCGTTTACTACGCCGCTCCGGCACCGGTGTACTACGCGCAGCCCTGGGGCACGATCGGCGGCGCGATCGCCGGTGCAGCGATCGGCAGCGTGATGGGTGACGGTCGCCCCGGCGCGATCGCCGCGGGATCGGTGATCGGCGCGATGGTCGGCAACGGACTGTCTCGCTAGACTGAAGGCACCCTTCGCGCCTCACGGAAAGTCCGTCTTCGGGCGGACTTTCGCTTTCCGGCCCTTACAATGGCGCGATGCCCGCAGAACCGCCCTACTCGGGGCTCACCCCGGATACCGTGCTCGACGCGCTCGCGAGCGCGGGCTTCGTGGGCGATGGGCGGCTGCTCGCGCTGAACAGTTACGAGAACCGCGTCTACCAGGTCTGGCTCGAAACGGAAGGGACCCCGAGCTCAGCGACGTCGGTGGTCGCAAAGTTCTACCGCCCCGCACGCTGGACTGACGCGCAAATTCTCGAGGAGCACGCGTTCACGCTCGAGCTCGCCGAGCGCGAGATTCCGGTGGTCGCTCCGCTCGCGGTCAACGGGAAGACGCTGCACGAATTCGGCGGATTCCGCTTCGCGGTGTATCCGCGCCGCGGCGGTCGCACCCCCGAACTCGAGGACCGCGACACGCTGGAGTGGATGGGCCGCTTCATCGGCCGCATTCACGCAGTCGGCGCGACGCGGTCGTTTGCCGGGCGACCGGTGCTCGATGTCGAGAGCTTCGGCCGGGAGCCGCGCGACTGGCTGCTTGCGCACGATTTCATTCCCGCGGACTTGCTGGTGGCGTGGAAGAGCGCGGCCGACATGGCGCTCGCTGCCGTCGCGCGCTGCTACGAGCGCGCAGGCGACGTGCGCGCGCTGCGCCTTCACGGCGATTGTCACGCGGGCAACGTCTTGTGGACCGACGAGGGCCCGCACTTCGTCGATTTCGACGACTGCCGCTCAGGGCCGGCGATCCAGGACCTGTGGATGCTGCTCTCGGGCGGCCGAGCCACCATGACACGGCAGCTTGGGGATGTACTCACAGGCTATGAGGACTTCCACGAATTCGATCCGCGCGAGCTGCACCTGCTGGAGGCACTGCGCACCCTGCGCCTCATCCACTATTCGGCGTGGCTCGCAAGGCGCTGGGACGATCCCGCCTTTCCTGCCGCGTTTCCGTGGTTCAACACGCAACGCTACTGGCAGGACAGGATTCTCGAATTGAAAGAGCAGATCGCTCTGATGGAAGAAGAGCCGATTCGCGCATGAGCGGAAACGAACGTCAAGGCGCATTTTCGCTCTTCGGTTTGCGGCGCATAGGTCCCTGAAACCTGATGCGGGTTCCTGCATCCTCGATCAGACTTGAGTACCAGGAAGTCGAGCGCCGCGCGCCGAAAACACGACCATCAACTCAATGCCGCGCCGACCGCGTTGACATAAATCGCATAGATGGATGTGCTGCCCGTCATGAACAACCGGTTGCGCTTCGTGCCACCGAAGCATAGGTTGGCGACGACCTCCGGCGTATGAAGGAACGCCAGCAGTTCGCCGCTCGGTGCATGCACCCGCACACCGTTGGTGTCCGGCCCACCCCAGCCCCAGCCACACCAGACCTTGCCGTCGCTGTCGCAACGGACGCCGTCCGTGAACCCGGGCTTGAAATCTGCAAACACCTTGGGGTTGCTCACGGCCGTTCCATTCTTGACCACGTCGAAAACAATGATATTGGCGGGGTATGGCCCATCGGTCGCACCGGTATCCACGACGTAGACCCTCTTGAAGTCAGGAGAGAAGCAGATGCCGTTCGGCCGACGCATCGGCCCTTCGGCGATTATCGAAAGCTTGCCCGTGTTGGCATCGAATCGATAGACGCGAGTAGGCAGCTCGAATTCGGCCTTGTGCCCTTCGTACGGCCCGAGGATCCCGTATCCAGGATCGGTGAACCAGACTGAACCGTCTCGGTGGACTGCCGCATCATTGGGGGCGTTGAGCTTCTTGCCCTCGTAGTTGTCGGCGAGGATGGTCCACGTGCCGTCGTACTCGCGGCGGCGCACCCGGCGGGTATCGTGCTCCATGGCAATCAGTCGGCCCTGGTTATCGCGCGTGTGCCCGTTCGAATAGCCCGATTCGGTCTGGAAAACACTCACGTGCCCGTCGTCCTCGGACCAGCGGAGGACGCGGTGATTCGGTATGTCGCTCCACAGCAGGCAGCCCCAGTCCCCCATCCAGACCGGGCCTTCGCACCAGAGCGCCTTGTCGTTGCCCATTCCATGCCAGATGCGCTGGAGGGTCGCGTTGCCCTGCCGTCCGGTGAACCGCTTATCAATGACTTCAAATGCTGGCTCGGGATAGGTGACAGTTTCGTTACCGGTCCAATCCCGGTCTCGGCCGAACTTGTCCGCTCCATGAGCACTCGTGGCCATAGCGGCGGTAGTGGCCGCCGCTGCCGTCAAAAACTCTCGCCTACCTTTGTCCATTTGTGATCTCCTCCAAACGTTGATTGCTTCGTTGAGAAAATATCAAAAGCTAGCTCATCGTTCCGGCTCAGACCCAGCCGCCGTCAACCACGTAGTGCTGGTTCGTGCACGCGCCCGCCTCCTCGGAGGCGAGGAACACGACGAACCTGGCGATGTCGTCTGGATAGAGCTTTCGCTTCAGGCACTGGCGTTCCATGATCATCACTTCGGCTTCCGGCGGCGGACTTTCCAGGAGTCTCGGCAATGACGACGCCGGCCAGCGCTAGCCCTGCGAGGAATAGCCGCCATCGACCGGGATGGCCGTGCCGGTGACGAAATCGGAGGCGGCCGAGCATAGGAACACCGCGACACCGGCGAGGTCCGCCGGCTCGCCCCAGCGCCCGGCGGGCGTGCGCGACAGCACGCGTTCATCGAGGCCTTCGAGCTCTTCGCGCGCCCTGCGAGTGAGCGCCGTGTCGATCCAGCCGGGAAGAACGGCATTTACCTGGATGTTGTCCTTCGCCCACGCGGTGGCGAGCGAGCGCGTCAGCTGCACGATGGCGCCTTTGCTCGCGCCGTAGGGTGCGAGGTAGCCGCCGCCGAAGATAGACATCATCGAGCCGATGTTGACCACCTTGCCGCGCCCGCCGCGCTTGAGGTGCGGGTACGCGGCCTGCGAGGCGACGAAGGCGCTGGTGAGATTGGTGTCCATCACCTGGTGCCATTCCGCCAGCGTGTAGTCCTGCGGCGCCTTGCGGATGCTGATGCCGGCGTTGTTGACCAGGATGTCCAGTCGGCCGAGCTTTTGCGCCGCCTCCTCCACCATGGCGCGAGTCGAGTTTTCATCCTGCAGATCGACCTTCACGGCAATCGCCGTGACGCCAAGAGACTTCAATGCGGCGATTGCGCTTGCATTCTTCTTGTCATCGCGCCCCGCGACGGCGATCGACGCGCCGGCCTGCGCCAGGCCCTTCGCCATTCCAAGGCCGATCCCGCCGTTGCCGCCCGTCACCAGCGCGGCCTTGCCCTTCAGGTCGAATGGTGTCATGCGCCGATCATGCAGGGGGCAGCGACGCCCTATTTGGCCAGGCGCCGGGCGACCTTCATGCGCTGCACCGAATCCCCGGCGAGATGGCTCCAGATGAAGGAGTCACGCACCAGCTTGTCGGCGCGGCGGTCCATCGAGCACAGCGCGCCGCCGCGGATCTCCATGTTCAGCTCGGTTACCTGCTGGATCACGTCGGTAGAGAAATTCATCGCCAGGCCCGGGTTGGTCGAGTGCATCCTCTGATCGTGCTCCCAGGCCACGCGCAGCACGAACGAACGCAGCGCCTCGGTGAGCATGTGCATGCGGTTCAACTTCAACTGGACGAGTTGCTGCTCGAACAGCACCCTCCCGCCCTGGACGCAAGTGCGCGCGTGCGCGAGTGCCTGCTCGCACGCGTCCTCGCACACGCCGAGCGCATTGGCGGCAAGCTCGAGATCGCCGAAGATATCTCCTCCGGTACGATCGCCGCCGCGGCTCTTCATGTCCGAGGCGTTGGCCTGCCCGACGACGTTGGCGTGTGGCACACGGGCGTTCTCGAAAATCATCTCGCCGTTCTGATAGAACCGCCAGCCGCTCTTGTTGAACACCTTGCCGATGCGGAATCCGGGCGTATCGCGCGGCACCATGAACATGGTGGTGCCTTCGCGCAAGGGGACGTCGGGGTTGGTGCGCGCGTCGATGAAAAAGAGCTTCCCGACGGTCGCGTTGGCGATGAAGCATTTCTCGCCGTTCAGGATCCACTCGTCGCCTTTGCGTTCCGCGCGAAGCTTGAGGCCCGCTTTGGGATCGTCCGCGGGCGGCAGGCGGTTGTCGGAGCCGGCGTTCGGCTCGCTGATGCCCTTGCCGAGGAGAAAAGTGTCGTCGGCGAGAAACGGTTTGAGAAACCGCTCCTTCTGCTCATCGGTGCAAACCGCCGCGATCAGGTGGCTCCACTTCCAGCACTGGCTGAAGGTCTTGGAGATGGCGCTGTCGGCCTTGGCGAGCTCCACCATCACCAGCGCCTGCGTCACGAAGTCGGTTCCCTGCCCGCCCCACTCCTTGGGAACCGCCATCGTGCGAAAGCCGAGCCTGGATCCCTTCTTGATGATCTCCCAGTCGAAAGCCTCGCGCGGATGGCGGATCGCGTCGCGCGCGAGCGATATCGGACGGATCTCCTCCAGCGCGAACTTGCGCGCCTTCATCTGCCAGGCGCGCTGCTCTTCGTTCAGGGAAAAGTCCATGTCGAGTCCCTCAGATAGATTCCGCGACGCGAACGCGTGGGGCGGGCTCGCGCCGGTATCCCGCCAGCGCTTCGGCGATGCGGAGCTTCGCATCGCTGTTGCCGCTTCCGGAATGCAGGCACACGAGCGCATCGTGAACGTATTTCTGCAAAGGCATGTCGCGCATCACGCCCATTGCGCCGAAGCATTCCGCGGCATCCTTCACCGCGTGGTAGATCGCCTCCGAGGTAAACACCTTGGCGACGCTCTGAAGCGGCAGGTCGGCAAGGCTGCGGTCGGCGACGGCTTCAGGATGGTCGCAGGACCAGGCGGCCTGCCAGACGATACTGCGCGCCACTTCGAGCCGGATCGCGATCTCGGCGAGCTTCGCTCCGATCGCCTGGTGCTCGACGATGCGCCGCCCGCCCTGGACGCGCAGTTTCGCGTAGTCGAGCGCCGCTTCGTAGGCAGCGCGGCCGATGCCGAGGTTCAGGGCCTGGAACCAGCCGCGCCCTTCCGTCGTTTCCACCTCCTGCCCGAGAAGATTTTCCGCGGGCACGCGGCATTCCTCGAAGATCACCTCACCGCACGAACCGTGAAACCAGCGCTCGGCCGTATCGTGTTCGCGCACGCTGAGACCGGGAGTATCGCGCGGCACCAGCAGCGTACTCACGCCGCCCGCGCCGGTGCGCGCCTGCACGGCGATCAGCCTGGCGAGCGGCGCATTGGCAACGCAGTCCTTCAAGCCGTTGATGACCCAGGCATTGCCGGCGCGCACCGCGGTCGTCCCGATCGGTGCGTCGGCCGGCGCGGGGCGATGATAGTTCACGCCGAGCGCGTCATCGCTCCCGGGTTCGTGAGCGGCGTGCGCGAGATGATAGCGGTGGTCCTTCAGGAATTGCGGCAGGAAGCGGTCGCGCTGCCCGGGAGACATACCTCGTTTCCGCGAGCGCGGCCGCAAGGTCCGGATCGCCCGCGGCCAGTTCCTCGGTGACGATGCACGAGGTCAGGGCGTCCGCGCCCGCGCCGCCGCGCTCTTCCGAGAGCGCGAGCGTGCGCAGGCCCAGCTGCGAGGCCTGGTCGAGCAGCTCCATGGGAAGGCGCCGCTCGAGCGCTTCCAGGCGTTCCGGCTTGAGCACGACCGGCTTGATCTCCCGCTCGACGAAATCGCGGACCGTGTCGCGGATCTGGAGCTGCTCCTGGCTGAGATGGAGATTGAACATGCGCGCCTATTCTCCCTTGATGCCGAGGGTCTTGATCACGCCGGCCCACTTGTCGAGTTCCCGGCGGATGTATTGGGCGAAATCCTCGGAGTCCCGGTAGGAAGGGACGATCTGCTGGTCCGAGAAGATCTTCAGAACCTCGGGGTCCTTGAGAAACGCAGCGGTCTCCCGGCTCATGCGGGCGACGATCTCCCTCGGTGTTTTCGCGGGAGCGAAGACGCCGACCCAGGCCGCGAACTCGAACCCCGGGATGGTCTCCGCGATCGCGGGGATGTCGGGCAACGCAGACAGGCGCTGGGCTTCGCCGACTGCGAGCGCCACCATCTTGCCCGCGCGCACGTGCTCGAGGGCGGTCGCGACGTTGTTGTACATGAGCTGCACGTCGCCTGCGAGCAGCGCCATCGTGGCGGGCGCGACGCCCCGGTAAGGCACATGCACGAGCTTGATCCCGGCCTGGAACGCGAGCAGCTCCAGACCCAGATGACTGAAATTGCCGGTCCCGCCGGAGGAATAATTCAGCGTCCCCGGTTTGGCCTTCGCCAGCGCGATCAGCTCGGCGACGTTGCGTACCGGGACGGAAGGGTGCGCCGTCAGCATCGACGGAAACTTGATCATCATCGCGACCGGGACGAAATCGCGCAGCGGGTGGTAAGCGAGCTTCTCGTAAAGCGCGGGGTTGATCACCGTCGGCCCGTCGGAAATCGCCGCGATCGTGTAGCCGTCGGGCGCCGACTGCATCAGCGCCTGCGCGCCGATCGCCCCGTTCGCCCCGCCGCGGTTGTCCACGAAGACTTGCTGGCCGAGGCGGTCTCCCAGCTGCTTCGCGGCCAGCCTCCCGATGAAGTCGGTGCCACCTCCGGCCGGGAACGGGACGATCATCTTGATAGGCTTGTTCGGCCATGTCTGCGCGGTGGTCAGCGCCGGCGTCAGGCACGCGACGACGATCGCGACGACGACATTCTTCAGAACGCTTCTCATATTCCCCTCTTCCGGATCGGTTAATGCGTGACCAGGGCGGCGATCGCGTCTCCCATCTCCTGAGTACTCGCGCTTCCGCCCAGGTCCCTCGTCAGATGCCTCGCCTCCTGGAACAGGCTTGTCATCGCATTCTGGATCCGCTGCGCGGCCTCCGTCGCCCTGGGCTCGTTGTGCCTGCGCCCGAGCCAGGCAAGCAGCATCTGTCCGGACATGATCATCGCATAGGGATTCGCGATATTGCGCCCGGCGATATCCGGGGCGGAGCCGTGGGTCGCCTGCGCCATCGCCTGCCTCTCGCCGACGCACAGGCCGGGAGCGAGCCCCAGCCCGCCCACCAGGCCCGCGCCGATGTCAGTGAGGATGTCGCCGAACTGGTTCGTGGTGACGACCACGTCGTACTGCTGCGGCGTCATCACCAGCTTCATCGAGATGGTGTCTATCATCGCCTCTTCGAATTTCACGTCCGGGTATTCGCGCGCCATCTTGCGGCATTCCTCGGCGAACATGCCGCAGGCGAGCCGGTAGACCGGCTCCTTGTGCGCGGCGGTCACCTTCTTTCGCGCTCGCGTACGCGCGATCTCGAAGGCTTCGCGCGCGACGCGGCTCGAGCCCTTGCGCGTGATCACCCGGGTCGCGATGGTGATCTCGTCGTTCGGCCGAAATTCCGGCGCGCCGGCGACTACCGTTTCGGAGTAGAGCATCCCTTCGGTGAGCTCGCGCACGAACACGATGTCCACATCCTTGTGGACCGAGGCCAGACTGGCGTAGGAGCGCGAGGGCCGCACCGCGGCGAAGAGCTCGAACTTCTTCCGGACCGGCGGCATCACCCAGGTGGGATCGCCGCGCGGATAGGCGGCGTGCCCGATCGGCCCCATCACCCAGCCGTCCAGCTCCCGCAAGGCTTCCTCGGTTACCGCAGGGAGCGTGTTGCCGTGCTCCTCGTGCCCGCGCTTGCCGATCGGTAGCGGCTGCCAGTCGACGGCGAGGCCCGCGCGCGAGGCCGCCGCCCTCATCACCTTGATGCACTCCGGGACAACTTCGAGGCCGATGTCGTCACCGAACAGGATTCCGATCTTCAACGTGCCCCCGAAGACGACGTCACTCGTCCACCTCCAGCTTGATTTCCTCGATATCGCGTTTCCAGCTCGCCATTTCCTCGCGCAGCCAAGCTTTCGCGTCGCCAACCGAAGTTTGCGCCGGGGCGGCCATTCCGCCTTTTTGAAACGCGTCCTGCATTTCCGGCGCGCCGGCTGCGCGGACGAACGCGTTGTGGAGCGTCACTACGATCTCCGCAGGCACCGCCGACGGCGCAAAGGCGGCCACCCATTGGGATGCTCTCACGCCGGGAAATCCGACCTCCGCGATCGTCGGGACCTCCGGGTAGGCGGCGAGCCTCTGCGGCGCCGCGACCGCGAGGGCGCGCACGCGGCCCGCTTTCATCATGCCGACCGGGTTGGTGATGTTGAACCACGATACCTGGACCTCGCCGCTCGCGAGCTCCCTCAGCATTCCCGGGCCGCCGTCCTTGAACGGAATGTGCAGGAGGCTGATTCCCGCCCGCTTCGCGAGAATCTCCGTGTTGACCTGCTGGTAGCTGCCGATGCCGGCGCTCGCGTAGCGCACCTCGCCGGGACGCGCCCGGGCGTAGGCCAGGAACTCCGCGAATGTCTGCGGCGGGAAGTCCTTCGTGGTGGCGAGAAAGAACACCGGCACGTCGGCGAGCCGTGCGACGATCTGCACGTCCCTGTCGTAGTCGATCCGCATCTTTTTCGCGAGCAGGACCGGGGTCAGGCCGTTGGTCGAGATGTTGCCGATCAGCAGCGTGTGGCCGTCGGGTTTGGAGCGAGCCATCTCCTCGATCGCGATGATCCCGGATGCGCCCGGCTTGTTCTCCACGACCACCGCCTGGGCGAAGGACCTGCGCAATTGTTCGGAGTAAAGGCGCGCCACCACGTCGGTGAGACCGCCTGCAGCATAGGGCACCAGGATGCGGACCGTCCTGCTCGGGTACGGAGGCTGCGCCCGCACCTCGGCAGCGACGAGCGCGACGTATAGTGCGCACAGGAAAATCCCGCAGAAGCGTTTCATGTCATGGATGGATCGTTCGATTCTCAGCCCAATGATATTACCCTTCTCTTCGAGCCTCCTCGGGGCGAAACCGCTATCCTCACGGGTTTTGCGCTCACGCCGACGTGGCCCTCTCCGCTTCCCCCGCCCCCTCCCGGCGCGACGCCGCGCTCACCGTCACGCTGGTGGTGTTCTGCCAGGGCTTCAACATGCTGTCCCTGGGCGGCATCGCGCTCTTCCTGCCGCTCATCCGCGAGGACCTGCACATGAGCTTCGCGCAGGCTGGGATGCTGTCCGCCGCCGCGACCTTCACCTATGCGCTCGGCCAGATCCCCGGGGGCTACCTCGCCGACCGCTTCGGGCCGAAGCGCGTGTTCTTCATCGGCATCCTCGGCTCGACGCTGCTCTCGCTCAACTTCGGGATGATCCAGTCCTATCCGGCCGCGCTCGCGAATCAGATCGTGTCGGGTGCGTTCCGCGCGTTGATCTTCGCGCCGGGTCTGACGCTCGTCGCTTCCTGGTTCCCCGCGGACCGCAAGGCGACTGCGATGGGTGTATACGTGATCGGCGGCGTTTCCGGGAACATTCTGCTCTCCCTCGTCGGACCGTTCCTCGTGGGACATTACGGGTGGCGCCCGCCGTTCATCGCCTTTGCGGCGCTTGGGGTATGCATGGCGTTCGTGTATCTCGCCTTGGGCAGGCAAAAGCCCGCGACGGGACTCAAGCACCCGGTGAGCGTTCGCTATGCGTTCCAGCTCTTCCGTTACCCGATCATGTGGGTGTGCGCCGGAATCCAGTTCATCCGCTTCGGCGTGACCACCTCGTTCAATTTCTGGCTGCCTTCGCTGCTGGTGGCCGATCGGGGGCTGTCGCTCCAGGCCGCCGGATTCATCACCGCGATGGGCTTTGCGCTGACCGGGCCTTCCAACGCGCTCGGCGGCTACACCTCGGACCGCCTGCGGAACCCGCCGCTCGTGATCGGCGCATCGCTCGCCGCGCTCGCCTGCACCTCGGCGCTTCTCGTCGTCGTCGACTCCATCCCCTTGCTCGTGCTCGTGGTCGCGGTCAACGCGGT
>WNEV01000806.1_pt1 | contig 13148 bp, 19 predicted proteins | sample 5399861 | NCBI WGS metagenome assembly WNEV01 (sample SAMN13153335, study PRJNA577476) | soil metagenome | isolation source: 40 cm grassland meadow soil 2 days after 3rd rain plot 2 | place: USA:California | collected 2015-11-11 | reverse complement strand
CCATGATGGGCAGCCCGCATGGTCCGTTCCCATAAGTACGTTCGCCCCTTCGATGAGCCGCCGAAGGTAAGTTCACGGACCCCGCCACAAAGATTAAGGGGGACGCGTGTCTACATTATGTGTCTACATGTACGCCAAAGTCCGACGCTGGGGGAATGGCCTCGCCCTCCGGGTTCACAAGAAAGACCTCGAGTCTGCGGGGGTCGGCGAGGGAGACGTCGTGCAAGTCGAGCTGATCCGACTACGCGAGAGTGGACGCTTGGACCTGCGGTCCCTTCCGGTCTTCGAGGACGAGGATCCCCGGGCGAGCGTGCGGCACGACCGGTACCTGTACGGGTGAGCCCTTGCAGGTCGCGGACACCAGCTTCCTCTACGCACTCTTCTCGAAATCCGACGTCTTCCACAGCAAAGCCCGCCGAGCCGCAATCTCCGCCGATGCGATTCTTGTGCCGAGCGAGATTTACTCGGAAACGGTGTCACTCATACATTGCCGCGTGGGATTCGCCGCCGCGAAATCGGCGGGAGGCTGGATGCGTGCGCAGAAACGAATGGAGGTCGCCGCGTCCCCTCGCTCCGTGTTGAATGGGTGCTGGGGGATCTTCCGCGAGGCACGCGGACGGCTCAGCTACCCCGACGCCGTGGTTCTCGCCTGGTGCCGGGAACGACGCGCCACGCCCCTTGCATTCGATCAGGCGATTCTTCGCCGCGCAAAGAGATAGCCACCTGAAGGGCTGTCAACGTTCTTAACCCGGCAGGGGTATCGGCCCGCCCGGACGGCCATGGTCAAGATCTTCTTGGACACCGCGGACATCGACGAGATCCGCGAGGCGGCATCATGGGGCGTCCTCGACGGCGTCACGACGAACCCGACGCTCGTCGCGAAGACCGGCCGGAAGTGGTCCGAGGTCATCCAGGATATCCTCGCCCTCGTCGACGGCCCGATCTCCTTGGAAGTCACCACGACCCAGGCCGACGAGATGATCAAGCAGGGCCGGCAACTCGCTAAGCTCCACCAGAACGTCGTCGTGAAGATCCAGATGACGACGGAGGGCCTCAAGGCGATCAAGGCGCTTTCCTCGGAGGGCGTGCGGATCAACACGACCCTCATCTTCTCGTCGAACCAAGCGATCCTGGCGGCGAAGGCCGGCGCGAAATACGTGAGCCCGTTCATCGGCCGACTGGACGACATGGGCCAGGAAGGCATGCAAGTGATTCGGGAGATCGTCGAGATCTTCCGGAACTACGATTGGGAATGCGAGGTCCTCGTCGCGTCGATCCGCCATCCCTTGCACGTGATCGAAGCCGCGAAGCTGGGCGCCGACATCGTCACGATGCCGTTCGATGTCCTGAAGAAGATGACCCAGCACGCGCTGACGGACGTCGGGCTGAAACGATTCTTGGACGACTGGGCGAAGGTCCCGAAGTAGCGGACGCCTCGTCCCGAACCCGCCGACCGGTCTGGTTCACGCGGCCTACTCGACGACGAGGTCCTCGATCGCGGGGCTCGCCGCGACCTTGCGACCGAGCGGCGTGATCTGATAGCGGAATGTCGCGGGCAAGGTGCTCGATTTCAGGAACGTCTTCGGACCGGCATTGTACTGGACGAGGAGCTCCAGTCGCACGAGGTTGTCGAGTTCCTCCATGACCTCGTCCGGCTTCACATCCTGCATGTTCGCGAACAGCTCGCTCTTCGTGATCCCGTTGCCTTCGCGGCGGGCCGCGAAGACGAGGATCCGCTGACGGAGGAGTTTCCGTACCTTCCGGTTCTTCTCTCCGGCCATCATCGCGTCCACGGCCTGACCGATGATCCCGGCGAACGCTTCTTCGACGCCCTCACCGGTCGCCGCGCTCGTCAGGGAGGTCGGCGCCCCGGGAAAATTCCCTCGGAGCCAGGTGGACTCCTCCGGCCCGATCTTGGAGACCTTTGCTCGATCGACCTTGTTGAAGACGATCCGGAATGGCACGCCCCCCGTCACGGCCGATATGGCCCGGATCCACTCCGAGAGGGTGCGCAAGGTATCCGGACGCTCGATGTCGCACACGGCCAGGGCCCCCTGGGTGCCGTAGAACAGCGCGTCCCGGAAATTCTCCCGGATCGCGTGCTCCCCCATCTGGTCGAAGATCGCGATGTTCGCCTGGATGACGTCCCCTTCCTCGTCGCCGGGCAGCTCGACGTCGACCCGGTGCATGTGGACGCCGAGGGTGCCCTTGTATTCCGGGTTGTGGCGGGCCTCGACATAGCGCTGAATGAGGCTCGTCTTGCCAACGGCACGCTCGCCGACGACGTTGATCTTGAGCTTCAGGCGTCGGATTCGCAAGGCCTCGGCGAGTCCGTTGCCGGCCTCAAAAGCCCTCCGGGACGATTATCAGCCTATCAACTCTGCAAACCGAACGTTAGGCCGCGACCGAACGGGAGGGAATCCTTCAAGAGCCCATGGCGGCATCGGATTCCAGGCCATGGACTCCGGCGGCGCGAAGATCACGTTAGACCAGGAGAGCTTCAAGGCGCTCGCCTCGGACGTCCGCGTCGGGATCCTGAAGCGCCTCGACACGCGGCGGGAGACGGTCACGGACCTGAGCAACCTCCTGAGTCTGAGCAAGCCGACCCTCCTCGAGCACCTCGAGAAACTCCAGTCCGCCGGCCTCGTGAAGCGAGTGGACGAGGGGCGGAAGTGGATCTACTACGAACTCTCGGACAAGGGCCGCAAGATCCTGCATCCGGAGCGCGTCGCGATCACCCTCGTCCTCGGCCTCGCGGTGGCCCTCGCCGCGATCGGCGCGTTCCTCGTGATTTCGGCCAGCTCCGGCGGTCTTGTCGCTGCCCCGGCGTACAACGCTTCCGCGCCTGCGGCCCAGGCACCCAGCACGTTCGGCGGACCGGTCGCCTTCGCGGGCATCGCGTTCGTCCTCTCCGTCGTCTCCGGCCTGGTCGCCCTCGCCTTGCGGCTCGTCGGCCAGAAGCGGCGGAAGCAGTTCTTCGAGCAGCTCGGCGTCGCGTGACGTCCCGTCTCCCGCGGCAGTCCGGGAAATCGTTATGAGCGCACGGCGCCTTCGCACAGTCGTGATCCGGCCATGGCGGGGGCGGACCGAGTGGGCGGTCCCTCTGCTCCTGTTCCTCGCGATCGTCCTCGTCGCGGCGCTCGCGTTCAACGTCGCGAACCTCGACACCGGGGGAGAGGCGATCCCGGGAGGGAGTGTTGCCGGCGGCACGGAGCCGACCGCCCTCGGCTTCCTCGACCCACTCCTCGGCGACGTCTTCCTCGTCCTCTTCGCGAGTTCCGTCGTCGCGATCCTCGTGTTCGCGTTGCTCCGCCGGCGGGTCCGCCCCAAGGCGCCCACGAAACCGTTCTCATGGTGGCAGGTCGTCTCGTCCGCGATCGGGCTCGTGTTGGTCTTCGCGCTCCTGCTCGTCTGGCCCCGGATGATTCACGCGCTCCGCGTCGGCCAGACCGCTCCGACGACGGGTGATGCGGGGGCGGCGAGTGGCGCCGGATGGCCCGTCGCGGCGGGCGCGCCCCTCGGCTTGTTCCTCGGCCTGACGGTCTTCGCGACGATTGTCATCTTGTTCGCCTTGCTCCGACGCGGCGCTGGCGTCGTCGAGATCGAAGACGAGCCGCCGGGAGACGATCCGATGGCGCGACATGCCGCGGCCGACGCGGTGCAGGACGCGATCGAGGAGCTCGAGGTCGGCGGAGACGTCCGGTCCGTGATCCTCGCGTGCTTCCACCGGTTCTGCGCGCTCCTCGGCGCTCGCGGAATCACGGCGCAGGGCGCCCTGACTCCCAGGGAGCTCGAGGGCCTCGCGGTCGAGCGCCTCCGGGTCTCCCGGGACGCTTCGGAGACCCTGACCTCCCTCTTCGAGGAGGCCCGCTACAGCGAGCATCCGCTGGGCGAGGCGGACCGCCAACGGGCGATCGAGAGCCTCGCGGGCATCCGGGTCGCGTTGGGGGCGTAGGATGTTCCGGCGGGGGATTCCGGCCACCACGGGCCATCCCCCTGGGCTCGAGCCGCGGCCGCGGATCCCGCTCCCCGCGGTCGGCCTCATCCTGGCCTTCGCGGTGCTCCTCGGGATGCTCCTGTACTACGCGCAATTCAGCGGAGCCATCCGGTGGCTGCTCGGGGTCCTCGCGTTGGCGGCCCTCGCGGGGATCGCGTGGGGTCAGATCCGGCGGCGGACGGCGGAACCGGCGCCGCTCGTCGGCCCGCGGTCCCCCGAGACGAGCCGCGATGGCGAGCTCGATTTGTTCGCGGCCGCCGTGCGACGGGCGTCCCGCGGCCTGCCCTACAGCCAGGTGCTCGTCGCATCCCGCGCGCGGTCGGCGTTCCTCGAGCGGGCCCGGCTCGCCCTCGGCCTCCCGCCCGAGACGATCCGCGACGCGCAGCGGGACCCGGGCGCGCTCCGGCGGCTGTTCGGCGACGACGCCCTCGTGGACTTCCTGTATCTCGAGGCGGGCGACCTCGACGATCGATTCGCCTGGGTCCAACGGGCTCGCGCCCGAGGCAGTTTCGACCGCGAGTTCCGCGACGTCCTCGCGCGGATGGAGGCGTGGCGGTGAACATCGCGTCCGTCCGGGAGGTCGGGGGCGATCTCCTCGACGCGGTCGAGACCGTGATCGTCGGCAAACGCGCGGTCCTGGAACGCGTCCTCTGGGCGATCCTCGGCGACGGTCATCTCCTGATCGAAGACGTCCCCGGGTTGGCGAAGACGCTGATCGCGAAGTCGTTCGCCGCGGGCCTGGGCCTCTCGTTTCGCCGCATCCAATTCACGCCGGACCTGCTCCCCGCGGACATCACGGGGACATACGTGTTCGACCGCAAGACCGGCGACTTCGTCCTTCGACGGGGTCCGGTCTTCACGAACGTGCTCCTCGCGGACGAAATCAACCGGGCGCCGCCGAAGACCCAGAGCGCACTCCTCGAGGCCATGCAGGAACGCCAGGCGACCCTGGAGGGGGAGACGTTCCATCTGGACCGGCCGTTCTTCGTGATCGCGACGCAGAATCCGATCGAGCACGAGGGCACGTACCCGCTCCCCGAGGCCCAGGTCGATCGCTTCCTCCTGAAGATCGACGTCGGCTATCCGACGCGGGAGGGGGAGATCGAGGTCCTCGAGCGGCGGCGGAGGCGTCGCGCGGACGATGCCACGCTCGAAGCGGTCACGACGCCGGACGAGGTGCGCGCCCTGCAGGCCGCGATCGAGGACGTCCACGTGGAACCGGCGGTCGAAGGATACATGGTCGACATCGTGGCGGCGACCCGGGCCCACAGCCAGGTCGACGTCGGCGCGAGCCCACGGGGGTCGCTCGCCTTGCTCAAGGTGTCGCGCGCCCGCGCCGCGATCGCCGGACGGGATTTCGTGACGCCGGACGACGTCAAGGCGGTCGCGATGCCGGCGCTCGCCCATCGGATCATCCTGAAACCGGATCCCTGGATTCGAGGCGTCCGGACCGCCTCGATCCTGGCGGACGTGCTCGGGCAGGTCCCCGTGCCCAAGGTGCCGTGACATGCGCACGCCCCTGTCGAGTGGCCTCGCCGCGGCATCCCTCGGGCTCTTGATCGCAGGGCTCGCGGTCCGGAGCTGGCAGGTCATCCTGCTCGCGTTGCCGCCGGTGATCGTCCTGGCCTTGGGTTCTCTGTTTCCGCCCGCAAAGCCGCGTCTCGTCGCCGTCCGGACCCTCTCTCGCGACCGAGCCGAGGCCGGCCGGGATGTCGAGGTGAAGCTCGTCGTCCGGAACGAGGGCCCTCCCTTGGATCTCGTCGAGATTGTCGACGTCTTGCCGCGGGAGTTCGCGGTCATCCACGGGACGAACCATGCGGTCGTGTCGCTGGAGCGAGGCGGCACGATCCCGCTCTCGTACACCGCGCGGTCGCCGGTGAAAGGCGATTTCCGGATCGGACCGGTGCGCGCGCGGTCCCTGGATCCGCTCGCCCTCGGGGCGGAGGATGCGACCCTTCCGATCGAGGCCCGTCTCGTCCTCGCGCCGGCGATGGAAGACCTCCGGAGGACCAAGCTCCAGCCGCGCCGCACGCGTCCGTGGTACGGGCAGGTCGCCTCGAGGCAGATCGGCGCCGGGACGGACTTCTGGGGCGTTCGGGAGTACACGGCGGGCGACGAGGTGCGTCGGATCAACTGGAAGGCGTCCGCTCGGCTCGACCGTCTCTTCACGAACGAATACGAAGGGGAGCGGTCCGGGGACGTCGTGATCGTCGTCGACGCGCGCCGCGAATCGTTCATCGGCACGGAGACGGACAACCCGATCGAGCATGGCGTGCGGGCGGCGCTCGGCATTGCGGAACATGTCCTCGCATCGAAGAACCGGGTCGGCCTGATCGTGCAGCGCGAGGTCCTCGATTGGGTGCCGCCCGCGTTCGGGCGGAAGCAATTGTACCGGATCCTGGACCACCTGACCCATGTGCGACCGGGCGGGGAATGGCCGTTCGCGCACGTCGCCTGGGTCCTGTCTCGGTTCTTTCCGCGCGATTGCCTCATCGTGCTGATCTCGCCCCTCCAAGACCGCGCGGCCCTCAACGCGGTCATCGCGATGGAGGCGCGCGGATACGACGTCGCGATTGTCTCGCCTTCGCCCCTCGCGATCGAGTGGAGGCTCGGGGAGCAGCGCCCGGAGGACCAGACCGCATACCGGATCCTGCGGATGGAGCGAGACAACCTGATCTCGCAGCTGCGACGCGTCGCGCAAGTCGTCGACTGGGATCCCGCGACGCCGCTGGCGCTCGCCCTACGGAGGATCGGCACGTGGCCTCGACCCGCCTGATCCCGGTCGCCCTGCGAGCCGCACCCGGCGTGACGCTGGCCCTCCTGGTCGGATGGGCAACCCTCGATGTGTACGCGATCGGAGAACCCCGATGGAGCGCCGCGTTGTTCACCGTCCTCTCGATCGGCGTTGTGGCCGTGACCCTCTCCGTCGTCCTGCATTGGCGAGGGATTCGGGCCATCGGTCTGATTGCGATCGGCGGCGGCTACGTCGGCGCCCATGCACTCGTGCTCGGCGTCCAGCTCGTGCCCGCGCTCGTGTTTCTCTCCCTCCTGATTTCCCAGGTGGAGCTTCGAATCCTGGGAGAGCGATTCGCCCCGCTCTATGAGCCCGGCCTCGGTCCGGACGAACGGACCCGAATCCACGGCGCCCTCGGCCGCGCGGTCCTTCGGCTGATCATCTCCGCGGTGCTCTCGGTCGTCGTGCCGATCCTTGCCGCGGATCTCGCGGTGGCCGGCATCGTCCCGGCGACGACGATTCCGACCGCGATCGCCTTGGCCGGCGCGTTGGTGGCGGTCGTCGCCCTCCTCGCGCTGCTGCCCTCGCTCAAGCGTCCGGCCGTGTGAATCGGGCCGCCCGAATGCTACCGGGACCTTGGGAACAGGCTTCGGAAGAACCCCTTCAGCTTCCCGATCCGAAGGACATTGCTCAGGACCGTGAGGAGTTCCCGATCGTGCTTCGCCATCGCCCTCTCGTACATCTCCTGAACGAGCGGGATGACCTGACGTTGGTAATCGAGGAGGTTGCGCCACTGAAAGCCCGCGATGGCGAGGGAGACGGCAATCGTCCAGATCGCCGGGACGTTTTCGAGAAGCGGGTGGAGCCAGGTCGGGAGATACGGCCGGAGGGCGATCATCAGGATCCAGAACGCGGGGATTCCGGTGGCGATCGTGCACTTGATTCGGTCCCACGTGTGGCGTTTCTTGATCGAGGTCAAGAGGAATTGGAGCGTCTCGATTTCCGCCTGCCGATCGTTGGATCGGAGGAGGTGTGCCTTCAAGACGTTCCGCTCGGCCCGTTCGGCGGCTCGACGCCCGAAGAGTCTCATGCAGCGACCTCTCGATTCTTCGTCTCGGGTCGAATCAAGTCTGCGGCTCTGAACGGAATCATTGTCAGTGTCCGCCAGATGACTTCGCGCGGATAAAAGGGGAAAGGGGTTCTCGACCGCGATCGCCAGCTGGACGCATTGGCCCTTCCATCGAGGCGCGGGAGCGGGGAGTCGGTCGCGGGATGAGATGAGACGAACGCTCACATCCCTGATAGGAAAGGATAATTAGGCTCCGAACTGTGCGACGGCCGCTGCCCCGGTGGTCTAGCGGTCTATGATCCCGGCCTGTCGAGCCGGGTGCTCGGGTTCGAATCCCGACCGGGGCGTTTTCATGAAGGGGACGGTCGGATACCCCCCGTGGGTTTCTGAACTTGGCCGAAATCCGTCTGGCCCGGCGTATCCGCTGGGCTCTTCTTTTTGACCTCGAGCATTGATTGCAATCGCCTGATGGTCCCGCGAGAGGGCGAACCCAGCGTCGTTTCACTAGAACTCAAACCGGTTCCATTTCCGGTCGTCGGATGGATATGGGTCGGCGGGACGCTTTCCATGATCATTCTAGGCATTCCGGTTGGCTTGGCCCAGCCTTCCAACCCTTTCGCTTGGGCTCTCCTTTTCATAGGGTTGACACTGATCGGGGTACTTAGCCCTCCGTTTCATCGGCGCACACCAAGGAGGCTCGAAGTAGACGACGCCGGGATCCGATTCCTCAACGGAACCCGTTTGACCAAGACCCTCCAGTGGAATCGAGTGGAGAAAATCGAGTACGGTCTCATGAAGTGGCATGGGAAAAGGAGAACGTCGCCCCCGGGCCTGCGGGGGGATAACGCCTACATCCGCTTCATCGCGAGGACCGACCTCGAGTCGATCCGGGTGACAGGGTTCGATTACCAGGTTAAGCTGGAGGAACTCGAACGTCTGATCCGCGCAATTCCTGAGGTTACGAGGCTGCGTTCGGTCCCCTTTGAGAAGAAGGATTGGCTCTATTAGCGAGGGCCGCCCAGGTGCTCTGGCGCGATGCCTAAATCATCCCCTGAGGGACTGCGCGGAGCTCGTCCCGGTCCCGCCGCCCATGCCCGCGGTGATAGAGCCCCCGGATCCGGGGCGTTCTAGCCATTACTTCTTGGCCTTTTCTTTCCTCGTATCGTCCAGGATTTTCTTCCTTGCGAGTTCCGGGTTCTGGATGTACAAAATGATCGCGTTGGCGTGCCCATGTCCCAGCCCACAGTCCGTCTTGAGCCACGTGAGTAGCTCGCCGTGTTTTGCAAGACCCTTCTCCTTCGCCAATGCTTGGAAGTATTCCGGATCCTTGCCGGTCTTGGCCTTGATGTTGTCGATGTACGCTTTGTATGTCATTGCTTTCGCCCGATGTATCTGCTGGCGTGATTTGAATTCTTACTGTTCTATTGAACCCAATCAGGCGCCATTCTAAGAAACAGTTGGCCCACGGTCGGGCGATCTCGCGGGCTCAGATCACCTCCGCCGCCGTGCTCATCGTGTTGAGCTCGTCCCAAACTCCCGATGGCGAGGACCAGCAGCAATACGGCGAGGACGCCGGCCAGTCCGATGCTGACTGCAGTCGCGGTCGCAAGGAATTCTCCGCCTAGGGCTGCCAGGACGCCCGTCGCTCCGGCGACTGCACCAATCGTTTTCATCCGTTTCGTTTCTCCTGAGGAGCCATGCCTCGGGGAGGCCCAGGTTTCGGCGGTCATAGTCGGTTTTCCGGAAACGTTCCCAAATCTCTCCGCAATCCTTGTTAGATGTTCCCGCGGAAGCCGAACGCAGCAACAATTCGACGTCGGAACGGGCCGAACCAAGCCTCGCGGAGTTCGCGGTTCGTGAAACTCAAACTGAGTGAGTCTCTCCGGACCAGCCGTCCACCCAATTGGAAATCCGACCGGTCCTTCGCTCCCGTTGCGGGTGTCGTCGGACCGAACGCCGGAGCGGTCGCCCCGGGGCGCTCAGGCAGTGCCGACTTGCTTCATGAGTCCCACGAGGTCGTAGAACAGCCTTTCCTCGGTGATTTCCCCGGCCTCATTCCACGTGGCGACGGTGCAGAACTCGACGTGGAAGCCCTTGTTGGTCGGTGGGATGACTTTGCCTTCGGCCGTCTTCATGGGTCCCTTCATCGTCCCGTAGAAGTCTGCGACGGAGCAGGTGTGATTGCCCTCCGCGAACAGGATCTTGTACGGCCGGTTGATCAGATGGTTGTCCGGGAAGATCTTGAAGAACTCCTTTGCCTCCGCTTCGTGATTGTGTCGTCCCCGCGTTGGATCCGGTTGTCCTGGCCAGTACACCGCGGTGTCCTCGGCATGGCGCTTCCGGAAGACCGGCCAGTCCTGCTTGTTCCACGCATCGTCCAGCGTCTGCATGAGCTCGATGAGCTGTTTCGGCTTCATCTCGTCCCCGGTTCCCCCAGACCCCATCTCCGGACAAAGAGTTTGCGACGCCTCGGCCAGCCAGGCCGCGGGGTCGCTTCGAGGCAGGCATCCAGACCGACGCGGCTTGACTAGAACTCAGAGGAGGCCGGTCGGGAGCGCCGCGCTCCCTCGCCGACGTTTCGAAGAGCCGACGAGGCCTTCACGAAGCGCGTTTCTGCGAACGCGGTCCATTTTCCCTCTTGGTTCTTTTGTCGAATCCGCATCGACCAAGTCCCGGTCCCGGGGTCCCAGGCGATCGTGTTGTGCAACGGGGTGTCCGCCTCGAAGACGAAGCGGATCGAGCGGCCTCCCGCGAGGCGCGTGCCGAATCCGAGGGTCTGCGAGAAATGGCCTCCGAAGACGTCGATCCAGTGGACCACGTAGTGCTCGAACATGTTGCTGTATCCCACGAACACCAGGGCCTCGTATCGCACGCCGGCGTTGCTCTCCGCCCGGGTCACCGGCTTCGGCTTCGCGGCCAGGAAGTGGATGCGGAGGAATTGGTGGTTCAAAACCCACCCGACGTCGCAAGCTTGCTCGATCGAACGTCGGGCGATCGTCCCGGTGACTTTCCACGTCCCGACCATCTTGTCCAAAAGGTCGTCCTGCATAGGCCGGCCCGGACCGTCCGCGGGCACGGGGCCGCTCGACGCCTTCTTCGCCACCGAGGGCCGGCAGCGGCTTGGGACCCTTAATGGTTGACCCGAGATCGTTTCGGCCGCCGACGTCCGATCGCCCGTCGGTCCTCGGAGTTGCCGCCGAATCGCCGCGGTCTTCGAGTAAACCGTCGAATATATATGGGCCGTAATCACAACTTGTTCTCGGAGGTCAGGGCGTTGAGCGACGGCCTTTCTCCCGAGAAAATCGCGGACACACTCGCTGCCATCGATGAGTTTGTCCGTTCGTCCTCTGCCCTCGAGTGGACGATGCCGTCGGACCTGCTCGGATCCCGGGTGAACGGCGGAGCCGGCAAACGATGTCCGATGTGCCGGGCTCATCTGATCCTGCGGGAGCCCCGGATCTACCGTCGTCTCATGATCCCGGGTGGCCCCATCGTGGACCTCAACGGTTCGTCGCGCTCGAGGCAGGCGCGTCTCATCGGCATCGGCCTCCGCGTCTCCTTCGTCGAGGCCCTTCGCAACTTGACGGAAGAAGACGTCGAGTACTTCGATCGAATCGATCTCTTCTACCGGATGTTCGGCCAGTTTTCCCGGATTGGAAAGGGGTCTCGAATCACGCCTTGATGCGTCCGAGCAATTCGATCCAGATGCCGTCCGGATCGCTCGCGAACGCGAACTCGTAGCGCTCTTCGCGGAACGGCTCGATCTCCGGCCGTGCCCCCTTCGCGATGATTTCCTTGAACGCGCGGTTGACGTCGGAGACCCGGAACGAGAGGTGGTCCAGCTCTTCCCCTCGGCGGTATGGCGTGAAGTACTTGCTCCCCGCAGGATACCAGTTGAGCTCGAGTCGTTGCGGTGAGTCCGGACTCTTGAGTTCGACCCACACGCCGCCGTGGTGCATCCGCCCTCGGCGCGTGACCTTCATTCCCATCACCTTGCGGTAGAATTGAATGGAGCGCTCAAGGTCTCGGACCCGGATTCCCGTGTAGAAATATTTCGTCAGGATGCCCCCGCACCCGAACGGTGCCAATCGCGTTAAGGTGATGGCCGCGGGGGGTCCGACCTTATCTCGCAACGTCCGGCTCATGACGAATCGTTTGAGTATTTCTCTCGGCGCTTCGACATGGTTCACGCGTGTCCTGAAGCCAAGCTTTTTAGCCGACAGCCACTTCGGGACGCGCCATGTCGGAAGCCGTCACACTCCGGCCTGAGGCTAGGAAGAAGGTCGCGGTACCGCGCGCATCGAAGGATTCCGTCATCGATGTCCGTCACCTCGTGAAGGTCTACGGAGGCCGCGGCCAGGAGGAGATCAAGGCCGTCAACGACGTCAGTTTCTCCGTGGGCGAGGGCGAGTTCTTCGGTTTCCTCGGGCCCAACGGGGCCGGCAAGACGACGGTCATCCGGATCATCACGACGCTTCTCGCGAAGACGAGCGGCTCCGTCCGCGTCGCGGGCCTCGATGTCGAGCGTGATGGGCTGGACATCCGGCGCATCATCGGCTACACTGGACAATCAATCGGGGTCGATGGAGAACTCACCGGACGGGAGAACCTCTGGTTGATCGGTCGGCTTTATCACATGCCCAGCTCGCTTGTGGACGAGCGCGTCGAGGAGCTCCTCGATGTCTTGCAGTTGAAAGATGCTGCGGACCGCCGCGCGTACACGTACTCGGGCGGGATGCGGCGGAGGCTCGACCTGGGTGCCGGGCTCGTGCACCACCCTCGAGTTCTGTTCCTGGACGAGCCCACGACGGGCCTCGACCCGCAGACGCGGGCCGCGGTGTGGGAGTACCTGCGTCGCCTCCACCGGGAAGAGAAGATGACGATCTTCCTCACGACCCAGTACATGGAAGAGGCGGACCAGCTCTGCCAGCGCATCGCGATTATCGACCTGGGCAAGATCGTCGCCGAGGGAAGTCCCGCGGAGTTGAAGGCCGCGATCGGCGCGGACATCATCACGGTCCGGATCACCCGCGACGAGGCGTTTCAACAAAGTCGGGATCGGGCTCTCGAAATCGCACGGACGATCCCCGGCGTGAGCCGCGCAACGATCTTCGACGAGGGCGTGAGCGCCTACACGGCGGACGGGGGCGCGACGCTCCTCGAGGTCCTGCGCCGACTCGACTCGGAGAAGGTCCCCGTCCATCAGGTCGCGCTCGCACACCCCACGCTCGACGAGGTCTTCCTGCAACATACCGGGAGGCAGATGCGGGTCGAGGAAGTGAAGCCGATGTCGCGCTCGTTCGGAAGGCGGAGACGATAGCATGGTCACGGACGTTGGACACGCACAG
>WNEV01000803.1_pt1 | contig 13174 bp, 15 predicted proteins | sample 5399861 | NCBI WGS metagenome assembly WNEV01 (sample SAMN13153335, study PRJNA577476) | soil metagenome | isolation source: 40 cm grassland meadow soil 2 days after 3rd rain plot 2 | place: USA:California | collected 2015-11-11 | reverse complement strand
CGTTGCCGCCGCGCGTACCGCACGCCCCGACATTACGCTGGACATCTGCGGCCAAGGTGACGATCGGCCCCGACTCGAGCGGCTGGCTGCCGAACACCGGGCGAGCGACGCGGTCCGATTCCTGGGTTACGTGTCGGAGGAGGAGAAGCGGCGCTTGTTGCGCCGTGCCTGGGCGGTCGTATTCCCGAGTCCAAAGGAAGGATGGGGTATCACGAACGTCGAGGCCGCCGCCTGCGGCACGGCGGCGCTGGCATCGGACAGCCCAGGGCTACGCGAGTCGGTGCAGAATGGTGAGACGGGCTATCTCGTTCCGCATGGCGACGTCTTGGCGCTCGCCGACCGGATGCTGGCACTGGCAGCGGATCCCTCGTTAGTGGAGCGGCTGGGGCACGCGGCTCGCCGGTTTGCCGAAGGACTGTCCTGGGACTCGGCCGCTCGCGCTACGCTGGCGCATATCGAGAGAACAGTTGCCGAACGCGAAAGGAAAGGCTGAATGCGCATCACCATCACCGCCCGTCACACCGAGATCGATGACGATGTGCGCGCGCACACCAAGGAGCTCGTCGAGAAGGTCGCGAAGCTGGCCCGCCGCCCCCATCACGCGCAGGTAATCTTCACGGAAGACCATGGGGAGGCGGCTGTCGAGATCGCGGTACATGTCCCCCGCGGCCGTATCCACGTCGCGAAGTCTCACGCGACCGATCATCGGTCGGCGCTCGACGCCGCTATCGCGCGTATCAAGCGCCAGCTGCTCGATGAAAAAGAAACGCCGCGCGCGCGCCGGACCACCCGACGCTCCGGAGTACGCGAGACACGGTGAACGCCCCCCCCCCGGCCGCCACGCCTCGGCTCAAGGTCGGCGATCTCCTCGCCCGCAAGGGTGATCCGCTGCAGCTCGAGCTGCTCACGGCGGAGGTCGGTCTCGACCGCGAGATCCGCTCTCCGGAAGCGTCGAGCCCGGGCCTCGTGTTGGCGGGATATACGACGCGTTTCGTCGGGACCGACCGCATTCATATTTTGGGCGAGACCGAGATCACGTATCTCGCATCGCTCGACGCGAAGGCGCGCAGCAGGACGATTCAAACGTTTCTTTCCTACGATCTCCCGTGCGTGATCATTACGAAGGGACAGGACGCGCCCGAAGAGCTGCTCGTCCTGGCGCGCGACAAAGGGATCCCGGTCATCCGCACCCGGCTCAAGACGGCCGAGTTTTACCGGCGTCTCAAGCCGTTTCTCGACGACGCCTTTGCCCCGCGCACGACCGTGCACGGCTCGCTCGCCGACGTGTTCGGCGTGGGCCTGCTGTTTCGCGGCCGTTCGGGAATCGGGAAGAGCGAGTGCGTCCTCGATCTCGTCGAGCGCGGGCATCGGCTGGTGGCGGACGACGTGGTGCACATCACCCGCCGGGGCAACGACGTCCTGATCGGCCGTGGGCACGAGATTTCCCGGCACTATATGGAGATTCGCGGTGTTGGATTGATCGACATCAACGCGCTGTTCGGCATTCGGTCCGTGCGGCAGCAGAAGCGCATCGAGGTCGTGGTGCAGCTCGAGGACTGGGACAACACGCGGGAATACGACCGCACCGGACTGGACCAGCAGCGCACGGAGCTGCTCGACGTCGAGCTGCCGCTGGTGACCGTCCCGCTCAATCCGGGAAAGAATCTGACCGTGATCTGTGAAGTCGTCGCCATGAATCACCTGCTGCGCTACAGCGGGGTGGACTCCGCGAACGCGTTCAACGAGCGGCTGATCCGACGCATGCGGGAGAAGGGCGGGGTCCAGCAGTACCTGGAGGAAGACTATGAGTGAGCTCCGTGGCGTCGTCGTGTCGCACGCCGCGGTCGCGCAAGCCCTCGTCGCCGCGGTCACCGCGATCACCGGCATCGAGGGCGCGCTGACACCCATTTCGAATGAAGGCTGCGGCACGGAGGCGCTCGGCGAGCGGCTGCGCGAGGCGGTGGGCTCGGGGCCCGCGGTGCTGTTCGTCGATCTGCCCGGTGGCTCGTGCTTCACCAGCTCCGCCCGCTACGCGAAAACGGGCGGCGCCGACATCGCCGTCGTGACGGGCGTCAATCTCGCCATGCTGCTCGATTTCGTGTTCAATCGCGACATCCCGCCGGCGGAAGCCGCGCGTCGAGCCGTCGATGCCGGCGGCAAGGCGATCCGCGTCACGTCTTCATGACGCTCGCGCTATACCGCATCGATGACCGCCTGATCCACGGTCAGGTCGTCGTGGGCTGGGGGCAGCCCCTCGACGTCTCATTCATCGTGCTGGTCGATGACGAGGTCAGCAGCAGCGACTGGGAACAGGACCTCTACCGGATGGGCGTGCCGCCACAGATCGAAGTGATCTTCGCCTCCGTGGAGAAGGCGGCGGAGCTGCTGCCTGGCTGGGAGTCGGACGCGCGTGTCGGGATCCTGCTCGTCGGCGATATCGACACGGCCGTCGCGCTGGCCGGTCGCGTACCGCAGGTAAGGCGGTTCAACGTGGGCGGAGTGCACCATCGCACCGGCCGGAAAGAGCGTCTGCGCTTCGTGTACCTGACGGACGACGAGGCGGCGAAGCTGCGCCAGCTCGCGGCCCGCGGCATCGAAGTGACCGCGCAGGATGTGCCGACGGCACGCGCCGTCCCGGTCGGGGAATTCACATGAACCTCCCCGCCGAGGTTTTGATTGCGCTGATCGTGTGGGGGACGCTGGTCGGGGTCGACCTCGTCAGCCTGCCGCAGATGATGATCGCGCGCCCGCTCGTGGCCGGCACGGTGGCCGGCGCGATCCTCGGCGACATCCCGACGGGCCTCAAGCTCGGGGTCGTGTTCGAGCTGCTGCAGTACGACATCCTGCCGGTCGGCGCCGTCCGTTATCCCGAGTACGGGCCCGCCACGGTTGCCGCCGTCGCGACCGCTCACGCGTCGGCCGGCGTCCTCGGCCTCGGGCTCGGCGCGCTCGTCGGGTTGGTCACCGGACTGCTCGGTGGCGTGACGATCAACGTGCTCCGGCGCGTGAACTCCCGAATCGTCCACGCGGCCGCGAGCGAGCTCGAAGCCGGGGACCCGAATGCGCTGGTGCGTGTGCACGTCGGCGGACTGTTGCGCGACGCGCTGCGCGCGGCCCTGGTGACCGTGGTCGGTCTGGTGCTGGCCTGGCTGGCGCGGCCGCTGCTCGGCGGCGTCCTCACGGTGCGAGGGGCGGTGCTTCTCGCCGTGGCGGTCGTGGCGACAGCGCTGGCCGCGGGCGCCGCCGGGACGCTGCGGCTCGTGGGCCGCGGGCCGACCCTCGCGTGGTTCGCCGCCGGCCTGGGCGGCGGGATTGTGGCGACGCTATGGCTTCGGTGAACGGCGCGCTCGCCCGCGCACTGCTGCGGCTGTTCGCCGTCCAGGGTTCGTACAACTACGAGCGCCTGCTCGGCGTGGGCGTCGGCGTCGCCGAGGAGCCGCTGCTCCGCGATCTGGGCGACCCCAAGTACCGGCCGGCGGTGGCGCGCGGGGCGCATTTCTTCAATGCGCACCCGTACCTCATCGGTCTGGCGGTCGGCGCCGCCGCGCGTGCCGAGCACGACGGTGCCCGGCCCGATCAGATCGAGCGTCTGCGCGAAGCCCTGTGCGGTCCTCTGGGGTCGTTGGGCGACCGGCTCGTCTGGGCGGGGTGGCTGCCGTTTCTCTCCGGTTTGACGCTCGCGGGCGTCGCGCTCGGTGCCGGGTGGATCGCCGTCGCGGTGTTTCTGATCGTCTACAACATCGGTCACGTCGCGCTGCGCTGGTGGGCGCTGAAGGCAGGATGGACGCACGGGGCCCGCGTCAGCATCGCGTTGCATCATCCTGTCCTCCAGAAGGCCCTCGCGTTACTCGGCCCGGCGATGGCGTTTGCCGTCGGTGCCGCGCTGCCGCTGACGGCCGCCTATCTCTCGGCGCCATTCGATTCGTGGGCTCGCGTGGCGCTGGCGATTGTCGCCGCCCTGAGCTTCCTGGCGCTGCGCCTGCGCGGGGACCGCATCAACGGACTCCGGCTCTCGCTGGCGCTTTCCGCCGTCGCGCTCGTCGTGGCGTTGATATGGCCATGATCGAGCGGGACGCGCCCATCGTGAATCCGCTCGGCATGCACGTCCGGCCGGGGGCGGAGTTCGTCAAGGTGGCGAACAAGTTCAAATCGTCCGTCGAGGTCCACAAAGACGGCGCCGTGGTGAACGGCAAGAGTATCCTCGGCATGATGACGCTTGCTGCGGAGTGTGGTTCTTCGATTCGGATCCGCACCGACGGTGAGGACGCGGAGCAGGCGATGGAAGCGCTGCTCGCGCTGGTGGCCGCGGGCTTTCATGAGATGCACTTGAAGGCAAAGGAAAAGGAAGACGCGTGAGCGCCGCCGACCGCTTGCTCAAGGGCATCGGTGTCTCGCCCGGCATCGCGATGGGGCCGACCGTGACGGTGCGCTGGGCCCTGCCGGAAGTCCCGCACCGCGTCGTGCCGCGCACGCAGGTCGAAAAAGAGGTGCGGCGCCTGCGCGCAGCGCTCAAAGACGTGCGCGGGCAGATCGCCGAGCTTCGGGCCCGCGCCGAGGCTCGTGCCGGTGTGGATGAGGCCAGGATCTTCGACGCGCAGCTGCTGATCCTGGAGGACAAAGACTTCATCGGCGGGGTCGCCGAGCTGATCCGCGAAAACCACTTCACCGCCGAGAAGGCGTTCGAGTTCAAGACGCTCGAGGTGCGCGATCTCTGGACCGCGGCCGGCAACCCGCTGCTCAAAGAGCGGCTCGCCGATCTGACCGGTGTGGCGATCCGCGTCATCCTGCATCTCATGCACAAGCGCGGTTCGTCCGATATTTGGGAGAGTCTTTCAGAGCCGTCGATCCTGGTCGCCCGGGAGTTGTCGCCCGGCCTCACGGTGCAGCTCGACCGCGACCACGTCGTCGGTTTGATCAGCGAAGAGGGAACGCGCCAGTCGCATGCGGCGATCCTGGCCCACTCGATCGGAATCCCGGCGATCTTCGGCTTACGCGGGGCGGTCGCACGCATTCCCGCGGGCACCAAGGCCATCCTCGACGGCACGCTGGGCACGGTGCTCCTCAACCCGACTCCCGGGGAGATCGAGGAAGCCGAGCGAAGGGATACGAGCCGGCGCGAGCTGACAGCGCGTCTCGAGGAAGCCGTCTCGCAGCCGTCGGACACCGTGGACAAGGTCCACGTCGCGTTGCGCGGCAACGTGGATCTGCCGGAAGAGGTCGCCCCGGCCAAGGCCCATGGTGCCGAAGGGGTCGGCTTGCTGCGGACCGAATTCTTGATCACCGGCCATAGTGAGCTGCCGGATGAAGAGTCCCAAACCAACTATTTCCGTCATGTTGGCGAAGCGTTCCCGGGCCAGCCGGTCGTCATACGGACGTACGATCTCGGCGGCGACAAATTCCCGGCGCCGTTCCGCAGTCCCCCGGAAGCGAACCCGTTCCTCGGATGGCGGGCGATCCGTGTGTGCCTCGACGAGCCGGAAATATTTCGCACCCAGATCCGCGCGGTGTTACGCGCGGCGGTCACGGCGAATCTTCACCTCATGATTCCGCTCGTGACGCGGCTCGACGAGGTCGAGCGCACCCGCGAGATGATGCACGAGGAGGCGGAGCGCCTGGAGAAGCAGGGCGTGCCCGCGGCCAAAACGGTGCCCCTGGGCGTCATGGTCGAGACGCCGGCGGCTGCGGTGCTGGCGGATCGCCTGGCCGAGGTCAGCGATTTCCTCAGCGTCGGCACCAACGACCTCACGCAGTACACGCTCGTGGTAGATCGCGGCAATGCCCGGCTGGCGGACCGTTTCACTCCGCACGATCCGAGCGTGTTGCGTCTGCTCAAGCTGGTGGCGGAAGCGGCGCGCGCCGCCGGCAAGCCGGCGAGCGTGTGTGGCGAGATGGCTTCAGAACCGCTCTCGGCATTCCTCTTGCTAGGGCTCGGGTACGAGACGCTGTCCGTCGCGCCGCCGAAATTGCCGCTCATCAAGTGGCTGATTCGCCAGGTGAGCACGGCGCAAGCGCGGTCCGCTGCCGAGGCCGCGCTCGCGGCGCGCTCAGCGGAGCTCGCGCTCGACATCTTGCGATTTGCACTTGCGGAAGTCGTGGACACTTCACTGCTCGATCCGGATGCGCGGTTGCCCGCGGGACGGCGCTCCGGTAGTTTGAAACTATAGGGAGCCAAAACATGCCAACTCATCGCCACGTCTTCACTTCCGAGTCGGTCACGGAAGGCCATCCGGACAAAATCGCGGATCAGATCTCCGACGCGGTCCTGGACGCCATCCTGCTCGAGGATCCGTCGGCGCGGGTCGCCTGTGAAACCCTGGTCACGACCGGAATGGCCGTCGTGGCGGGCGAAATCACCACGTCGACCTACGTCCACATCCCTGACATCGTGCGCGGGGCGATCACCGCGATCGGCTACACCGACGCGAACTTCGGCTTCGATGCGCAGACCTGTGCCGTCCTGACGACAATCGACCGCCAGTCCGCCGACATCGCGCTTGGCGTGGACAAGGGTGGGGCAGGGGATCAGGGGATGATGTTCGGCTACGCCACGGACGAGACACCGTCGCTGATGCCGCTGCCGATCATGATCGCGCATCGCCTCGCCGAGCGCCTCGCGGCCGTCCGCAAGAGCGGGGAGTTCCCCTGGCTGCGACCCGACGGCAAGACGCAGGTCAGCGTGGCGTACGAAGGGTCCAAGCCCGTCGGCATCGACACCATTGTGGTCTCGGCGCAGCACTCCGACATGATCGACAATGCCCAGCTCCGGGCTGGCATCCTCGCGCACGTGATCAGGCCGGTGGTGCACGACGCGGGGTTCGAGGTGAACGAGAAGACCGTACTCGTGAACCCCACCGGCCGGTTCGTCGTGGGCGGGCCGCAGGGCGATGCGGGACTCACAGGCCGCAAGATCATCGTCGACAGCTACGGCGGCATGGCGCGCCACGGCGGCGGCGCGTTCAGCGGTAAGGATCCCTCCAAGGTCGATCGCTCCGCGACCTACGCGATGCGCTGGGTGGCGAAGAACATCGTCGCGGGCGGGCTCGCGAAGCGCTGCGAGGTGCAGGTCGCGTACGCGATCGGCGTCGCCGACCCCGTGTCCATCATGGTCGACACATTCGGGACCGGCACCGTGCCCCAGGACGCCCTGGAATCGGCGGTCCGGGAAGTCTTCGATCTGACGCCTGGTGGAATCATCCAGGCATTGAACCTGCGCAATCCCATCTATCGGCCCACAGCAGCCTACGGCCACTTCGGACGGGCGCCCGAGCGACGGAAGGTCGGCGAGCGTGTCGTCGAGTTGTTCACCTGGGAGCACGTCGATCGCGCCGAAGAGCTGAAAGTGGCCGCGGAACGAGCCTCCCGTTCTTCCCGGAAGGCCAATGTCTGAGACGGCGACCAAGACCAAAGCAACCAACGACATCAAGGACATCCGGCTTGCCGACGAAGGGCGGCGGCGCACCGAATGGGCCGAGCGTTCGATGCCCGTGCTGCGGCAACTCCGCGAGCGGTTTACGCGCGAACGGCCGCTCGCCGGGAAGCGGGTCGCAGCCTGCCTGCACGTCACCACGGAGACGGCGAACCTCGCGGTCACGCTCCAGGCCGGCGGCGCCGACGTGGCGTTGTGCGCGTCGAACCCGCTGTCGACCCAGGACGACGTCGCGGCCCATCTCGTCAAGGATCACGGCATCAAGGTCTTTGCGATCAAAGGCGAAGACCATACGACGTACTACGAGCACATTCGTGCCGCGCTGGCGCATCGCGCCGAAATCACGATGGATGATGGCGCCGATCTCGTCGGCGCGCTGCACATGATCGCGCTCAACCGCCTCGACGACCTCGCGCCGCCGGTTCGTAAGTGGGTCGAAACACTCCCGCCCGCCGAACGGAAGGCGCTGGTATCGGGCGTGATCGGCTCGACTGAGGAGACGACGACGGGCGTGATCCGCCTGAAGGCGATGGCGAAGGACGGCGTGTTGCAATTCCCGGTGATCGCCGTGAACGACGCGCTGACCAAGCATCTGTTCGACAACCGCTACGGCACGGGACAGTCGACGCTGGACGGAATCATCCGCGCGACCAACCTCCTGATCGCCGGGAGCACGGTCGTCGTCGCGGGGTATGGGTGGTGCGGCCGCGGATTCGCCATGCGGGCGCGCGGAGCCGGCGCGAACGTGGTGGTGACCGAGATCGATCCCATGAAGGCGCTCGAAGCGCAGATGGACGGCTACCGGGTCATGCCGATGGAAGAGGCGGCGCCCGTGGGCGACTTGTTTGTGACGCTGACCGGCAACGTGGAGGTCATCCGGGTGGAGCATATGCGCGCGATGAAAGACGGCGCCGTAATCGCCAACTCGGGACACTTCAACGTGGAAATCGATCTCGACGGTCTGAAAAAGGTCGCGCAGGGACCCGTCCGCGTGCGCGAGTTCGTCGAGGAGTTTCAGCTCGGGGGCAAGAAACTCTTCGTGCTGGGCGAAGGCCGGCTCATCAACCTCGCCGCCGCCGAAGGCCATCCCGCGAGTGTCATGGACATGTCGTTCGCGAATCAAGCGCTCTCGGCCGAGTACGTCGTCAATAACGCCAAGAAGCTGTCGAAGGACGTTCACCGGATCCCGGCCGATCTCGATCAGGAGATCGCGCGTCTCAAGCTGCAGTCGATGGGCGTGGCGATCGACACCCTCACTCCCGCACAGCGCAAGTATCTCGCCTCCTGGGATATGGGCACCTGATGAGCGCCCCGGGGGGAGGCATGCTGCAGGTTCGGGTAGCTCACCTCGGGCTGGATCGCACGACGAACACGCCGGTGGTGATTCTCCAGGAGAACGACGGACAGCGCGTGCTGCCGATCTGGATCGGACCGGCGGAAGCCAGCGCGATCGCGATGGAGCTGGCCGGCGTCAAGTTCTCGCGGCCGCTGACGCACGACCTGCTCAAGCAGGTGATCGTCGGGCTGGGCGCCGAGCTGCGCAAAGTGATCATCACGCAAGTGAAGGACAATACGTACTTCGCCGAGCTGCATATCTATCGCGGCGATACGGTCATTCAGATCGATGCACGTCCCTCCGATTCCATCGCGCTGGCGCTGCGACTCAAGGCGCCGATCCTGACGAGTGAGACCCTGCTCGAGCTCACGTCTGTCGACACGAGTGAAGGCGGCATCCAGCCCGGCACGGGAGGGACCAGTCCCCTCGACGCCGACACGCTGAAGTCGTACCTCCAGAACCTCGATCCTGAAGATTTCGGCAAGTTTACGCCGTAGCCCCCCCCTGATCGGGCTCGGCGCCTTCTGCGTGCTGGCCGCCCAGGCTGAGCATGCCCCCGTCAGCGTGAGCGGGCGTGCGCTGCGAGGCGGGCGCGATACGGTGCCGCTCGCGAACACCTGGGTGGTCCTGCACCGCCTGTCGCGCGAGAGTACCGGTCCATTGGACTCGGTGCGCAGCGACGGACGCGGTCGCTACCGCCTGGTGTTGCGCAATCCGGACAGCACGAGTCAATACGCGGTCAGCGTGTGGTATGACAGCATCGCCTACTTCTCGCTGCCGCTGAACGTCACCGGTCGGCCCGTCCACGTCGAAGATCTCGTCGCGTTCGCCACGACGAGTACGGGTCCGCCGATCGGCCTGGCGCGCCGGCTGGCGACGGTGGCACGCGCCGGCGCGGAGGGCACGCGCGAGGTACTCGAGATCCTCGAGCTGGAAAACACCGGTGCGACGACGCGCGTGACCACCGATACGCTCGCCCCGACCTGGGCGGGGCGAGTCCCCGCGGGTGTCGGACAGTTTCGCGCCGGCCAGGGCGACATTTCGAGCGACGCGATGCAGTTCCGCCATGACAGCGTGATCGTGTTCGCGCCGATTCCGCCGGGTGGGGTGAAGCAGATCAGCTATGCGTACTCGCTCCCTGCCGGCACGCGCGCGCTCGTGCTGCCGATCGATCAGCCGACCACCGAGGTGAACCTCCTGGTCGAGGACACCGCTGCGGTCGTCACCGCGCCCAAAATCGAATCGTTCGGCATCAAGGAAATCGAGCAGCGACATTTCGCCGCCTACCGGGCTGGCCCGCTGGCGCCGGGAGCCAGAGTCGAGATCCAGCTGCCCGCTGGAAAATTTCGTGCGCAGATGTTGTTGCCGTACGTGATCGCGCTGGTCGCGGCCGGCATGGTGGCCGCGCTCGTGTGGGCATTGCGCCGGAGACCCGCGGCGTCTAGACTCAGCTAGCAGTTCATATCGCGAATGGGGATACGGAAGCCGGTGAGACTCCGGCGCGGCCCCGCCACTGTAACGGGCATGCTGTGATCGGCTCAATGCCACTGGGGTAACCCGGGAAGGCGAGCTGGATCGCCCGAAGCCAGGAGACGTCTTCGTTCGCGCCACCAGTCGGTTCCCTCGCGGGAGGGATGGTGCTGCGCAGACTCTCCGTCGTCGTACTGTTACTCTTTGCATGTCACACGTCGGCACGTCGGCACGATGCTCCGGCCCAACGCGTCGTCTCCCTCCTTCCGTCTTTCACCGAGATCCTGTTCGCCATCGGCGCTGGTGATCGCATCGTGGGCCGTACCCAGTGGTGCGACTATCCGCTGGCAGCGCTGGAGATTCCCAGCGTCGGAGATGGGCTCCCGCCAAATATCGAGGCGGTGATGGCGCGGCGGCCGGACCTGGTCGTGCTCTACAACGCGGGTCCGAATGTGACCGCGGCCAAACAACTCGAACGCGCCGGCATCCAGACTGTGCTGATCGACTTGAACCGCCTGGAGGACCTCGGTCCCGCGGCCCGGACGCTGGGTCGGTTGACGGGGCGCCAAGAACAGGCGGAGTCACTCGCGATCGTCCTGGACAGTCTTGCGGGCCGTCCTCCACCACCCTCGACCACGTCCCTCGCGTTCATCGTCTGGGACAACCCGCCGATCATCATCGGGCATGGCAGCTACCTCGATCAGCTGGCTGCGCAAGCCGGCGCCCACAACGTCTTCGGGGACATCGCTGCTGCATCCGCCCAGGTCTCGCTCGAGACGATCGTCGCCCGTGATCCGCAGTGGATCGCGGTCCTCACGGACTCTGTTGCACCGCCTGCGTTCGCGCGCCGCCGTGAATGGCGCGCCGTCCGCGCCGTGCGCGAAGGGCACTTCCTGCTGCTGCCCGGCTCCTTGTTCGGCCGTCCCGGGCCCCGGTCCGGCGACGCGATTCGTGAATTGCGGGAAAGAATCGAGCACGATGAAGTAGGGGCGCAGCATGCTGCGCCCCTACAGAGCAGATCCAACCGATGAAATGGGGTCTGCTCAGTCTCGTCGCAGTCCTGGCGCTGGTGCTCAGCGTAGTGCTGGGCCCCGCCGCGGTGCCGTTGAGCGAGCTGCTGCGCTCCGACATCGTCTGGAACCTCCGGGCGCCCCGGGCGCTGCTCGCGTTCCTGGTCGGCGGCTCGCTCGGCGTCGCCGGTGCCGGCCTGCAAGCCCTCGTCCGTAATCCGTTGGCCGATCCGTTTCTCCTGGGCCTGTCGGGAGGCGCGGGGCTCGGGGCGGTCCTCGCGATCGCGCTGCATCTGCCCGGGCCCTGGGCATTGCCTATCGCCGCGTTTCTCGGCGCGCTGGCCGCGCTCGGCCTGGTGTACAGGCTTGGCCTCATCGGCGGCGCGAGTCTGGATCCTCGCATTCTGTTGCTGGGTGGCGTGGCGATCGGCGCGTTCGCCGCGGCGATTACGACGGCGATCGTGTCGCTCGCGGACGCGGCGGAGCTGCGCAACGCGTTTCTGTGGCTCTGGGGCGGCCTGTCGGGAGCGTCGTGGGATTCCGTGCTGATCGTCGCCCTCTACGCGCCGATCCCGCTCGCCGTGCTGTTCGCTGCCTCTCGTCCCCTGGATCTGCTGGCGTTGGGCGAAGAGTCCGCGGGCTATCTCGGCGCCGATGTCGACGCGGTGAAACGGCGGGTGTATCTGGCGGCGTCGCTCCTCACGGCTGCCGCCGTCGCGGTGTCGGGCGTGATCGGTTTCGTCGGGCTCGTCGTGCCGCACATCGCCCGCCTCACCTGGGGCCACCGCCACCGCTCGTTGCTCCCCGCCGCCTTCCTTGGTGGCGGCTCGCTGCTTGCGTTTGCCGACACGCTGGCTCGCACCGTCGTGGCGCCGCGCGAGCTGCCGGTCGGTGTGGTCACCGCGCTCATCGGTGTGCCTGTGTTCGCCTTCCTGCTCAAACGATGGACGATTGCGTGAACGGCGAGCGCCGTGCGCCGTACGCCGTGCGCCGGAAATCATGATGCTCCGGCTCGACGGGGTGAGCTATCGCTATGCGGGCGCGCCGCGCGACGCGCTGACGGATGTGTCACTGTCCGTTGGCCCGCGCGAATTCCATGCGGTTCTAGGACCCAACGGCAGTGGGAAGACGACGCTCGTCCGAATAGCATTGGGGGCGTTAGTGCCACTCGTGGGACGTGCCGACGTGATCGGCCGTTCTGCATCCAGTTGGCCGCGCCGGGATCTCGCCAAGCTCGTGGGCGTGGTTCCTCAACGGGAAGACAATCTCTTTCCGCAGCGCGTGCGCGAAACCGTGCTGCTCGGCCGCTATCCGCATCTCACGCTCTGGGGTCGCGAGCGCGCGGCAGATCATGCCGCCGTGGACCGCGCGCTCGCGGCCTGCGACGCCCAACACCTCGCCGACCGCTGGCTCTGGACGCTTTCGGGTGGCGAGTACCAACGCGTCCGCGTCGCGCGCGCCCTCGCCCAGGAGCCGAAGCTGCTCGTCCTCGACGAGCCCGGCATGTCGCTCGACCTGAAGCATGAGATGGGGCTGTTCGAGCTGGTGCTCGGCCTCGTGCAAACGGAGGGCCTCGGCGTGCTGATGATTACGCACGACTTGAACCTTGCGGCTCGCTTCGCCGATTCGCTGCTATTGCTCGAGAGCGGTCGCACGGTGGCCTCAGGTGCTCCAGGCTCGGTCCTCACGCAAGAAACCGTCGAAGCCGTATTCTCCTGGCCCGTTGCGATGCAAACGATCGACGGCCGCCCGCAGATGATTCCGCTCCGTAAACCCCCAACCCCCAACCCCCAACCCCGAGTCCCTAAACCATGAACGTCTTGCTTGTGCTCGCTCTCAGCACGCAGCAACCACAGGACACTGTCGTGTTGAAACCGGTCGTCGTGACGGCGACGCGCGTGCCCGTTTCGGCGGATCTCGTCGCATCCGCCG
>WNEV01000796.1_pt1 | contig 13273 bp, 8 predicted proteins | sample 5399861 | NCBI WGS metagenome assembly WNEV01 (sample SAMN13153335, study PRJNA577476) | soil metagenome | isolation source: 40 cm grassland meadow soil 2 days after 3rd rain plot 2 | place: USA:California | collected 2015-11-11 | reverse complement strand
ATGTTGTGAACGATACCTCTGCTCAGCCTGCATGGCGTGCTCGAACTGGAAGAGAGCACCTCGAGGATCTCCAAATGTGCCCCATTTTTCTTGGCGACTGTAGATGGTCCCAAGAATTGCATGCAAGCGAAGGATGTTCAACCAGTCGTCGCTTTTGTAAGCCTCACCCTTGGACATGAAAAGCGTCTCAATGAACCGATTCAGCAGCATTCCGTGAGGATCCACGTCCGAGCTGTGTTCCATGAGTACGTCGGCCGCATAAAGCGCGGCTGAGACCTCTCTGGGGTTCACGGACCACGCAAGCGCGTACCTTGCCAGGGCATCGCCGAAGGAGCCACGACTGCCGTAGTAGTCGCCCAACCGGCTGAGGAGTGCGCCGTAGGATTCCGCCTTCCAAGGACTTCCCCGCCACGCGCGAATGGGACTCGATTCGAACGGTTCATAAAATTGAGGTGACAGCGGCCCCACGAATGCCAGTCGAATCTCCTTGACTGCCGCACTGGACGGTCCAGCGGTCAGCGCCGTGAGCATCGGCCACTCCGCCTTCTCGAATGCGTCTGGGTCTATCGCCAAGTCTGCGTAGCAACGTACCAGCAACGCCAGTACCTCCTGTAATTGCGGATCTGTCGCCCACATTTTCAAGGAATCGTGCAAACGCGGCAGCAGGTTGGCCGCTTGGCCTTTATTCAGAAGCCGCTGCCCCACGTTGACTACAACCGAGCGACCCTCCGGTCCTGATTTCCAGGCCACCCGAAATGCACCATCGATGGCTGGATCGAAACCGGGCTGGCTTCCGAGCGCTTCGCTATAGAGCTTCAACGCTGAGGCCCCATCACCGGCCAGCTCGGATGCGCGCGCCGTATTGTAGAGATAGACGTAGCGTTCCGAGGCCGGAACTTGGTCGTACGACATCGTACGCAGGAGCACCAATGCCTCCTGCGATTTGTTCTGCCGAAGCAGGATCGTCGCCAGATTGTTTGCTGCCACGCGCTTCTGTGCCGGTGTACCCGCCTCGATTACCAAGCGATACGATCTTGCGGCTTCGTCAAGTTTAGCCGCCCCCGCTGGCTCCCTCCCTGCCTTCCATTCAGCAGCCTGCGCGTACTTAAGAGAAGCATCGGCCAAGGCCTCCTTGTCGTCGGTTTGCTTGGCCAGTTCCACTGCTTGCCTATGCAATTCTGATGCTGTCTTCCAATCACCGAGGGTTTCCGCCTTCCGCGCTTCATTCTGCTTCGCGCGCACGACGGCCCGCTGAGGTTTCGTGCCGGGCGTTGCCTCTGCAGCCTGCTTTACTTCTTTCGTCGCCTCTCGACCGTCCAATGCCACTGCAGCCTTTTTCTTTTGCTCTTCCGTCTGGGGCTTTTCTTGAGCCGCAGGGGGTGCTTGCGCCCGAGCATACCCCGCCATGATAAGGATCAAGACCGACACGATGATCCACCGTGCATTTCTCCGGGACGCGATGAAAACATGATTTCGCATCAAATCCTCCTCACGGCGCCACGCTTGGCGCCGGAACCGAATCCTCATCGCACGACGCAAAATGAGCTTTGCCTTCCTTCAAGTGGAATTCGATCGGCGTTAGGTGCACCACTTGTGCCTTTGCGTTTGAGTCCAAAGCCTGCGGCGCCGGATCGCCTGCTTTCTGGAAGAAGTTCACCTGTACGCCCACTCCCGAGAACTCTTTCAAGTCCGGCTTGTAGTCGAGAGGTTGGCTTATTCCCGCGGTAAAGCTTCACCTTTTCGTTGGTTGTCGTTCTCGAAAGGATCACGAACTCCGATTCAGCAAACTCATGGCAGTGGTCTTTCCACTCGATTGGCAGCACAGCTCGCGGACTGTCGGAATTGAGCGGCGGCAGGATTAGCACAACAGTCCGACCCAACGGTACTGCCTCGCTCAATATGATCAGAAGTCCATGCACTATAGCTGCGTTTGAAAGGATTCGTTGTTCGAAAGCGTCGCTGAAGAATTTGGGAGCCTCCGGCTCCTTGGGCAGCACGGGTGAAAGAAGGAAATCCCCAGGTGCGAACAGAGCATCCTTCCACGAACCCGCCGGAAGGCTCGTTCCTGCCGGCGCGAGCATCAGCGACATTCCGAGAAGCAATTTCCCGCTGTTCTCCCTGAGTACCTCGACACGCAATTGCGGAAAATCGGTATCACCGCCTGCCTTGTACTGCCAGTAGGGAAGCTTCTCAGCAAGACTCTTGGCCGCGCGACTGCTGATCTCTTGTTCGGCGGTTGGAGATAGCTTATAGAGCGGAAGTTGAGCGTGAAAGACGACCGCCACTCCTGACGGATGCTGGGCGAGCGCCGGCACTATGGGCATCAGGCTCAGCGCTGCCACCACCAGAATGGCCCGTTGCACCCTATTCCGGTGTAACCGACACAGCAATTTTAGGTATGCAGTTTGCATTGTCTGACTCCTTGGCGTCGAGTATTCCCACTTGTCGCGCGTCGTTGTGTTCCGCCAGGGCTCGAACAGTGTACGTTCCTCGACATGCTACTAAGTTGTTCCTCTCGTCTCTCAGTTCAAACTCCACTTGTCGACCGGGCTCAAATTTCCATACTGGCCGATCGAGTGACTGGGGATTGGTCCAGTGTCCGAGCAGTTGCACTGCATTCAGTCTTTCCAGCTCCGCGCGCCAGCCAACAATCGTCTCTGGCGGAATGTCCACATCCGTGTCGCAGTTGATCCACAAGGATTGGCCATGATAGTCGCGCACTTCGCGATGATCGCCACGATATTGCACCACCAAAACTTTCGGCTGGCCTTCCAATTGTTGTGTCAGCGCCGCAGTCGGGCGCAGCATCAGCACGGGACGCCGAAACGAATCCGGCACCTGCATCTCCACTCGCGTAAGACCCTGCACGGTTTCCGCTCGATCCGGCAGGCCGCTGACCTTCACGAGCATCTCCGTCCGCTTCCATGGAGGTGACCAAATCACGAAACGCGCGTGGCCGTTAGCAGAAAGCAGTTCCCAGGAGGACACTTCTTTTTCTGTTGCCAATGCCTTCTGAATCCGCACCGGTCCCCCGGCACGAAGCGCTTGCACCTCGATCGTGCCCACGCACAGAGCCCCAACAAACAGCACCGCGCCGATCAGAATGAAGGCCAACCAGAGCTTCCGACGCGTCAAGACTGAGGAATCCACCCAGTCCTGAATGTCCTTGAGACGAGCCTCCGGCAAGATTTTGGCCACAAAAGCTAACCAGGAAAAAATGCCGCCCAACGCCAATAAACTGGCGAAAGCCTCAAACCAGTCCGTGAAGTGGTAGATCCACCAGGAAACAGCGATACCCAGGACAGCTGTGACGAAGAGATTCAGTTTGTAGGGACCGGTTTCCGGCACAGGGCTACCCTGTACACCTCTGGACGAACCGGACGGTGCTGCATCCCTTGGATCAGCTACGGACGTAACGGGATCTTCCATGGACCACCTGCCTAGAAAGCGCGAATGACACTCGTGCTCACGGACAAGGGGACGTCAGGTGTAAGTGCTCAGTATCTTACCTCTCGATATACTGAATCTGTCAAGCTCGTAACCACCGTAGCAGAGTTGTTTGTGCCTGGTCCCTCGAGAGGAATCTTGTCGTCAGTTTGCAGGTGATGGTGCCGTACATAGGGCGGATTGGTGAGGACGAGATTAAAACGCTGCGGGGGCGGAGTCGCGAGCCAGACAACGCCATTCGGATCACGATAGGCACAATCAACGGGCCGGTCACGCAGTTGTATCACGATTTTGCCATTCTGAATCTTCAGCAGAACTTGGGGCCCGATACCCGCAGCCCAAAGCGCCCCTTGGTCAGCCGTCGCCAGCGCGCTTGTTGCAAAAGAGTGCAACGATGGAATCGGCAGAGCACTCCGATACGAAATTGGCTGGAGGGGGACTGAGACGACAGGACTCTGTCGGAATTGATCTAGTCCTCCGCTTGTGCCGAACCATACATTGCCCTCGCGGTCCTGCAGCACGCAATGTACATAATCGCCTGTCATACCATTCTCTTGGGTGAACGCCTCTACCTCGGAATTGTGGAACTGCCATGCAGACGGCCCTTTAATCTGCGGTGGATGGAGACGCTCCGGATACGGAACTCGACGGATTCCGTTGCCAGCGGTGGTAATCCAAAGGCTTCCTTGTTTGTCAAATGTGATTGCCGGAGCTCCTACAAGGACTGCCGGCCCGAACCTTCCGTTGTTTTTCCCTGGCAACGGAACAGGTCTCACCCCGTAGCCCCCTTCTGCCATCCATAATGTGCCGTCGGGCGCTTCGGCAAAGCTTTGCAAAATAGGTAGGAGGTCCCGTGCAGCTATCTGAAACTGGTGTCCTCCTTCCACGAGATACGCGACACTGGTCGCCGTCCCCACCCAGACTGTGCCGGCGCGATCCACGAAAATCGTATTGGCTTGACCTGCGAAGCCCCAATCAGTTCCGATCTTGCTCCAGCGTGAACCTTGTAGTCGAGCTAGCCCATCCTCCCCTGCTGCTATCCAAATCGTACCCTGCCGGTCATGGGCGAATGCCAACACCGCATGAGACGTAAACCCCTCCGGCTTGCCGTAGTCTGTCACCGTCCCATTCTTAATGAAGCTGACTCCTCCGTACCTATAGCCCACCCACAGACCTCCATCTGGTACGGCGAATAGAGAGGACACGCTGCGTTGCGGAAATGCCTGTCCGGATTGCGGTTTGTAGGGCTCAAATCGAATTCCATCGAAACGAAACAATCCGGTTGCAGTCCCTAGCCAGAGGAAACCGTCCGTTGTCTGGGCCAGCGCATATATTTCCGGCGGGGCTCCATCCTTGAAAGTCCACGCAGTATGGTACAGCTCGGCGAGTTCCTGATCACGGTCGATCCCGTAAAGGGGAACGCAGAGAAATAGGAGCCAAGAGCAGAGCCAGAAGCCGAATCTCCACTGACGGCGTGGGTTCCGAGCAAGGGACCTTACGAAGTCGATCAACTATTAGCTCCTTTCAACGCATATCATCAATTGCAAGACCGGAGATTCGGGCGGGCTCAACTGGGCAACGACGCGAATATGTCTGCGGATGCTTCCCATAGTCCCGACATGTTACGCCCATTCTCTCGCCCTACGCACCGCGGTTTTCTCGAGGACATTCGCTGAATGGCAGAAGATTTCAGACGTTGATTCAGCTCACGCCGAGTTTGCCGTCAGCGCGCCACAGTCTTCGACGACCAGGGCCAATTCAGCGTCAATTGCCAGGGCGCAGCCGCCAACTATTTTGCCGTGGCCGGCGTAAGCGCCAATTTCGGCGGGTCCGTGTCCTCTCCCGACTCCGTGTTGTTCCCGCTGCCACAACGGTTCTTTAGACCGTTGCACTCGAGAGCGCAACGGTTGCACAGACCGTTGCAGGGCTCACCATGTTTCCGACGGATACGCGACGGTTTCCTAGACTTTATTAAGGTAGAGTCCTCCGATTAGGAATGCTGCATCGCCTCTTGCACGCATCTGTGTTAGTATGAAACTCACATGAGCGCGCTGATTCTTACAGGCGGTTTTGCCAGGAAAGCTTGCAGTCAGGGGCAATCCAGGCGAACAGTGCGCCGTATGCGAAACTTGCAAAGGCCTTATTTGCAAGGTTTTACGGCAAGTTGTTCTATAGAGGGGGAAGTCAAGAGAAAATATCTTTCCCACCGCTGGAGTTTCTCTTGCTTCCAGCCCCACGTACTTGAACAGCGTCGGTTCCGACCGGCCGTGCCATTCGCGCAGACGCTGAACATGTCGGCCCAGCGAATTCGGCTGTTTCTCTCAGCGGTTTTCATCGCTTCCTTCGCGACGAAGCCAGTCCGCTCTGAAACTCACAAGCAGAACGGTTGTCAGTGGCAACCATAGTTCTATTCGGGACTCGTGGCCCATTGCTATTTCGGGTTATCCGAGGGGCCTACAGTTGATTTGAGACTCGGTGCACGAGGCACGCCGGGCCTAACAACTTACTTGAGACTCACCCTCGAACCCAAGTGTCCCAGAACCGGACTCGGCACCGCCGGGGAAGATACCCAGCAATGGAACGGACGCGGGTCGGAGACACTCAAGCTGTTTGTGGCTTCAGATATTTGGCGTCAAACGCGCCTCCCTTCTTCCAGACGGTCAAGGCGATCACAGCAATCTTCCGCGCCAGGGTGAGACGTGCCATCTCTGGCCTCATCCCTTTCGCTACCAGAGCCTCGTAGAATTCCCGGAAAGGACCTTTCCTGGTGGAGGCCTGGATCGCCGCGCCTTTGAACAAATCTTTAAGCTGGTGATTGTGATCGCGGTCGAGCCCCCGCACCGATACCGGCTTCTTTGATCGCTCAAGCTGTCCCTTCACATACCGGTGATCGGCACTGCTGTGCGTCACCACACCAAACCCACTGTATTTCCAGAGCAGCCGCTTGGTGCGGAAGCGATGGGGTGTCTGGACAATGGCCATGAGCACGGCCGCGCGGATCGGACCCAGGGCCGGAATCGAACGGAGCAATTTCCAAGCCTGGTGCTTCTTGCCCTCGGCGAGGAGTTCTTGCCGCGCTTGCTTGCGCAAGAGAACCAGTGCGTCGAGTTGCTCGTAGTAAAGCTCGGCCCGGCGACGCACGCTGGCTTGGGTGATCTTGCTCAGCCATTCTTTGCGATGGCGCGGGTTGTAGACACTCTGTCCGCCACAGGGAATGCCCCAGCTGCGATAGATCGCCTTGACCCGGTTCATGACCCGCGTGAGATCTTTGCTGATGGTCAGATAAGCCCGGGCCAATTCTTTCAACGTGCGCAGGCCCTTCTCTCCGTGATAAACCGGGCGGAGCAGATTGGTGCGCAACAGCTCGGCCAGCTTCCGCGCATCGATCCGATCGTTTCTGCTCCCTTCCTTCAGCAAGGCGTTGCGGCGCGGGTTGCAGACCACGACGTTCGTGACGTAAGGCTTGAGCAGGTCATACAGCCAAGCCGCCCAGGTGCCTTCTTCAAATGTGACATGCAGGTCCCCGCGCAATCCTTGGATGAACTGCAGAATCGTGCTGGTCTTGGTCTCAATGACTGATTCCATGATCAACTTTCCGGCGGCATCCCGCACTGCGACGGAAATCGTTGCCGTGTGCACATCCATGGCGATGTATTTGCTACTATTCACCGTGAGCGCTCCTTTCTGAGTGGAGAAAGATTGAGACAGCACTCAAAATTTACTCCACAGGGGCGCTCCTTTATCCTTGCCAAAATATTTCGCGCTACGGGGCTCGCAGAGCGATTTTTTTGAGGCCGCATGACCTCCGGGACCAGGGAAAATTCATAAAATCGGAATTGAGCGCAACGAAAAAGCGGGGAGCGCCAGCTCCCCGATGAAAGGACAGAAGCCGGAGCGAGGACGCAGTCAAGGACGCGGAGCGAGGCACGAGCGGAGCGCCGCGAAGCGGGCTTCGATCCTTGACGGCAGTCCGAGCGGAGGCTACAAGCGTCAACACCGACTCCAAAGGGGCGCCCCTCTATATTGTCGAGCAGGGCCTTCGGCCCGCGAAATCTTATGAAAATCGGTCAGAGTTAAGATACGCAGCGGCCCGGGGCGGCGAGATCGACGACGCAATGGATAAGCCGAGGCCGATATATTGTCTGATCCGGAGCATGCGTGTTGAGCGAATGATTGAGCGTCGCCGCATTTTCCCTTCCGGGGAGCGGCGATAGCTCGCGACCCTGACTAACGTACCTTGAGCCATGCTCTCCGCTCCCGCCACAAGGAGAAACCATGCCTTATAAGATAGCGGGAATCGATGTGCATAAGAGAATGCTGCACGTAGTTGTCTCCGACGTCCAAGTCGACGGGGAGTACGACTTCACGCGGCGTGTTTTTGGCAGCTTGCCCGAGGCACTGCGCTCACTGGCGGCGTGGCTGGTTGAGCAGCAGGTCCAGGAAGTAGTGATGGAATCGACTGCACAGTACTGGAAACCAGTCTGGGGAACCCTTGAGCGGTACTGGAAACCGATCTGCCAGACGCGGGAAGGAGCACTCGCGACGTCGGGAACACTACATCTTGCGCAGGCGCTGTCGAACCGCGGGCGACGCGGGCGCAAGAAGGATTTCCGCGATGCCGAACGTTTGGTGAAGCGGCTGGTAGCCCACGAGCTGGTTCTGAGCTTTGTGCCTGATGTCGAGCAGCGTCTATGGCGGACGGTCGTGCGCACCAAGTATCAGCTAACGCGCAACCGAGTGCAGTTGCACAACCGATTGGAGGCCCTGCTGGAGGAAGCGCACATCAAGCTATCCAGCCTGGTCTCCGATCTGCTGGGGGCCAGCGCACGACGCATGCTCGCGGCTGTAGCGGACGGGGAGACCAACCGCGAGATTCTTGCAGCCCTGGCTGACCGGGGCTTACGTGCTACGCAGGAGCAGTTACAAGACGCGCTCGGCGTCTGCCAGGAGTTGAACCCGGTATACCGGAGGCTAATCAGGATGGTGCTGGACGAGGTGGCATCCATTGACAAGCGGATCGAGCAACTCAACCAGGAAGCGGCCAATCTGCTTCGTCGGCACGAGGATCAGGTCAAGCGACTAGCGGAGGTGCCCGGGCTGGGCGTCGACACGGCGCAACAGATCATTGCCGAAGTGGGTGCCACCGCAGCGACTTTTCCTTCCGAGAAGCATCTATCCTCCTGGGTGGGCGCCTGCCCCGGCGATGAAGAGAGCGCGGAAGTGAATCGCAGCCGCCGGTCGCCGCAAGGCAACCGTCACATGCGGCGAATTCTGAATCAAGCTGCCAATGCAGCGGCCAAACTCAAAGGAAGCATCTTCGAGATTCTCTATCGCCGCTACGTGCCGCGTCTAGGACACAATCAAACCATTGGAATAATTGCTCACAAACTTTGTCGCTTAGTCTGGAAGATATTGCACCGAGGAATCCAGTACGAGGAACGAGGCCCAGAGGTCAAGAAGGCGTCCAAGCAAAAGCGTACTCGAAAAATGATCCAAGCACTCCGCAGGCTTGGCTACCGAATCGAACCGAGCCCTTCTCAATCAGCCATCCCAGCATGAACGCTGCGATGTCGCACGATTTTCGACCCTGCGTTGATTCCACGGCTGGGGACGTAGTTCAGTTGGTTAGAACGCTGCCCTGTCGTTGGTTAGAACCCCACACTGTCACGGCCCGTTTGAGTCTTATCCTCAACATTATTATATGCTTCCAGGCCTGACCGCACACTCGGCCCGACCAGAGCCGCATTCGACTTGCCCGAAGGCAGTCTTACCGACACCACTTTTGATTCGCGGGATGGGTAGAGGCACTAGCCGAGCGCGCCAAAGGTCTAGGCATGAACGCTATCTTTTTTCGGTCCAATTCCCCGCAATAGCTTCACCTGCAGCTGGCTATTGGCAACCTTTGCCAATCGCGCTATGATGGTTTCGAAATTCACATCTACCGAAGGGCCAGCCACCATGCCTACCAGGAACGTCAATTTGACCGACGAACTTGACCGCTTCGTCGCAAAGAAGGTTAAGACTGGACGCTACGAAAACGCCAGTGAGGTCGTGCGCGCCGGATTGCGGACTTTGGAGCGCGAGGAACAGCAGTACGAAGCGAAGCTTGCCGTGCTGCGAGCGGCCATCGACGAAGGCGACGCCAGTGGTGTCGCCGAGGGTGACGTATTTGGGCGTGTCCGTAAGGCCCTCAAGCTTCCCGCGTCGTCGCGCTAGCCGTGGCTAGGTTTCGTTTTTCGCGTCGTGCTGAAGCCGATTTGCTGAGCATCGGCGACTACACCCTTCGCACATGGGGCAAGACCCAAGCCGCCTACTACATCGAGGAGCTTCAGGTTTGTTGCCAGACGCTGGCCGACAATCCCGCGTTAGGCCGACTCTGTGATGACGTTCGCCCCGGCCTGCACCGTCTGGAGCATGCCAAGCACGTCGTGTTTTATCGCCAGGAGCGCGGAGGCATTCTAGTTTCTCGTGTCCTGCATCACCGCATGTTGCCCGATAGACACGCCATCGATGATCAAGACGAAGAACCTTAACATGCCTGTGTACGCAAAACTTCCGCATAGCGCCCGACGGGGGCGTAGTTCAGCCGATCATAATAGAACGTCTGCCTGTCACGCAGGAAGTCGCGGGGGCGAGCCCAGTCGTTCCCACCACAATTGATAGCGGACAAGCGCGGCACCCTACAGCTTTCGTCCCCGCGCTTGGATGAACAAGTCGGACTAGACGAGCGTCTCAGGCGTATCTGCTATTGGAGCTGGCCAGTGACCGTTCCGGGTGTCAGCGCTTGTGTGTGAAAGAGATTGTGGGTTGCTGCGTGGGAAAAGTGAGCGGATTTCTGCCATTACTCGTATCTCAGAGCGACCATCGGATCAATGCGCATCGCACGCCGCGCGGGAATATATGTCGCGAGAAAGGCCACAACAACTAATCCCAGTGATGCGACGGCTAATGTAGCCGCGTCCGTCGGACGGACCCCGTACAACAAGCTCGAAATCAGGCGGGTCGAGAGGAGGGCCAAGCCTATGCCCAAGGCGAGACCAATCGCGACCACTTTCATTCCCTGTCCGACAATCAGACGCAGAACATCAGCATGCGCTGCGCCGAGTGCCATGCGAATACCGACTTCGTGAGTGCGCCGAGCAACCGCATAGGAAATCACCCCGTACAGGCCGACCGCAGACAACATGAGGGCCATTCCCGCAAACGTGCCAAGCAAAAACATGTTGAATCTTTGGCGCACGACGGAGCCAGCAAGCACGCTTTCCATAGGGCGGAAGTCGAATGCCGCCACGTCGCCGTCCGCGGCAAATACTTCCCTTTGGACCTCAGCGGCAACGCTCATGGGGGCTGCCTTTGTCCGAACCACGAAGCTCGTAGCGACAACCTTGTTCATGAGTTGTGTGAATTCGTTATCGAGTTGCGCTGTGGGAACGAAAAGTGTGGGCGGCGGCGGATTATCCAAGCCATCCTCGCGGATGTCTCCGACCACACCGATAATGGTGCGTGCTCCCGTCGCAGCGCCTCCCGTGATCGTCAAATGCTCTCCAATAGGGAACCCGCCACGAAAATATTGGCGAGCAAGCGCTTCATTAATGATGACCACCCCGTATGATTGCGGGTTGTCGGCCTGGGTGAAGAACCGACCTAGGAGCAAGCGGACCCTCACGGCGCGAAAATAATCCGGGGTGATGGCGCGAAACTGGGCATCTCCGGATTCGTTGTTCCTTCGCCCTTCGATTTGGAATGGCTGGTCGGGTCCTTGTTCCAGAGGGAGCACCGTAACAAATGCAGCGGCATCGACTGTGGGTAGATTTTCTGTGCGGTCAACCACTTTCTGGAAGAATTCCGATGTGGCAGAAGTGGTTTCGAATTTGGGTCCCGACAAAGCGAGTTTCATGATGAGGAGGTTTCGAGGGTCAATGCCCGGATTGATCCCGCGAAGGTTGGCATAACTGCGAATCAAAAGCGTTGCTCCCACCAACAGAGCTAGCGAAAGCGAAATCTCTAGCGCGACCACAATGTCGCGCAGCCGAGTGTGGCGCAGGCTCCCTGCCGTACGCCCCCCTCCTTCCCGCAACCAATCGTTCGTATCAGTTCCGGACATCTCTAGCGCGGGCGCAAGGCCGAACACGAGCGTCGTAAGAAACGCGACGGCGAGCGTGAACCCAAGAACATGCTGATCGATGTGGATTGTCGAAAATTGAGGGAGACTCCCCGGAGCTATTCGCAAAAGGCCAAGCAAGCACGCTTTGGAAAGCAGCAGGCCCAGTCCACTTCCTGCCAATGCAATCATTGCGCTTTCGGTGAGCAATTGCCGCAGAAGCCGTGAACGTCCCGCTCCCAAAGCAATACGGACCGCGATCTCTCTGCTGCGAGTCGTTGCCCGCGCCAGCAGCAGATTAACGACATTACCGCAGGCGACCAGCAACACAAACCCCACCGCACCCAAGAGTATTAAGAGAGCAGGGCGCACATCGCCGACCAGATGCTTCTGATAGTCAACTACGGCGACGCTTTCGTCCTTTCCCACGAAACCTGGGAAACTAGTGCGGAATTGCTCGCCCACTCGCTTCATGTCAAACTGCGCGGCCTTTAGCGTTACACCTGGCTTCAACCGCCCCAACACGATGAATAGTGGGCCGCCATCGTTTTGGGGGTTGAACACTGGGCGAAGTGGCACCCAAATGTCAGCAGAGGGACGCGATTCAAAACCCACTGGCATGACGCCCACCACCGCGTAATTCTCGTCGTTCAGCAAGATCGTTCTGCCAATGATCGACGGATCGCCGCCAAATTGGTGCTTCCAGAGATTGTTGCTAATAACAGCGACGCTGGCCCCGCCCGGACGCCCTTCCTCCGCCATAAAACCGCGGCCAATTGCGAGCGGAGTTGCCAGCACTCGGAAGAAGTCTGCGGAAACCCTCATCCCCGTGACGTGCTGAGGCTGACCCCCTGAGGCCAGGTTGAAACCGGTCCCGAAGATGTCGAAAGCGGCCATGGCCTCGAAGACCCGGCTATGTTGCTGCCAAAAAATAAACTTGCTAGCCTCAACGGTCTCATCATTCCCAGATTTGAGGCCGCGCATAACTTCGACTAGGCGATCCGACTGTGGGAAGGGCAAGGGTTTGAGAAGAACGCCATTCACAACGCTGAAGATGGCCGTGTTAGCGCCGATGCCGAGTGCGAGGGTCAGGACAGCAACGATTGTGAACCCAGGGGATTTGCGCAGCGTACGCGTCCCAAAGCGCAAATCCTGAACGAAGTCCTGAATCAAATTTACACGTCGCGCATCGCGGCATTTCTCTTTGGTCTGCTCGATACCATCCATGTCGAGTCGCGCGCGGCGGTGCGCCTCTTCTTGCCCCATGCCTTGCGCTATGTATTCTTCGGTTTTTCGTTCGAGGTGGTCACGGAGCTCGTCGTCCAATTCCTGGTCCGCCTGCGCCCGGCGAAACAACGACCGCAGCCGCAGGGGAATCGTGAACAGCCAATGCTCCGGTCGCATGTTCGACTCTCCTCTACTCGTACCTCAGCGCGACTATTGGATCGACTTTCATCGCCCTCCGCGCGGGAATGTAACTGGCCAAGGCTGCCACGCCTGTTAGAACTAGCGAAGCGACAATGAACGTCAGCAGGTCAGTGGGCTTCACGCCAAAAAGCAAACTCGACAAGAGGCGCGTGAACCCTAGCGCGCCAATGATTCCGGCGCCCAGGCCCAGCAAAGCCGGCGTCATTCCTTGGCCTATTACACGCCGAAGCATGTCGGCCTTTTGCGCGCCGAGCGCCATACGGATCCCGATCTCGCGAGTGCGGCGCACGACGGAGT
>WNEV01000831.1_pt1 | contig 13296 bp, 14 predicted proteins | sample 5399861 | NCBI WGS metagenome assembly WNEV01 (sample SAMN13153335, study PRJNA577476) | soil metagenome | isolation source: 40 cm grassland meadow soil 2 days after 3rd rain plot 2 | place: USA:California | collected 2015-11-11 | reverse complement strand
CGAACGCGACGAGCTTGCCGAAGACCGGATCGGTGACCGCGCCGATGATTACTTCCTGGCCGCCGGTGAGCATCTCCTGCACTTGCACGCCGAGCACGTTCGCCTTCGCGTTGTACTTCTTCGCGTTGGCGATGATCGTGTCGTAGCCCTTCTGGGCGTCTTCGGCGCTCTTCACGCCGACCAGCACGCCTCCCGCTTCGGTCTTGTGGAGGATGTCCGGCGAGACGATCTTGAGCACGACCGGAAAGCCCATCGCCGTCGCGATCTTCGCGGCGTCGGCGGCCGACGTCGCCACGCCTTCCTTCGGAACGGCGATCCCGTAGGCCTCGCACACGACTTTCCCTTCCGGTGCCGTGAGCGCGGTTCGTCCTTCGGCTTTGACGGTGTCCAGAACACGCCTGACGTCGGTGCGGTTGCTCATTTTTTTCCCTGAAGTCTTTCGTGTCAGATGACTTTTTCAGTGCGCAGCGCGGCGATCTGATCCGCGCCGTAGCCGAGTTCTCCGAGGACCTCGTCGGTGTGCTCGCCGAGCAGCGGCGAGCGCTTCACGTCGGACGGACTCTCGGACATCTTGATCGGATATGGTGCGTATACTTCCGCGCCCTGGCTGCGAGTTCCCCGCGCTCGGCCTTGCTCAGCTCGATGACGTATGGACTCTGGCGCGGCATCGGCACCTCCCACTCGGGAGTGTGCAAGAGCCGCCGGCAACCGGCGCCTAAAATACGTCATCATAAGCTCGGCTTTGGCATCGGCAGGTGAAACGATTTTCATCAGCAGCACCCGCCCCGAATCGGCGCGGCCGCGGGCAGCATGCGGTCGGGCTCCCAACCCCACGGGCGCGGCCCCCAGTCGGGCGTGAACACGCGGCCGCGCTTGACGGTCAGGAACGGCACGACCGCTTTGCTCACGCGCAGACCGGCGCCGAGGACGTCGTACACCATCCAGTCGCCATCACGCAGCTCGAGGATCGAGATGTCGGCCTGCCGACCGGCGATCAGACTGCCCAGGCGTTGCCCCGCGCCGATGGCCTTGGCCGGGTTCGCCGTGCACATGGTGATGACCTGCGGGAGCGTGAAACCGAGGCCGAGGAAGCGCGTCATCATCTCGGTCATGCTGTGCACGGTATTGACCCGGCCGGGCACGGTGAGATCGGTGCTGATGCAGTGCGGGAGCAGGCCCTGATCGATGATCCGCCGCCCGACGTCGAAGCTGAAGTTCATCCGGCCGTGGGCGGTGTCGAACCAGACGCCGCGGTTCGCCGCGTCGTAGGCCTCGGGCACGAGCTTGCCGTTGCCGTCGAGCACGCCGCCCGGGTTGGCCGTGAAGTAGTGGGTGAGGATGTCGCCCGGCTCGAGCAGCGGCAGCAGCGAGCGGATCACCGTCGGGTCGTAGCGCTTCTCGGTGTCGCCGATGTGGACCATCAGCCTGGTGCCGCTCTCGCGAGCCGCGCGCTTGGCGAGCTGCGGCATCTTCATGCCCATGATCTCGAGCGCGGGCGAGACCATGCGGGCCTTGATCCCGCAGATCAAGCCCTTGTGCTGATCGGCTACGCGCAGCGTGTCGTCGAGGTTGATGCTGCTCTCGGCGATGATGTCCGGCATCGTCGCCAGCCCGGTCTGGCAGATGTGCAGGAACGGGATGATCTCGGTCTGGCAGCTCGGGATGATGTGCCGCGGGAACGCGCCGAACGTGGCCGAGCCCGAGCTGCCCGCATCCACGATGGTCGTGACGCCCGCGTACACGCCCGCGAGATCCGGGTTGACGCCGGTCCGGTTGACGCCCTCGAAGACGTGAGCGTGGACGTCGATCAGGCCGGGGGCAACGACCTTGCCGGTCACGTCGATCGTCCGGGCAGCCTCGACGCTCGGGATGTTCGGCGCGATGCGAGCGATCGCACCGGCCTGCACCGCGACGTCGGACGGGCCATTGAGCCCGGAGGACGGATCGACGACGTCGCCGCCTTTGAGCAAGAGATCGTACATGGTGGTCTCCCTGGGGATCTCGGTTCGCTATCGGTTCGCCGGGGCCGAGCGGCGGATCTCTTCGGCGATCGCCGCGTCGCTCGATCGGAGCACGGCCGCGTCCGACGAGTAATTGATGATCGTCGCGCCCAGCGCGATCATCTGGCGGGCGTGCGAATCATCGTCACCCACGTGCCGATCTGGACGTGGCCGCGCTCGGCGCGCGTTCGGTAGGCGTTCTCGTTCATCGTGTCATCCTCACGTGTGGTGCGTCCTCAGGCGTTGCGGTACGCGGAAAGAACAGCCTGGGCCATCTGGCGCGTCGTGGCCGTTCCGCCCTGGTCGGGCGTGAGCGTCTTGCCCTCGCGATAGACGCGCCCCACCGCGGCCTCGAGCCGTCCGGCCTCGGGGGCGAGTCCGACGTGCTCGAGCATCAGCGCGGCCGACAGCAGGGTCGCCGTGGGGTTGGCCATGCCGCGGCCGGCGATGTCGGGGGCCGAGCCGTGCACGGGCTCGAAGTATGCCCAGCCGTCGCCGAAGTTGCCCGACGGCACCAGCCCGAGCCCACCGGCCGTCTCGGCTCCGAGGTCGGAGAGGATGTCCCCGTACTGGTTCATGCACAGCACGACGTCCATGGACTTCGGGAAGCGCACGAGGCGGCGCGCGGCATCGTCGACGTGGAAGTGCTCGAAGGTGAGGCCTCCGGTCTCGCGCACGACGCGCTCGGTGATCTCGTGGAAGAGCCCATCCGTCTTGCGCAGAACGTTCGACTTGGTCACGCATGTGACCTTGCCGGGCTTGCCCTTCGCCTTGCGGGAGAGAGCCAACCGGCTCGCGAAGCGCGCGACGCGCTCGACACCACCCGGCGTGACGACCTTCACCGCGAAGCGTCCCTCGCCGTACTCCTTCACGGTGCGGCCGCTCCGGTCGCGCAAATCGGGCATGACGCGGGCCAGGTCGGTCAGATCGCCCTCGCGGCCGGGATAGATGCCCTCGCTGTTCTCGCGCACGATGACGTAGTCGATGCCCTCGGGATCGGCCAGCGGCGAGCGCATGCCCGGACGAAAACGGATCGGCCGCACGCCGGCCCACGCGCGCATCTCCCAGCGCAGCCAGCTCACGACGTTGGTGGTGGCCGGGCCCGCGGCGCCGAAGAGCACGCCATCGGCCTCGCGCGCCAATTGCCTGGTCTGGTCGGGAACGGATCCGGCCACGGTGGGCGCGGCGCCCTCGACCTGCGGCGGCGTCAGGATCTTCAGCGGCAGACCGGCGCCGACGAGCACGTCACAGGTCGCGTCGACGACCTCGATCCCGATCCCCTCGCCCGGCAGCACCACGACGGTCTTCGTCATCGGTCAGGGCTCCTCTCGAGCGTGGAGTCTCCCCGCCGATGGACCGCTTGTCAACGCGGTGCCGACAAAGTCGGCAACGTCAGGGCACGAGCACGAACGGCACGCTCGCGCTCTTCGCCACCGCGCGTAGTTGCTCCATGAGATCGTCGGGAACCGGCACGCCGTCGCGGAGCCGCTCGGCGCGCGTCGCCATCTCGGGATCGCCCGCGACGAGAACGGGCTGGGCGGGATCGGCGCGCTTGGCGCCGTGGAGCACGTCGATCACCTGGTCGAGGTCGTTCTCGAACTCGCCCTCCGCGCGGAACGCGCGGGGATCGATGGCCAGGAAGAAGTGGCCGATGTTGTGCGGATCGGAGGGTTTCTGCGTCCGATTGCGAATCGGCGAGAACGAGGCGCCCGACAGCGCGCCGCCCAGGATGTGCACCATCACGGCGAGCCCGTAGCCCTTGTGACCTCCGACCTCACGCGCGCCGCCGAGCGGCGTGATCCCGCCCTCGGGCCGGTCGAACACGTAACGAAACGCTTCTTCGGCATCGGTCACGGGCTGGCCACCCGCGTCGACGACCCAGCCTGGCGGCAGCGGGCGATGGTTCAGCTTGTGGACCTTCACCTTGCCCGCGGCCACCGTCGTCGTGGCCATGTCGAGCTGGAACGGCGGATTGCGCCTGGCCGGCGCGGCGAAGGCCAGCGGATTGGTGCCCATCACGGGCTCGGCGCCGAACGTCGGCACCATCGACACGCCACGCGTGGAGGCGGTCACCATGCCGATCACGCCGCGCTCGGCCGCGATGCGCGAGTAGCAGCCGGCCGCGCCGAAGTGATGCGAGTTGAACACCGATACGACGGCGACGCCGCTGGCCCGACACTTGTCGACGGCGAGATTCATGCCGTACACGGACACCGGGTGACCGAGCGAGGCGTCGGCGTCGATCAGCGCGAAGGCCGGGCCCTCGCGGACGATCTTGAACTGCGGCCGCGTGTTGAGCCGGCCCGCGCGGAACTCGCGGTCGTAGGTGGGCAGCATGGAGATGCCGTGAGAGTCGACGCCGCGCAGGTCGGTCTCGACCATCATCTCGGCCGTGGTCTCGGCGTACGCGTCCGACATCCCCCACGCGCGCAGGACGGCGACGAGCTGCTCGTGGATGTGCTTCGCCGGGATTCGCATGTGACTCCTCTCTTGCCGGGGTGTTGGTCGCCGGCGTCGGGTGTCAGTCGCCGGTGGAGACCGCGGGCAGCCGCTGGCCCGCCACCGGGTTGGCGACGGCGTCTTCCAGCGTCAGGGCCTGGCGCCACTCGCTCGCCGGTCGCACGTCACCGCTGGTGCCGACCTGGTCCAGGCCCCAGTAGATCTCGAGGTTGTTGCCGTCGGGATCCTTGAACTCGACGGCGATCTGACAACCGGCGCGCCGCCGCCCTTCGAAGTGGATGGGCACGCCGTTCTTGCGCAGCCAGGCGCGGGCGCGGAACACCTCGTCCAGCGTTCCCACCTCGAACGCGAAGTGATTGAGCGTGCTGTGCCCGGGCCGAGGCGCGCCGCCGACCAGCGCGACGCCGTGGTGATCGGTGTTGCAGCGGAGAAAGACCATCCCGCCCGGAACCATACTTTCGTTATAGCGGTCGCTCACCTGCAACCCCAGCAGGCCGGTGTAGAAGCGCGTCGCGGCCTCGAGATCACTGACGTTGAGCACGACATGGCCGATCTTGCGCAGGTGGAACGGTAACGGACTCTCCGGCATCTGGCCTCCCGCTCGCCACGAATGGCTCCGTGATGGCCGCATATTTTAGCTCGTGATAGGCTTCGCGGGTGAAACGCCGGTTGTTCGCGCCCGCCGTGGCCCTCATGGACCGGCTCACCTACCCCCGGAAGTTCCTGCTCATCAGCGTGCTGTTCGGCATCCCGCTGGCGCTGGCCACGTACTTCCTGTTCGGCGAGATCAACGACTCGCTGGAGATCGCGCGGCGCCAGGTCGTCGGGCTGCGCTACCTCGAGGCCAGCTAGCCGCTGTTCCGTCGTATCCAGGATCACATGGAAGAGGAAATTTCGCCGCTCCGCGGCGAGGCCGGCGAGGCGAGACGACAGCGGCAGCTGGCGGAGATCACCGAGGCGTTCGCCGTCCTCGCGCGGGTGCAGCGCGAGCTGGGGCCGATCCTGAACAGCGCGCAGCGCTTCGGCACGGTCAAGAGCAACGTCGAGACCCTCACGTACGAGCTCTCGCGCCCGGGCGCCGAGCGCGCGATCCGCATGGCGGTGGCGATGCGCGATCGGGTCAAGGAGCTCGCCGTGCGCTGGGAGAAGCTCGGCTACGAGCTCGACGTGGGCGTCGGCATCGCGCAGGGCTACGCGACCATCGGGGCCATCGGCTTCGAAGGACGCTGGGACTACGGCGCCATCGGCACGGTGACGAACCTGGCCGCGCGCCTGTGCGGCGAGGCCAAGGGGGGCCAGATCCTCGTCTCGCGCCGCGTGGCCAGCTCCGCGGAAGCGCTCGTCGACGCCGAGCCCGTGGGCGCGCTCACGCTGAAGGGATTCGCCCGCCCCGTTCCCGCCTCGCTGGTGACCGGTCTCAAGCCCGCGTCCTGACCGCGCTCAGGCTCCCCCGAACTCCAGGATGTTGAGGCCGGCGTTGGTGTCGGTCAGGTACATGAGCCCGTTCCGGTCCACGTAGCAGTCGGCGGACTGGATCACCTGCGGACGATTCGGGCGCGGATCGATCATGCGCTCGGGATCGGGCGGCACGTAGTATCCAACCTCGCGCGGCCGGAACGGATCGTCGATGTCGAAGACGCGCACGCCCGCGTTGTAGTACGTCGCAAAGATCAGGCGCGAGCTCTGGAACGCGCCCGGCCGGTTCTCGTGCAGATTGTGCGCTCCGAAGTTCCCGCCCTTGGCGCAGTAGTCGGCCTCCGACGGCGTGGGCATCGTCGCGATGCTGACGGGATTGCTCGGCTCGCGAACGTCGAAGATCCAGACGTGGCGCAACCCGTCTCGGCAATTGGCGCTGGTGGGCTCGTCGGCGACGACCAGCAGGTTGCGATCGGGCAGCGGCAACGGTGAATGGGTGCCGCCGCCGAAGGGCGGGTCCCAGTTCCGATAGGCCATGAGCCGTGGCTTCGCCGGATCGGCGACGTCGAGCACGGTGAGGCCGCCGTCGCGCCAGGCCCCATAGGCCAGGTGGCCGGTGACGAGCGCGTGGTGGAGCGCGTAGCGCTTTCCCTTGCTCCACGTCGTGGTCTCCGCTCCGGCTCGCCACATCCCGGGAATCCACCAGCGGCCGGCGATCTCGGGCTTTCTCGGATCGGACACGTCGATGATCGCCAGGATGTGGTCGGTGAACTCGGCGAAGTGGATCGACGCGTAGGCGTAGCGGCCGCCCGTGTACCAGATGCGATGGGGCCCGATGCCGTCGACCGCCAGGAACCCGATCTCGGCCGGCTTCTCGGGCCGCGAGATATCGAACACGCGGATACCGGCGGTGAAGCTCCCCGAGCGCTGCGCGAGCTTGTCGGCCGGCGACGCCGCGAAGTAGTCCTGCTGGTTCTGGAACTCCTGCATGGTCCAGACGCTCGGCATGTTCGTCGCCAGCAGGAGGTCGTCGTGAGTCTGGAGGTGAATCGAGCGGGTGTTGGGCGGGCAGGCGATGAAGTCGACCACCCGCGGTCGCTTCGGATCTCGAACGTCCATGATCGTGATGCCGTTGCTGAAGGTGTGACCGATGTAGGCGTAGCCGCGATGGACCATGATCTGAACGCCGTCGCTGCGGCCAGCCTGGTCCGAATGACTCACGAACGTGACGTTGCGCGATGCGACGGCCGTCATGGTGTCCGCGGCGAGTATAGGTCAACCCGAGAACTTCGACTTGCCGTGGCGCTGAGCCGATGGTAGACGACACAGCACGATGCTGAGCGAGAAGCAGAACAGGGCGCTCACCGAAGTCGGCGCTGGCACCGGTATGGGCGAGCTGCTTCGACGCTACTGGATGCCGATCGCGGCCGTGGCGGAGCTGGACGATCGTCCGACGAAGGCCGTGCGGCTGATGGGCGAGGACCTCGTCCTCTACAAGGACAAGAGCGGTACCTACGGCCTCCTCGACCGTCACTGCGCTCACCGGCGGGCTGACCTGTGCTACGGTTTCGCCGAAGACCGGGGCCTGCGCTGTCACTACCACGGCTGGCTGTACAGCGAGACGGGGCACTGCCTCGCGCAGCCGTTCGAAGAGATCGCCCACCCCGAGGCGCGCTTCAAGGACCGCATCGCGATCAAAGCCTACCCGGTCGAGGCCAAGGCGGGGCTCCTGTGTGCGTACCTGGGGCCCGCGCCGGCGCCGCTCGTGCCCACGTGGGAGCCGTTCACCTGGACCAACGGCTTCGTCCAGATCGTCTTCGCCGAAATCCCGTGTAACTGGTTTCAGGCCCAGGAGAACTCGATCGATCCGGTGCATTTCGAGTGGTTGCACGGGAACTGGTCCCGCGTGCTGCGCGGCGCCGACGGCCCGAAGGCTCCGCCGCACCTCAAGCTCGGCTTCGAGGAGTTCGACTACGGGTTCGTCTACCGGCGTGTGATGGAAGGCTACTCGGAGGCGAACGAGCTGTGGGCCGTCGGGCGTACCTGCCTGTGGCCGAACTGTCTGTTCACCGGCGCGCACTTCGAGTGGCGCGTCCCCATCGACGACGCCAACACGCTCAGCGTCGGATGGTTCTTCGACCGCGTGCCGAACGAGATGGAGCCGTTCACGCAAGACCGCATCCCCTCCTGGTACGCGCCGGTCAAAGATCCGGCGACCGGCCGGTTCATCACGACCCACGTGATGAACCAGGATTTCATCGCGTGGGTTGGACAGGGCACGATCGCCGACCGAACCGAGGAGCATCTCGGCGAGAGCGATCGCGGAATCATCATGATGCGCCGGAAGATGCTCGAGCAAATCGAGGTCGTTGGCGCTGGCGGTGAGCCCAAGGCCGTGGTCCGCGACGCCGAGGCGAATCGCAGCATCAGCCTTCCCATCATCGGCCGCGACCGCTACCTCAAGGGCGCGCCGCGCGGCCAGCTCCTTCGAGAAGCGAGCAGCACGCCTGGCCCGATCCTCCCGGAGGGCTTCGTGTTCCTGGCCGGCCAGCCGGAGGAGATCCGGATCGCCTATCGACGCGCGATGGGCCTCGACGACACATGGCCTGAACGCTCCTCGCCCACGTAGCATCGCGGTGGCTGAATTGCGCCGGAACACCGGGCTTGATAGCCTGCGCATGTCCCGCGAACGCAGGACCCAACACGAGGAGCGCGCGGAAATGTTGACCCGTGAAGAGAACGAGCTGGTCACGAGGACGGCAGCGGGCACCCCCATGGGCGAGGCGATGCGGCGATACTGGATTCCCGCTCTCCTCTCGAGGGAGTTGCCCGAACCTGACGGCCCGCCTCTGAGAGTGCAACTCCTCGGCGAGCGTCTGGTAGGTTTTCGGGACACCGCCGGCCGCATCGGCCTGGTAGACGAATTCTGTCCTCATCGTCGCGCGTCCCTCTGGCTCGGACGCAACGAGGAGTCTGGCCTGCGCTGTGTCTACCACGGGTGGAAGTACGACGTTGCCGGCAACTGTGTGGACCAGATGAACGAGCCCGAGCCGTTCTGCCACAAGATCCATCTGAAGGCGTACCCCACGGTCGAGATGGGAGGGGTCATCTGGGCCTACATGGGCCCTCGCGAGAGAGTGCCGGCACCGCCACGATTCGAGTGGACGCGCGTGCCCGAAAGCCATCGCCACGTCTCGAAGGTGTGGGAGGAGTGCAACTGGCTCCAGGCCCTCGAGGGCGGCATCGACACCTCCCATGCCCCGATCCTCCATCGCACCATCACGGCCAAGACCGCGCGACCGGGAATCCCAGTGCTGGGGGCGTTCGTCCGAGGAGGAAAACCGATCCTGGAGGTCGATGTCACCGACTACGGCTACCGCTACGCCGGGATTCGCCCGCTGGGCGAAGATCAGACCTACGTGCGCGCCTATCATTACGTCATGCCCTTCACGCAAATCCGGCCGCAACAGCTCGGACGCGGCCGGGATGGGCGGGACAGGACCATGATCGCCGGGCACATGTGGGTGCCGATCGACGACGGAAATTGCATGGTCTGGAACTGGATGTACAGCTTCGGGAAGGAGGCGCTGACGGAGGAAGACCGGATGGAACGCGGGCACGGCAACGGCCCCGATCACGTGGAGCAGCACGGTGAGTTCCGCTCCTTGCGGAACAAACGCAACAACTGGCTCATCGACCGCCAGATCCAGAAGACCGAGACGTTCACCGGCATCGAAGGGATCAATACCCAGGACCGTGCCGTACAAGAGAGCATGGGGCCGGTCGTCGATCGCTCGCAGGAACACCTGGGCCCGGCTGATCGCGCCATCATCGCCGCGCGGCGGCTGCTGCTCCAGGCGATCACGACGGTGCAGGACGGAGGCGACCCACCGGGCGTCGACGCCAGCTACTACCACGCCCGCGCCATCGAGAAGATCTTCCCCAGGAGCTCCACGTGGCGGGAGACGGTGTTACCGGAGATGTATGCCGATGACGGGTCGCTGGCGGCGGTGCACTGAGGCCCGAAGTATCGCGGATGGCAGACCTCGTCCTCGGCATCGGCACGTCCCACACGCCTCTCTTGAGTCTGCCCGCGGACCTGTGGCCCGCGTACGCCAGGCGAGACGAGCGCAACCCGGAGCTCGCCTTCCCGCCAGAAGGCCTGGTGATGTCGTACGAGGAGGCGTTGCACCGCGTCGCTCCCGAGGTCCGTGCGCGCTATCGAGGTCCGGAGCCGTTTCAGGCGCAGGCGGAGGCGTGTCAGCGAGCCCTCGACGAGCTGTCGGGCACGCTCCGCGGTATGAAGCCGGACATTACCGTGATCATTGGAGACGACCAGGACGAATGGTTCTACGACGACAACATGCCGGCGCTCGCCGTGTACTGGGGCGAGACGGCGCCATTGATCCCTCGCACGACGCCAGGCCCGGACCGCGCGGTGGCCGAGGCGATCGCTCGCGGTTACGGCGATGTCCGCATGGAGGTCCCGGTCGCCAGTCGGTTCGGCCGCTTCCTGATCGAGCACCTGATCGAACATGACTTCGATGTCGCCCACATGCGGTACGCCCGGCCGTCGTACGGCGGGAGTGTGGCGCGGCGCTATCCATCGACGAACGGCGAGCTGGATTACGTGCGCGAGACGCCGCCGCACGAACAGGGACTGCCGCACGCGTTCTCCTTCGTCGTCAAGCGCCTCTTCGACAACCAGCCCGGCTCGATTCTTCCGGTATTCCAGAACACGTGCTACCTGCCGAACCAGCCGACGCCCCGACGGTGCGTTGCGCTCGGTGAAGCGATCGCCTCGGCCGTCACGGAATGGACCGAGCCGGCCACGGTCGCGATCGTGGCCTCGGGAGGTCTCAGCCATTTCGTCGTCGACGAGGAGCTCGATCGCACGCTGCTCGGAGCCCTGGAACGGAACGATCTGGCGGCGCTCGGGTCACTTCCGCGCCATCGGCTCCACTCCGCCGGCTCGGAGACGCTGAACTGGGTCACGCTCGGCGGAGCGATGCATCGGACGAATCTGAAGATGGAGCTGCTCGACTACGTGCCCGTGTATCGCACGCCAGCCGGGACGGGTGGGGGCTGGGCGTTCGCCCGCTGGCGCTGAGCGCTGCCCTGCTCGTCGCCTTTCTCCTGGCGGGCGTCCTTGCCTTCGTCGCACCGCCTGCCGCGCGCGCGGAGGCGCCCGCGGGCCAGGTGACCTGGGCCGTGCACGTTTCGCTCGCGCCGACCTGGTTCGATCCTGCCGAGACGTCGGGGATCCTCACCCCGTTCATGGTCCTCTATGCGCTCCACGACGCGCTCGTGAAGCCGATGCCCGGGACGCCGATGGCCCCGAGCCTGGCGGAGTCGTGGACCGCGTCCACGGACGGGCTCAGCTACGAGTTCGTGCTGCGTCAGGGCGTGCGCTTCCACAACGGAGAGCTCCTGACCGCTGACGACGTGAAGTTCTCGTTCGAGCGATATCGCGGAGTGTCGGCCAGGGCGCTGAAGGACCGAGTGCGGCACGTCCAGGTCGTCGATCCCCATCGCGTGCGCTTTCAGCTCAAGGAGCCGTGGCCCGACTTCCTCACCTTCTACGCGACGCCGGCGACCGGGGCGGCCTGGATCGTCCCACGGAAGTACGTCGAGAAGGTCGGCGACGAAGGCTTCAAGAGAGCGCCGGTGGGCGCCGGGCCCTACCGGTTCGTCTCGTTCACTCCGGGCGTGGAGCTCGTGCTGGAGGCCCACGAGCAGTACTGGCGAAAGAGCCTGAGCGTGAAGCAGATCGTGCTCAAGGCGGTGCCCGACGAGACGACGCGGCTGGCCATGCTCAAGCGCGGAGAAGCCGACGTCGCGTACGCGTTCCGGGGCCCGCTCGCCGAGGTTATCCGGCGCACGCCGGGGCTCGGACTGAAACCGGCCCACAGCTTCGGCGGCCACTGGGTGCTCTTCACGGAGCAGTGGGACCCGAAGTCGCTCTGGGCCGACCGGCGCGTGCGCCTTGCCTTCGCCCACGCGATCGACAGCGAGGCGATGAACAAGTCCATCACGCTCGGCTTCTCGCGCATGACCGGCAGCATGATCCCGATGGACTTCGACTTCTACCGGCCAGTGCCACCCTACGCGTACGATCCGCGGAAGGCGAAGCAGCTCCTGGCGGAGGCGGGTTACCCGAGCGGCTTCGATGCCGGGGAGCTCTCGACCGACGCCAACTTCGCCGACTACACCGAGGCGGTGGTCAACTATCTTGCGGCGATCGGGATCCGAACGAGGATGCGCAGCCTGGAGCGTGCCGCCTACTTCAGCCAGCTTCGCGAAAAGAAGCTCCGCCCGCTCGTGTACCTCGCGAGCGGAGCGTACGGCAACGCGGCGACACGGATCGATTCATTCGTCGCCGCCGGCGGCCTCTACACGTACGGGAGCTACCCGGACGTCGAGGGGCTCATCCAGGAGCAGGCTGCGGGGCGTGACCGCAAGCGGCGCGAGGTCATCCTGCACCGCATCCAGCAGCTCATCCACGAGCGCGTCATGATCGCGCCGATCTGGGAGATCGCCGTCCTCAACGCATGGGGACCGCGGGTCGCGGAGCCGGGGTTGAGCTTGATCCCCGGTCACCTCTTCACCGCGCCCTACGAGGAGGTCAGACTCAAGGGGCGGTGAAGGAGGCGTTTATCACTTGGCCTTGAGTCGCAGCTCTTCGAAGGGCGCCGATGCCGCCATGCTCGGGATGAGTCCGAGACCGGAGTCCCGAACTGCATCGAATGCGGTGTCCAGCTGGCCGATGGAGCTGAACGGCACGTAGGCGATCGTGACCCCGAGAGGGTGCGCTGCCGCCTCGGTCGCGCGCCGCTCTGAGGGCTCGCCCGGGTGATCGACGTTCGATAGAACGGCCAAGGTTCGCAGCCGCGGTACGGCCTCCTTGATCAGCTCCACCCGCTTTCCGGCGATCTCCAGGGACATGAACGTGCTACCCGTGAAGTTGCGACCGGGTCTGCTCAGGCTGTTCGCGATGCCCAGCTCGACCGGGTCGCCGCTGATGACGAAGAGAACGGGCACGTTCTCGACGCCTTTGACCGCGCGCGTGGCGAGGCCGCTCGAGACGATGAAGAGAACCTTTCTCTGGATCAGGTCGGCTACGGCGGCCGTCAGCCCCTCGATGTTTCCTGGCGAATAGCGCAGGTCGAGGACGACGTTCGTCCCTTCGACATAACCGTGCCGCCGCAGGCCCTCTCGAAATCCGTCGATGAATGGATCGGGTTGGGCCTCGATCGAAATCCAGCCGATATGCGGAGTGGCTTTAGCTTGCTGCGCCCACGTCAACCGCGGCAGCAAGCAGCTTCCGGTCCCCACCAGAAACACTCGGCGCGTCGAACTCATGGCGGAGGCTTCCGGCGCGGAGTATAACGCGCCGCCGGTCGCCACGGCTTGGGAACAG
>WNEV01001015.1_pt1 | contig 13424 bp, 10 predicted proteins | sample 5399861 | NCBI WGS metagenome assembly WNEV01 (sample SAMN13153335, study PRJNA577476) | soil metagenome | isolation source: 40 cm grassland meadow soil 2 days after 3rd rain plot 2 | place: USA:California | collected 2015-11-11 | reverse complement strand
AGGCATGCGAGGGAGGCTGGATCTGTCTGAAGCTGGAGGGCCCATTTTCTTTTTCGGAGGTGGGAATACTGGCGGCGTTTATTGATCCTCTACGGGATGAGGGAGTGCCAATTCTTGCGATTTCGACGCACGACACGGATTACGTGCTGCTTAAAGAGGAGGTCAGTCGAACAGCCCTGGATGCACTGCGGAAAGCGGGGCATGAGTTGATCCCTAGTTGAGCGGGCCGTCGGCTGAGCGGCCCAGGGCGGCTGTCCACGCGTGGTCGCTTAATTTTCCAGCGTGATGCTTCTCGTCGGCAATCATTACCATTCACGCTATGAAATCGACCAGACAATGCTGCAACCACAAATTTGCTATCCATCTGTGCTTTAATTGAAAGTAACACTAAGGCATGGCTTCCCATTCAACTATGCTACGGCGTCGTTTCCGAGCTCTCCAACGGAATCTGCGAGGAGTGCGCATGGTCGTGCGCGCCTTCCTGGGGACAGACCATCCGCTTCTGGCGCACATCATTCCGGTGCGGCGCTGCAATCTCGCCTGCAAATATTGCAACGAGTTCGATGATTTTTCGAAGCCGGTGCCGGTCGAGACTATGTTCCGGCGTGTCGATAAACTCGGCGAATTAGGCACGTCGGTCATTACGATCAGCGGCGGCGAGCCGCTACTGCATCCCGAGCTGGATGACATCATCCATCGCATTCGCCGACACGGCATCATCGCAGGGTTGATCACAAACGGATACTTGCTCACCGGTGAGCGCATTGAGCGACTAAATCGGGCTGGCCTCGAATGGCTGCAAATCTCCATTGATAACGTCACGCCGGATGATGTATCGAAAAAAAGCCTTAAGGTTCTCGATAAAAAGCTCCAGCTTCTCGCCGAGTACGCCGATTTTCACGTGAACATCAATTCCGTCGTGGGCGGAGGAGTACGGAATCCGCAGGACGCGTTGACAATTGGCAAGCGCGCCATCGAGCTTGGCTTCAGCTCGACCGTGGGGATCATTCACGATGGCGAGGGACAATTACAGCCCCTCGGTGAAGAAGAGCGGCGCGTTTACCACGAAATGAAATCGCTCGAAAAACGCAGCTTCACGCGGGTGAACTCATTTCAAGACAACATTGCGCTGGGGCGTCCAAACCAGTGGCGGTGCCGGGCCGGCGCCAGATATCTGTATATTTGCGAAGACGGACTGGTGCACTATTGCTCGCAGCAGCGCGGCTATCCCGCGATTCCGCTGGAGCAATACACGATTGCAGATATCCGTCGCGAGTACCTCACAGAAAAAGCCTGCGCACCCCATTGCACGGTTTCCTGCGTTCATCAGGTTTCGATTTTTGATTCGTGGCGCGCGCCACAGCATCCGGCGACCGCGGCAGTCGCCTCCCGCGCTGGTGAACTAGTGCAGATCGAGTAATTTCACAAATAAAATCTACTGTCCGTATTTGTCGGCTAGGTATTTGCCGACTTCCGTTTGTAATTGTGCGTAGTCGGAATGAACGACTGCGCGCAACGCTGCCTCGGTGGAGCTGCCTTGCGCCAGGCGTTCCAGAACGCGTTGGATGTCGCTCATCCCGTATGTTTCATTGATGTATTGCACAGCGGCGAGAGATTCGTCGTAGGCAATGGCGGCCTGAATCGTAGAAAACTGCATAAAGCTTCGCTCGAGAGCATTGAACGGAATTTCGTGATCGGAGGCAAACATTCGTGCCAGAGCCGACCCATGAGCGAGCGACTTCGGTTCTACAATCTGCGCAATACCTTCTTGCAGCCATTGCGGGCAACGCCCGTTTGAGATCTGGGTAACAAATGAGTGTGCCAGCTCATGCTTGAGGACCCGCGCCAGCTCCGGCGTGACCGACGTCATTCCCTCGATTGGGATGCGCAACTTACCATCGTTGACGGCGCTGCTCCAGGACGGTGCCTGGGTCACATCGAAGAAGGCCTGTCCCGTATAAAGCACGACGGGAATGCTGCTGCGGGGCGAAACGCCTAGAGTGCGCACCAGGTCGTCGTACTCTGCTTCGAGAGTAGAGACAAGTTGCCGCCTCAGCTCTTCCGAACTTTGCTTGCCTTCATATCGCAGGGTGAAGTGGCTGCTCTCGCGCTCGGAAAAATCTGCTTCAGCTCGGGTTTCACGCTCGGCTTTTGCCAGAAGTTTTTCCACTACGGGATCGGGACGAAGTGAAAGAGAGCGCTTCCAGCTGCGGATGGCGTCGCGGCTATGATCCGAGGCAAATTGGGCGTATCCAAGAACTGTGAGGGTATCGGGGGAATCTGGTGCCAGCCGGACCGCGCGTTCCGCATGAGCGAACCAGAGTCGCCGCATAGTAATTGAGAATTGCAGGATTCTGCGAGTTGAACCGTAACGCCTCTTGCAGATACGTTCGCGCCTTGCTGAAGTTTTCAGTTTCAAATTCGTGCTTGCCGGCGATGAAGTATCCCGCCGCGCTGGTGTCGCTATCGCTCTGTTGATCTAGAACAGCCAACGCGTCAGGATCCACGCGACCATCACGAATAATCTTGGCAATCAACTCCAGTTGGTTGCCAAAATTATGTACTGGAGCAAGCGTCGGTAGATCTTCCAAGTCTTTGGCATTTGCATCCGATGAAGCATACGGCGGCGCAATTCCTCCCGCCTCGATTCTTTCAACTGAAGACTTAGGAATGGCGTAATTGTTGTCGCCGATATCGTATTCGAGATGGGCGCCGTTCTCGTGAACATGATCCGCCCAGATGGTACGGCCATTCTTGAGATGAATTACTTCGGCGGGCGTGACAACCGCGAGAAGCGAGAAGCCAACCGATAGTGAGATGATGACACGTGCCCGCACTAGGGCGCATTCTAGCAATGGGGGTAGCGACGGCCTACGTGACAAAAGTAATCAAGGAGAGCTTTAGTTGGCTCATCGTGGTCTGGCTTTTGGCCACTGCTTTGGTCTGCGGATGCTGGGCGCAGCCTGCTCAGTCAAGCCCGCAGAGTAATCGTGCGGCTGAGACTTTATATCTGCAATTGCGCAGCGTTGGGCTGGAGAAATCCCGCGTGTACAAGGCGCGCGATATTTCGTTTGATCGTGGCGCCTTTCACATCACTTTAGACGATGGAACCATCGCTTTCACTGAAGACGTTATGGGGAGGGTGACTGGGGCGTTCTTTGAAGGTGATGGAGAAGTGCTGGTGGTACCGCCGGATCAGGTGGAACGGGCCTCAATGGCTCTGTTCACTGGAGCAGCCATCCTGGAAGAGAGATTTGTCACCGCATACTTCCGTTTTAATGACGATACTTTCACTCGGTTGCAACCGGCGCTGATTCCCGCCGAGGATCCTCAGGAGTTCGTGAGCCAAAGGAACGAAACCGCGCGCAATCTCGCCCAGACGGATGCTCTGCGGCTGCTCTTAAGCTTCAGCAGATTGCTACGAACGTCGAATGTGGTCGAACCAATTCCGGAGCCCGAAAATCCCGATCGCATGCTGCACGTACGGGCACAAGGTCGCAAGCTGGGCATGTTTGATCTTTACTATGACAGCGGCGCCGCCGAGCAAGTCTGGGCCGGCCAATTGAAGAGCGTCGGCGGTGTGAACTACTACGATGTGTGGACCTCATTCGCACTCAAAAGCTCCGCGAGGCGAACCGAAGACTTGTCCGGGATCATCGGCGAAGAGACGAAATCACAGAGCGTTGCGATTTCTCAATACAAGATCCAAGCACAGGTGAATCCCCCCACGCAGCTAAACGGAGATGCCGCATTGGAAATAGAAGTTAAACGGGCTGGTGAGCGAGCGTTGCTGTTTGAGCTCTCGCGCTTTCTGCAGATCAAAAACGTCGAGGCTGATGGACAACCGGTCGAGTACATACATAATCAGGCCATCGAGGGAACGCAGCTCGCCCGTCGTGGAAACGATCTTGTCGCCGTGGTTTTCCCTGAGGCGCTTAGGGTGGGACAAAAGATCAAATTGCACTTCGTCTATGGTGGCGATGTTCTCTCCGAGGCAGGTGGAGGATTGCTCTATGTCGGAGCGCGAGGCACTTGGTATCCGAATCGGGGGTTGGGAATGTCTAATTACGATCTGGAATTCCGGTATCCGGCGGATTGGGTTCTGGTGGCCACTGGCAAGCGGACTGATCCCGGTTCCTCCAAGAGCGCCGATCAGATCGCTGGACAACAGATAAGCCGCTGGGTTTCAGAGCGGCCCATTCCGCTGGCAGGCTTCAATCTCGGCAAGTATTCGCGCGTCGAGACACAGATCGGAGATGTGAAGGTAGAAACCTATGCCGCATCCGGGGTAGAGAGATCATTTCCCAAGGGGACGGAAATAGCAGAAGTGCCAGGGCCTGTGATTCCCTCAGGCTTACGGCCAAAGTCCGAGCCAGTAATCGTCTCAACACCAGCACCCTCGCCTGCGCGGAACGCACAGAGCGTAGCCGAAGCATCGGCGCACGCGATCGATTTTTTCTCCCGGCGCTTTGGACCCTATCCCTATAGCGCCCTCGCGCTGACACAGATGCCCGGCGATATGAGCCAAGGCTGGCCGGGTCTGATTTTTCTTTCCAGCTTTTCATTCCTTACTCCGAAGCAGAAATCCGATCTCCACCTGAGTCCGGTCGAAAAGATCCTCAGCGCTCAGGTCATCGCCCATGAAACCGCGCACCAATGGTGGGGCGATTTGGTCACCTGGAGTGGGTACCGCGACCAGTGGCTCGTGGAGGGGCTGGCGAATTACAGCTCGATGATGTTGCTGGAATCGCAGGATCCGGTCCAGTTCCGCACCGCGATGCAGAAGTATCGCGAGGAACTGCTGTCAAAAAACAAGCAGGGTGATCCGCTGATGGACGCCGGTCCCGTCACGTTGGGAACCCGGCTGTCGTCGTCACATTTCCCCGCTGGATACGAAGCCATCAGCTATGGCCGTGGCACCTGGTTGTTTCACATGCTGCGGTGCATGATGCGCGATGCTGAGACAAAGAGCGCGCGCGGCTCGGTGGGGACGCAATCCGTCGCTGCGGACGAGCCATTTGTAAGAGCGCTGCAAAAAATGAGGGACCGCTACCAAGGCAAAGCAATTTCAACCTTGGAAATGCTGCGGGTATTTGAAGAAGAATTGCCCCGGCCACTCTGGTACGAAGGAAAAAAATCACTGGACTGGTTCTACCAGGGGTGGGTGAAGGGCAAAGCAATTCCACGACTGGAGCTGCGAGGTGTGAAATATAGCGACAAAAGCGGCTCGACCTCAGTGAGCGGAATCATCCTGCAAAAAGATGGACCAGAGGACCTGGTCACTGCAGTCCCGGTGTATGCGCTGATCGGAGCAAAAACAATCCTGCTGGCACGAGTGTTTGCCGATGGACCGGAAACGTCATTTCGTGTCAGCGCCCCAGCGGGCGCACGAAAGATCGTACTCGACCCATACCAGACAATATTGGCAAGAACGCGTTAGGCTTCGGCAAGATTCTCTTTTGGACCACATTCCCGCAGCCATTCCCGAAACGGCGGTTCGTCACGCCAAAACTCCACTGCTGGGGCGCAATGCGCCGCTTGTAAGTCGTTTACTTCCGGGCCGCCACGACCCAAAGTCACTGATCCGCTCATGCGGCGGCGCTTCACCTGCAAATAGGTAATTCCCAGGAGCAGAGCTGTGGCTCACACGGAAGATATCCAGCTTAATCTAGGGCCGCCCAAAGCAGAATTGAACTCGGGAGGCACTACCATTCTTCTGGTCGAAGACGAAAAATTCGTACGTGAGGTCGCCGGCGAGATTTTACTGTCAGCCGGATATTGCCCGCTGCAAGCGTGGTGTGCAGCAGAGGCTCGGCGGCTGTTCTACGAGCATGAAGACGTGCATCTCTTGGTCACTGACGTTGTGCTTCCGGATGACAATGGCGCCCATCTTGCCCAAGAACTTGGCAGCAGAAGGCCAGGTCTGAAGACAATCTTTATTTCCGGATATCCAGAGACTGCGGTGGCACGTGCCGGAGTGAAGGAGCACGACTTTCGCTATTATTTGCCCAAGCCATTTTCGAGCGAGTCCCTCACCACAAAGATCAAACAAGTGCTCGAAGAAAGCGACCCGATCAGCGAATGAATGAGAGTCTCACGCCCTCAGGCGATGAAGAGTTGCTTGGATGATATGTTGCGGAATTTCGGGCAACGGGACAACACGCTGCAGGATGCCGTTCTCCGCGCAGACGCGCGGCATCCCATACACAATGCAACTTGATTTATCCTGGCCTATGGTGATTCCGCCCTCGCGGGCGATGGCCCTCATCCCTTCCAGCCCATCCGAACCCATACCAGTCATAATTATCCCCATTGCGGCCGAGCGAAACACTTCCGCCACTGAGAGCATCATGACATCGACCGAGGGAATGTGAAGCATGCCTTGTGGAGTTGAAGAGATGCGAATCGCCACTTGGGACCGCGCTCCGCGAAAAATCGTCATGTGCCCGCCCGCCGGAGCGATATACACAACTCCAGGTTCAACTGAGTCGTTGTCCGCGGCTTCGCGAACCGTTACCTTGCACAGATTGTTCAAGCGCTGCGCAAATGGAGCAGTGAATCCCGGGGGCATGTGCTGCACAATCAGAACGCCAACCGGCAGGTCAGCCGGCAGCAGCGGCAGGATTTCCTGAAGAGCTTGGGGACCACCCGTCGATGTGCCAACTGCAACAATGTCGGGGGAAGCACGAACGGCCGCCGTCGCGATACTCCTCGCTCGTGCAACAGCCGCGTGCGAGGGGATTTTCATCACTACATGGGCTTTGCTCTCTGCAGCCGCTTTGATTTTCGCTATTAAGTCTTCGCGAATTCTTACGATGTCGAGCGACGTGCCAGACAGTTGCTTCGGGACGTAATCAAATGCTCCCCATGCCAGTGCCTCCAGCGTGGTCTCGGCGCCTTCCTGACTAAGCGAGCTCACCATGATTACCGAGCAGGGAAACTCTCGCATGATGCGCTTCAGAGTTTCCAGGCCGTTCATTCCGGGCATTTCGATATCCAGTGTGACCACGTCTGGGTGAAGAGAAGCGATTTTCTCCAGAGCTTCCCGTCCGCTCTGTGCGGTTTCGGTTACGCAGAGGGCAGGGTCTGATTCGATCATGCGGGTCAGCGCCATGCGCGTGAAGGCGCTGTCGTCGACTACAAGCACGCGAATTGGGTGAGGACTGTCGTTCACGCCTTTCATTTTGGGCCGCGATAGAGCAGGTTCACCAGTTGATGGACCTCATCTAAGTAGGCTTCCAGCTCAAACGTAAAGCGGGCCCAATCAAAACTGTCCAGCTTGGGGCATTCTTTTTCGAGAATGGCGAATCCAGGCTCTTCGAGAAAATTCACCTGACGATCTTCGGTGTACCCGTATCCCAAGCCGCCCATCCGGCACAGCAAGTCGCTGAGCGAGACGAGAGCCACCAGCGCGCGTTCGCTCGTGGCTTTGCTGGCGTCGTGGTGGGAGGCCACCACCTGCACTAGATCGGGTGTGAAGTGCCAGCGCTCAGCCACAATCCGGCCGCTCTCGGTGTGATTAATTCCGAGTACAGCTTGCTCAGCTTCGTGCAGCGGAATGTGCTCAGCGGAAGCGCGTTCCATGGTGGCGCGGAACTCGGCGGGTGCAACCCACAACTGAGCGATGATACCAATATCGTGGAGCAGGCCTGCCAGGTAAGCTTTCCCCGGCTCGGAAAACCCGATTTTGCGCGCGAACTGCCGGCAAACAAGCGCGCAGCCAAGAGAGTGTTCCCAAAAAACAATTGGGTCGAAGCCCGCCGTCTCACGCGGCAGAAGTGTGAGTACGGAACAGGACATGGCGACATCACGCATGCGTTGCATTCCCAGCGCCATGACCGCTGCGCGAACGCTATCGATCTTTTGCCACTGTCCGAACAGAGGCGAATTCGCCAGTTGTAGGCATTGGGCCGTTAACGACTTGTCTTGCGAGATCAGATCCACTACTTGCTGGACTTCGAGCCGTTCCAACGGCTGCTCCATATAATGCAAGAGAGGCGTTAGAACGACCGGAAGCGTGGGCATCTGGTCAATCGCGTTTAGTTTTTTCAACAGCGTTTCTTGGGTCTGTACAGTCATATCTCACCTAGCGACTGATGTGCCGCTTTTCCGATTTCACGTACGCGGTTGCCGAAGGCAGGTGCACCAGCTGGAAGTCATCCGTGACGCCGTACAACGATTCCGAGTGCCCCAGAAACAAATATCCATGCGGCAGCAGGTTGTTATAAAAATGCTGGATTACGCGCTTCTTTGACATACCATCGAAATAAATCAGTACGTTGCAGCACATGACCAGATCGATGCCCTTCATGAACGCCATGCGGGAATCGTCGAGCAGGTTCAGTCGCTGGAAACTGATGCACGACTTCATTTCCGAATTGACCTGCAGCAACTCACCGCGGGGCGTAAAATATTTTTGCCGGAAATACTGCGTGAGATTGCGAGTGCTGTAATTTCCATATATCCCCTGCTTGGCGTGCGCGACCGAACGTTCATTCAAATCCGTAGCGGTGATTTCGAACGTCCAACCCTTCATACGTCCGGCAATCTCTTCCGTCATCATCATTGCCAAGGTGTATGGCTCCTCGCCGGTGGAGCAGCCGGCGCTCCAAATTCGCAGATGGCGCAGCGCCATTTTGGCGCGCGCCTCGACTATTCGAGGAATCACCAGATTGCGAATGGCATCGAGCTGGGGCTGATTGCGAAAAAAGCAGGTTTCGCCGACCGTGATTTCATTCAATAAGCTGATTAGTTCAGCCTGACGAATGGGCTTGATGGTCAGGCATTCGTAATATTCACGGAAGCTCTTAACACCCACGGCCTGCATGCGTTTGACGCAGCGATCCTCCAGGAAACGCAGCTTATTATCAGGTTGGAAGATACCCGCCACCTGATACACGAGGTCGCGAATCTGAACCAGGCTGGGATCGGGCGGCCCCTCAGGTCGCCCAACCGTCTTCGGGATGGATTGCGTCGTGCTCATTGTGTGAGTCCCTGTGCTACAGAATTACTAGCTGATGCGAGCAGATCTGCCGGATCCAAAACCAGGCGAACTCTGCCATCTCCGCTGATGGTGGCGCCTGCGATGCCAGAACAGTGATGAAGATAAGATCCGAGCGGTTTAATAACCGTCGATTCCTGGCCAATCAGGTTGTCGACAAGCAGCGCGATACGTTTTTCGCCGATCCCGAGAATTACGACCTTGTCGCTGCCTTTTTCATCGGCGCGGTACTGAACTTTGAATATCTGCCTCAAACGCAGCAAGGGAACGGTTTCACCCCGCAGATGGAGCAGTTCGCTTCCTTCGAAACGGTGGAGCTCGGTGGCACGAATGCGCGCGGTTTCGACCACGGAGCGCAACGGGAGAGCATAGATCTCGTTTCCTACTTCCACCAGCAAAACGGGAAGAATGGCTAATGTGAGAGGCAGGCGCAAAAAAACTGTGGTGCCAGCGCCAAGTTTGCTTTCCAGCTCGATGGTTCCATTGAGCTTGGTGAGATTGGAACGAACCACATCCATGCCCACACCGCGCCCTGAGAGATCGCTGATCTTTTCCGCGGTGCTGAAGCCGGGAAGAAATACGAAGTCGAGAATCTCGCGTGTGGTCATGGTTCGTAAACGATCTGCCGTAACCAGCCCCTTTTCCATGGCTTTTTTGGCGATGCGAGCGGGATCAATACCGGCGCCGTCGTCCGCCACGCTTATGATGATTTGGTCGCCCTCTTGACGCGCTTCCAGCCGGATGGTTCCTTTGCGCGGCTTGCCCGCCGATTCGCGAACATCCGGTAACTCCAGGCCGTGATCGAGGGAATTGCGCACCAGGTGAACTAGAGGATCGCCGATCATCTCAACCATGGTCTTGTCCAGTTCGGTATCCTCGCCGCTTACTAGTAGATCGACCTCTTTCTTCAGGTTGTGAGCGACATCACGAACCAGGCGGGGGAATTTCCGGAACACCGTATCAATCGGCACCATCCGCGCACGCAGGCCGGCAGCTTGCAATTCTTCCGTAATAAAGCTGAGACGCGCTGTGGATTGGCTGAACGCCTCCGTCAGATCTTGCATCTCCAGGCGCCCCATGCTGAGCTCCCGGCTGAGCTGGAACAAGCGGTTGCGTTCCAGCACAAGCTCGCCAACAAGATTGATGAGTTCGTCCAGCTTGCGCACATCCACGCGCATAGTCTGGGCGGCAATCACGCTGTCTGCCTGCCGCTTCTGCCGGGCTAGGGCATTGCTCACGTCAGTTTGAGAGGCCAGGCCTTTTTCGACCAGCAGCTCGCCAATTTTGCGTATTTCTCCTGACTGGGCCTGCTGCTGAAGAACATCTTGCAGTGCGCCCGGCGCGATTACGCCTTCCGCAACCAAAATGTCCCCAAGACGGCTGGGAGCAGGGGGGGGCTTTTGTACTGCTTCCAGTTCGGCGATCAATCCATCCAGTGCGTAATCCTTCAGGCCGCCTTCGCGAATGTCTTGCAGCATGATACTGAGCTGATCGCGAGCAGCCAGAAGCGCATCCATAATCCGCCGGGAAAACTCGACCTCGGAGCGGCGTAGCGTGTTGAGCACGTCTTCAGCGCGATGGCTCAGTCGCACCACGGGATCGAAATTCAAAAATCCAGAAGTACCTTTGATCGTATGAAGGGCACGAAAAATGCGATTGAGCAGCTCGGTATCATCTGGCGCCTGCTCTAGCGCGACCAGATCCTGGTTCATCCCTTCGAGCAGCTCCTCGGACTCTATGAGGAACTCTTGCAGCAGCGCCGGATCTTGAGAGAACTCGTTGCTCACGATGTCAGTCCTAAACCGCACTGAAAATTGAACTCAGGCGCTTGCGACTTGCGTCTCCTCAGAGTCGCCCAGTAGCCGATCCACATCGAGCAGAATCAGCAGTCGATTGTCCAGCTTTCCGACTCCCATCACGTATTCCCGCTCCACCTTTCCCAAACGAGGTGGCTGCTCCACGGTCTCGGCAGGAATGCGCAAAACCTCTGACACCGAATCCACGATGAAGCCCAGCACCGTACCTTTAACCTCAACCACCACGATGCGAGTTTGGTTGCCCTGCTCCGTGCAGTCGATGCCGAAGCGTTTCCGCAGGTCGATAACCGGAATCACCCTGCCACGCAAGTTGATAACGCCGTCCACGAACTTAGGTGAGTTCGGTACACGAGTAAGACGCTGGACGCGAATGATTTCCTGCACGCGCAAGATGTCGAGACCAAACTCTTCTTCCCCAACGTGAAAACTCACTACCTGCAGCATTTCGCCATGTGCTGGCCCATGCTGAGTTAGTTTGTCTTGCGCCACCGTCGTGTTGGTTCGGGTTCCCATCCTGCGTTCCCTCACGAGCTTTACATATTCGTAACTTGGCACGTCAGTGCGCCGAAGCTGCTAACGCCCGGGCAGTTACAGCAGAATGCCGAGTTGTGCCAGGGGGATCGGACTCGCCGGAGCCGAGCTTGAAAGTGCCAACCATGTTCTGCAGATCGAAAGCGAGGCTGGAGAGGTCCTGGCAGGCTTTGGCCGACTGCTGCGCGCCATCGGCCGATTCCTTCACCAATTTGGCGATCTTCTCCATATTCTGATTCACTTCTTCGGAAGCGCTCGATTGCTCCATCGCCGCAGTAGCAATCTGCATGACCATCTCGCCCACTTGCTCGGCCATGTGGATGATCTCCTTCAGCGAGCCTCCCGCTTGGATGGTCGACTTCACTCCCTCTTCGACCTGCTTGGTGCCGGTTTCCATGGCGGTAACTGCGGTCTTGGTCTCCTGCTGGATGCTTTTGATCATGCCAGCGATTTCTTTGGTGGCCGTAGTGGTACGCTCCGCCAGCTTGCGCACTTCATCGGCAACCACAGCAAAGCCGCGGCCCTGCTCGCCAGCGCGGGCGGCTTCGATGGCGGCATTGAGCGCCAGCAGATTGGTTTGATCGGCAATATCGTTAATGACGCCTACGATCTGGCCGATCTGATCTGAACTTTTGCCCAGCTCGTCCATCTTCTTGGCAGTGCCACTGACTGAATCCGCGATGGCGCGCATCCTGCTCAGGGTCTCTTCCACGATGGCACCGCCGCGGCGGGCGGTTTCCGCGGCTTGGCGGGAAGCCTCGGCGGCTTTGTTGGAATTTTCCGAGACTTGCAGCACGGTGGAGGACATCTCCTGCATGGCAGTAGCCACCTGCGCGGTCTGATCTTTCTGTGTCTCGGCGCTCTGTGCTTGCTGGGTAGCGGAAGAAGACAGTTCCTCGCTCGCGCTCGCCACGTGCTGCGCGGTTCCGGCAATGGACTGAATCATTTCGCGCAGACTGTTTTTCATGCGGTTGAAAGCGGTCCCAGCCTGGCCGATTTCGTCCTCCGTCGTAATCTCCGCATCATCTGTGGCAAGATCATTGGCTGCCACTCGCTGCATCGTGGCAACTAAGCGGAACATGATGCTCCGGATAGACCGGATGGTCATGCCCGAGACTGCCGCCCCGAGCAGAAAACCCAATGCCGCTAAGGTAAGAATCAGAACGCGGCACCGAGAGACTGTGGCATCTTGTCTTTTGTCGGCCTCTTCCAAGCCTTTATCCAAATAGCTGGTGAAGGCCTTCACATTTTCATGGAGTTGCTTGAATGCAGGATCCGACTCGCGGGTTAGTGTCTGAATTGCATCTTTCGTTTTCCCGGACCGGCGGAGGTGAATCTCTTTATCGCTGACAGCACGGAAATTGTCGTACGAATGTTGGACTTCAGAAAAGAGCCTCTTGCCCTCATCCGAGTGGACGAGCGGCGTGAGTTCCTCAATGCTATCTTTGTAGTCGCGTTTGCCCTCCTCATCAACTTCCAATGCTTCATTTCGGTTCAGAAGCAGGTAACTTGCGCTTCCGGAGCGCCCCTTAGCAACCGCGAGTTCGATTTTCACCAGCATCTCTTTTTCGCTTGCTTTGCGGCCAACCTCTTTGGCAGCCTCGGCGAGACTGCCTACTGCGGTGTACGCCACGGTGGCAATGACTACCAGGATGATCAGTAATGTGCCGAAGCCCACCGCCAGCTTCATTTTCAGGCTCAATTTGCTCATCATTTGTTCCTTAACTCGGTGATTGGCTTTTGGTCGGCAGTTGTAGCCGCTCGGTGTTCTCTCTCTCTCTTTGCTGGGGCTTGCGGTTCCAGCCGCCCGGTCTGCGCGGCAAGCACCGTACTTGCGTCACGCAAGATTTTCATCGGCATGGAACTGCCGGGGCTTTAAAGAGAGAATCTATGGATGTAGGCGAAAACAAGGGGATTTTGGCGAAAACCAGGCTCGAATGGTCAAACAGCCTGCGCCTGATGGCTGATTTATGACTACTTCCGAATTTTGCCGGGTCATCGTACCAAGAACCCTGAAGACCAACTAATTTGGGTTGGGCGAAGGCTCCATCGGTTGTCCCTGGCCCGAAGAAGAA
>WNEV01000783.1_pt1 | contig 13464 bp, 9 predicted proteins | sample 5399861 | NCBI WGS metagenome assembly WNEV01 (sample SAMN13153335, study PRJNA577476) | soil metagenome | isolation source: 40 cm grassland meadow soil 2 days after 3rd rain plot 2 | place: USA:California | collected 2015-11-11 | reverse complement strand
AAAGTCTAGACGGCAAAGTTAAAGTTGGAGGCAATCTCGATGCGGAAGAACCACGCGCCGGCCAGATTCGCCAAGCGTCTCTCATTCTGCCGAAGGGCATGGATGGACAACAGATCGTTCTTCGCCCTGAATTGGAAGTCAAAGGTGTGCGTGCCGGCAGCCGACGAACCCCGACGGTTCGCTGAACAATTCGTCTGAAAAAAGGCAGCGACTCGGATTGGAGAAAAGGAGTGTAGGCTTCCGCTATTCGCTGCTGACAACCTAAGTGTGCCGAAATAGTTCGTCGCGGAATCCGGGGAGTGAAATAGGAGACACACCTTTGCTAGAGAAGAGTGACAGGCGGGACAAAGCGCTCGGCCTCAATCAGCCGATTTGCCGGCGTGATTTCTTAAACTCGACTCTGTTGGCCGTCGGTGGCGTGCTGCTTGGCCCTCTAAGCCCACAGCAACTGTTGGCGACCGCCGACGACGACTGGACCGGTTACGGCGGTGTCGGCGACTACGCCAATTCGAACGGAAACACACTCGAAGTAATGAGCGCCGGGCACCAGATTCGAAACGGCGTTTTTAATTCACTGCCACCAGACACGATTGACACCGGCGAGGTGTTCGATTGCGTTGTCGTCGGCGGAGGAGTGAGCGGCCTTTCCGCGGCCCTGTCCTTCAAGAAGTACGCCGGCCCGCATCTCACGTGTCTCGTTCTCGACAATCATCCGGTTTTCGGCGGTGAGGCCAAACGGAACGAGTTCATCGTGGACGGCCAGCGGATCATGGGACCGCAGGGGGCTGATCATTTCCAGATTCCCCTGCCACATAGTTTCATGGCGAGACTTTTTGAGTTGATCGGACTCGACTGGCGCGAATTCAAGTATCAGGAATGGAGTAGCTCCTCTCCTGAAATTCCGTTGGGAAACAGCTTCGAAGATATGAGGTCTCCTATTGGTTTTTACTTCGGAGCGAAATTTGGTCAGAAGCCCGGCTTGTGGTTGGTCGATCCGTGGAAAAAGAAACTGCAGGGTGCCCCAATTTCCGAGGCGACACGTTCTGAACTGCTCAAGTACAACGAACAACAAAGAGCGGGCTTGCCGTTTGAGTATCCGGGCGATGAAAAATCGCGCCAGTTAGACAGCGTCACGATTGAACGTCATTTGATGGACAATTACGGCCTGAGCAAAGAGACCATTCAGACGTTCATGGCTGACGAAGGTGGTGGTTTCGGCGCTGGACCGGACGTGCTTTCCGCCTACTGCATATATGCCTTCGACGTTGATCGTTCAATGGACGAGCCCTCCCTATCGTTTCCTGGCGGAAACGACGGAATCGCGCGTCACATTGTGAAGACGCTCATCCCCGACTCAATTCCCGGCCCCAACACGCTCGAGGCAGTCTGCCTCAACAACATTGACTTTCAGGCGCTCGATCGCCCTGGCCAGACGGCGAGAATTCGTTTGAGTAGCACGACAGTTTGGGTGAAGCACGAAGGAAATCCTTCTGCGTCGAATTTTGTTACCGTCGCCTACACGCGTGGCGGCAAAGTTTATCGCCTCAAAGCACGTTCGGTTGTCATGGCTGGAGGGTGCTGGACTTCAAAACTCGTGATTCGCGACCTAACCTCTGCTCAACGACAGGCTTATGATCAGTTCTACCGTTCGCCCTGCATGATGGCGAATGTCGCGCTGCGTAATTGGCGGTTCTTATACAAGTTGGGGATCTCAGCGTGCCAGTGGTTTGAAGGACTAGGCAGCTTCACGGCGGTTCGGAAGCTTCCAACGTTTTCCACCAACAATAAGACAATCGGCCCAGATTCTCCCGTCGTGCTCACGCTCAAGGTTCTTTATCCTCATTATGGTTTGCCGGTTCAGGAGCAGGGAGATCGCGGGCGCGCTCAACTCCTTACGACGCCATTTCGCGATTACGAACGTCAGATTCGAGCTCAACTGACTGATATGTTCTCTGCTTCGGGATTTGACGCGGCCCGAGACATCGCTGGGATCATTCTGAACCGCTGGGGACATGCATACGTGAGCCCACAACCAGGATTCTTTTTCGGCAAGAACGGAACCCCGCCACCACGTGCCATTCTGCGCGCCGCACCATTCGGACGAATTGCATTTGCAAATACGGACCTCTCGGGCACACCAGACCATCGCACCGCAATCGGAGAAGCGCATCGGGCGGTCGGACAACTGCTCGACCAGGTGTTAACGGAATAGCGAATTGAGGTAGTTGAACAGGATCGTGTCGGGCAGATTCTTAGACGCAGTGAAGACAACAGGAGGAACCGTGCTCAACCGTCGGCAGTGGCTCCATCAGTTGGGCTTAGCTCTCAGCGCCTTCGCCCAACCGAAGAACGCGCTTGCTGTCCCGAGCTCAAACGAGCAACCGAAACCTCAGGCCAACAATAAGAAACCAGCATTAGCACTTGCCGATTACGAGCCGGGGAGCATGCTTCATGCGCAGGAAACTTTCGTCGAGCGCGCGGCGTTTGCCGTGGTCGATGTGCATACCCACATCACTGTGTCGGCAAAGTCGCAAAACGGAGTAGCGCTCGCCGCGGAACGCAGTTACCTTGGCAAGCCGGACGAGCTTCTTTCGGTCCTGGACCGCGAAAATATTCGCGCCATGGAAACCGATCCTCACGGCAATCCTGTGCCAAAGTATCGAACTGAGGTGCGCACACGTTGGACGGCTCAGAATCTCTACTTCTTGTTTGTACGAGCAGCTCAATCTGAGGCCGAATCCAAAGACTTCAACCGAGACGTACGGATTGTGGAATTGGGACGTGGCCGAAGTCTTCATCGGTGCCGATTTCAAGGATGTCAAGCGGTACAAAGAGTTTGAGATTTCGCCACAGGGAGAATGGACAGACCTGGATATTGATCTCCATAAACCGCATCACGAGGAAGGTTGGACCTGGAATTCCGGCTTCCAGGTTTCGGCACGAATCGACCGTGCTGCTCGCGTTTGGTACGGCGCAGTGAAGATTCCATATTCCGCTATCGACACGCGTCCGCCAGCCGCTGGCAACATCTTGCGTATAAATCTATTTCGCAGCCAAGGACCCGGCCCAAACCGCCAGGAGATAACATGGCAGGTTCCAATGGCCAATACCTTCCACGTCCCGGAGCGCTTTGGACTGTTGGAACTCACCAAGAAAAATTAACGCCGAAACTAGAGCTTCGGAGCACACTCATAGCGTTTCGCCACACGCCGTAGCGTACTTGTGCAGCACTGCTCGGATGTGACGCCGAATCATCTCGGATGGCGAGGCATGAAGAGTTCCCGCACGAATAGCCTCGTATTCGAGTGGCAAATACTGGCTGACCAGTGTTAAGACTGGGGAAAACGCGGTGAGGTTCTCGATGAGAAGCTCGATCTCCGCGTTCACCTCCGGCTCATGCCAGTAATATCGGCAACGATCGCTATAGCTGTAGGAGCGAGAAGCGCGGAGTCGATTCTCATCACCATGGTAGTAATCGCGCCAGTAGCTCGGGTTGCGCAGCATGGCTGTATCGAGGGTTTCGCGGACGTTCGAAACGCGAGCGGCCTTGCGTTGTAGCATTTCGTGCTCAATTGCTGAGAGCGCAAAAACTGCCTCGCGAAAGGCGAAGGTCAGCTCTGGTCCAACCTTGAGAATTGCAAAGTGGTCCTCAACCATCTGCTTGAGAGATGAAGCAAGCTGATAATCGGTGGAGTGGGCTTCATATACGAGCTGCGGGCTCGCAGGCAGGGCCACACTCAGAGCTTTCGTCTTGCGACGGTCATAGTCGAAGACGTTGCTTTCACCGAACTCTACTCCGGGTTGGACCACCAAGCCGATTACCCGTTCCCAGGCATCCTCTAATCTGTGCTTATCAAAAGCTCGCTTGAATGCGTCCAGAGTGCATTGGACACGGCCAGCAGCAGTGACCGAAATGGATTCCTCGGAACCTGATTCGCCACCTGGCGCGGGTACTTCAGTTCCCACAACATACAACAAAGGTGGTGAATTTGGGGCGAGCTCACGAAAAGCGTTCTCAGCCGTTTCGCACAATACGGCAGCACGATCCGCAACGGCTCGTTCATCGAGTCCAGGCTTGGGGTCATCGGCACAAGCCATGCTGGCGTCGAGGTGGATTTTCTGATAACCAGCCAGTACACATGCGCGAACAAGGGCGCATGCTTTGTCCATTGCGACCGAGGCAGATTCACTGCGCCATGGAAATGGGCCGAGATGATCACCGCCCAGCAGGACTTGATCATCGGAGAGTCCAGCGTCCCACGCCACGGAACGGACAAAACCGGCAAATTGCTCAGGATTCTGTCCCGTATAGCCGCCGAATTGATTTACCTGGCTGGAAGTTGATTCCACGTGCAGAACCGACCCGTTCTCATGCGCCTCGCGCGCCGAGGCAGCGATCACCTGCGGGTGTGCCGAGCACACGGCGTATAGGCCTAGGGCCTCGGACGAGCGGTTCCGCCGAATTATGTCTTGCAAACGGCCGCCCGCGTGCTGCGATTCAGACAAACTCTTATCTTTAGTGCTCATAACTCGTACTTTCATATAAATTCGCGGGGATCTGCAATAATACTGTCGTCGCAGGGAGTGCGTCCGGGATACATTTCCTGCTCGCCCTTCTCCCTCATGCCCTTGATAACCTCTTCTCGGAACATCTTCACATCGTCATCTGTCTCGGACAACCTCCGGCCTTGCATCCTCGCGCAGCATGAGACTTGAGTGCATCGTGCGGAAGCTCCGAAAACCTAGGGCCTTCGAGAGTCCCAGTTTGGTTGCGGCGGTTTGATATGGCGTAGAAGATTACGCCTCTCCAAAGGTCCGCCCTTCCGCGTACAGAACACCAGATCATCGGGTTGGCGGTGCTTGCTGGCGTTCCATCGCCCAATCAGGGCACTCTTCGTTAACCCACGCTTGTCGAACGGTACTTCGCGTTCGCCAGCGTCAGTTTTTACATCGTCGAACTCGCCTTTCGTAGACTCGCTCTTCAACGGTGATGCAGTCTGCGTGGATATGACGCCATCGCAGGGCCAGCCTGCGGACGGCGAGTCAAGCAACTGGAAGATGCCGGGATCATTGAGCGCTATGTTGCAGTTCTCAATGCGCGGAATCTCGGCCTTGACCTCGACGCCTTTGTTGAAATTCGGTTGAGGAACAAGACCAGCCGCACCACGGGAAACTTTGAGAAAGCGAACAAGCTGATGCCGGAGGTCGTGGAAGCATATTTCCTAACGGGAGATAGCGATTATCTTCTCCGTGTACGCGTGAAAGACCCCGATCACTATCGTGACTTTCTGCGAGATCATTTGCTGAAGATCCCCAAAAGTTGGGTCGCCGCAATAGTTGTAGCGTTGAGGATTGCCGATTGTGTAGTGCATGGTGATTGGGGATGCCGCTCCCCTCTGTTTCGATAGGCTCTTTCCGGTTACCCATTCTTATGGCTGGGGAGAGCAGTGGCTGCCGCACGCCGCCTGGTACCTGCTGGCGGCATCAATTGGTGGGAGCAGCGGTTCCTGACGATCACGGATTTCCGAGCAACTCCGGTCAGTGTGGGAGCGCGAAACTGAACACATCACTTCCGCCGGAGATTGCGATGTACTGAATCCCATCCACCGCATAACTCATGGGAGAGGCATACAGGGTCTGACCGGTATTGAAGTGCCAGAGTGGACGGCCGGTTGCGGCTTCAACCGCTTCCAGAGACCCGGCATCGTCGCCAAAGAACAGTAGTCCACCGGCGGTCGCGAGTGTTCCGGCCCAGGACTCACCCTGTCCAACCTGGGGATAACACCAGACCCGCTTTCCATCGGGCACGGAGAGAGCCAGCAGAATTTTCTGCGCGTGCTCGTCCGGCGGACGCTTCGTGCCCGTGGCGTAGTATGTCGCTCCCTTTGTGAATGGTTCAGGCTTTGCGAAAAACAGATTGCAGCTTTCGAGAGCCATCACAAAGAAGAGCCTAGTGTCTGGGTTGTAAGAAGGGGAAAACCAGTTCGTTGCCCCATTGATGCCGGGACAGATCTTCGTGCCTTCCGCAGTCGGGATTCGGCCCGACAGTACAGGGCGGCCGGAGGCGTCGATTCCGGTGGCCCAATTGATCTTCTCTACGAAGGGTGTCGCTTGCAGGAACTTACCGTTGGTCCGATCGAGAACATAGAAGAAGCCGTTACGGTTTGCCTGCAGCAAAAGATGGCGGATCTTGCCGTTGTCTTCAAGGTCCACGAGCACCGGCGTTTCATTCGCGTCATAGTCATACATGTCGTGCGGGGTGAACTGGAAATGCCATTTTATTTTTCCGGTATCGGGGTTAATGGCGAGAACGCAGGCGGTGTAAAGGTCGTCGCCGGGCCGGGAGTCACCGACAAAATCGGGTGCCGCATTGCTCGTCGTCCAATACAGGGTGTTGAGTTCTGGATCATAGGTACCGGGCATCCATGTCGTGCCCCCAGCGTGTAAGTAGGAATCTCCGGGCCAGCTGGAGGAGCCGAGTTCTCCCGGGCCGGGGATCGTCCACCGATGCCACTTCAAGTTTCCTGTGATCGCATCGTAGGCGGCGAGGAATCCGCGCACGCCTGAATCGCCGCCGGAAGTGCCCACGATCACCATGCCCTTCATCATAAGCGGAGCGCTTGTTGCCCCGTAGTGCTTCGTCTTGTCGGCGTAGGCGACGTCCCAGCGCAGGTTTCCGGAGCGAGCGTCTAGACAAAGCAAGTGGGCGTCGTCGGTTTCGGTGTAGACGAAATCTTTCCACACTGCCACACCGCGATTTTTGTGAGCTGCGGCATCGTCGAGAAGGCCCGAACTCACCGGCCGCTGGTAATGCCACAAGGCACGTCCGGTTCGGGCATCGAGCGCGTACACGTCATTCGCCGCAGTGACGTACATGATTCCGCGGATGACCACAGGCGTAGCTTCGAGCCTTTCGGAATTCCCGGGATGGAAGATCCATGCGGCGCGAAGTTGTGCGACGTTGTTGAGATTGATTTCATGCAGGCTGCTGTAACGACGCCCGCTGTAGTCACCGTTGTACGACGTCCAGTTCGAGCCCGGCGGCTGGGCAAGCAAATCTTGTTCGCTCACGGTGCTCACGCCTGTAAGAGGGGACTCGCCTTGCTGCCACGTCGTTGGCTTGCCCATCGCGGCAGCCGCTAACAACAGGATGAAGATCCTGCAGGAAGGGCTCATTCAGCGATTGTCTCCCGTGGCTATCTGCAGTTCCTGGAGGGCACCGCGGTCCAGCCCATTTTCATCTTCAAGGTGAAGTGAGAGACGTGCAGGCTTTGCGGGTGGAAGAATTTCCGTTTCGAGCGAGACTACTTCAGTTGGGTTCACGTCCGCTAGCGGCATGGTGCCGATGCTTGCACCGTGTTCATTGTAAAAATGCGCGACCAGGCGACCGGAGAAAAACACTCCGAATGAACCGGAAACTTTGATTTTGCCATTCCCAAGGCGGATGGCGCGAAGCGGGTGAATTAGAATTCCGGCGTCTGTTGCACCATGGAATTCGTCCCCGGCTCGCGTTGGGAACCATTCCGTTTCGAAGTCGCAGGCTTCTCCCGGACGCAACCGGTACGTCGGGCTATTCAGTTCGGCTTCGAGGTAATAAGGTCCGGCATCCGAATCTTTAGTCAGGGAAGCTGTTCCATCATTGTTCAATCTCAGCTCAGGACCGTTGGTCCAAAAAATGACGGACGCCTTTCCCGGATATTTTTTGCTTTCCTCGTACTGAAAGCGTTCGACCATGGCGTACTTGCTGCTGCCGTCGATGACAGCGAGCCAGCCGTCAGTCGAGTCGAGCCAGAGTTCGGCGGCCATGTGCACGTAGTGCACGGTGAACAGGCCGTCTTCTCTTACCGAAACCGCGGGATTTTCTGCCGGACCGAAGCGAACGTGATAGCGGTTCAGATAACCGCTCGATGGATTTGCCGGAGTAAATGTCCAGAAATCGTGATTGAAGCCCGAGGGAGCGGCTGGGTCCGACGTCTCGTATTGCGAGACCGACTGCATGGACCATTCGACAACGTGCCCGGCTACATTCTTCAGGGAGGCGTGAAAGCGTATGAGCGGCGAGTCGCCGCCAAGGCGGATGGTGCGTTGAAACTGGATTCCTGTCTGAGGATCCGCAGGGCCGGTAAGTTCGATCTCGCACTGTTGTCCTTCCGAAATTTTTCGAAAGGAGAACTGCCCATCGTCGATTAAGTCAGAGCTGCCGGGCCAGTGGTGTTCGTCGTTGTTGCCTTCAGGTAAGAGCCACAGTTTGTCCCCCCCGTAGTTGAACCATTGGCTCGAGGAGGGCGGGAAGTATTTACCGGCTAGTTTAGGGTTGACGAACAGATAGGGGTGACCGGCGAAAGTCACTTGCATGAGGCGCCCGCCATTTTGCGGCACCACGATCAATTGCACCCATCGATTCGAAAGTTGCTGAGCCTGCCATCCCTTGTAGTCCACGGCCTCGACGTGACATCCCGCATTCTTGGGACTTGACTGGTTTCCCTCCTGTGCGAAACCAAGCTTCAGCGAGAGTAAGCCAAGGAGAAACACTAATGCGAAACGTCGGACGTGATCTGGGAGCGGAAGATGCGGTGCGGTGATTGCGCCTTTCCCTGGTGCCATGGTCGACGCTGGCGCACACGCTTGAATCCTCAACTCACAGCCTCCGTCCGAAGCGAAATGAATCCCAATAAAACGAAAGATTTCGATTTGCGTCAAGCAATTTCTGTGGTATACCGACATCGGCGAACGGGCGAGCACGTGCGCCACACATTACGGGATCAAGTTGAGAAGTCTGCTGCTGTTTCTGCTGATCGCGCCGAATTTGCTGGCTCAGGACAGGAAAGTCGATGCCACCTGGTTGCATCGGTACGTTCCGGGTCTACGCGAGCACGCCGGGTCTCTTGCATTTTGGACTTGCCACTACAAGCCAATCTTCGGTGAAGGTGACACAGACAATCGAATTCTGCGAACTGTGACCCGTTTCGGGGAGGCGACGGTCGATGCACACGGCAGCTGTCAGACCGCCCTCTACGATCGTGAAGAAGAGATCTATTTCGTTCTGCAAGGCAATGGCGCACTGCATTACGGGGAACAAACGTACGCGATGCACGCCAATGATTTTACTTATTTGCCTCCTGGTGTAAAGCATGCGATGGAGAACAGCTCTGAAAAAGTGTTGCGGGTCTTGATCATGGCTTTCAGAATCCCACCATCAATTTCCATTCACGCGGCAATGCCCCGTCCTCAGATTGTCAATCTGGACGATCTCAAAGAGGAAACCGTCGAGGGTCACCCCACGTCGGTCCTGTACAAGCTATTGGTAGGTCCGCGGAGTGGAAAGCGCGATGCTATCGATCAAGCGTACGTCGTGACCAGCCTTTTCTGGATGAACTTTGCGCCGGGAGGCACGAATTTTCCGCATCATCACGAAACGGCAGAAGAAATCTATCTGGTTCTCGACGGGGCTGGCGAGATGGTGGCCGGTAGTGGGCAGGACGGTATCGAAGGCCGTTATCCTGCCAAAGTGGGAGACGCTTATTACTTCCGTCCCAACTGCACCGTGGGCTTCTACAACCAGAACAAACCCGGAGCCGAGGCCCATATTCTTGCGGTGCGGTCGCGGATTCCTCTGCCCGCAGATGCGGATTAGAGCTCGATTTCTTTGAGAGTTTGGGATCAAGTCTTCGTATTATCACCAACATTTCTTGGGGGTGTCCCATGGGTATCCGGACTTCCAGCCGCCGATCATTTGTGAAATTGTTAGCGGCGGCGCCACTGCTGAGCCAGATCGCAGCACGCGAGCTTTACGCCCATGCCGCCACGGCGATCGGTAAGGATCCGCGACAGAATGTTTACTCTCGGCTGGGCGTGAAGACGGTCATCAACTGCCGAGGCACGTGGACCTATCTGAGCGGATCGCTGGAATTTCCGGAAGTTCGGCAAGTGCAGGTGGAGGCAGCGCAGCATTTCGTCAACATGCTCGAGTTGCAGCGTGCGGTGGGCAGGCGCTTATCGGAATTGACGGGCGCGGAATCCGGATTCATCACTTCTGGCGCCGCGGGCGCGATGGCAGCCGCCACGGCCGCGTGCATGGCCGGCGCCGATGACAAGTACATCTGGCAACTTCCCGATACGACCGGGCTGAAGCATGAAGTGATCATGGTGGGAGGACGGAGCGCATTCGACAGCGCCATCCGCCTGACTGGCGCAAAGCTGGTTCTCACTTTCTCCCCGGAAGAACTCATTAACGCGATCAGCGAAAACACCGCCATGATCTACACCACCGATCTCGGGGAAAAACTCCAGCGAGAATTGGCGATTGCGAAGGAGCACAAGATTCCCATGTTGCTGGATGACGCAGCCGGGATCCCTCCCGTCGACAATTCCAAGCTCTACGCGAAGATGGGAATTGATCTCTACTGCTTCTCGGGCGGCAAGGGACTGTGCGGACCACAGTGCAGCGGTTTGCTTCTCGGCCGAAAGGATCTGATCGAGGCGGCGTTGCTGAATTCCAGTCCGCGGGAGGGAGCCGTGTGCCGGCCGATGAAAGTCGGAAAGGAAGAAGTGATCGGTTGCCTCACGGCGCTCGAGACCTGGCTCAGTCTGGATGAGAACAAGCTCTATGCCGAATGGAATGGGCGCGTGGATCGCATCCGGAAGCTGGTGGAAACTGTGCCTGGCGTGAGAACCGACATATTCATTCCCCAGGATGGCAATCGCTATCCAACGCTGCGGGTCTATTGGGATCAGGCGGCCTGGCGATACAGTGTGTTCGACTGCGTGCAGGAATTGCGTGGCGGAGATCCTGTGATCGAGGTGCTCGGGGCGGACAATCCGAGTCTGGTGACCGCGGTTCGCGAAGGTAAGCCGAACCCAAAAGAACGCAAGGAGCCCGACCACATCGAACTCGTTTCCATGACCATCAAGCCCGGAGAAGAAATCGTGGTTGGGCAAAGGCTGCGTGGAATTCTGGGCGCAGCCCAGAAGAAAGCTGCGGCGTAAGAAAGGCAAGGTGTTCCTCGCTTGAGAACCGTCCATCTAATACGATGGCTGCTGGCCGGATTTCTGCTTTCGGGAGTGGCTCTGACGCAGCAGCAATTGCGTGCTGTTGTTCCCGCGCAGGCATCGGCATCTGCGAATCGTTTCTATTCTCCCGGTGTGGACGCCGGAGACTATGTCTACATTTCCGGGCAGGGGGCGCGCCGGCCGGATGGCAGCTTGCCAGCGAATTTTTCTGCCCAGGTTCGTCAGGCCCTCGATAACGTCAAGGCGATGGTTGAAGCTGCCGGTTTGAATATGGACCACGTTGTATACACACAGGTCTATCTCGAAAACATCAGCAAAAATGCGGAAATGAACGCGGTCTTCTCAGGGTACTTCGGGAAAACGCCGCCGGCTCGCGCGGTGCTCGGCGTTGCCCGCGTTCCGGAGCCTCCCATCCAGATCAGTGCTGTCGCGGTGCGCGATCTTGCCGGGCGGCGGGCGATCCATCCGCCGAATTACCGGTCGGACGACGCGGCTTCGGCTGGCATCCTCACGCACGACCGGCTCTTCGTTTCAAGTATGGCAGGCAGCGATCCTGCGAACGGGAAAGTCCCGGAGGATCCGGCGGCGCAGGTCGATCTCGCGCTCGATAAGATGCAGGCGATCGTGAAGGCGGCAGGTTTGGAACTCAGCAACATGGTGTTCGTGAATCCTTACCTGACATCTGAGATTCCGATGCGGGTCATGAACGAGCGCTATGCGAGGCGGTTTGAGTTCGGCAACACACCGGCACGAGCCACGATTGAGGTCTCGAGTCTGCCCGGCGGAGCGCACATTGAGTACACCGGCGTGGCGGTAGTGGACCTCCGGCAACGGAAGGCGGTGCGTCCCAAGAACATGCCTCCTAGCCCTACAGCCAGTCCCTGCGTTTTTGCCGGCGATACCTTGTATTGCTCTGCCAAGAGCGGCTTTATCCCCGGGCCGCATGGTGGGGTCTATGCCTCCACCACCTCACACCAGTTGCGCCAAACCATGCGCAATCTGCTCGACAACCTGGAGGAAACCGAGATGAGCTTTGACCAGGTAGTCGCGACCAATGTTTACCTAGACGACATCTCCGACCTGCAGGCATTCGACGAAGTGTACTCCCAGTATGTCGGGCCGGTGCTGCCGGCACGAAGCACCATCCAGCAAATTGGCCCGACGGAGCGCAAGGCCGACAAAGACGGCCACTACCCTGACTTGGAGCAGATATCGCTCATCGCGGTCCGCCTTCCGCGCAGCCGCTGAACCAGTGTCCGGCCCGAGGCATTCTTATCCCTTGGGAACAATAAAGGCCGTTCACGATTTGGCTTGACTTCGTACATAAACGAAAGCAATAGTATTCACTCGTAATGAAACGAAAGCTGGTTGCCGGAGGCTGCCATGTCTATGCATGGGCCTTCTCAAGGGTCAGTCGCAGCTTGGATGGGCGTTGTTTTTGCCGTGCTATCAACGGTGTGGGTAGCGGAGGCCTGGAGTCAGGCCAGTTACACCGCGCAGATTCGCGGTGTCGTTAAGGACCAGAGTGGCGCCTTGGTCGCCAATGCGACCGTTACCATTACAAATGACGCCACCGGAATTTCTGAGACCGCGCGCAGCGACGATCACGGACTTTACATTCTGACCGGGTTGCGGCCCGCGGTTTACACCATTAAGGCCGATGCTGCGGGTTTTCGGCCGGCGGCGGAAAAGAATGTGGTGCTGCAGGTCGCGCAGCAGACGACGATTGACTTCACGCTGCATCCGTTGGGATTGATCACCACGGTGGAGGTGACCACGGCTGCGCCCCTGTTGGACACGGAGAATGCTTCTCTCGGCACTGATGTCACCAACGAGTACGTGCGGGACATTCCACTGTACGGCCGCAGCATGTTTGGCTTGGTGTTCTTGGCGGGTGGAGTGACAGAAACCACCGGTTCGGGAATCACCGACAACTACCCGACCGGGACCAATTTCGTGTCCAACGGTCAGCGCAACGCCACAGCCCAAGTTACGCTCGATGGCAGTCCCATCAGCGCGCCGGAACAGGGCGAGGGCGGCAACTCCAACGTCTACTACCAGCCTTCGGTCGAGATCGTGCAGGAGTTCAAAGTTCAGAACAATAGCTTTTCCGCCGAGTTCGGCAACAACGGCGGCACGATCGTGAATATGGTGCTGAAGCAGGGTTCGAACAATTTTCACGGCAGTGGCTGGTGGTACGGGCAGCGGTCCAATTTTGATGCGCGGGACTTCTTCAACTCGGGCGAAAAACCTGACCACGTCCGAGACCAATACGGTTTCTCTCTCGGCGGGCCTCTGAAGAAAAACAAGACATTCTTTTTTGTCGATTTCGAGAAGGTTCGCCAGCAGGATCCGGTCAACCTGAAAGGAATCGTCCCCACCGACCTGGAGCGTGCCGGTGACTTCTCCCAGAGTCCGGCTAACCTGCCTCTGCCCCCTGAAGATGACCCGGAT
>WNEV01001573.1_pt1 | contig 13644 bp, 9 predicted proteins | sample 5399861 | NCBI WGS metagenome assembly WNEV01 (sample SAMN13153335, study PRJNA577476) | soil metagenome | isolation source: 40 cm grassland meadow soil 2 days after 3rd rain plot 2 | place: USA:California | collected 2015-11-11 | reverse complement strand
CCATGTTCCGAAGGTCCGACTTCATCGAGGAGATGTACGCCTTCTCCTTCGTGTTGGCGAACTTCGGGATCGCGATGGCGGCCAGAATGCCGATGATCACCACCACGATCAACAGCTCAATGAGCGTGAAGCCCTTGCGATTCATGCAACCCCCTGCGCAAACCGTTTGCCTATGGGCCAAAACTTGCCGGGACAGATTCGAGCAAGGGCTGTGCCGACGCTGGCCCCGGCGACCATAACGCCGTTCTTACTGTCGAGTTAGCAACCCGCGACGACGACACTGCCGCCCCGCGGAGCCGTGCGGCGCCATGGTGTTTTGCATGGCCGGCCTCCGGCTCGCAAGAGGGAAGTCAGGGTCTACCGGGGGGCCGGATGCGGGCCAGGAGCGACTCGGCGACGGCCCCATCGCCTCGGGCCCGGGCCATGCGGGCCTCATACCAGTAGTAGAAGTCGCAGCGCGAGCAGAGCGCCTCGAGGCGGTGCAGCGTTGAGTCGGCCAGCGCGGAGCGGCCGAGCGAGAGGGCGGCGTCGGCGCCCGCGACGTGCACCCACGGCAGCTTGTCGTACCTGCTCGTCGCGATGCGATACGCCTCGAGCGCCTTTTCCGGGTCGTGCTGGGCGAGGTAGATCCCGACCATACGCCCCGGTCCGTCGAACGAGCGCGGCGAGTCCACCAGTTCGCTCAGCACGACCGTGAGCTGGTCTCGAAATACAGGGACGCGCAGCGCGGTGCGCACGCCTCCCGCCAGCACCAGGAGGGCGACGAGGAGTCGCCGCGGCGCGAGCGGCACGCGCGCGAGCGCGGCGCCTGCGGCCAGGACGAGACCGGCGGACGGCAGGTACAGCGTGCGCTCGGCGACGAGAACGCCCACGGGGAACACGAGGTTGGCGACCGGCAGCAGGGCAATGCCGATCCAGCCCAGGCCGTACGCCTCGAGGCGGCGTCCCCGGCGCCACGCGAGTGTGATCAGCGCCGCCCAGACGGCGAAGCACGCGAGGCCGAGCGCCAAGCGCGCGTCGAGCGCCGACGGGACGAGCGTGCGCTCGTCAGGGGAATAGTCCACACGCAGGTGCAGTGGGAACAGGAGCAGGCGCGCGAAGTCCGCGAAGGCAGCGACCGCGGTCAGCCGCATTTGGAGCGGCGTCGCCCCGATGAAATGGGGCGCCCAGTGTATGATCTCCGCGTACGGCGCCAGCACGGCGTGGCGCACCGCACCGTATGCGACGCCCAACACCACCCAGGCCGCGACGTAGGCGGCCATGCGACGCCGGGCAGGTCGCCGTCCCACCCTGACGATCCAGCCCCACGCGATCAGCGCCGGGACCACCGCGCCGGTTTCCTTGCTCAGCAGGGCGGCGACCGACGCGAGGAGGCTCCACCCGAGACTGTCCCGCTCCAGGGCGGCGTACACGGCGAGCAACGCGAACAGCGCCGCCATCAGCTCCGCGCGGCCCACGATATTCGCCACCGCTTCGACATGCACGGGATGCACCGCGAAGATCAGGCCGGCGACCAGCGCTGCGCGATCGCCGCTCCAGCGTCGCGCCAACAGGGTAACCGCGACGCTCGTCGCGGCATGCCACAGCAGATTGACTCCGTGAAACCACGCCGCGGCCCCAAGCTGCCAATCCACGGCGTAGCTCGCGATCGTGAGCGGCCGGTACAGCCCGCCACCGAATGCGTCAGGCCAATACGCGGCGGCGAAGGCACGCCACAGTGCGCTGGGTGTGTGGACGAAGGCGTTCGTGTAGATGATCGTGAGGTCGTCCCACGCCCAGCGGTTCCAAAGGGCCCCGAGGTACACCACGCCGGCGCAGGCGGCAACGGCGCAATAGAGGCGCCTCGTCATCGCGGCTGCAGTCGGCGAACGTGCGCCGCGAGAGAGTCCGCCGCCGCAGTGTTCCCCAAGCGCCGGGCCGCGGCGGCTTCCGCGGCATAGTGTCCGCGACAACCCTTGCACAGGGCATCGAAGCGCCCCAGCAGCGAGTCCGCCAGGGCGGGACGTCCCAGCGCCAGCGCCGCATGCGCCGCCTTCAGGTAAGGCCGGGGGTCGTCCGGGTAGATCGACGAGGCCGTCGTGGCGGCCTCGAAGGCCTTCGCGGGCCGCGCCTGGTCGAGGTATATCGTCGCCATGATCATCGGCCCGACGTAGGACCGCGGCGAGTCTTCGAGGATGCTCAGCGTCAGGGACATGTTGCTGCGCCACACGGGCACCCGCAGCGCGGTGCGTGCGCCCCCTGCCACTGCCATCGCGCCGACGACGAGCCCGAGCGCGCGACCGCGCAGATTGCGCGCGAGCCCCGCTACTGCCAACGCGAGGCCTACCGAGGGCAGATACTGCGTCCGCTCGGCCACGACGACGCCGATCGGAAACAAGAAATTTGCGACCGGCGCGTAAGCCAGAGCCATCCAAGCAAGCCCGTACGCTTCGAGTCGCCGCTGGCGGCGCCAAGCGAGCGCCAGCAGGGCGACCCATGTCGCGAGCACTAGCAACCCCAGCCCGAAGCGCCACTCGAGCGGGGAGGGCACCGTGGTGCGCTCGCCCGGCGAGTAGTCGGCGCGCAGCGCGAGTGGGAAGAGCAGCAGACGCGCCACGTCCGCGAGCGCCGCCACCGCCGTCAAGCGGACTTGCAACGGGCTGGCGCGCTGGAAGGCGGCGGCCAAATCGTGCGACCGCGCGTACGGATGCAGCACGACTTCCCGCACCGTGAGGCACACCAGGCCCGCCAGCAGCCAGCAGACCGCGTACGTCACCATGCGCCGGCGCGGCGGACGCCGCAGGCTCTCTCCCCCCCCGCCCCCCTCGCCCCCCGCGCCCCCCGCGCCCCCCGCGCCCAACAGCCCCCACCCGGCGACGACCAGCGCCGGCGCGACTACTGCCACCTCCTTGCTGAGCAGTCCGAGCGCCCAGCACACCGCGCTCCAGACCGGCCGATCCGCTTCCACCGCCGCGTACACCGCGAGCAGCGTGAACGCCGCGGCCATCAGTTCGGCCCGCCCCACGACGTTGGCGACCGCTTCGACATGCACCGGGTGCACCGCGAAAAGCATCCCCGCCACGAGCGCCGCCGCATCACCCGCCCAGCGCCGGGCGAGCACCGCGACGAGCGCACTCACACCGGCGTGCCACGACAGGTTCACGACGTGAAACCACGCGGCGCCGCCGATGTGCCAATCCAGCACGTACGTGAGCAGCGTGAGCGGGCGATACAGATACCCGCCCACGAACGGCGGCCAGTAAGGGCTGGCGAAGGCGGTGGCGAGCCCGGCCCACGTCTGGACGAGGGGATTCCCGAGAACGATGACTTGATCGTCCCAGACGAACTCGTTCCAGAGCGCGCCCAGGTACACGATCACGGCGCAGGCGGCGACGGCGAGATAGACGCTCCTAGCGCGCACGATGCACCACGAAGATCGTCGCGCCGTCGGGCCAACGGCGCACGATCCCGAGCCAGCCAGGGTAGGTGGCGAGCAGACGCTCCAGCTCCTCCTTTCCATCCGCCTGGTTTCCCGCGAGCAGGACGTGCGTCACGCCCTGGCGCTCGAGGTAAGCGCGGTGCACGGGGGGTGGAGGCTCGATCACGTGCGCGCCCCAATAGCTAGAGATGTAAAGCGGGACAGCGACGCGCCGCGTGTACAGCCAGACGAGCGGATCGTGGTCGCTCGCGATCACGGCGTCGGGCGGCAAGGAATCCAGGGTCGGCAGCACTTCGGCGAAGGTGTGGGAAATCCGTTGGGCGGAGAGCTCCCACCAGCGGCCGGCGAATCCGCGCGTCTCGTAGCGCACGTAGCCCGCGACCAAGGCGGCAGCGAGGAGCGCCACGGGGACGCGCAGGCGCGGGCGAGGCCACAGTGCGACGGCCCCGGCCGCCCACGCGAGCGCCAGCCAGGGGAGCACGGCCCAGAGGAACCGGTCAGGCGGGACTGGCCAGCAGGCGAGAATCGCGAGGTACACCACGAGCGTCACGCCGATCGCCGAGCGTCGGGCGACACAGGCCAGCCCATACACTCCGACCACGAGCGCCGGGACGCCGACGAGGTAATAGACCAAGCGGCTCGGCACCCAGTTGAGCGTCAGCACGCCGAGGGGCCGCGCCAGGTCTGCCGTTCGGGAACCCAGCGCACCGGCTCCGGCCGCCCGGAGGAGCTCGAAGTACGACCCGTAATCCGTGGCGAGCAGCGGGTCGAGGGCGTGCCCCTGGGTGAGCAGCCAAGCTCCCCAGCCTGCGCCCGCCGCCACGAGCGGGAGAGACGCGAGCGCCGCCTGCCGCCACGGGTCCGGGCGGGCCTGTGCGACGTTCCCGCGGCGCGCGGCGTACAGCCACGCGACGACGCCGGCGCCCGCCGCCACACCGAGCGCGCGCGTGAGCAGGGCAAGCGCCGCGGCACCGCCGGCCAGCAGCGCGGCGCTTCCGGACGCCAGGCGGGGGGGCGGACGGTCGGCGAGGATTACGGCAGCCACGAGCAGCAGGCCGAACAGCGGCTCCGAGAGCAGAGCGACGAGCATGGTGAGAAACGGGATCGCGAGCGCCGCCGCCGCAACCACGACGCCGGCCAGCCAGCGCGGCGCCCCTTCCCCGACGAGCTCGGTGCGCGTCGCGTGCCACGCGATCAGGCCGCACGCCGCGGCAGCGCACACGACGTTCAGGAGCTTGCCGGCCAGGGCGGCCCCCGCCAGCGACAAGAATCCGAACAACGGCGCGAGGACGGCGGAGTAGAGCGGCGGGTAGTGGATCGCGGCCGGCGCGCCGGGGAGGTTCGCGTATACGTATCCGTGCCCGTGGGCGAGGGCCCAGGCGATCGCGGCGTACACCCCGTCGTCGTAAAACACCCCGACGAGGTCGCGGTTGAGTGTGAGCGCCCCCGCGACGAGGGCCACACCTCCGGCCACGATCCCCGCCCGTCGGGCGGCCGCACCCAGCGGAAGGTCCGCAGCGTCCGCGCTCACGGACCGACCGGCCTGCGGGCGAGAAGCGAATCCGCCGCCGCGGCGTACCCGTGCGCACGCGCCAGGGCCGCTTCCCGGCGGTAATACCCGCCGCAGCGGTGACACAGCCCTTCCAGCATCGCGAGCAACGAACGTAGATCGTCGGGTCACGGCCATACGTCGCCGCCGCGATGCGCGCCGCCGCGAGGGCCCGTGCCGGCGCATGCTGGTCCAGGTAATACCCGATCATCCGCTTCGGCCCGACGTAGGAACGCGGCGAATCCGTGATGATGCTCAGGGTGACCGACGCATCGTCACGCCACACGGGGACCCGCAGGGCGGTGCGGATGCCGGCCAGCACGGCGAGCGCGGCGACGACCGGCCAAAGCCGTTCACGCGGCGGCCGCGCGACCCAACCTGCGGCGGCGAGGACCAGCCCAGCCGAGGGGAGATACAACGTTCGCTCGGCGACGTAGAAGCCCGCGGGATAGAGGACGTTCGCCACGGGCAGGAGCGCCACGCCGATCCAGCCGAGCCCGAACGCCTCGAGCTTCCGATCGCGCTTCCACGCGAGCGCGAGCAGCGCGCTCCACAGCAGCGCGCACAACACGCCCACCACGAAGCCGGGATCGAGCGGCGACGTGACCAGGGAGCGCTCGTTGGGGGAGTAATCCACCCGCAGCGTCAGCGGGAACACGAGGAGGCGCGCGACATCGGCCAGCGCCGACACAGCCGTGAGCCGGACGGCCCAGGGAGAGGCGCCCAGGAACATCGCCCCGATGCTCTGAAATCCGGCGAACGGGTGCAGCACGACGGCGCGGGCGACCGCGTAGACGCCCCCGACGAGCACCCAGCTCGCGACGAAGAGCCCCATACGACGCCGGCTCGGCCGCGCGAGCCCGAGCACCCACGCCCAAGCGATGAGCGCCGGCGCGACCGCCGCGTTCTCCTTGCACAGAAGTCCGAGCGCCCAGGCCGCGGCGCTCCAGCCGATGGCCTCACGGGCGAGCGCGGCATACACGGAGAGCACGACGAAGACCCCCGCTAAGAGCTCGGCACGCCCGACCACGTTCGCGACCGCCTCGACGTGCACCGGGTGTACCGCGAACAGCACCCCCGCGACGAGCCCGCCCGTGGTGTCCGCCCACCGCCGCGCGAGGACCGCGACCGCGACCGCGGCCGCCCCGTGCCACAGCAGGTTCGCGGCGTGGAACCAGACCGCTCCGTCCAGCATGCGGTCCAGGGCGAAGGCCGCGATGATGAGCGGCCGGTACAGGTGGCCCCCCAGGTCGGGCGGCCAATACGGGGCCCCGAAGGCGCGCCAGACTCCCGCGGGTTCCGCCACGAGCGGATTCGTGACGATGATCGCGACATCGTCCATCGCGAACTGGTTCCAGAGCGCGCCGAGATACACCACGATGGCGCACCCGGCGACGACGGCGTACAGCTGCTTAGTGCCCACGATTCACCTGGAACACCGCGCGACCGCCGCCCCAAGCGTGGACGACCGAGAGCCAGCCCGGATATGCGCCGAGCAACGCGTCCAGCTCGGGGGCGGATTCGGACACGTAGCCGGCGATCACGATGTGGGTTACGCCTTGCCGCTCCAGGTACGCCCGCTGCTCGGCCGCGGTGGGCAGGGTCACTTCGCGGCCGTGGTAGCCGTGAACGTACAGGGGCACACACGTGCGGCCCGTATGAAGCCAGAACAGAGGCTCGAAGTCCGCGGCCACCACGGCGTCGGACGGGAGAGTCCTGAGCCACGGCAACATCTCGCCGGCGCTGGTCGAAACCAAGGCAGGCGCGGCGCGCCAAGCCTTCGAGACCAGCCCCTCGACTTCGAGTCGGCCGTAGCCGGCGACGACCGCGCCGGCCACGATTGCCAGCGGGACGCGCAGGGGCCTAAGCGTGGGCCGCTGCCAGAGACGAACCGCGGCCGCGACCCAGGCGAGGCCCAGCCAGGGAAGCACGACCCAAAGGAACCGATCGACGGGGAAGGGCCAGACGGACAGGATGGCGAAGTAACAGAGCAGCGTGAGCCCGATGCTCGACCGGCGGGACAGGAGCACCAGCCCGTACAGCAGCACCGCCAGCGCGGCTCCGCCGAGGAGGTAATGGAGCCCCGGCGGTCCCGGCAGCCACGAGAGCGTCAGGTCGCCCAGCGGGCGCGGCAGGTCGCGCAGGCTGGGCCAGAAGGCCCGGAGGCCAGCCTGTTTCAGCGGCTCGAAATAGCTGCCATAGCTCGCGGCCATGTCGGGATCGATCCCGCCGCGGTGACGGACGAGCCACAGTCCCCACGCGAGGGCGGCGGCGAAGACGGGGCCACCCGCCAGCGCCGTTCGCCGCCACGGCGCGCCGCGGACGAGCACCAGATAGAGGACGCTCCCCGCTCCCACGGCGACGCCGACGGACCGAGTGAGCAGCGCGAGCGCCGCGGCGACGCCGGCGAGCAGCGCTCCACGATCGGCCGACCAGCGCACGGGCGGGCGATCCGCGAGGATCACCGCGACGACCACGAGGACGCTGAACAGCGGCTCGGAGAGGAGCACGGAGAGGATCGTCAACATCGGCATGGCGACGCCCGCCGCAACGACGACTGCGGCGGCCAGCCACGCGGGGACGCCGGGCCCGAGGAGCTCCGCGCGGCTCGCGTGCCACGTAATGAGTCCCGCGGCGAGGGCGGCGAGCAGGATGTTGAGCACCTTGGCTGCAAGCGCCGCGGCCGGCAGGGGGAGCGCGCCGACGAACGGGGTGAGGAGCAAGGGATACAGCGGGGGAAAATGAACGACCGCAGGGTGGCCCGGGAGGTTTGGGTGCACGTACCCCAGACCGTGGCCCAGTGCGTACGCGGCGCCGACGTACAGGCCGTCGTCGTAGAAGACGCCCGCCAGCATTTGGTTCAGCGTCAGCCCGCCGCCTGCGAGCACCAGCAGCGCCGCAACGATGCCGGCGCGGCGCGCCATACGGTCGGGCGCCAGCGGCTCCGCCTGGGCGCTCACGGACGGCGCGCGGCCTTGAGCGCCTCGAGGTGCCGGAGCAACGAATCCGCCACGACCGTTTGACCGCGGGTGCGTGCCTCGATGGCGGCCGCCTCGAAGAACGTCTCGCAGTGAATACACGTCGAGTCGATGTGCGCCAGCAACGTGTCGGCGACCGCCGGCCGATTGAGGCGGTAGGCCAATTCGGCGGCGCGCAGGCTCATCCGGTTGTCGGCGGGCATGATCCGCGCTGCACGACGGAAGCCGTCGAGCGCGTCGGCATACCGACCGTCGCGCTCGGCGTAGCGGGCGCCGACCATCGGCCCGAAGTATGACCGCGGCGAGTCTCGCAAGACGCTCTGGTAGACGGTTTCGGTGCTCTTCCAGACCGGCACGCGGAGCGCGGTACGAAGACCGCCAGCGGCGATCAGTGTGACGGTGGCGACGCCCGCGATCCGCCGAACACGGGTCGCCGCTCCAGCCCACCAGGCCGCAAACCCGGCGCCGGCAGCGAGCGCGAGGCCGACCGACGGAAAATAGAGCGTCCGCTCGGCGACGAGCACACCCACCGTGAAGAGAAGGTTGGCCACGGGCGCGAGCGCGATCCCGATCCAGGCGACACCCAGCGCCTCGACGCGCCGCTGACGCCGCGCCAACAACCACAGGAGCGCTGCCCAGAGCGCGAGGCACGCGAGGCCTGCGAGGAAGCGTGGGTCGCCGAACCCCGTCACTGCCGTGCGCTCCTTCGGGGAGTAATCCGCGCGGAGCGTCAACGGGAACACGAGGAGGCGCGCGATGTCGGCGAGGGCTGCGACGGCGGTGAGCCGCACCATGAGGGGCGACTGGTCGAGAAAGACGACCGCCACTCCCGAGCTCACCGGATAGGGCCCGAACACCGCCTGCCGCACGAGGGCGTAGTCGATGCCGATCAAGCACCAGACGATCACGTACGCCGCGATGCGCCGTGCCGGCGGGCGCGGGAAGCCGAGCAGCCATGCCGCCCCGACCAGCGCCGGGACCACTGCGGCATTCTCCTTGGCGAGGAGGGCGAGCGTCCAGGCGGCCGCGCTTCCGGCGAGGCTGTCGCGCGCGACTGCGAGCCAGACGGCGAGCACCGAGAAGACCGCCGCCATGAGCTCCGCCCGGCCGACCACGTTCGCCACGGCTTCGACGTGGACGGGATGGACCGCGAACAGGGCCCCGGCGAGCCAACCTGCGGCATCCCCAGCCCAGCGTCGGGCGAGGAGGGCCACCGCGGTGCTGGCGCCGGCGTGCCAGAGGACGTTGACGCCGTGGAACCACCATGCGCCCGCGGGCGCCACGAGCCAGTCGAGGGCGTACGTCGCGACGACGAGGGGCCGGTACAGATACCCGCCCGCGGCGGGGGGCCAATAGGGCATGGCGAACGCGCGCCACAACCCGCTCACCCCATGGACGAGCGTGTTGTCCGCTACGATGGGCATGTCATCCCAGGCGAAGCCGTTCGCGAGGGCGCCGAGGTAGCAGGCGACGGCGAGCGTCACGACGCCGATCACGAGCGCGCGGGCGCCCGAGGGCAGGCTCAGCGGGCGCGCCACTGACCCGGCGGCGGCAAGAGGTTGTAGCGCAGGATGTGGAACAGCGCGGCGAGGCCGTCACGCCACGTGATCTTTTTCCCTTCCGCGTAGGTTCGCCCGCTGTAGGAGATCGGCATCTCCCAGACGCGCGCCCCCGCCTGCGCCAGGCGCGCGGTGATCTCCACCTCGAAGCCGAACCGGTTGGACGTGAGGGGCAGGCGCCTCAGCAGGTCGGCGCGCACCAGCTTGTAGCACGTCTCCACGTCGGTGAGGTTGAGATCGGTGAACATGTTGGAGAGGAGGGTGAGGAGCCGGTTGCCGACGGAGTGCCAGAAGTAGAGGACGCGATGCGGGCCGCCCTGGAACCGCGAGCCGAACACGGCGTCGGCGCGTCCGTCGGCGATGGGGGCGAGCAGGGCCGGGAGCTCGGCGGGATCGTACTCGAGGTCGGCGTCCTGGATCACGATCACGTCGCCCGTGGCCTCCCGGATCCCCGAGCGGATGGCCGCCCCCTTTCCACGGTTCCGCTCGTGGCGCACCACCCGGTCGAGCCGCCCCTCCCGGCACAGGCCGTCGAGGATGTCGGCCGAGCCGTCGGTGGAGGCATCGTCGATGGCGACGAGCTCGACTCCCAGCGGGACGCTGCGCAGGCGCGCGACGACGCGCGCCACGGTGTCCGCCTCGTTATAGACAGGGATGAGGACGCTGAGTCTCACGCCTCGTTCGACTCCCCGTCGTACCGGCTGAGCTTGCGGTACAGGGTCGAGGGGTCGATGCCCAGGACTTCGGCCGCGCGGGTCTTGTTGCCGCCCTCGCTCTGGAGCACCCACGTGATGTAGGCGCGCTCGATGACGTCGAGGGTGGGGTTGGCGTGGGGCCGCTCCGCGACGAGGGGCTCGGCCCGGTGCTCGCTGAGCTTGTCGGGCAGCGCCGCGAGATCGATCGTGTCGCCCTTGCTGAGCACGACCGCCCGCTCGAGGGCGTTTTCGAGCTCGCGCACGTTGCCGGGCCAGTCGTAGACGAGCAGCGCCTGCTGCGCCACCTCGGCGAGGCCCTTCGGGTTCTCGCCCCGCTCCTTCGCGATGCGGCTGAGGAACTCCTCCCACAGGATCTGAATGTCGTCCCGGCGCTCCCGCAGCGGCGGCAAGTGGATGGCGATCACGTTGAGCCGGTAATAGAGATCGGTGCGGAAGCGGCCGCGCTTGATGTCGTCCTCCAGATCCCGATTGGTCGCCGCCACCACGCGCACGTCGACCGGGATGGTCTCCGTGCCGCCGACGGGGATCGCTTCGCGCTCCTGGAGCACGCGGAGCAGCTTCACCTGCGTGGCGGGGGACATCTCGCCGATCTCGTCGAGGAAGAACGTGCCGCCCCGCGCCGCGGCGAACAGGCCCTGCTTGTCCCGCACCGCTCCCGTGAAGGAGCCCTTCACATGGCCGAACAGCTCCGATTCGAGCAGGCTCTCGGGCAGCGCGCCGCAGTTCAGCGAAAAGAATCCGCCGTCCGAGCGTGCCGACAGCTCGTGGATATAGCGCGCGATGACTTCCTTCCCCGTGCCCGACTCTCCCTGGATGAGCACGGTACTCTCGGTCGGGGCCACCTGCTCGGCAAGTTTGAGGACGTCGACGAAGGCGCGCGACTTACCGAGCGGCTTGACCAGCCCGGACCGCTCGCGGCGCCGGATCTCCTGCTTGAGCTGCTTGTTCTCCGCCTTGAGCTGCCGCTGCTCGACGGCGCGACGGCAGATCGCCACGAGGTCGTCGTTCGAGAACGGCTTCTGGATGTAGTAGAAGGCGCCCTGGTTCACCGCCTGAATCGCGCTCTGCAGCGATGCCTGCGCGGTCATGAGGATCACCGGCGTCTCGGGATCCTGCTCGCGCACGGCCGCAAGGATGTCGGTGCCCGTGACGCCCGGCATCTTGATGTCGGTGAGGACGATGTCGGGTGGGCTGCCCTTCAACGCCTCGAGCCCGGCCTTTCCGCCCTGGGCCGTGGTGACGTCGAACCCTTCGCCCTTGAGGAGGATCCGCAGCACGTCGAGGATCCCCATCTCGTCGTCGACGACGAGGATGGAGGGCTGGTTGGTCATACGACCTCCGCATCCCTGGCTTGAGTTGTCACGTCACGGCCCACCGATCCGCTCGGCGCGCGCGAGCAGCGAATCGGACGCCGCCGCGTATCCGGCCTCCCGCGCAGCAGCCGCGCTACTACGGTAGTAGCGTGGGCACTGGTGGCAAAGACGCTGGAACCCGACCAGCAGCGAATCCGCCGCCCGCGCGTCCCCGGCGGCGAAGGCGGCGACGGCGCCCGTGATATAGACCGTGGCGTCTCGGTCGAAGATGCTCGTCGCCAAGCGTGCCGCAGCGAGCGCCTTGGCGGGCTCATGCTGGTCCAAGTACCAGAACGCCATCCGCTTGGGGCCTTGGAAAGAACGCGGCGAATCTTGCAGCATGCTCAGGGTGAGAGAAGGTTCATCACGCCAGACGGGCACGCGCCGGGCCGTGCGTACGCCGCCGAGGACGACGAGAGCGGCCACCACGAGCCGGAACGACCGGGGCGGCAGTCGTTCCAGCCACGGCCCCACGGCGAGGACCAGACCCGCGGATGGGAGGTAGAGTGTCCGCTCCGCGAGGTAGAACCCCACCGGGTACAGCAGGTTCGCAACCGGCAGGTACGCGATGCCGATCCACCCGAGCCCGAGCGCTTCCAGCCGGCGACCCCGCTTCCAGGCGACGAACAGCAGGGTGCTCCAAACGACGAAGCACACAGCCCCGGCCACGACCCGCGGGTCGAGCGGCGACGTGACCAGCGTTCGCTCGTTGGGTGAGTAGTCCGCCCGAAGGGTCAGGGGAAAGACGAGGAGCCGCGCGACATCGGCCAGCCCGGCGACCGCCGTCAGTCGCACCGCCACTGGGGACTCGCCGACGAACATTAGAGCGGTGCCTTCGAGCCCAGAGAAAGGGTGGCGCACCGCAGCGCGCACGGCGACGTACGCAGCGCCAACGACCACCCAGACGGTGACGAACACGACGATCCGGCGACGGTTGGGCCTTCCGAACCCGAGCAGCCACGCCCAGACGACGAGCCCGGGCACAACCGCCGCGTTCTCCTTGGAGAGCAGCCCGAGCACCGCCGCCGCCGTGCTCCAGGCGATGCTCTCATGAATGACAGCCGCATAGACCGCGAGGACCGCGAACAGCGCAGCCATCGACTCCGCGCGCCCGACGACGTTCGCCACCGCCTCCACGTGTACTGGATGGACGGCGAACAGGAGTCCCGCGGCCAGGGCGCCGGCGTTATTGGTCCAGCGCCGGGCGAGCGCCGCCACGGCCACGGAGGCCGCCGCATGCCACGCCAGATTCACCGCGTGAAGCCAGGCCGCGCCGTCGACTGCCCGATCGACCGCAAACGTCGCGATCGTGAGTGGTCGGTACATAGAGCCCCCGAGATCGGGGGTCCAATAGGGCGCGGCGAAAGCCTTCCAGAGCCCCGACAGATGACCCACGAGCGGGTTCATCACGACGATCGCCACGTCGTCGAAAGCGAACCGGTTCCACAGAGCCCCGAGATACACGATTGCGGCGCAGGCCGCGACCATGACGTAGAGGTGGGTCGCGCGCGATTCGGTTCCAGCGAAGGAAGGAGTCACCGGGCTCATCGGGACGGCCGCAGCGTACGTCATGCGGCTTCCTCTTTCCGACCGGCTGCGGGGAAGTAGACGGTGAACGTCGTGCCCTTCCCCGCCGTGGAGTCCACAAGCACGAGGCCGCGGTGGGCCTCGACCGCGCGCTGCACGATGGCGAGCCCCAGCCCGGTGCCCCCGGTCCGTCCCGTGACGAACGGCTCGAACAAGCGGCCCCGCAGGCTCTCCGGAATCCCCGGGCCGTTGTCGCTCACGGCCAGGCTCACCGGGTTCTCGATCCCGGCCCCGCCGGGGAGCTCGTGCGCCGCGGGCCGGCCGGTGCGGACGGACACGCGGGCGCCCTTCCCCGCCGCCTGCACCGCGTTCAACACCAGGTTCGACACCACGCGGTGCAGCAAGTCTTCGTCGCCCTCCATCGGCGTCGGGCCGCCGGCCAGGTCGATGACCGCGTCCCCGGGACAGTCGGGATGCTCGCGCACCATGCGGATCGCCGCCCCCGCCACGGCCCGCAGATCGAGCGGCCGGCATTCGGTGACGCG
>WNEV01000756.1_pt1 | contig 13687 bp, 11 predicted proteins | sample 5399861 | NCBI WGS metagenome assembly WNEV01 (sample SAMN13153335, study PRJNA577476) | soil metagenome | isolation source: 40 cm grassland meadow soil 2 days after 3rd rain plot 2 | place: USA:California | collected 2015-11-11 | reverse complement strand
CCCCAGGACTTCAGCAGCCCGAGCCGTTCCTCGGGACGAGCGGCGCGCAGCGCTCTCGCGTGCGCCAGGAATTCCTCGGCGATTCTCCGCTCCTCGGCGTTCCAGGAGATGTCGGCGCCGAGCTGCTCGTAGCGCGCCAGGAACTTTTCGACCTGAACTGCGTAGTAGGCGAGCGACTCGGTCGCTGTGTCGATCGCCGTCAGGCCGCCGCCGACGACCACCACTGGCAGCCGGATCTGCAGGTTGGCGATCGACTCGCGCTTCGCCGCGCCGGTGAGCTGCAGCGCCATGAGAAAGTCGGACGCGGCGCGCACGCCGCGCGCAAACCCGTTCGGGATTTCGAGCACCGTCGGCCGGCCGGCGCCGGCGCACAGTGCGACGTGGTCGAAACCGCCGGCGAAGGCGTCCTCCACGCTCAAGGTGCCGCCGAAGCGCACGCCGCCGAACATCGCGAACTGCCGCCGCCGCTCGAGCAGCAGGCGGATGATCTTGAGGAAATTCTTGTCCCAGCGCACGGTGATGCCGTACTCCGCGACGCCGCCGAAGCCGGCCATCACGCGGCGGTCGAGATCCTCGTGCAATTGCCTTATTTCCTTGATGGGCTGGAAGGGCACCCGGTTGCCGAGCGGATCGACGCCCGACACCGAAGGCTCCAGCGGCTCGATCTTCAGGCCGTCGATGGCGACCACGGTGTGGCCGTCATTCATGAGGTGGTGCGCCAGCGTGAATCCGGCCGGGCCGAGCCCAACCACAAGGATTCTTCTCCCGGTTGCCGGTTTTGGATAAGGGCGACGAATGTCGAAGGGGTTCCAGCGCGTCAGGAGCGAGTAGATCTCGAAGCCCCAGGGCAGCTCGAGCACGTCCTTCAGCGTGCGCGTCTCGGCCTGCGGGATGTTGACCGGCTCCTGCTTCTGGTAGATGCAGGCCTTCATGCAGTCGTTGCAGATGCGGTGCCCGGTGGCGGCCAGCATCGGGTTGTCGACGGCGATGATGCCGAGCGCCGCGAGCGGCTCGCCGCGCGCCTTCACCATGTGAAACTCGGAGATCTTCTGCTCGAGCGGGCAGCCTGCCAGCGCGACGCCGAACACGGTCTTGCGGAATCCCTCGGCGGGCGGCTTTTCCTTGAGGCCTTTCGAGCACGAGTCCTTTCCCTGCTCGTGGCACCAGATGCAGTAGTTCGCCTCGTCGAGCGCGCCGACCAGGTCAGTGCCGCCATCGGTCAGCTTGAATCCGTCGCGATGGCGCAGGTGCTGCGAGGAATGCTCCGGAAAGCCATTCTTTGCTTCGCTGTGAACCGGGATCAGCCGCATGTAGTCGAGCTTCCTCGGCGCTTTGAACAGCACGCCGGCGCGGTGCTTCTCGCGTCCCTCGGAACTCGTCGTAGCCCACGCTGCGTAGCGCGCGGCGGCCTCGAGCTGCTCTGCATGCCCTGCTTCGTTCTGAAGCCACTCGCTCAGCTTTTTTGCGAATTGCAATTCCGTGAACGGACCGCCGAACAGCTGCTTTTCCAGTGCGGCCGCGTCGACGCCCGCGGTGTCCTTCACTTTGTGCAGGGCACGCCGTTGCACGAACTGGCGCTTCACCGAGTAAAGCGGTGCAAGCGCGTTGTGCTTCTCCGCGAGCGCGCGGGCCTGGGCTTCGATGCCGAAGAGCTTCGGCAGGAAATCCTCGACCTGCGGAGCAAGTGCGACCAGCAGATCCGATTCTTCCTTCGCCGCCAGCTTCTCCGGCGTGCTGCGAGCCGCAAGCAGACGCGCATGCAGTGCGCTGTCCGACTCACGCAGAAAGCGCAGGAATGCCGAATCGAGGCGAACGAGCCCCTCTCGCTCGTAGAGATCGTCGAAGCGGATGCCGAAGCCGAGTTGCATGAGAGTAAAATTATCGTCGAAATAGCCCTTCACGCTCAACGAATTACCTTATTCCAAGGCGACCATTCCGATGCAGATCAAGAACAGCGTATTCCTCGTCACCGGCGGCGCATCCGGCCTCGGCGCCGCGACGGCTCGCATGGCGGCGGAGAACGGCGGCAAGGTGGTCATCGCCGACATGCAAGCAGACGTCGGCGAAAAGCTCGCCAAGGAAATCGGCGCGCGCTTCGTCAGGACCGACGTTACTTCGGAAGCCGACGGCAAGGCGGCGGTCGAGCGCGCGCTCAAGGAATTCGGCGGCCTTCAGGTGCTGGTGAACTGCGCCGGCATCGCGGCTGCCGAGCGCACCCTCGGCAAGGAGGCGCCGCATGACCTCGGGCGCTTCACGCGGGTGGTCAACGTCAACCTGATCGGTACCTTCAACATGATCCGGCTGGCGGCAGATGCGATGGCCAAAGCGGGGCCCAATGCAGCGGGCGAGCGCGGCGTCATCGTCAACACCGCGTCGGTGGCGGCGTACGACGGCCAGATCGGGCAGGCGGCCTATTCGGCTTCGAAAGGCGGCGTAGTCGCGATGACCCTGCCGGTCGCCCGCGACCTGTCGCGCCATGGCATCCGCGTCTGCACCATCGCGCCCGGCGTGTTCGAGACGCCGATGCTGCTCGGGCTGCCCAAGGATGCGCAGGAATCGCTCGGCAAGCAGGTGCCTTTCCCGTCGCGGCTGGGCCGGCCGGGCGAATACGCGCAGCTGGTGAAGGCGATCATCGAGATCGAGATGCTCAACGCGGAGACCATCCGCCTGGACGGCGCCATCCGCATGGCGCCCAGGTGATCACTGCGCGCGCAAATTCTGCTTGTAGACCTTCGAGCGTTCCACGTAGCCCCGGGCGATGCCGAGAAGATAATCCTTGTCTTCCTGCGTCAGGCTGCGCACGATCTTGCCGGGCGCGCCGAGCACCAGCACGCCGTCGGGGATTTCCTTTCCCTCGGTGATGAGCGTATTGGCGCCGATCAGCGAGCCGCTGCCGATGCGCGCTCCGTTCATCACGACGCTGTTGATGCCGATGAGACTGCCGTCGCCGATGGTGCAGCCGTGCAGCATCACCTTGTGGCCGATGCTGACCATGCGCCCGAGCGTCATGGGGAAGCCCGGGTCGACGTGCAGCACGGAGCCGTCCTGGATGTTGCTTCCCTCGCCGATGCTGATGCGGTCGTTGTCGGCGCGGATCACGACCTTGAACCACACGCTGACGTCGGCCTCGAGCGTCACCGAGCCGACCAGCGTGGCGTCGTGCGCGATGTAGTGGTGCGCGCCGCGCAGCTCCACGCGCCGCTCGCCGATGGAGAAGATAGGCATGGGTCTATCATAATGCAGTGAAGATCATTGTCCTTGGCGCCGGCGTGATCGGCGTGACGAGCGCGTGGTACCTGGCGCAGGCGGGGCACGAAGTCACCGTGCTGGAGCGCCAGGCCGAAGCGGGGATGGAGACCTCGTTCGCCAACGGCGGCCAGGTCTCGGCCGGGCATGCCGAGCCCTGGGCCAGGCCTGCGGTGATTCCCAAGCTGTTGCGCTGGCTGGGGCGCGAGGACGCGCCGCTGCTGTTTCGCCCGCGCGCCGACTGGGCGCAATGGGAATGGGGGCTGCGCTTCCTTCTCGAATGCGTGCCTGGCCGGTTCGAGCGCAATTGCCGCGCGCTGGCGGGACTGGCGGTCTACAGCCGCGATTGCCTGCGCGCCCTGCGCGAGCGGACCAGAGTGCGCTATGACGAGCGCTCGCGCGGCATCCTGCATTTTGCGACCAGCGACAGGGAATTCGCGGAGCTCGCGCGCAATGCCGAGGCGATGCGCACGCTCGGCATCGAGCGGCAGGTCAAGTCCGCCGCCGAATGCCTGCAGATCGAGCCTGCGCTGCGGCATTCCGAGGAGCGCGTCGCCGGCGGCGTCTACACGCCGCAGGATGAATCCGGGGATGCGCACCGCTTTACGCAGGAGCTCGCCCGGAGCTGTGCGGAGCGCGGCGTCGCATTCCGCTACGGCACGGTGGTCGAGGCGATCGAGCGAGAGGCCGACGCGATCCGGCTGCAGGGCGGCGAGCGCCTCCTCGCCGATGCCTATGTGGTCGCGCTGGGAAGTTACAGCCCATTGCTGTTGAGGGGCCTGGGATTGAAAATCCCCGTCTATCCGCTCAAGGGCTACTCGATTACTTTGCCGCTCGGTGCGGCCGAGCCGATGACGGCGCCCGAGGTCAGCCTGACCGACGAGGCGCACAAGATCGTGATCTCGCGCCTCGGCAACCGCCTGCGCGCCGCGGGGACCGCCGAGCTCGCTGGATACGACGCTTCCGTCAACGCGGTCCGTTGTAATGCGATCGTGCGGCGGATCCGGCAGCTGTTTCCCGGTCTCGGCGGAATAACGGTAGTGGAGAGGTGGGCGGGCCTGCGGCCCGCGACGCCGAACAACGTGCCGATCATCGGCCGCACGCGGCTGCGCAAGCTGTTTCTCAATACCGGTCACGGCACGCTCGGCTGGACCCTGGCGTGCGGGTCGGCGAAGGCGCTCGCGGACCTCGTTTCGGGCCGCAAACCCGAGGTCGCATTCGACTTCCTTGCGTAAGAGCGAATCGCTGTTCCTGGACATCCGCGGCCTGCGCTACCACGTGCGCCGCTGGCCGGGCACAGGCGCGCCGAAAATGCTGCTGCTGCACGGCTGGATGGATGTTTCTGCCTCGTTTCAGTTCGTCGTCGACGCGCTGCGCGGCGAATGGGACATCTATGCGCCCGACTGGCGCGGCTATGGGCTGACGGGCCGGGGCAAGTCCGATTGCTACTGGTTTCCGGACTACATCGCTGATCTCGACTTGCTGCTGGAGGAGATTCAGGCGGTGAATCTCGTCGGGCACAGCCTGGGCGGCAACGTCGCCTCGATGTACGCCGGAATCCGGCCGCAGCGGGTCGCGAAGCTCGTCAATCTGGAAGGCTTTGGCCTCGCCGCGACGCGCCCCGGGCAGGCCCCCGAGCGCTATGCGCGCTGGCTGGACGAGCTGCACGAGCCGCCGCGGCTGCGCCCTTACCGTAATTTCCAGGAGCTGGCTGAAAGGCTGCGGCAGGGCAACAAGCGCCTGACGCCGGAGCGTGCCGAATTTCTGGCGCGCCACTGGGGCAGGGAGACGGAGCAGGGCGAAGTGGTGCTGCGCGGCGACCCGGCGCACAAGATCGTCAACCCGGTGCTCTATCGCTACGAGGAGGTTCACGCGTGCTGGCAGAAGGTCGAGGCGCCGGTGCTCTGGGTGGATGCCGCCGAATCGGAAACGCTGAAGCGCCTCGGGCTGAGCGCCGCCGAGCACGCCGAACGGCGGGCCGCGTTCCGCAACCTGCGCTACGTGACCGTGCCGCAGGCGGGGCATATGCTGCATCATGACCAGCCTGAAGCGGTGGCCCGGTTGCTGGAGGAGTTTCTCGGGTAGCTAGCCGTGGCGCAGTTCTTCTCCATCCATCCGACGCACCCGCAGGCGCGCCTGGTGCGGCGCGCCGCCGACATCGTGCGCGCCGGCGGCCTGGTGGCTTATCCGACCGACTCGTGCTATGCGCTCGGCTGCAAGCTGGGCGACGCCAAGGCGCTGGAGCGGCTGCGCCGCGTGCGCGGCGTCGACGAGCGCCACCACCTCACCCTGATGTGCCGCGACCTGTCGGAGATCGCCAACTACGCGCGAGTCGACGATGCACGCTTCCAGGTGCTGAAGCTCGCGACGCCTGGCAGCTATACCTTCATCCTGCGCGCGAGGCGCCAGGTGCCGCGCCGCTCGACGCATCCGCGCAGGAAGACGATCGGCGTCAGGGTGCCTGGACATCCGGTCGCGCACGCGCTGCTCGCCGAGCTGGACGAGCCGATGCTCTCGGCCACCCTGTCGCTGCCGGGCGAGGCGCGGCCGCTGTCGGAGCCGCGCGAGATCCGCGAGCGACTCGAGCGCGAGCTCGACCTGGTGATCGATGCGGGACCCTGCGGCGTCGAGCCGAGCACGGTGATCGATCTGACCGGCGAGGTGGCGAGCATTCTGCGCAAGGGGAAAGGCTCGCTCGAGCCGTTCGCCGTCGAGCCCGTCTGATAAACTCGGCGCCGGGAAGATGGACAACCTCGCGCACACCGTCAATGACCTCGTGCAGACGGTTTCCATCTACGCCCTTCCGGTGCTGTTCGCGATCACGCTGCACGAGGCGGCGCACGGTTACGTCGCGCGTCATTTCGGCGACATGACGGCGCACGCGCAGGGGCGCATCAGCCTCAACCCGATGCGCCATGTCGACGTGATCGGCACCATCGTCGTGCCCCTCATCATCCTCGCGCTGTCCGGCGGGCGCTTTCTCTTCGGCTGGGCGAAACCGGTTCCGGTCAATTACTCGGCGCTGCGCAAGCCGCGGCAGCACATGGCCTGGGTGGCCGCCGCCGGGCCGCTCGCCAACCTGGCGATGGCGCTGCTCTGGGCGCTGCTTCTCAAGCTTGCCGTATTGCTGGCGCCGAACTTCTTTTCCGTGCCGCTGCGGCTGATGTCGGAAGCGGGAATCGTGGTCAACCTGGTGTTCATGTTTCTCAATCTGCTGCCGATCCTGCCGCTCGACGGCGGCCGCATTCTCGCCAGCCTGCTGCCGAGCCGGGCCGCGTGGCAATACGCGAAGCTCGAGCCCTGGGGCGTGCCGCTGCTCCTGCTGCTTCTGGTGACGAACGTCCTCAACTTCGTGCTTGAGCCGCTGGTCGGCGCCTCCGACGCATTGATCCGGGCGATCGTGTTTTGACGATGTACGAAACACGGGTGCTGTCCGGCATGCGCCCGACCGGCAGCCTGCACCTGGGTCATTATCACGGCGTTCTCAAGAACTGGGTCCGGCTGCAGGCCGAGTACACCTGCCTGTTTGTGGTCGCCGACTGGCACGCGCTCACCACCGACTACGAGAATCCGGTCGAGCTGCAGAAGAACACCTGGGACATGGTGATCGACTGGCTCGCCGCCGGCGTCGATCCCGGCCAGGCGATCCTGTTCATCCAGTCGCAGGTGATCGAGCACGCCGAGCTGCACCTGCTGCTGTCGATGATGACGCCGCTCGGCTGGCTCGAGCGCGTGCCGACCTACAAGGACCAGCAGGAAAAGCTCGCCGACCGCGACCTCTCGACCTACGGCTTCCTCGGCTATCCGCTGCTGCAATCGGCCGACATCCTGATCTACCGCGCCAGGTACGTGCCGGTGGGCGAGGACCAGGTGCCGCACGTCGAGCTCACGCGCGAGGTCGCGCGCCGCTTCAATCACCTGTATGGCCGGGAGCCGGGGTACGAAGACAAGGCCAAGGCGGCAGTGAAGAAAATGGGCACCAAGAAGGCGCGCCTGCTCAACGAGCTGCGCACCAAGTTCCTGCAGGACGGCGACGCCCAGGCCCTGTCGAAAGCGCAGGCGCTGCTCGACGAGCAGCAAAACCTTTCGCGCGGCGACCGCGAGCGCCTCTACGGCTGGCTCGAGGGCGGCGGCAAGAAGATCCTGGTCGAGCCGGAGGTGCTGCTGACCGAAGCGCCGCGCATGCCGGGCCTCGACGGCCAGAAGATGTCGAAGTCCTACGGCAATACCATTTCCCTGCGCGAGGAGCCCGAATCGGTGGCAAAGAAAATCCGCACCATGCCGACCGACCCGGCGCGCGTGAAGCGCAGCGACCCCGGCAATCCCGAGAAATGCCCGGTCTGGGAATTGCACAAGGTGTACTCCGACGAGGAGCGGAAAAAATGGGTGTGGCAGGGCTGCACCACCGCCGGCATCGGCTGCCTCGAGTGCAAGCAGCCGGTGATCGAAGCGATCCAGGCCGAGCTCGCGCCGATGCGCGAGCGGGCGCAGGCGTATGTCGATGATCCGACGCTGGTGAAGAACATCATCGCGGACGGCTGCGACAAGGCGAAGCGCCTGACCGCCGAAACCATGCGCGACGTGCGCGAGGCGATGGGGCTTTCGTACACATGATGGCGAAGCTCTACGGCGAGCCGGTCATCGAGCTGCCGAGCGACCTCTACATCCCGCCCGATGCCCTCGAGGTGATTCTCGAGGCCTTCGAAGGGCCGCTCGACCTGCTGCTGTACCTGATCCGCAAGGAAAACCTCGACATCCTCGACATCCCGATGGCGCCGCTCACGCGCCAGTACCTCGAGTACGTCGAGATCATGCGCACGAAGAACCTGGAGCTCGCCGCCGAGTACCTGGTGATGGCGGCGATGCTGATGGAGATCAAGTCGCGCCTGCTGCTGCCGCGGCCGCCTTCGGCTGAGCCGGCGGAGGAGGACCCGCGCGCCGAGCTGGTGCGGCGGCTGCTCGAGTACGAGAGAATCAAGAAGGCCGCCCACGCGCTCGACGAGCTGCCGCAGGTCGGCCGCGACGTGGTCGCGATCTCGCTGTGGATAGAAAAGGCGGTCGCCGAGCGCCTGCCGCAGGTCCACCCGCAGGATCTTGCCGAGGCCTGGCGCAGCCTCCTGTACCGCGCGCGCCTGTCCAGGCACCACCACATTTCCCGCGAAGAGCTGTCGGTGCGCGAGCACATGAGCGGCATCCTGCGCCGCCTGCGCGAGCGCCGCGTCCTCGAGTTCGCCGAGCTGTTCGAGCCGGCCCGAGGGGTCGCGGTCCTGGTGGTCACCTTCCTCGCGCTGCTCGAGCTGGCGCGCGAGCTGCTGATCGAGATCACGCAGTCCGAATGCTTCGCCCCGATTTACGTAAAATTGGGCCATGCCCAATCCGGCTGAGGCGAAGCGCATCCTCGAGGCGGTGCTGCTCGCGTCGCAGGAGCCCCTCGGCGTAGCGGAGCTCAAGCGGCTGTTCGACGACGAGGTGGGCGCCGAGACGCTCGCGCACCTGCTCGCCGAGCTGCGCGAGGAATGGAACGGCCGCGGGGTCGAGCTGGTCAGCCTGGCCAGCGGCTGGCGGTTCCAGACCCGCGCCGAGTTCAGGCCGTACGTCGAGCGCCTGTTCCCCGAAAAGCCGCCGCGCTACTCCCGCGCCGTCATGGAAACCCTCGCCATCATCGCTTACCGCCAGCCGGTGACCCGCGGCGACATCGAGGACATCCGCGGCGTGACGGTTTCCGGCCAGATCATCCAGACGCTGGAGAACCGCGGCTGGATCGACGCCGTCGGCCAGCGCGAGACGCCGGGCCGGCCGGCGCTTTACGCCACCACCCGCAAGTTTCTCGACGATCTCGGGCTGCGCACGCTGGAGGAGCTGCCGCCGCTCGAGGAAATCGCCAGAACCCTTCAGCTCGAGCGTCCGGCGGTGACCGACGCCGGGCAGCGAGCCGCCGATTCCGAGCCGGAACAAGCCGCCACCGGAACCGACGGCTAAGCCGCGAGGCGAGCGGCTGCAGAAGCTCCTGGCTGCGGCTGGTCATGGCTCGCGGCGCGAAATCGAGTCCTGGATCGAAGCGGGCCGGATTTGCGTCGCCGGGCGGACCGCCAGGCTCGGCGATCGTGCGCTCCCTGCAGACCAGATCACCATCGACGGCAAAGCTGTAAGCCTGCTCGCCGAGCAGCCGGCCCGCGTCCTGGTGTATCACAAGCCCGAAGGCGAGCTGGTGACCCGTAGTGACCCGGACGGACGTCCTACCGTCTTTTCGCGGCTGCCGCCAGGCAGGTGGGTGGCGGTGGGGCGGCTGGATATCAACAGCTCGGGCCTGCTGCTGCTGACCGATTCCGGCGAGCTCGCCAACCGCCTGATGCACCCGCGCTACGAAATCGAGCGGGAGTACGCCGTGCGCGTTCAAGGCATTCTTAAAAAAGAGGATCTTGAGAAACTGACCGGGGGCGTCGAGCTCGACGATGGGCGCGCCGCGTTCGAGCGCGTCGAGGTGGCGGACGAACGTGCCGGACGGAGCGCCAATCGCTGGTACCGGGTGGTGCTGAGAGAGGGTCGCAAACGCGAAGTGCGGCGCCTGTTCGAGGCGGTCGGCGCCCGAGTCAGCCGTCTGATCCGCATACGCTACGGCCCGATCGAGCTGCCGCGCGATTTGGCGCCGGGACAGTGGCGCGAGGTGCCAAATACGGTTAAACTTCCAAAGCTTTAGCGGCACCGCGTCAAGAGATGGGCTTCGGCCCATTTTTTGTTTGCGGCGCCCGCGATGACGCGTCCATGGCAGCGCTTGAAGCGGTGATGGAGCCGGCGGTGGCCGGGCTGGGATACGAGCTGGTCGACGTGCAGGCGTCGAACGGCGGGAGGTTGCTGCGCCTGTTCATCGACAAGCCCGGCGGCGTCGGCCTCGAGGATTGCGCCGCCGTGAGCCGGCACCTGACGCGCCTGCTGGCGGTGGAAGGGATCGACTACGAACGGCTGGAAGTGTCCTCGCCGGGCCTGGACCGGGCGTTGCGCAAGGCGCGCGATTTCGAGCGCTTTGCGGGGCACAAGGCGGACGTGAGAATGCGTACGCCCGACGCGAGCGGCCGGCGCCGGTTCGTAGGCGTGCTGCGCGGCGCGGGAGAAGGGCGATTGAGTCTGGAGCTCGACGGACAGACGGTCGCGCTGGCGCTCGATGACATCGAGCGGGCGAGGCTGGTCCCCGAATTGTGAGGAACTCGTGGCGGCGAATCTGGTAGCAGGCAATCGTGAGCTGGTGATGCTGGTGGACGTGCTGGCAAGGGAGAAGAACGTGCCGCGCGACATCGTCTTCGGCGCCCTCGAAATGGCGCTCGCCTCGGCGACCAAGAAAAAGTATTCCGAGGATATCGACGTGCGCGTGCACGTCGACCGCAACACCGGAGCCTACGAGTCGTTCCGGCGCTGGAAGGTGGTGCCCGACGATGCGCTCGAGGCGCCGCCGGCGCAGATCCCGCTGTCGGAAGCGCAGAAGCGCAAATCGGATATCAAGCTGGAGGACTTCATCGAGGAGCCGCTCGAGCCGGTCGAGTTCGGCCGCATCGGCGCGCAGACTGCGAAGCAGGTGATCCTGCAGCGCATCCGCGACGCCGAGCGCGAGCAGATCCTGAACGACTTCCTGTCCCGCGGCGACGAGCTGGTCACCGGCACGGTGAAGCGCATGGAGCGCGGCAGCGCCATCATCGAGTCCGGCCGGCTCGAGGCGCTGCTGCCGCGCGAGCACATGATCCCGAAGGAGAACCTCAGGGTCGGCGACCGGGTGCGCGCCTGGGTGATGAAGATCGACCGCCAGGCGCGCGGCCCGCAGCTGGTCCTGTCGCGCACCGCGCCGCAGTTCATCATGAAGCTGTTCGAGCTCGAGGTGCCGGAGATCGAGGAAGGCCTGCTCGAGATCAAGTCCGCGGCGCGCGACCCCGGCGTACGGGCGAAGATCGCGGTCTTCACCAACGACAAGCGCATCGATCCGATCGGCACCTGCGTCGGCATGCGCGGCTCGCGCGTGCAGGCCGTGACGCAGGAGCTCGCCGGCGAGCGCGTAGACATCGTGCTGTGGTCGGCCGATCCGGCGCAGTTCGTGATCGGCGCCCTCGCGCCCGCCGAGGTGTCCTCGATCGTCGTCGACGAGGAAAAGCACGCCATGGACGTGGTCGTCGACGAGGAGAACCTCGCGGTGGCGATCGGCCGCAACGGCCAGAACGTGCGGCTCGCCTCCGAGCTCACCGGCTGGCAGATCAACCTGATGACCGAAGACGAATCGAACAAGAAGCAGCAGGAGGAAAGCGGCCGCATCAAGAGCCATTTCATGGAGAGGCTCGACGTCGACGAGGAGGTCGCCGACATCCTGATCCAGGAGGGCTTCTCGACGCTCGAGGAGGTGGCCTACGTCCCGATCAACGAGCTGCTCGAGATCGAGGCGTTCGACGAGGGCACGGTGAACGAGCTGCGCACCCGCGCGCGCAACGCCCTGCTGGTCGCGGCGATCGCCAACGAAGAGAAGGTCGAAGGCATCGACCCGGAGCTGCTGAAGCTCGAGGGGATGGACACGCAGCTCGCCGCCAAGCTCGCCGAGGCCGGCATCAAGACCCGCGACGACCTGGCGGATCTGGCGGTAGACGAGCTGTCGGAGATCTCGCAGCTGGACGAGGAGAAGGCAAAAAAGCTGATCATGGCGGCGCGCGCGCACTGGTTCGAGGACAAGCAGGACGGGAACGAGGCCGAGAAGCCGGCCAAGAAGCAGGAGGCCGCGTAACGTGGCGCAGACCAGCGTCGCCCAGTTTGCGAGCGAGCTGAAGGTGCCGCCCTCGGTGCTGCTCGAGCAGCTGCGCGCGGCCGGAGTGGAAAAGCGCGTGCCCGAGGACTCGCTCAGCGACCAGGACAAGTCGCGGCTGCTGGAATACCTGCGCCGCACGCACGGCTCCGTCGAGAGCAAGAACAAGATCACGCTGACCCGCAAGCAGACCAGCGAGATCCGCAAGACCGATGCCACCGGCAAGTACCGCACGGTGCAGGTCGAGGTGCGAAAGAAACGCGTCTTCGTGAAGCGCGATCCGGCCGAGGTCACGGCCGCCGCGGTCGCGGCGGAGGCTCCGCCGCCGTCTCCGGCCGCACCAAGCGTCGATGTTCGCGAGCAGGAGCTGCGCGAAGAGGAAGCGCGTCGCGAGCAGCAGCTCGCGGAGCTGCAGGCCGCCGAGCTGCGCGAGAAGCAGGAACGCGAACGCCGGGAAGCCGAACAAAAGCAAGCCGACCAGAAAGTCGCCGAAGCCGCTCCGGCAGCTGCGACCACGCTGCACGCGCCCAAGGCAGCGGAAGCGAAGACCGACAAGAAGCCCAAGAAGGCGAAGCCCACCACGGTGCTGCGCGACGACTCCGTGCGCCGGCGCCAGATCAAGACCCGCGGCGACGCCGGCGGCGGCGTGGGAGGCTGGCATGTGCGCGGCGGCACCAGGCACAAGGGCGGCGGCGGCGAAACGACGTTCGCGCAGCCCACCGAGCCGATGGTGCGCGAGATCGCGGTGCCCGAGACCATTGCCGTCGGCGAGCTGGCTCACCGCATGTCGGTGAAGGCCGCCGAGGTCATCAAAGCCCTGATGAAGCTCGGCACCATGGCCACCATCAACCAGGTGCTCGACCAGGAGACGGCGATGATCGTGGTCGAGGAGATGGGCCACAAGGCCAAGCCGGCGAAGCTGGAGGATCCGGAGTCCTATCTCGTCGAGACCGACGCGCAGCCCGCGACCGAGGCGCTGCCACGCCCGCCGGTGGTGACCGTGATGGGACACGTCGATCACGGCAAAACCTCGCTCCTCGACTATATCCGGCGCACGAAGGTGGCGGCGGGGGAGGCTGGCGGGATCACGCAGCATATCGGCGCCTATCACGTCGAGACGCCGCGCGGCGTGGTGACCTTTCTCGACACCCCCGGCCACGAGGCCTTTACTGCCATGCGCGCGCGCGGCGCGAAGGTCACCGACATCGTGGTCCTGGTCGTCGCCGCGGATGACGGCGTCATGCCGCAGACCGTGGAAGCGATCAACCATGCCAAGGCCGCCGAAGTGCCGCTGGTGGTGGCGATCAACAAGATCGACAAGCACGAGGCCAACCCAGAAAAGGTCAAGCAGGAGCTCCTCAGCCACGGCGTCGTGCCCGAGGAGTACGGCGGCGATTCGCCCGTCGCGCTCGTCTCGGCGAAAACCGGGAAGGGTGTCGACGAGCTGCTCGAGCAGCTGCTGCTGCAGGCTGAAGTGCTGGAGCTCAAGGCGCCCGTCGGCACGCCCGCGAGAGGAGTCGTCATCGAAGCGCGGCTCGACAAGGGCCGCGGCCCGGTGGCCACGCTGCTGGTGCAGTCCGGGACCCTGAACCGGGGCGACATCGCCCTGACCGGGGCGGTGTACGGCCGCGTGCGCGCGATGCTCGACGAGAACGGCAAGCCGGTGCAGTC
>WNEV01000752.1_pt1 | contig 13721 bp, 8 predicted proteins | sample 5399861 | NCBI WGS metagenome assembly WNEV01 (sample SAMN13153335, study PRJNA577476) | soil metagenome | isolation source: 40 cm grassland meadow soil 2 days after 3rd rain plot 2 | place: USA:California | collected 2015-11-11 | reverse complement strand
GTCGGCTGTTGCGGAACCGACGAACGTTACATCGACGCTTTGGCCAGGGCGGTGGTTGATTAAGGCGAATCGACAGACTTGCGCAAAAAATGTTACAATTTTAGGCTTGCCATGGCCGTACAGCTTACTGCATATTGTATATCCGCAATGACAGCCACGCTATTACTTGTTGTTTACTGGTATTCACAGGTTGTTGGCGCCGCTGTTCACCAATATTAGCACCTTATTAGAACCTCAACCCTCCTCACCGCCATGATTCAACTAAAACCCGGAATTCTGCCCGCTTCACTTAATGCACCATCTCGATCAACCACATGCGGAAAACACACGGCTGAGAAAAAGACGAATGCCGGCGTGCGTTTTGAGCGCGTGTTCAGCGATGCTGCCGTTGCGCCTTTTGATCAGATCGAATGGGAACGGCGCACTGCGGAAATCAATGACGACAGCGGCAAGGTCATCTTCAAACAGGAGGATATCGAAGTTCCGAAAAACTGGAGCGCGCTCGCGACCAAAATTGCGGTCGCAAAATATTTCTACGGCGATATCGCGAATGGCACGGATCCGTACAAAGGCGGACGAGAAATGTCAGTGCGGCAACTGATTCATCGCGTCACGCGCACGATCACCGACTGCGGAATTGCTGATGGCTACTTCGCAGATGAAGACGCTGCGGAAATTTTCTACGATGAACTAACCTGGCTGTGTTTAAACCAGCACGGCGCTTTTAACTCGCCGGTTTGGTTCAATGTGGGTTTGTATCATCAATACGGCGTCGGCAAGGACGGCGGCGCGGGAAATTATTTCTACAATCGCGCGACCGGCAAAGCTGAACGCGCTCCTTCGCAATACGAGTATCCGCAGGGCAGCGCCTGCTTCATCCAGAGTGTGGAGGACACGATGGAAGACATTATGCGACTGGCCATGAGCGAGGCGATGCTCTTCAAGTATGGCAGCGGCACCGGCACCGATCTTTCTTCGCTACGGTCGACAAGAGAAAAATTGAGCGGGGGTGGCAAGCCAAGCGGGCCGCTGTCTTTTCTGAAGGTTTACGATCAGGTAGCGAATGTGGTGAAAAGCGGCGGCAAAACGCGACGCGCCGCGAAGATGAACACGCTCAAGGATTGGCACCCCGACATCGAAGAGTTCATCGACGCCAAGCAAAAGGAAGAGAAAAAAGCGTGGGCGCTGATCGAACAGGGTTATGACGGAAGTTACAATGGCGATGCGTACGGCTCCGTAATGTATCAGAACGAAAACGTGAGCGTACGCGTAAGCGATGAATTCATGGAAGCAGGGCTGGCAGGGCGCGAGTGGTGGACGCGCCGGGTGATTGACGGCCAGCCGTGCGAGAAGAAAGACGCACGCGCTCTGCTACGCAAGATCGCCGAGGGCACATACATCTGCGGCGATCCGGGAATGCAATTCGATTCCACGATTCACAAATGGCACACCTGCAAAGGCACAGACCGGCAGAATTCCACGAATCCATGCTCGGAGTACCTCTTCCTGGACAACACCGCCTGCAATCTCGCGTCGCTCAACTTGATGAAGTTCAAGACCGCCGACGGCGATTTTGATGTTGAGCGATTCAAGGCGGCGGTGCGCATTTTCATCACTGCACAGGAGATCATTGTCGACAACGCAAGCTATCCGATCAGAGAAATCGCGGAGAACTCGCATATTTTCCGCACGCTCGGGCTTGGTTACGCGAACCTCGGCTCGTTGATCATGAGCTACGGCTACGGTTACGATAGCGTCGAAGGCCGCGCACTCTGTGGCGCGATCACTGCGATCATGACCGGTGAAGCGTATGAACAAAGCGCGCGATTGGCGAGCGCTATTGGACCATTTCCGGGTTATCACGACGCTCGCGCCAGCGGCGTGCCGAAGCCGGTCGCCAAAGACAACGTCGAATCGATGCTCGAAGTGATCGAGCTCCATCGTGACGCGGTGCGCGAGATTCCAGAGGCGAAAGAGTTCGCGCATTTGAAAGAAGAAGCCGCAAAAGTTTGGGATAGCGTGGCGGAGCTGGGCAAACGCTACGGCTATCGCAATGCACAAGTAACAGTGCTCGCGCCGACCGGCACGATCAGCTTCCTGATGGATTGCGACACCACCGGAATCGAACCCGACATTGCCTTGGTAAAATACAAGCTGCTTGCAGGCGGCGGCATGCTCAAAATTGTGAACCAGACCGTAAAACCTGCATTGGAAAAACTTGGTTACAATTCTGAGGAGGTCGAACGCATTATCGCGCACATCGACGCCTTCGACACAATCGAGGACGTGACAGATACCGACGGCACCAAAATCTCATCCGGCCTGAGACGTGAACACCTGCCGATTTTCGATTGCGCATTCAAGCCGTTCAAAGGCGAGCGCGCTCTGCATTACATGGCGCACCTCAAAATGATGGCTGCGGCTCAGCCATTCCTGAGCGGCGCGATCTCGAAGACTGTTAACATGCCGGAAGGAGCCACGGTGGACGACATTATGAACACGTACGTCGAAGGTTGGCGACTCGGCCTGAAGTCGATCGCGATTTATCGCGAGGGGTCGAAACGCTCCGCGCCGTTGAACACGCGCAAAACAAAAGACATGGGCGCTGTAGCCGCTGCCGCTGCTGACGGCGGCCTTCCCAGCGGGCCCGAGGAGCTGCAAAGTCGCATCCTCGAACTGGAACAAGAGCTGACAACGTTGCGCAGCCGGATTGATCAACCGGTGCGTCATCGTATGCCAGACACGCGCAATTCCATGACCCACCGGTTCGAGATCGCCGGTCACGAAGGTTACATCACAGTCGGCTTGTACGAAGACGGCCAACCGGGTGAGCTTTTCATCACCATGTCGAAGGAAGGCAGCACGATCGGCGGGTTGATGGACACTGTCGGCACGCTCACTTCGATCGCGCTGCAGTACGGCGTGCCGCTGGAGAGCTTGGTGAAAAAATTCGCGTACCAGCGATTCGAGCCGAGCGGCTTCACAAAAAATCCCGACATTCGGCACGCTACCAGTATCACCGATTACGTTTTTCGCTGGTTGGCCTGCGAGTTCATCAAAGGCTACAAGGAAGCAACGTCGCCCAATCGGGCCCAGCCGGATCTGCCGCTGAAAGAAATTGGCGAGATCGAGAAGAAAGCTGTGAATCGGCCAGTCACGGATTTGGCCCACACCGCCGACAAACAAGTTCTCGACGTGATCACCAGCCGTTCATCGAACGATCCCGGCGCCGCGGGACAAAGCGGAAACGGCAATGGCCATGACGACCGCGTCATGGTCGCACTCGGCAGCATCTTCATGGGAATCACCTGTTCGGTGTGCGGCAGCGACAAAGTCATTCGCGCAGGCGCCTGCGGCGTCTGCACCGAATGCGGCACCAGCCAGGGCTGCAGCTGAGGACAAAGCTTCAAAGCCCAAGCTCCGCGATCCAAATTTTCGGCATTGCTGACGCTCGGTTTTCAAACCGCAGCTGCTGCACCTGATTGGACAGGCGGGCACGCACGGCTACAATGCGTCGCCCCTTTTTCAATAACTCACCTGAATGAACAAACTCGACGCGGAGCGACAGAAAGAGATTCAACAAGCCGAGGAGTTGCTTTTTGCAGGTCCGCAGGCGCTTGGGTTTGCCAAGGGATTGTTTCAGGGACATTTCGTTTCCGATTGGGTGATGCCGTATCCGCGCATTCCAGCGGCGCAACAAACCGAATTGGACGAGACGCTCACCGAGCTTCGCAAATTCTTAGATGAACATCTTGACCCTGTGGAGATCGATCGGCAGGCAGACATTCCCCGTAGCGTAATTGACGGTCTGGGGCGCGTTGGCGTTCTCGGTATGACGGCGCCGAAGGAATATGGCGGACGCGGTTTCTCGCAGATGGCCAACTGCAAAGTGTTGGAGGAAATTGGCTGCCGTTGCGCATCGACGTCGGTTTTCGTAAACGCGCATCATTCGATCGGAATTCGCGCGTTGCTGCTTTTTGGAACACACGAGCAAAAGCGGAAATGGCTTCCAAAATTAGTGACTGGCGAGCAGCTGGGCGCATTCGCGCTTACGGAAAAGGAGGCCGGATCTGATGCGGCAAATGTGCAGATGCAAGCGCGTCCGACCGAGGACGGCTCGCACTTCATTTTGAACGGCGAAAAACGTTACATCACAAACGCGGCAATCGCGCATGAACTCACCGTGATGGCGCGGACGCCAGTGCCTGCGAAGGACAAAACTGCGATCACAGCATTTCTTGTGACACCTGACATGCCCGGATTCGAAATCCTCGAAGCGCGGATGCCTAAAATGGGAATCCGCGGCACTGCCACCGGGCGATTCGCGATGCGCGACGTAAAGGTTCCGAAGGAAAACATTCTGGGACCGCTGGGCAAAGGTCTCAAGGTCGCGCTGACGGTACTCGATTTTGGCCGAACAACTTTCGGCGCATGTTGCACCGGCGCAGCCAAGACGTGTTTGGAGTTGGCGATCCAGCACGCAAATACGCGGAAGCAATTCAACAAGACGCTCGGTAATTTTCATCTGGTCAAAAAGAAAATCGCGCGTATCGCGGCGGATGCTTACGCGATGGAAGCGATGACGACGGTTACAGCGTCGTTCATCGACCGGGGTCTGGAAGATTACATGCTGGAAACCGCGATGCTGAAGGTCTTTACGACCGAGCGGCTTTGGGAGTGCATCAACGACGTATTTCAAATTTACGGCGGCTCGGCATACTTTTTGGATCTTCCGCTGGAGCGAATGCTGCGTGACGCGCGGATCAACCAGATCGGCGAAGGCGCGAACGAAGTGCTCACTTCGTTTATAGCGCTGGTGGGGATGCGCGGGCCGGGCATGGAGTTCAAGGAAATCTACGATACGATGATGAAACCGTCGCGGGATCGGATGAGCAAAGCGTGGGCCGCTGGGAAGAGCCGGCTTGGCGCGACGATTCGCGTGCCTGATGTGCCGGTGCAAAGCGAGCAGCTCCGCGGGCACGCGCGGCAGCTCGGCCGCTTGATCTGGCGTTTTAATTTCGCCGTGAACCGCGCGTTGATTACCTATCGCGAGCCGATTCTGGATATGCAGCTTGTTCAGCAAAGGATCGCGAACGCGGCGATGGATCTCTTCGCGTCGACTTGTGTCCTGAGCCGTAAGGACAGCGAAATCCAATTTGGCCGTCGAAACGGCGACGCGGCTGCACCCGATCATTCCGCCGCTGATCTGTTCTTGCGTCAATCGTTTCGTCGAATTCGCGGTTTCCTCGCGGGACTGACGGATAACGACGACAAATCGGTGCTTGCGACGGCAGATTCCTGCCTGGCCACGCCGCGTAGCTAAATCTTGGCCGTCTGCGTTTACACTGACAAAGACGCCAGCCTACGCTCGCTGAAGGGAAAAACGTGTGCGGTGATCGGGTTCGGAGCGCAAGGCCACGCCCACGCCCTCAATCTTCGGGACAGCGGGATGGACGTAATTGTTGGCCTCTATCCCGGCAGTAAATCGCGACTGCGCGTGCGGCGTAACGGTCTGACAGTTTTCAATACGCCGGAAGCAGTGCGGCGTGGCGACATTATTTTTGTCGCACTTTCGGACTCGCAAATGCCCGCGATTTACGCGGAACAGATCGCTCCCAGCCTGCGCGCGGGACAGACTCTGCTCTTCGCACATGGCTTCGCGATTTATTACCGGACGATTGTTCCGCAGAAAGATGTGGATGTTGTGATGGTGGCTCCCAAAGGACTCGGGCCGATGGTGCGCCGGGAGTTTGTGCGAGGGCGCGGCGTGCCGGGTTTGATCGCAGTTCATCAAAATCCCAGCAGGCACGGCAAACAAATGGCGTTGGCGTGGGCAAAGGGAATCTGATGCACGCGTGCCGGCGTAATGGAGACGACTTTTCGAGAGGAGACGGAGACCGATCTTTTTGGTGAGCAGGCAGTGCTCTGCGGCGGCACCAGAGCGCTGATTCGGGCTGGTTTTGATACGCTGGTTGCCGCCGGTTATCCAACTGAGCTCGCGTACTTCGAATGTCTGCACGAACTCAAGTTTATTGTCGACCTTGTCCATGAGGCAGGACTCTCGGGCATGCGAAACTGATTTCAGATACCGCCAAGTGGGGCGAGCTGACGGTCGCTCCGAAAATCATCGATAAAACTGTGCGAAGGCGGATGAGATCAGTTCTCCAAACGATCCGCTCCGGCCAATTTGCGCGTGAATTTATTCGCGAGATGAAAACTGGTCGGACACGCTACCCGCAGTTGCTGCGGGAAGCGGACAAACATCCAATCGAAAAGGTGGGCGCGCGACTGCGCAGCATGATGGCTTGGCCTGCAAAAATATAAACCTGCCTCCGCACTGCCGCGGCGGCAGCACGCCAGCACCGGCGAAATCGTCGGAGTTTTTGATTATCTCCCCGTACGATGCCCGTAAATAGTCATGTGGTTGGCCGTAGTCGGAATTGCACCGAGCCGATCGCAAGGTTGCGGGATCCTGGAGGTTCCCGTCACAGTGTAGCACAGCTTCTTTGTGGTCTTGACGACCGGCTGTCCTTGTGCCGGGAGAGCTACGTCCTTGCTCGGATCAGCAGCAAATGCCGATGCGCAAAACGCGAACGCGAGCGCGACGCTTGCGCACCGGACCGACCAGCCGCCCAAGCGACTTGGTCTGCTTACTGTTTTCACGCCGTAATTGTGATGCCGCTTCGGATTTCGTGCAAGCCTATTTCGTCCGTCGTTTTAAGACACAAATCCGACATTTTGCGCCGCCCTGAAATCTCTACGGTTAGTCCGTCCAAAGAAAATGTTCCAAACGCAGATTGTTGAGACGCGCTTTTGCTTCCTCGCTTCGGCTGCCTCCGGCGGCAGCGAGGCTATCGTAAATAGCAGCGGCAGATTCCCACTTTGAATCCTCCTCTAACAATCGACCTGCATTAAATCCCGCTTTGTAATACCAGAACAGTTCGCGCCGCTGATCCGGGCGGGCCTCGTTCTCCAGTATCTTATAAAACGCCGCAAGGGCACCGGCTCGATCATTTTTCTTTTCCAGGCACAATCCCTTTTTGAAGAGCGCCTGGTTCCGCCAGTCAATCGACTCGTTCTTATCGGAGGCTAGTTGGTCGTAGGTTTCAATCGCGCGCTGGTAACTGTTAGGGTCGGTCGCGCCCGCCTCAAAGAAAATGTCGCCTTTGCCACAAAGCGCCTCGCGTTTATCGGAAGGGGCAGCGTCGCTCTTTAATACCTCATCGTACAAGGCAAGAGCATCCTTCGACTTGCCCAGCTTGCGCTCGATTACGGCCTGTTCATTACGTGCGGCCCACCGCAGCGCCCCGTTTTTCTGCACGACCTGATCAAACAGAATAATCGCCCGGTCTAGCGAATGCTGGCCCATGCTCGACATGGCCGATTCTGCTGCGAAAAAGAGTGCTGTTTCTGCGAGAGAGTCGTCAGGATTTTGTTGTGCGATAAGTTCAAACTGCGTCTGCGCATTTGCGAAATCCTGGCGCCGGTAATAAAGCTCCGCCAATTTCATTCGAACTTCCGAAGCGAATGGCGAAAGACCGTGCTGTTCCAGAAAGCGCTTTGCCAGGTCGATGACTTTCGTTTCGTCTCCGCGCGCTGATTCCTCTACCCATATGGTGAGATAATCAGCGCGCTCGGCGGCCGCGGCGGTTGGCCTCAACTCCGTTGCACGAGCGAGATTTTTTCGCGCTTCATCGAACCGCGGCGGCGAAGAGTGAAAGGCCAGTTCGGCAAGGCCGACCCAGGCTTCTGACACGCGCGGGTTTTTGGGAAAATCGTGAATGAACTGGTGCAACGATGCCGCCGCTGTCTTATCGCCCTTGGCCGCCTGCATCAAACCTTCCTCCAATCGTAAATTGGCGCGCGCCTGTTCGTCACCGCCTTGCTTCTCCAGCTGACTGTAATCAGCCAGGAAACGAGCGTGATTGCCAAGTTGCAGCCAGCCGCTGGATGCATTAAAGAGCGCGACCTTCGTCCAGGGTGAATTCGAATACGCGATCTGTTCAAAAGCCGCGGTCGCTGTGTCAAATCGCTTCGCCAGATAATTCACGTTCGCGGACAAAAAGTTGATCCGGGTCAGCAAAGCCGGATCGGGACGCAGCAGACGTGCATCATCCAAAATAGCAATCGCCTCATCGAAATGGCGGTCATTCAATTCAAATTGTGCAAACTCCAGCAAAGCTTGTGCAATCGCCGGAGATTTGATGCTGGTGCGTCGCAGATCGGAAAACAATTGCCGGGCTCGTTCCGTGCGCCCGGCGCGAACTTCCATCCTAGCGAGATACCATCGGGCAAAGGTTCGCCGAGGCTGTTCCGGCCTGCGCACCCATTTCTCTAGTTCATTGCGCGACGGCTTGTGTTCCGCGCGATATAGAGAATCCAATTTTTCGAAGAGCAGCGCGAGATCTGAGTCCGCAGGGTGACGGTCAATAAATCGTTCAAGGACGTCATCTCCAGCTTCTGGCGTCTTTAGTTGCACATGTGCATCCGCTATGCCGAAGAGCGCCGCAATTAGTGTGGCATGAGGAGCTCCCTCCGGCCTTTTTAGAAGCGCTTGGAACATTCCGATTGCTCTCTCTGGCCGCTGTAAGATCAGCTCGAGTCGCCCGCGCAACACCCGCCGTTCTCTTCGCTCCGCCACCAATGTCGGCCGCATTTCTGCCAGGAGGCGCCGCGCATTAGGAGCATCGGCCATTTCAATGGAAAGTTCGGCTGCTCGTAACTGCGCTCGGGTAATCCATTCTTTGTCATTGAATAGAAGATCAAGTTTTCTCAAAGCTTGTTGCCGCTTTCCTAACGCGCGTAGCATCTCCGCCGTGCCGAATGTGGCTGCTCCATGAAAAGGCGAGCCTCGGTCCCTTGTCAGCTCCTCGTACAGCGGCAGGGCATCAGCCCATCGGCTCAGGGCGGCCAAGGCTTGGGCACGCCAGAATTTGGCCCACGGCAATCCGCGTAGTCGAGGGCCTGCTAGCAGAACGAGAGTGTCTTCTGGTTCTCTTGCAGCCACCTGGGCCTCGGCAAGTTTCTCGGCGACGATCTGCCAGTCCGTATCGGGCAAATCTTTATTCAGCAACGCATGCAACCGCGCGACCGCCACCTCCGGAACACCTTCTGTTAGCGGCGCGCTCGCTTCAGCAATCTCGACGGAAATATCCGCCCGGGCGAATTGCGCGAGTAAGCCGAGCAAACAGCTAAGTCCTATTTTTCTCAGGCTCATTTCTTCTCCAGCATTGGCCGCAAATATCGTCCCGTATGACTACCGGGAAGCGCGGGGATCTCCTCAGGCGGACCGGCCCCGACGAGATCGCCGCCTCCTTCGCCACCTTCAGGTCCCAAATCGATAATCCAGTCGGCGCACTTGATCATCTCGAGATTGTGTTCAATAACAATCACCGTATTACCCGCGTTGCGCAGCTTCATCAGCACTTGAAGCAATTTCTCAATGTCGGCGAAATGCAATCCGGTCGTCGGCTCATCGAGAATGTAAAGGGTGCGCCCGGTTGCCTTTTTAGCAAGCTCTGTGGCGAGTTTTACGCGCTGGGCTTCCCCACCGGAGAGAGTTGTTCCGGCTTGGCCAAGTCGCAGATAACCGAGACCTACATCGAGCAATGAGTTTAACTTGTCTGAAATGCTGGGGACGTTACGAAAAAAGCGCGCTGCCTCATCCACCGTCAGCTCGAGAACATCGGCGATATTTTTCCCTTTGTAGGTGATCTCAAGTGTCTCGCGGTTGTACCGCTTCCCACGGCACACTTCGCATTCGACGTACACGTCCGGCAGAAAGTGCATCTCGATTTTAATCAATCCGCCGCCCTCGCAGTTTTCGCAGCGACCCCCTTTAACATTGAAACTGAAGCGCCCGGCGTCGTAACCCCGCACCCGCGCCGCAGGCAGCTGACTGAATAGCTCGCGGATTGGTGTAAATGCGCCCGTGTAGGTGACGGGGTTTGAGCGCGGCGTTCGGCCAATGGCACTTTGATCAATAACAATCGCCTTGTCGATTTGTTCCACTCCACGAATAGCCCGATGCGTGCCCGGTTTTTCTTTCGCATTGTAAAAACGTCGAAACAACACGCGTCGCAGAATATCGTCCACCAGAGTGGACTTGCCGCTGCCGGAGACGCCAGTGACGCAAGTCAAACAGCCGAGCGGAAAAGAGACCGTAATTTGTTTCAAGTTGTTCTCCGTCGCTCCAACGACCGTTAGCCAGCCTTCGGACTGATTGCCAAGTCGCGGTTGAACGCGCTGCCTGGGAACGGGGATCCGCGCGCGACCGGAAAGATAATCGCCGGTTAAAGAATTCTTCGCGAACACGATGTCTTTGAGTTTCCCTTGTGCCACGATTTCGCCCCCGCGCGGGCCCGCCCCCGGGCCAAGATCGATAATATGATCGGCCGCTCGGATTGTCTCCTCATCGTGCTCAACTACAATGACGGAATTGCCGAGATCGCGGAGACGGCGCAGAGTGCCCAGCAACCGCCCATTGTCACGCTGGTGTAACCCAATGCTGGGTTCATCCAAAATGTAAAGCACACCCGCAAGACCGGAACCGATCTGTGTCGCCAATCGAATTCGCTGCGCTTCGCCGCCTGAGAGTGTTCCGCTCTGCCGATTGAGCGTGAGATAACCGAGCCCGACTTCAATCAGGAATTGCAAGCGCGATTGAATTTCACGCACCACATCCGTCACGATGGTATGTTGCTGCGCAGTCAGTTCGAGAGCGCCAATAAACCGGGCGGCCGCTTCGATCGTAAGTTCGCTGAACTGGTGGATATTCAATTCGCGTTGATTTCGATCTTTAATCGTGACCGCAAGGATTTCCGGCTTAAGCCTCGCTCCGTTGCACACTTTGCACGGTTCGCGTGTCATAAAAGAGCGAACGCGGTTACGAGTGAATTCGCTCTGGGTTTGTTCATAAAGCCGCTGCATCTGCGGCACGAGCCCTTCGAAAGGTTTCGCGACTTTCTTTTCTCCGTTATCGCTGAAGCTCATTTCAATCGGCGTCCCATTCGTGCCGAAGTAAAGCGCCTGCTTAAATCGTTCTGGCAAATCGCTGAAAGGAACGTCTTCATCGATGTGAAAATGTTTTACCAGCGCCTTTTGCAGATGCCGGTAGTATGCCTGCATCCGCTTTGTCCCGCGTCGCCAAGGCGTGATTGCTCCTTCGGCCAGCGTTCTGCCAGGATCGGAAATCATTAGCTCTGGATCGCAGACCAACTGTGTGCCGAGACCATGGCAAGCCGGGCATGCTCCGAGATGACTGTTAAAAGAAAAGTGTCTCGGAGTTAGATCGCCTAACGTGAATCCGGTCTCCGCATTTCCATAATCTGTGGAGTAACGGAGTTCTTCCCAAATTTCATTATGCTCAGCCTTGAGCATTGAGCCTTGAACGTCGGGGGTTTTTGAAACTTCCCTTAACACCCCAATGCGATTGCCGCCCAATTTGAGTGCAGTCTCAATTGAATCTGTCAGGCGCACGCGAATTCCGTCGCGAATAATCAGCCGATCAATCACGGCTTCAATCGTATGCCGCCTGGTCTTTTTAAGCCGGATTGGCTGGGGGCGATCCAGCTCCATAAGCTGACCATCTATCCGCGCTCGAACGAACCCTTCACGCTTGAGCTTTTCGATCACATCGCGGAACTCGCCTAGTTGGTTCTCGATCAGTGGCGCCAGCACAATTATTTTGGACCCCGCTTCGTACGCCAGGATCTGATCGACAATCTGCTGAGGTGTTTGCCGGCTCAGTAGCCGACCGGTCAGCGGATCATGCGGCTCACCGACAGCAGAAAACAAGACCCGCAGATAATCGTAGATTTCAGTGGTGGTCGCGATTGTCGATCTTGGATTGGCGCCGGCGCTGCGCTGCTCGATGGCAATGGCAGGAGACAGTCCCTGGATAAAATCGACATTTGGCTTTTCCATTTGATCGAGGAATTGCCGCGCATAGGCGGAGAGACTCTCGACATACCGGCGTTGCCCCTCGGCATAAAGAGTGTCGAAAGCCAGCGAGGATTTCCCCGAGCCACTGAGACCGGTAATGACCACTAACTTCTCCCGTGGAATCTCCACATTGAGGTTCTTGAGATTGTGCTGGCGGGCACCACTAATCTTGATAACTTGCGCAGCCATTCTGACGAGGAATGTCGAACCTATTAGTCAAGCACGGCCGTTACTTTTCTCCAGCGAAATTGCGTTTATCGAGAGTACGGCAGAGTGCCTGCCCGGCGAACTTCCGCTTGGGTTGCAAAGATGAAAGTCTCAATCGTAATCCCCTGCTACAATGAAAAGGAAACGATCGAGAAGATCGTTGAGGCAGTTTGCAACGCACCGTTGAAGAGCAGAGAGATCATTGTGGTGGACGATTGCTCAGAAGACGGGACGCAGGCCGTGCTGCAGGAGAGGGTTTCGCAGATGGTTGATCGGGTTATTTATCATCCGGTGAATCGCGGCAAGGGAGCGGCTTTGCGCAGTGGGTTCGCAGCTGCGACTGGCGATTTCATTCTGGTGCAGGACGCAGACCTCGAATATAGCCCCGAAGATTATCCTGTTCTTCTTGAGCCGCTTATGTCAGGCAAAGCGGACGCGGTTTTTGGCTCCCGTTTCATGGGCGGGCGACCGCATCGCGTCCTTTTCTTTTGGCACATGGTTGGCAACAAATTTTTGACGCTACTCTCCAATATATTCACCAACATCAATCTGACCGATGTCGAAACAGGCTATAAAGCCTTTAAGGCCCCGCTTATCAAATCGATTCGGATAGAAGAAGATGGTTTTGGCGTTGAGCCGGAAATTATCGCTAAACTCGCCCGCACGGGCTGCAGAATTTACGAAGTGGGGATCTCATACAGCGGACGCACATATGCGGAGGGCAAGAAGGTCAACTGGAAAGACGGCGTCAGGGCGGTTTATGCGATTTTCAAATACAACCTTGAGCGCCGCAGAGTATAAAGGAGGCCGCTGTGCAAAATTCTGCAGCGCGCTCAGCGATTCGCCATTAAATGATATCGGCCGCGTGGACGCTCTTTGAAGCCAGCGCGAACCGAATACCGCGAGGTGGGTCGGCAATAGAATTTTGACGAAATTGCGTTTTCGAGAGCTCGTTCTATGCATCGAATACGGCCTGAGTTTATTTTCATGATCACCATCTTGCGACGGACCGATTGAATCCTTGACATGAAAGCGTATCTGAGCGGCCGGCATCGGTCGGGTCCAATCAAACTGGCAATAGAACACGAGCAATGAGCGAACTCGCGCGTATAGCAGTGCTCATTCCTTGCTACAACGAAGAAGCGGCAATTGCCAAGGTCGTGAGCGATTTCAAAGCGACACTACCGTGCGCCGACGTTTACGTGTACGACAACAATTCAAAAGACAGAACAGCTGAGGTGGCTCGCGCCGCTGGCGCCATTGTCCGCAGCGAAATGAGGCGGGGCAAAGGCAATGTTGTTCGGCGCATGTTCGCCGATGTCGAGGCGGATATCTACATCCTGGTAGACGGCGACGATACGTATGACGCGACGGCTGCACCTGCGCTCGTCCTGACGCTCGTGAACGATGGACTCGATGTGGTTTCCGGCCGGCGAATTGCGGTTGGCGGCAGCGCATATCGAACCGGTCACGTGATCGGCAATCGGCTTTTGACGGGTCTTACTGTGATGATGTTTAGACTGAAAGTATTGGATCTGCTGACTGGCTATAGGGTAATGTCCCGACGATTC
>WNEV01000825.1_pt1 | contig 13725 bp, 10 predicted proteins | sample 5399861 | NCBI WGS metagenome assembly WNEV01 (sample SAMN13153335, study PRJNA577476) | soil metagenome | isolation source: 40 cm grassland meadow soil 2 days after 3rd rain plot 2 | place: USA:California | collected 2015-11-11 | reverse complement strand
CAGTTGCCGCAGCAGGGATGGAGCCGTACGTAGAGCTGCTGGGCCCGCTACCCCGCGCCGAGGCGCTGGATGTGGTGTGCCGTTCGCGCCTGGCGGTGGTTCTGGCGCAGGAGCAAGAGCTGCAGATCCCCGCCAAGCTTTATGAATCGGTTGCGATGGGCGTTCCCACGTTGGTCGTGGCGTCGCCGGACAGTGCCGCAGGAGTGGAGGGAAACCGTGTGGGGGCCATTGTTCGTGATTCAGACGACGTCGAGGGAATTGCCAGCGTCTTCGAGCAGCTCTGGCGGGATGCAGCGGCGGAGCGATCATCGTGTCCCGTGCCGATCACGTACAAGGCCATCGCGCCCCTCGTCGACGACCTGCTCCGGAAGACCTGTGCCCAGGACGACGCAGCCTATCGGTAAGCTCGGTGAGGGCGAGCAGGGCCAAGATGTAGCGCCCGCGCAGCACAGCACCTCCCGGCATCGGTGCTTCGTGCGGCGAAGGGCTGCCGCTCAGCCCGGTCTCGCTCTTGCGTCCCGTCGTAGGGTGTGCATGAGCTGGCTGCGCTGTCCGACCTGACAGGGTCCGCATGGGGGCGTACACAGATAGGGAGGGGTGCGACGTGTTCGTGACAGTTGGCCGCTTTACATACCGGCCAGGCGATCTCTTCTCGGCTGACGTGTGCCCGAAGCTGGCCGATCTGACGCGAGCTTGGGGCGGGCAGTCCGTCAAGGTGGCTTGACCGTGCATTCGCGTGTCTTTGAACCGGACGGCAGAACCGAGCGGGAGCGGGCGTTCCACGACGGGCTCGCCGAGTCGGGCTTCCGGGGGCGCCGTCTCCTCAACATGCTCAGCGCCGGCCTCTACGACAAGGACATCCTGTGGGAACCGGTGTGGCGCTCCATCGGCGACCTCCACGGCAAGCGCGTCCTGGACTACGGCTGCGGCGTCGGCGACTTCTCCGGGGCGCTCTGGAAGCGCGGCGCGCGGGTCCACGGGATCGACATCAGCGAGGGCCTGGTGACGCAGGCCGTGAGGAGCTTTCCGCAGGACGCCCGGCCGGCACCCGTCTTCCAGGTGATGGACGCCCACGCGACATCCTTCCCCGACGGCTTCTTCGACCACGTCTTCGGCAACGGCATCCTCCACCACTTGGACTTGGACGCGGCGCTTTCCGAGATCGCGCGGGTCCTCCGACCGGGTGGATCGGCGTTCTTCCAGGAGCCCCTGGCGGGGCACCCGTGGGTCCGCTTGGTGCGGCGTCTCACGCCCCGCGCCAGGTCTGCGGACGAGCGGCCGCTGACGTGGGGCGACATCCACCGGATCCGGAGGCATTTCCGCTCCGTCGAGCACACGGAGATTTATCTCGTCTCCCCAATGGCGGCGCCGCTGAGCCTCCTCGGCTCCGGGACCGCCCGGTGGACGACGCGGCGGCTCAAGGCCATTGACGACGGTCTCTTCCGCCTCTTCCCCCGGTCGCGGAGGTTCGCTTGGCTGACGATGCTGGCGCTCTGGAAGTAGCGGCCATGGCACTTCCAGGGCGTGAACGGAGAACGAGCACGATGACGGCTCTCCCCACAGTCGGTAGGTGGCGGCGGCCCTGGTTTCCCTCCTGGGACGGGATGATTCCGGCGTGATTGTGACCCCTCCCTTGGTCAACGTGATCGGGATGCACGTTGCTACGAACGGAGGGAGCGGCAAGGACGCCAAACCGGTAAAGGGCCCGACCAGAGCCAAGCCCTAGGTCCTGAGCCTCCTGTAGGCGGGCGCGGTCGTGCTCGCTGTCGCCGCCAGTTGACGCATGCTAGCGCCCAGCTCGTGGAGCACGAGCACGCGACGGTGGGTCGCCGTGTTCATGCCAATCGAGGCAACCCCGAACACTCCCATCATCCGGCGTGCAGCGGCCCGGCTTCGTCCTCATTAGCACGAACACGTTGAAGGTCGGCCCCGTGACGGGCGCTGGCCCCGCCGTGTCGACGCCGATCGGGCTCGGCGGTGTGAAGCGGACCATGGGCAGCTGGAGCGGTCCACCCGTGTAAACGCCACTCGCGACCGGTGGGCCATAAAAGTCCTGGGCGTTCTGTACAACGTAGCGGTCACCCATATGGAGGACGCCGGAGACGTCCACGCTAATCGTACTCTGCTGCGCCCAATTGTAGACGATGATGTTGGCTCGACCCGGCTCATAGTCGTTCGGGCGCACGACGATCTTGACCCCTGTGGGGGCGTCACTTGCATACGTCCCCGGATCGACGAGCCCGGTCTGCATCGACCAGCCATCGAACGTGGTGACGTCGTTGCTATCGTGCTTCCACGCCACGGCCGTGGGGTCGCCAAAGAACGTGTTGTCGCTCCACCTCTGGCCGCTGACCGTTCCAAGGGCCCACACCATGCCGCCGGTCGTAAAGTTGTAGAGTGTGTTCCCCGTCACCGTAGCCGTGGTCCAAGCGCCCATCCGCCAGAACCCGCCGACGAAATAGTTGTTGGTGCAGACAACATCCTGGTTCGTAACGGCGTATTGGCCGATGTCGGCGGTCATCGTGTTGGCGTTGTCGGTCCGGTACGTGTAATTCTCATTGACGGTGATGCCGGACGCGGGAACGACGCCACCAACGAGAATGTCGGCATCCCACGGCACGCCCCAGACGTAGTTGTTGAACGCCACGTTGCCTTCGAGATCGATGTTCTGGATATACGGTCCGTCGTTGGCGAAGCATTTTATACCAAACGCCCAATTGTCGAACACGATATTGTCCTTCAACAGCAACGTGGCCGTCTCGCTCTTGCAGTAGATCCCGTGAGTCAGATTGTTAGTGCGTCCGTTGTTGTACGCTGTGGAGCCGTTGACCTCGGCCCCAGCGGCCTGCGGCCAGATGAAGATGCCGTCGTCCGTGGCGTCATGGACGACCAGGTTGATGAGCTTCGTCCCGGGCCCATGGACGTTGACGCCATGGAGGGTCTCCTGCTGCTGCGGGGCGGGATGCGTGACCTCGAACCCCCAAAACCAGGTATACGGACCGGTCACGAGGAGGGTGTTCGTAACCGTCGCGTGCTCGCCAGGATACTGGCGCACCACGATGGGAGCGTCCGTCGTCCCCATCAGCGTGCTCTCGAACCCTCTCGGGTCTACGGCGTTCGTGTACGTTCCGCCGCGTAACCAGATCGTGCTGCCGGGCGTCACCGCAGCCGGGCCGCTGAGCGCCGTCGCCAAGTCCCATGGATTCGCGAACGATCCGTCGCCGGAGGGAGAGCCGGTCGGCGAGGCGTAGAACTCCGGGCCTGGATCGAAGAGGAGCTTGGCTCTGGGTGAGGGCGTAGCGCGGCCCCGGCCGGGCCCAACCGCATCTCGCGGGGAGCAGGCGGCAACCAACAGGAGGAAGGTGAACGCGACGCGCACCGAGCCTGGCTCGATGCGGGGCGGCGTCGAGGCCCTAAGGGACGGCATAGCGCCGCAGCCTGAAGCAAGTTCCGCACCTGTTCGGTGCATCGCTCCCGACGCTCGGATCCCCGTGTACGACCGTGTGTTGAGCCGCGACTTGCCCTCGTCCTCGACGTGCAGCTTGACGCCAGAGCCGCTTCTGCCTGTTCCCCGGCCGCAACAGGGTGTCGCGAGTGGGCAGCGTATTTCGCGGGCAGCCCGACCATGCCTCGTCAGGCGGAGCTCACGTCGAGGATCTGCGCCTGGCGCAGCCAGGCTTCCGTGAGTCTCATGCCCTCGTCGTACGACACGGGTGCCGTGTAACCGAGTAGCCGGCGGGCCTTCTCGCTGGAGTGGGCGACAGCGCGCTTCTGCCCGGCGATGAACGGGTGATCGGCGCGGAATCGGCGCTCCGGTGATCCGCTGCGCCGCACGGGCTCCCGGCGGCGGAGCCGCGCGCGGACCGCCTGCTTGGCTGGCTCGGGAAGCCAGTGAAACCAGCGCCTGACCAGGGGGATGCGCGCAAGCGACCGCTGGACCTCGCCCTCGGCGAGCGCGCGCAGCGAGTCGCGCCATAGGCGTTCCCGCGTCGGAGGCACCAGTTCCGCCGCGGCGACGCGCGGAACATCGACGCCCACGAGTGCCGCGTGGTCGCTGATGCACCGCTCCCACGAGACCGGCTCCGGGTCGGTCACGTGGAGCACCTGGCCCGGCGCCTCCGGCCTCCACAGTGCCAGCAAGATCGCCTCGACCAAGTTGTCGACGTAGACGAGGTTGCACGGGTTCCGGCCGCCGTCGACGATCGCGACGCCGTGGCTGCGAACGGTGTTGACCATCCCCACGGTGAACGACGCGAACGGTCCGTAGACGTTGGGTGGTCTGAGGATCACGACGTCGAGACCGCGGCGCCTGCGGTACCGGAGGACGCGGTGCTCCTGGTCCAGCTTCACATGGCCGTACGGGAGGTCGGGTCGTGTCGCCGCGGCCTCCGACACGCTGTCGGGCGGTGGTTGACTGCCGTAGACGGCGACGCTGCTGATATGCACGAAGCGGGAGACGCGGTGCGTGACGGCGGCGCGCAGGACGTTCTCGAGCCCGCGCCGCATCACAGCGTCGTCGCCGCGCGCCAGATGAACCACGGCATCGCATCCGTCCATCGCGCGATCGACGGAAGCGCGGTCGCACAGGTCGCCGCTGGCGACATCGAGTGGAAACCGTGTGATTCGCCAGGCGGACCCCGTGGCATGCACAAAGGGACGGGGCTCGAACGCACCGGTCAGTGCCATCACTTCACACAGGCGCCCGCCGATGAGCCCGGTCGCACCGGTCACCAGGACGCGACGAGGACGCTCGGGGCTCACGACGCGCTCGCGAGGGCAGGCGGCTGCGGGGCGGCCGCATCGGGCGCTGGTGGCGGCCCGGCTCGCGCCAGGCGCTCGAGCGTTGCCTCGCACCACGGTTCCTCGAGGGCCGTGGCGATCGCGTAGCAACGCTCCGTCAGCACCACGGACCTGGTGGCTCCCTCGCCGTCGACCCGGGGAGCCGCGCCGGTCCGAATGGCGTTGACGAAGTCGTGCAGCTGGAGCTGGAAGCAGTCGGGTTCCGTGCCCGCCGGGGGAAGCGCGGCTGCGGTGATCTCGTGCCGCAACGTGGAGCCTGACGGCAGGAACGTCACCGAGCGGGTCTGGCTGCCCCGCACGTCTAGCGTGCCGTGCTCTCCAACGAGCCGGAGGCGATTCGGGAGCTGGTGGGTCTTCGAGAGCACCACGCAGCCTCGCACCCGGCGACCGTCCACGGTTGCCGCGAAGCAGGTCCGGCAGTTCGCCTCGATGCCGCCCCGGGAGTCGTCGGCGTGGCTCGTGACATCGACGTCCCCGAACAGGTAGATCATCTGATCGAGAACGTGGCTGCCGCTCACGACCAGGACCCCGCCGCCGCACGTGGACCGCGCCAGGTTGTAGCCGGAGAGGGGCGACCACCCCCCCGGTGAGCCGAACTCATAGTCAAACGACTGTAGCTCCCCGAGAAACCGGGACTCGAGAAGCTGTTTCGTGAGCTCGGTACTGGGAAAGAAGCGCGCGACGAAGCCCACGGCCAGGATGGAGCCGGCGGAGCGGGCCGCTTGGCAGAGTTGCTCGCACTCGTGCCGTGTAAGGGCGAGCGGCTTTTCGCACAGGACGTGGATGCCCTGCGAAAGCAATTCCACGCCGACCGGCGCGTGCAGGTGATTGGGGAGCGCCAGGATCACGGCGTCGACACGTCCCGCGACCTCGCGATAGTCCCGAAACGCGATTGGGCCGAGGCCATAGCGACGCCGAAGGTACTGCAGGCGCGAGGCGTTTAGATCGCTTATTGCCGCCAGCTCCGCCTCGGGAGAGGACAGCACCGCCGGAAGATGGGCCCCTTCGGCAATGGCGCCGCAGCCGATGATGCCGATGCGAACGGCTCCCGACCCCCGCCCCGGCCGGACCGCGGGCCTCTTAGCCGCGATGGATGCCATGCCAGAGCTCGAATTCGGCCACATGGAACAGCCGCAGCGCGTCCCGGGGCTCGATGCGATGACCGTTCTGGAGGAGACGCAACATTTCGTCGACGTCGTAGATCCCGCGTTCACGGGCAGCCCTGCTGGCCAGGATGTCGCGCAGGGGGTTGGCGAGGACGCCGGTCACCCACGTGTGCAGAGATGTGGGAAAGCCCATCTTCTCAACACGATTTCTCACCGAGTCCGGTATCCGGCCGCGCAGACTGCTGCGGAGCAGAGCCTTATTCCAGACTCCCTGCATCTTGCGGTCCGCGGGCACGCGGAACGCAAGGGAGACCAAGCGGTAGTCCATGAAGGGCAGACGTGCCTCCACCCCGTGGGCCATCGAGTTGCGATCTTCCACCCGGAGATTCTGCGGTAAGGGAGTCCGTTCCACAGAGCGTCTCAGCACGGCGTTCAAGTCGGGGTCCTCGTAGCCCGCGTCGCTCGGCGCGGCGCGCTCGACAAGACATGGTGCAAACCAGCGCTTTTGCTCGAGCCGTCGCCAACGCCACGTCCGCGCGAGGCTGCGATACGGCTTGAAACGCCGCAACTGACGATGGAACAGGCGGCCCAGCGAGTGCAGAGCCAGTTGCCGGGCACTCGCGCCGTGGCGGGTGGCGTACGCCCGTATCTCCTGCCACGCTCTGACACCTTGGGCGGTGCGGAGCAGCGTGTACCAGTGATCGTGGAAGTAGTCCGAATAGCCCGCCCATACTTCATCGGACCCTTGACCGTCTAACACAACCTTGACGCCGCTACTGGCTGCCAGTTTCATCAGGTGGAACCCTGCAATCGGCCACCCCGATATGATCGGCTCGTCGTGGAACCGCAAGACCTCTGCCAGACTCTCCCACGTCTCTTCTGGGGTGAGCGAGATCCGTCGCAGTAGCGCACCTGTCTGCGCGAGTGTGTCGGCAATGAAGGCGCGTTCATCGAACGCGGACTCGTGATAGCAAAAGGCCAGAGGCGGGGCCGCCTGACCACCCTCACGGTTTCGCGCCATGGCACAAACGATCGCCGTCGAGTCCAGCCCCCCGGACAAACAGACGCCCACGGGAACGTCGCTCCGAAGGCGAATGCGGACAGCGTCTTCGAGCAGCTCTGCCAACGTGTCTTCGACATTCGCAGCCGACTCCGGCTCGACGGCCGGGAGAGACCAGTAGGTCCACTGCCGCCAGCCGCCATCGAGCCGGAGCTCGAAAGCGCATCCCGGCGGGACCTGCTCGATGCCCGCGTAAAAGGTCGCTGGGGTCTCATCCAGCTTGCCGTCGATCAGAAAGTCGGCAGCGACCTGCCAGTTTGTGTCTCGTGCATAAAGGCCCGAAGCCAGTATGGCCTTTATCTCGGAGGCGAGGAGCCAGCAGTCCTTCCCCCGGTGCACGAAGAGGGGCTTCACGCCGAAGCGGTCGCGCGCTCCGAAGAGCACGCCGCGGCGGCGGTCGTGGATGACGAACGCCCACATCCCGTTCAGCTTGGCAAGGCATTCCGCGCCCCAGTGGCGGTACGCCGCGAGCAAGACTTCGGTGTCGCTGGTCGAGCGGAAACAGAATCCGGCGGCCCGCAGCTCGTCGCGCAGCTCGACGTAGTTGTAGATCTCCCCGTTGAAAACGATGACGAGCTGGCCGTCCTCGGACGCCATGGGCTGGTGGCCGGTGGGGCTCAGGTCGAGGATGGATAGGCGGCGAAACGCGAACCCCACTTGCTGATCGACGTACAGGCCAGAATCGTCGGGGCCCCGGTGCGCGAGCCTCTGCGCCATCCGGGTCAGGATCGCTGTGTCTGCCTTGCGACCGGCAAGACCGAGCATCACGACAAGGCCGCACATCTCGGGGACCCCTTTTCCGATTCCCGTCGGGCTCCACCAGCGCAGGAACGGTGCCAGGCGCGCCGCGCTGTGGCGCCGACGCAGCACTCGGCGATGAGCACGGTTCTTGCCCGACCCAACCCGGGAGCGCAGGCCCCACGATTGGGGCGTAGACCCCACGCTTTGGAGGAAGGAGTGAGCGCCACGTGACGCATGCCCCCCCGGTCCCCCTTCGGATTGCCGTTGTGGGATGTGGAGCCATCGCCCGGTCCTTTCATCTTCCAGCGCTGGCATCCATCCGCGGGGTGGCGGACCATCTGACGGTCGTGGATCGCGATCCCGGTCGCGTCGCGGCCGCAGAGCGAGAGTTCCGAGCCAGCCGTGCCGCCACGGACCATCGGGACGTGATCCACGAGGCGGACGGAGCGATCGTCGCGGTCCCCCAGGAGTTCCATGCGGAAGTCGCGATGGATTTCTTGCGGGCCGGAGTTCCCGTGCTGTGCGAGAAGCCCCTCGCGACGACCCTGGAGCACGCCTCGGCGCTCGTCGCCGCGGCCGACGCCGGCGGCACGGTGCTGGCGGTCAACAACACCCGGCGATTCTACCCGGCGGTTCGGGCGGCGCGAGAGTGGATCCAGTCCGGGCGCCTGGGCCCGATACGACGGGTCGAGATCCATGAGGGAGCTTCTTTCAATTGGCCCCTGGCGGGCGGGAGCACCTTCGGACGAGGAGGAACGGGCAAGGGGGTGCTGCAGGATGTCGGCGCCCACGCGCTGGACATGGTCTGTTGGTGGCTGGGCGAGCGCCCGAGGATCACCCGATACTTGGACGACGCGATGGGGGGCAGTGAAGCCGTCGCTCGGGTCGAGTTCGCGGGCGACGGGTACGCCGGGGTAGTCCACCTGAGCTGGTTGAGCCGGCTGCCGAATGCGTTTCGCTTGGAGGGACAACAGGGGACCGTAGAAGGCGGAATCCTGGCATGGGACGCGATCCGGCTCACCGCAGCCGGCGGGCGTTCTCGCAGGCTGAGGTTGCGGCCCGAGGTTCGGTCGTTTCCCCAGGTGAAAGACCACGTGATCGCGAACTTTCTTGGGGCGGTGCGCGGAGAATGCCGGCCGGCGGTGCCGGGGAGGGAGGTGCTGCCCTCCATCGCCATGATCGAGGAGTGCTATGGTCGGCGCGAGCGCTTCCCCATGCCGTGGTTAGACATCGTGCGGGAAACCTCCGATGTTGCCCTCTGACCAGCCGATTCTCGTTACGGGCGCGGGAGGCTTCATCGGCGGGCGGGTCGTGGAGGTGCTGCACGGACTGCGGGGAACGTCGGTCAGAGCGTCGGTTCGTCGCTGGAGCAGCGCCGTCCGCGTCGGTCGTCTCCCGGTGGAAATCGTGCTCTGCGACATGACGGACCCCAGACAGGTCCGCAGCGCTATGGAGGGAATCGGTGCGGTGGTCCACTGCGCCTACGGGGATCCGCACGCGACCGTGGAGGGTACGCGCGCCGTGTTGCAGGCAGCCCTCGAGGCACGCGTCGACCGCGTCGTTCACCTCAGCACCATGGAAGTGTACGGGGAGGTAGAGGGAGACCTGCTCGAAGACGCTCCCCTCCGCAGCACCGGATGGCCATACCGGGACTCGAAGATCGAAGCCGAGCTCCTGTGTCGACGCTACGTGGACCGTGGGCTTCCAGTGTCGATCCTCAGACCGACCATCGTCTACGGACCCTTTAGTCGGGACTGGACGGTCGGCTTCGCCGAGCGACTCGTCGCCGGCGGAACCTTTCCCGGTCGCGCGGACTGCCAGGGGACCTGCAACCTCCTCTACGTCGACGACCTGGTTGCAGCCATTGTGCTGGCGCTCGACCGGAACGAAGCGGCGGGGGACGCCTTCAACGTGAATGGAGAAGAACGCCTCACGTGGTGGCAATACCTGAACGACCTGAGCCGGGCGATCGGTCTTCCATCGTTGAACGGTGGACACCCGCTGGCCCGGCGGGTTCGCGCCGCGGCCCTGGCTCCGGTTCGCGCCACCGCTCGGAGGGTGCTCGCGCGCTACCGAGAGCCGATCATGGCCGTCTATCAGAGGAGCCCGGTGGCGCAGCGGCTCATGCGGAGCGTCGAAGGCGCCATCCGGCGCACTCCCTCTCCCGCAGAATACCGCCTCTTCAGACGGAACGTGTTCCTGCCGGTCGATAAGGCGAGGGGGCTGCTCGGATATCGCTCCCAGTTCCCCGTGTCGCGCGGGCTCGCTCTCAGCGCTAGTTGGCTGCGGCACCACGGGTTTCTCGGCGTGCCGGAGCCCCCAATGGTAGGGCCGAGGACCGGGGAGGACCCCCTCTGAACGTCGTCCATATCGCCGCGCCGGGGCCGTTCGGGGTGGGAGGGCTGGAAAGCGTGCTCGTGGGGCTGGCGCTCGGGCTCCACCGTAGGGGCACCGGCGTTACCGTGGCTACCGTCGTCAAATCGGACCCGGACGGGAATCCCGTCATCCGCACGCTGCGAGACGGGGGGGTGTCGGTGTATCCTATCCTGGTGCCGCATCGGGGATACCTGCGGGAGCGTCGCGCAGTCCGGCGTCTCCTCGAGGCGCAGCGACCTGACATCGTCCACACCCATGGGTATCGGCCGGACCTGCTGGATTCCGGCATCGCCCGCGGGATGGGTATCCCCACGGTGACGACGATTCACGGGTCGAGCCTGATGAGCTGGCGAACGGCGGTGTACGAGGCGATGGAGTATCGCTTGGCCCGCAGATTTGACGCCGTGTTGGCTGTGTCACGTCCGCTGATCGCCGAACTCAGACGAGTTCGGGTTCCCCCGGACCGGATTCACCTGGTCCCGAACGCGTGGGATGGTCGTTCCCAGCTCTTGTCGCGCGCCGAGGCCCGCAGCGCGCTCGGTCTTCCCGGCGATGCGTTCGTCGTCGGCTGGGTGGGGCGGCTCATTCCCGTCAAAGGATGCGACGTGTTCCTGCGCGCCGTCAGCAGGCTGTGCGATCCCACAGTCCACGCATCCATCATCGGAAGCGGTCCCCAGCGGGAACTACTCGACGCGCTGGCCGCGCAAAATGGATTGGCGGGGCGGGTGCATTTCCACGGCTGCAGGGAAGGGGCCGCGAACCTGTTCCGCGCGTTCGACGTGTGGGTGCTCAGCTCGCGATCGGAGGGCACCCCCATGGTGCTGTTCGAGGCGATGGCCGCGGGGGTGCCGATCGTGGCGACCGAGGTCGGGGGCGTGGGTGACGTCGTCTCCCAATCGGAAGCGTGCCTCGTACGTCCAGATGACCCCGAAGCCCTGGCGGCCTGCCTCCAGGATATTCGGTCGGGACGGTTGTGCACGCGGGAGCGGGTAGCCGCCGCCAGAGCACGTCTGTTGGAACGCCATGGTACGGAACAGTGGATCGAACAGCATGTGCGGGTCTATCGAGAGCTCCTCAATGGCCGCCAGACCGTGACGTCGTCCACCCAGACGTGCTGAGTCCGGAGGCCGCCCGGCATGTAGTTGTCGAAGCGGATTTCGTTGAGGCGCAGGTCCGTCGTGTTGCGCCAGCGCATGTGCTGCTTGTCGAGCTTCTTCATCCCGTTGATCCAGACGGTCTGACTGCCATCGTATTGCCCTGGGGTGTTCAGCTTGAGGTGAAACACGACTTCCTGCCACTCCCCGCCAATCAGCGGGATCTTGGCCGGGCTCTGGGTGAAAACGTTTCCATAGCAGCAGCGCATGTCCGGCCAGTAGGTGTAGAACGAGAACGGAAGCAGCGTTGGATCGCGCTGGACGTACTCGGGGTCGAGGCTCGCGTAGAAGAAGTCGGTGCCGTTGGGGGCGATCCCGGGTTTGCCGAAGGAGGAGCGATCGTCATCGATCCGGTTGCCCGCTAGCGCAAAGAAGTGCATCCCATTTCCGTCACTGCGCATGTTCTTAAAGCCTTCTTCGAACATCACGAAGAACTTGACGTACACCTCGTCGTAACCCGGCATGAACCAGCGGGTGATCATGCCGTAGCCATTGGTGGGGGAGTAGAGCGCCTGCAGGGAATGCGTGCCGGAATGGACCCGACTCGGGTCCGTCGAGATGCTGTAGCGGGCGCTATCGGGAATCTGCGCCCACTGGCTGAGGCTGCTGCTCTCGAAGTCATCCTGCAGGATGATCGTGTCGCTCGGCCCCGGGTGCGGGCCTGAGGGGGTCTGGCCCTTGAGCACCAGAGCGGCGAGCGCGACGGGCAGCAACGCCAGCTCGGTTGCTGACAGCGTCCAACCGCCGAGTGGAGGCATCGTCCCTCCCGAGTCAGCAACTTTCGGACCACAGGAGCGTCACTAAAAACAACAGCGCCGGGGAGCGTAAGGCCACCCCCGGCGCCAAGGCCATTCAACTGGTGAGAGACTTCAGGGCCGCCAGACGGTGACGTCATCCACCCAGATGTACTGGGTCTGGAGCCCGCCGGGCATGTAGTTGAAGAAGATGATTTCGTTGAGGCGCAGATCCGTCGTGGTGCGCCAGCGCATGTTCTGCCCACTGATCACCTTCACGCCGTTGATCCACAGTTCTTGACTCCCGTCGGACTGGCCGATCGTGTTGAGCTTGATATGGAAGACGACCTCCTGCCACTGGCCCCCCACGAGCGCGATTTGCGGCGACTCGAAGAAAAGGTTCCCATAGCAACAGCTCATGTCCGGCCAATAGGTGTAGAACGAGAACGGCCGCAGCGTCGGATCCCTTTGGACGTAGGAGGGGTCGAGGCCGGCGTAGAAGAAATCCGTGCCGTTCGGAACGACCGCGGCTTGCCCCCAACAGGATTGATTGTTATTGACATTGTTGCCGCAGAGCGTAAAGAAGTGCATCCCATTCCCGTCACTGCGCATGTTCTCGAACCCAGCTTGGAACATCACGTTGAACTTGACGTACACCTCGTCGTAGCCCGGCATGAACCACCGGAATGCACCCGCGTAGCGTCGCTCGATAAGCTGTAGCGACCAGCGGTCGCAGGATCCTGCGTCCACGAGTTCAAGTTGCCGCTCTCGAAGCCGTCTTGAATGAGGATGGTGGACGTCGGTCCCGGTTGCGGGCCCGAATCGGTACTGGTCGTGGACGGTGCCGTGGTGGCTCCCGTGATGTTCGACAGCCCCCCGAAGACGGCGTTCAGGTTCAGCGTGCCTCGGAACGCCACCAGCTGGAACTGATACGCCGTGGCGGGCGTGAGGCCCAGCACGGTGCAGGTGCGCTTGGCCCCGATCGCCGTCCCCGCGAGCGGGCTGGCGCACGTTCCTCTTGTCACGCTCGTCGCCGTGCTGCCCCAGGTGATCGTGCCCACCTGGTAGCGCACGTTGTAGCTCGCCGGCAGACCGGTGCCGTCGTTCACCTCGGTGAACGCGAGGGTCACCCCCGTGTCGGCCACGCCCACGACCGCCAGGTCCGTCACGGTACCGGGGTTACTCACAGGCGCCGTCACGGTGCTCGCCGCTGTGCCGGCCACTCCTTCACTGGTGGCGGTAATCGTGGCCGTCCCGGCGGCCACGCCCGTCACGAGGCCAGTCGCCAAGACCGTGGCCACGGTGCTATTGCTCGTCGTCCAGGTCACCGTCCGACCGGTGAGGATGTTGCCGGCCGCGTCTTTGGTCACGGCGGCGAGCTGCATCGTCTGCCCCACCGTCAGGCTCACGGCAGCGGGGCTCACCGTCACCGAGCCCACCGGCACGTTGGTCACCGTTATGGCGGATGTCCCGCTCTGCCCTTCGCTGGTCGCGGTGATCGTGGCCGAGCCTGCCGCCACACCCGTCACCAAGCCGCTCGCCGAGACCGTCGCGGCGGCCGCATTGCTCGTCGCCCAGGTCACCACCCGACCACTCAGGGCGGTGCCGTTCGCGTCTTTCGGAGTCGCCGTCAACTGCGTTGTGGCGCCCACCGTGACACCTGCCGCCGTCGGGCTGACCGTCACCGAGGCCACCGGAACGTTCGTCACCGTCAGGGCCGCCGTCCCGCTCTGCCCCTCGCTGGTCGCGGTGAT
>WNEV01000647.1_pt1 | contig 14981 bp, 19 predicted proteins | sample 5399861 | NCBI WGS metagenome assembly WNEV01 (sample SAMN13153335, study PRJNA577476) | soil metagenome | isolation source: 40 cm grassland meadow soil 2 days after 3rd rain plot 2 | place: USA:California | collected 2015-11-11 | reverse complement strand
TGTCCTTGTCTCGACCTTGCGTCCTGCGCGGACGGCAGCGGCCAGCCGCGAAACCTTGTCTATGAATCGTACTTCCTTCGCAGCATGAGGAACACGATGCAGCGGAAAGCAGAGTTGTTTCCGGAACGATACCGCACGGATCGGTTCTTCGGGCCGCGGACCTTGCGGGAATGGGACGACGCGATAACGGCACCGGAATGGGGTTACCGCGACGCGTCCGATTACTATCGTCGAGGGAGTGCGTTGCCCGTTACAGGGCAAATCCACGTGCCGACACTGATCCTCGCGGCCCAGGACGATCCGTTGGTGCCCTTCGCCTCGTTTCTAAACGCCGCGCTCACGGAGAATCCTTTCATTACCTTGGTCGCTCCCGAGGTCGGTGGGCACTGCGCTTTTATTTCGAACAGCGGGGGAGATGAGCGTTTTTGGGCTGAGCAGCGCGTGATTGAGTTTTGTGCCGAGCACACCGAGCTGTCGCCGGAGAAATGCATTGCGTTGAATAGCACACAGGACGGATCGCAGTCAGCTCTAGACTTTTGCGCTAATGCCGGGCAAAGTTAGCGTCACGCGATGGCGTTCTGTAAGTCTTTTTATTAGAACAAGTTGCAAGCTTTATTGGACGGGAGGGTCTTGACAACATATTCGTCCCTGAATAAAATTGGCACTCGCTAAGGGAGAGTGCTAACTGCAGCCTTTGGCGCCCTCCTTTGGCAATTCAACAATCTTCTTTGGTGCAGAGGTTAAGAGCGATGTTTACAAGAAATCGTCCTTTCCGCATTCGTTTGGTCGCCAATGCAAACAACAGATGTGCATTTCGGCGGAGTGCGCGGAGGCGCATGGGTCAGGGGATGCCCCTGACGCATCAAGCCGAACGTGCGAACGTCGAATCTCTCACCCATTCGGAAATGCCTCGCCACGTGAGAACAATCCTCTCGCTGCTTTTGCGGGCAGATTATACGCCGCAGTGGCAACGTGAAGTTGCGTTTGCATGAGGCGGACGTCTTGATCCTAATCAAGGATATAGAAGAAAAGGAGGTTCGAGAGAAATGGCAATTGCACTGAAACCGCTCCACGATCGACTCGTGGTCAAGCGTATCGAGGAGAAGGAGACCGTGAAGGGTGGCATCATCGTGCCCGATACGGCTAAAGAAAAACCGCAGGAGGGAGAGGTCGTAGCCGTCGGCGCAGGCAAACTGCACGAGGGCAAGCGAATTCCCCTGGACGTTGAAGTTGGCGATCGCGTTCTGTTCGGCAAGTACGGCGGCACCGAAATCAAGATTGAAGATGAAGAGTACTTGATTCTTCGCGAAGATGAGGTTCTCGGAAAGATGCAGCGGGCCGCCAAAGCGGCTTCCGGGAAACGATAACTCTTTCCTCTCTCTGGCGAGCGAAAGCCGCTGGGGGAGTCTGAAAAAATCCTAGAAAAATCATAAGGAGGAACAATAGTCATGGCAGCAAAGCAGATTGTGACGGGCGAACATTCCCGCCAGTCCATTTTGCGGGGCGTCAATCTCCTGGCGGACGCCGTCAAGATCACGCTCGGCCCGAAGGGCCGCAACGCAGTGATTGAGAAGAAGTTCGGCGCGCCGGTCATCACCAAGGATGGCGTCACCGTTGCAAAGGAAATCGAATTGAAGGACTCGTTGGAAAATATGGGCGCGCAGATGGTGCGCGAGGTCGCTTCCAAGACCTCGGACGTTGCCGGCGACGGCACGACCACCGCAACCGTGCTCGCGCAGGCCATTTTCCGCGAAGGCGTAAAGACAGTGGCAGCGGGCGCGAGCCCGATGGCCCTCAAGCGCGGCATCGAGCGCGCCGTCGAAGTTGCCGTCGAGGAAGTCAAGAAGCTTCACAAGGACGTTAAGGGCGAGATGATCGCGCAGGTCGGCACGATCAGTGCGAACAACGACAAGCAAATCGGCGGCATCATCGCCGAAGCCATGAAGAAGGTCGGCAAGGATGGCGTCATCACCGTCGAGGAATCCAAGACGATGGAGACGCAACTGGAAGTGGTCGAGGGGATGCAGTTCGACCGCGGCTATCTCTCTCCCTACTTTGTCACCGATCCGGAGCGCATGGAGTGTGTGCTTGAAGACGCACGCATCCTCATCCATGAGAAGAAGATCAGCTCGATGAAGGACTTGCTTCCCTTGCTCGAAAACATCGCCAAGGTCGGCAAGCCATTGCTTGTTATCGCCGAGGAAGTCGAAGGCGAAGCCCTAGCCACCCTCGTGGTCAACAAGCTGCGCGGCACGTTGCAATGCTGCGCTGTGAAAGCCCCTGGCTTTGGCGACCGGCGCAAGGCCATGTTGGAGGACATAGCCATTCTAACCGGCGGCAAGGCCATCACGGAAGACCTCGGCATCAAGCTGGAGAACGTCAAGATGGAAGACCTTGGGTCGGCGAAGAAGGTGACCATCGACAAAGACAATACGACGATTGTCGAAGGCGGCGGGAAGACCAGCGCCATCGAAGGGCGTGTGAAACAGATCCGCACGCAAATCGAGGAAACCACATCTGACTACGACAAGGAAAAGCTGCAGGAGCGCCTTGCCAAGCTCGTCGGCGGCGTCGCGGTGATCAAGGTCGGTGCCGCAACCGAAACTGAGTTGAAGGAAAAGAAGGCCCGGGTTGAGGACGCCATGCACGCAACCCGTGCCGCCGTTGAGGAAGGCATCGTTCCCGGCGGCGGCGTGGCTCTCCTTCGCTGCATCCCGGCGCTGGAGAAGCTAAAGGTCGAAGACGACGAAGAAATCGGTGTGAACATCGTCAAACGCGCTTTGGAGGAACCTCTCCGGCAGATTGCGCAGAACGCCGGAGTGGAGGGAGCGATTGTCGTTGGTCGTATCCGCGAGTCGAAGGACGAGCACTTCGGTTACAACGCCGAGACCGGCGAATACGGTGATCTTGTAAAGATGGGCGTCATTGACCCAGCCAAGGTCACTCGCCTGGCCCTGCAGAATGCCGCTTCCGTCTCAGCCCTGATGCTCACCACGGAAGCGCTCGTCGCTGAAATCAAGGAAGAAGAGAAGAAAGCCGCCGCCGCAGGGGCTCCAGGCGGAGGTATGTACTAACGAGATATCTGGGCATGAAGGAGCGTCGTGATCGAGCGGCGTTCCCTTTTTGCTCGCAATATTGCAAGCAAACGAAACCAATAACGCTGTGACGGGCTGCTTGAAACGCTCGAACGCTGGAAGTGTCAGCCCGGGAATATGGAGGGTACGATGAAACGCGCGCTATTTGTTTGTCTGCTGTTTGGGATTCTTGCTTGTTCGGGATTTTCTCAATCATCTGGCGACGGCAAAAACCATGCTGACAGCAAGAACGAGAACCTGCGTAATTGCCTTGCGGGCCTTGGAACCTGCGACCTCTCAGCATTGACAGGCGATCAGGCCAAGCAAATTGCCGATATGCGGCATGACCAAAACCTATGGAAGTGCCTGGACGGATACGGGGAATGCGATCATAACGCGCTCACGGAATCGGAAGGGAAGGAGGTCACATCCTCGCAGCATCGGCGGAACCTTTTGGCCTGCGAAACGACTATCGGGATTTGCGATAAGTCCCAGTTGACCTCGTCCGAGGCAGAGAGAGTCGCAAGAATTGACCACGAGCGAAACCTTCTGAATTGCATGACCGGGCTTGGCGAGTGCGATCGCTCTTTGTTAAATCCCGCGGAGGTGAAAGAAATTGCCGAATTCGAGCGTCAGCGCAATCTGCTGTCCTGCCAGACGGGTCATGGTCTTTGCAATCGCCAATTGCTGAGTTCCTCTGAAGCGGAAGAGGTCGGTGATGCGGAGCACCACAGAAACATCCTGGCCTGCAGAACAGGAAATGGTTATTGTGACGTTTCTCTGTTGAGTCCATCTGAGGCAAAGGAGGTTGCTGAAACATCAGCGCAATCTGCTGGCCTGTGCGACGGGCTATGGCTTCTGCGATCGCACACTATTAAGTGCTGAAGAAGCCAAACAGATCGGGCTCGGCCCGTCTTCGTAATTCCTACGTCTATCACCTCGGGACGATCAGCGGTGGAGGTTCAAAATGCCAAGGTGAAGTTGCTGACTGTCGCTTGCGAGAATCGGCCAGGAACGCTTTCCTACGTCGCCAGAGTGTTAGGCGATGCGAAGGTGAACATCGTTGCCTCCCATTGCGGAACCATCGGGCAAAACGGCTTTGTGCATGTCGTTGTGGACGTACGTAAGGGCAAGAAGGCTCTGAGTGCGGCCGAACTGAGCTATACGGAAGCGGATGTGTTGCTGGAAGAATTGCCGAATGTCGCTGGGGCTTTGGGCTACCTCACAGGAAAGCTGGCTCGCAAAGAAATTAACATCAGTTCGAGTTGGGGAACGACTCTCAAAGGGACCAAGAAGGCCTCCGTTGTTCTCGCTGTTTCGGACCTAAAGGACGCAACTCACCTCCGTTAGGTCAGCCACGGCCCGTCGGTCTTTGACCTGCGATGGACAACGTGGCACCAAAAACGTGCATCGTATTGGGCGGTAGCTGCTGCCATTAAATCTTTGGCGCGCTACCGCCGTGAGACAGTGCCTCTGCCTCACGGAACGCTCAAAAAACTTGTAGGTGGAGGTTGCTTGATATGCGTAAGTTTGCGTATCTCACTGTGATGTCCCTGCTCGTTTGCGCGAGCACGTTCGGGCAGGAGGAACGAACAACCACGGATGTATCCTTAGGCTACTCGTACATCCGCGCCAATCCTGCGACGTCAAATTCACCCGATTTCAACATTCACGGAGGCACTGCATCCGTGGCCCTCAATCCCAAGAGTTGGTTCGGGATTGTCGGAGACTTCGGCGGTTACCACATGGACAGATTCGATTCCAGCCTCGGAACCTACCTGTTCGGCCCGCGAGTCTACTTGCCGAGCTACCGACGTGTTACGCCGTTCGCGCAGGGTCTTTTCGGCGTGGCTCACGCGACGGGCGGGACCGGTTTCAGCGTCCCCGGATCGCGGAATTCTTTCGCGATGGCGACAGGAGGAGGCCTCGATATAGCTGCCACTAAACACATGAGCCTGAGGCTCGGCGAAGTGGACTATCTGCTTACGGACTTTCGTGAGGTTCCGACGGCAGGTCGTAAAGTGCAGGACAATCTGCGCGTTTCGACAGGCTTCCGTTTTCGCTTTTAACTAGGAATCAAACCGCACGATGAGCCGGGCGGAAAGCCCGGCTCTCTAGCTGGTTCTGCAATACCTAAGTGATTCTGATCCTCGTTTATCATACAGGCTGAGCCGGCGTCATTGTCATCCGCTTTCACCGAGGATGTCCTTGACTCGCTGGTAGTACTCGCGTTGGAACTCTTCTAAATCTTGCTTCACGAAATTGAGTCCGACCACACAGGTTTCGAAATTCTCTGACAGACTCCTAAAGAGCGGCGCCTCGTCCCGATACTCGAATTGATCGAACGAAGACACAATTGCATAGGACTCCTTGCCGGCTTGCACGAAGTCGACGAAGGCATCGAGGCGAGGTCGCTTCGTTTGGCTGGATTTTGCGACGCTCTCCGGGAACAGACCGGTCATAAACAGTGTGTAGTCCCCCACATGTTTGCGCACGGCGCGTTCCCGGTCGAAAGATGGGGCTTCGAGCATGGGGTTCGATTCGATGAGCATTTCCCCCACGTCCTCAAGCCTCTTTCCCTGAGCATTTTGAAGGCGATAGAGATTGCCGACGTCGACGAAATCGACAAGCATTTTGGAGACGTATTGGGTAACGCCCGGCTCTTCCAGCCGCACATCGTCAAAAAAATGTTTCCACACGAGGTCATCAAGAAAGCGGCGCAATGAATGTTTGCCGCCGGAACTCAATTCAGCAGACATAACAGCAGTAACGCTCCTCCTACAAAATTCTATGAATGAGCCGGACCAGAGTCAATTTGGCTCGGTCGTATCTGTGAAGAACTTTGGGGACTGTTCGTAGATACCGGCTGCCCGGGATCACGCCGGAATTCGTCAACGAGGAACGGTCTACTTGGATGTAACAGTTCAATACCTCGTCAGCAAGTCTGGCAGTTCGACTATCCAACCAACTCGGTGCCAGAATCCTGTCCTGCCGTGTAACAGGCAACTGCGAGCCCGACGAGCTACCAGCTGCTCTACGCCGAATCTGTTCAAATCGAAATGGAAGGATCAGCAAGTTCGGATCGTTGAAGGCCCCCGCAACTATGGGCGGTTGGTCCGGCCCGAGTGCGCCCACGAAAGCCTGGAGACCGCCGCTTTCCGAGACGTTTGTCCCCACCGCGAGGTGGCCGTTTTCCATTTTCCGTTTTCCATTATTTTCCAATTAAGACGTTCCGAAAATCGCAAAAATGCCGCCATTCCAGCGTTTTTTGAGTTAAATTGCAAGCTTCCCAAGCTTCGGACGTGGGTTCGATTCCCATCGCCCGCTCCATAACTCACGATGATCCAATTGGTCTTACACGGCTAAGCTAGCTGAATCCAACTAAAAAATGGTCCGTTTTGGACCCTAAATGGTTCAATTGGACCCCAATTCTTGGCGCTCACGGATTGTGTTGTGAGCATAGCCCTACTTAGGGACAAAGCGATGGCTTCGATTAAGACTCGATTGCGCGTGTTGCGTGCGGAGCGCGAGTGGTCCCAGGCGAAACTCGCCGTAGTGGTGGGAGTGACGCGCCAGACGATCAACTCTATCGAGAAGGGCAGGTATCATCCGAACCCAAGGCTGGCGTTCAAGACGGACCTGGTGCTGCCGCGGCTTCTTCTGGAAGTTGGTCTTGCTTCATGATCGGCGGCCTCCATGCCATCGATCAATGATTAGAGTGGTTCGTAGTGGGTAAGTTCAAGTTTGTCCGTCATTGATCCGCAAAGTTCGCTTTACTCATGCTTCTTGCCGTCGGTCTCTTCCGAATGCAGAAATGCCTCAATTTCTAGTCTCCCTCCGTGTCTTGCCCAACCGGCCGGAGTACCGCGCCAAAGAATATCTTTCAAATCCAGTTTTGCACCGCGTTCGACGAGTAGCCGGACAACTTCCATGTGGCCAGCCCAGGCGGCCTGATGCAAAGGCGTCGAATGAGAATGGCACCCAACCGGGTTATATCGGTTTGGGTCTTCGCCCACGTCCAGCAACAAACGAACGATTTCGACATGACCAAACTGCGATGCCAACGCGAGTGCCAAATGGCGGTCGCGACTAGCTGCCCCTGGCAGTAATCGGCGGGCGTCCTCAACTCTTCCTAAAGCTGCCGCCACAGGAAGATCAATGCGAGCGCCACGCCGAATCAGGCGGTTCACGGCTTCTAGCCCGCCGTGCAAGGCGCTGTGCATAGCACTGTTGGGATCGGCTCCGTAATCGCAAAGCAGGTCGATGAGTGGAGCTTGCACTCGACATTCACGAACCACACTGCCGGTCACGACCAACCCGAGCATCTGGTTAAGCGCGGATTGTTCCACGCCGGCGTCGAGAATAACCTTGGTCACTTCAATGATGTTGCCCGGCAGCTTGCTATGACGAATCGGGTTCTCCGCTACGAATTCCAGCAGCGTTGGATTGTGAAAATAGTTTCCGCCCTCGAAGACGATGCGCTGACGTGTGAGATTCGGATGCTGTCGCAGGTGAGCGCGCAAACCTGTTACATCGCCGGCATCGAGAAGTTCCACGCCCCGGCGAAATGTGGCGTCCTCAATCCGTTCGTGGTGCGGCAAATGCAGTTGATCGGAGAGCGTGGGCTTTTCGATGTGTCGTTTCAGCCTCGCCCAACTCGGAAACCCGGACTCGCGGGCAATGGCGAGTTGCGCATCGCTGAGGCGCAGGCGTGCATTGAAGATTTCGGCATCGGTCGCGCCAGCGAAGCGCGGGTGAAATTCTCGTATCCGCTGCGCCGCTCCCAAGTCGCGCTGGCCATGATCCCGGAGTAAGTCTTTTGCTTGGTATTTGAGGTGGTCAAGGTTCGGCTTGGACGGTAAGGCTCTGACTGGCATGGCGAACTTCCTTTCCTACGCCCGAGGTCCGCATTTAGCGGGCAGAAAGTAAGTTCGTAGCACGAAGTTGTCATGACCAGGTGGACTTCTGTCCTTTCCGCGGACCGGATGCGCCCTTTGCGCAAAGGGATCTTAGCAGATCTTAGCACGAAGGAGAGGACTCGGCACCGGATTTAGAGTGTGCTTGAAGCCGACCGCGCGCGTTTTGCGCCCGCAGTCCAAGGACGGAGTACCGTGTAACAAGAAATCGCCGTCGAATTTTTCTTCGTGACTCCAACCAGTTTGCGTCGCGCGAGCCAATTCACAGCTGCTTGTGCGGATCTTGGAGACGCCAACGGATTCTGCCATTTCTCGATAACTCACCTGAACTGCTCCGGCGCGACGCTGTTGTTCCCTGGCAAGCCACAGGTACAGCAAGAAACTGACGGGGCCGACGATCATGAGCGACCAGATCGCGCATCAAGACGTCGATAACGTAGTCATCCACAGCGATCATTCCCTATACCGACCATTACTATAGCACTCTCTAGCTGATTGCAACAGTCGGCCGCGCAAGTTAGGCTGCGTTTCACGAGGAGGAGCCACATGATTCGTGGAATCAGCGTTGCCAGCATTCCTGTTCGAAATCAGGACGCCGCACTGAAGTTCTATACAGAGAAATTGGGATTCAAAGTTCTTACGGACCAACCGTTCACTCCCAAGCAGCGCTGGATTGAGCTTCTCATTCCTGGCGCGGAATCGAAGGTGGCGCTGTTTACGCCGGAAGGTCATGAGAATCGGATCGGTTGTTTTCAGCCGCTAACGTTCTGGTGCGACGACGTAGTGGCGACATCCAAGGTGCTGAAGTCCAAAGGCGTCGAGTTCGCCTCCGAGCCAAAAACGGAGGTTTGGGGAACACTGGCAATTTTCAAGGATGTCGACGGCAATCAGTTCGTCCTCTCGAACAAGCTCGGTTAATGAGGGTTTCCTGAATCGCGATTAGCAGATTGCGTCAGGAACACAGGATTCCAGACCTGTAAACGGCTGGATTCGAAGCCGCCAAAGCTAATCGAGAGCCAGGAAAGAATGATTACAAGATTCAGGAGACTCTTTCGAACGGAACGGTGTGCGCGATGGCCAGAGAGTTGATAAGTGTATTACAGATAGCCATTCCAGTAAAAGACATCGAGCGTGCGAGTACGTTTTATCGTGACAAGCTCGGTCTTCAGCTTCTGATGAACGGTCCGAACATGGCATTTCTCGATTGTGGCGGCATTCGGATCTACCTGGATGCGAATCCGGGGACCGTCGAGGCTGGCAAGAACTCGATGATTTACTTCCGGGCAGCAAACGTTGAGCGGGCTCACTCCGCCTTTAAGGAACGAGGTGTGACGGTCCATCAGCCCCCGCACGTCATTGCAAGCCTGCCAGATCGTGATGTGTGGCTGATGTGGGTTCGCGACTCCGAGGAGAATCTTTTAGGCGTCATGGAGGAACGTCGCAAATAAGAAGAAGATCCGGCCTGAAAATCAGGCCGTCAGAGTTGATTGAAAAGCGAGGAAAAAATGACTACAAGCCAACAGCGTTTCAGAATTGGGGTTCTGCTCCTGGGCATGGCACTCCTGCCCGTAATCGCGTTGTCTCAGTCGGAGAGCAAAGACCTCGGGATTGTCCGCGTGCGATATGTCACGATCGTGGTCCCCGATTACGACGAGGCGTTGAATTGGTATACGAACGTTCTCGGTCTGGAAAAAGTGGAGGATGGTACGTTTGCCCCGGGCGCGACACCTTCGGATCCTCTGCGGGTAGGAAAGGCAGCAGCGAACAAGAAGGTGAAGCGCTGGCTTGTCGTGGCCCCAAAGGGACGACGGGATGTTGGCATCATTCTGGAGATTGCCAAACCCTTCTCTGCCAGCGATTCCATTCACAACTACAAGGCTCGTATTGGCAAGGAAACGAGGTGGGTGTTCGAAGTCGAAGATTGCCGCAAGTTTTATGAGCTCGCGTCGAAACGTGGGGTTAAGTTTGTGGAAACGCCCGTGGATCAGCTTTGGGGAGTCACCGAGGCGATGTTTGAGGACCTCTATGGAAACATTTTCGTCGTCCAAAGTTCCCGGCCAAAGCTGAGCACTCCCGGCAGATGAGCGGTTGCCATCGTTGCAAGAGGCTGCTTACGAAGAGATGGAACTTGAGCACGTATTTTATCCTTTTTGCGTTGGGATTCATCGCACAAGGAGCAGCGGCCCACACTCGGGCCGCGACATTGCAACTGGAGAAGCTTTGTTGTTCCTGTTTCCCGATTCACAAAAGCCTTGGGAAGAAAAAGCTGTGGGACGGGTATGAGGTTTTGGTGGGCCCGACCGCGGACTTTCAGGATGATTCTGGCGCAGACGATGCATGTACAGCTGCCATTTACGACCAGTCCGGAAAAGAGGTCTACCGCACCACGGGCCCCGGTGTAGTGCTCGACCCAGCGACGCGTATGGATGTTGACGGGGATGGCGCACCCGAAGTCGTTCTACTGAACGGCTCCAGCGGCGGCAGCGGCGGCTCCTGGACGATCGAGGTTGTTTCCCTGAAACCCCAGCCGCACCTCTTGTTTAAATTCGAGCAAGAGTTCCCGCCGGTGGATTTCAGAAAGGACTTGCAAGGAAGAGTTGTCCTGTGGTCCAGGTGGGGCGGTAATTCCGATTTAGGTTATTCGATTGCTCATGCGAACGATCCTTCCGTGCGAATCGTGTACCGTTTCACTGAGGGGAGGCTGAAGGACGTGACGCCGGAATTTTGCAGAGAGATCGAGAATAACAAACATTTTCCTTGGCCGACAGAAGCTTCCTTGGAACATTTCAAAAACAGCAGAATTGATTCGGGACAATTCGAAAGCCTTGATGATGAATGGACGGCGGGTCAGGTGATGTCGTTGGTGCTTCACTATGTCTGCGCTTTCTCTCGGACGTCAAGACCCTCGTTTCCGTCAGCGAGGCGGACATTCGGATCGTCGCCCTTGCCGACGTTACCGTCGTGCAAGGCGAGCCTTCGCAATTCCAAATAGAAGTCCCCGCGGGATTCGAAATTACCGGCGCGACAGGCGCATCCATAGAATCCAGCGAATTTGAATCCGGAGTTTTAACACTAAAAGTCACCGGCCCGGCGCAACGCAATCACCAGTTCCTGATCTCCATGGGAAAATCGATCGCCGCCACCAAAGCCGACGCGCCGTTTCTCAGCTTCAAGGGTGCCCAGCGCGAAACCTGCGAAGTCCTTGTGGAAGGCGCCGGAACGATCGAACTCACCGCCGCGGAAGCCGGCGGCCTCAAGCGCATGGATTTCAAGGAAATGAATCCCTACTTGCGTTCGCTCGCGCGTTTTCCAATGCAAGCCGCATTTCGCTATCACAGGCAGCCGAACGAAAAACTCGCCCTTGCGCTCGAATGGACGCGCTTTCCGGATAGCAGCGTTCTCGCCGCTGTCGCCGAACGCGCCGTCGTCACCACGCTCGTAACTACGGAAGGCAGATCGCTAACCGAAATAAAACTGACGATAAGAAATCAGGCGCAGCCATTTTTGAAAGTGGCGCTGCCTCAAGGCGCGAGCATTCTCTCCGCGGAAGTGGCCGGTGAAAAAGTGAAGCCTGTCGAAGGTCCGGACGGCAATCGCGTCCCTCTGTTGCGCGCAGGTTTCCGTCCCGTGGATTCCTACACCGTTTCGTTTGTGTTTATGTATTCGGGCGTGCCCTTCGCAAAAAAAGGCGGCTCCGATCTTTCTCTTCCAAAAATGGATGTGCCGATCAATCTTTTGCAATGGGAAGTCTTTCTTCCTGAACAGTACAAGGTGAAAGACTTCGGCGGCGACGCCATCGTCGCGAATTTGTTGCCGCCCCCTTCCTTGGACGTCTCTGGAGCAGAAGGAGAAGCGCGCGGAATGGGAAGCAACTATTTCGTCCATAAGATCGACTTCGGGTCGCTTCTCCCTGGGCAACTGGGAGGAGTCATCGTGGACCAAGCCGGAGCTGTGATTCCCAACGCGCAAGTCACCATCACTCATCTCGACACCGGAGTTGTTCGAAACGTTGTGACCGATAATGCAGGCCGTTGGGTTGTTTCGAACTTGCCCTCTGGTCAAGTCAAAATTACCGCCAACGCCCGTGGCTTCAGGCAGCCTGTCAGTTAACTCAATTACGATGACAGCAGCCCGCGCCCTTCAATTCCGCTTTGAGCGTTGGCTCGATTTCGGAATCGATTACCGTGACGGCCAGTTCTGGCGGAAACTTTAGCAGCCTCGATCTAGAACGGCTTCAGCGCGATGCGCGAAAAAATGCGGAGAAGCAGCAGCTGGCCGCTTTGTCCAACGTGACAAATCTGCAGCAGCGCATTTCGGGCGTGTTGCCGGTTCGCGTCGATGTGCCGCGCGCAGGGAATTCGTCCAACTTCGTCAGGCCGCTGGTTCTTGATGAAGAGACGAAAGTGACGTTTACGTACAAATCGAAATAACGTTGGCTATCGAGCGAGAGAAGCGGGTTCGTGACTTTGCTTTTGCATCGCACGATCCAGCGCCTGCTTTTCTTCCGGCTCAAGCGCGCGCGTTGCACCTTTTGGTAGGTCGCCCAGAGCCAGCGGGCCGATGGCGACGCGCACGAGCCGAAGCACTTCTATTTTTAGCGCTTCGAGCATTCTGCGGATGTGACGATTCTTGCCTTCGTCGAGAACGATTTCGAACCACGAATTCTGCTCGCCTTGCCGAAGCATGCGCGCGCTCCTTATGCACAGAAATTCGCCGTCGTTTGCGCGGATTCCGTTCTGCAATTTGTCTGACAATGCTTCATCGGCGAGGGCGTTGATTTGCACGTGATACGTTTTGTCGAGATGCGTTTTCGGCGCAGTAATTGTCGCCGCCCATTCCGAATCGTTCGTCAGCAGCAGCAAGCCTTCGCTTGCTTTGTCCAGCCGGCCTACCGGAGCGAGCCACGGTAAATTCTGTGGCAGGAAAGAATAAACTGTGTCTCGCCCTTTTTCGTCGGCAGCAGTGGTCACAATTCCGCGAGGTTTATTCAGCGTAAGGTAAATCTTCGAGCCGCGCGCAACTGGCTGGCCGTCGATTTCAACGCGGTCTTTTTCAAGATGGACGGGCGTTTCCGGATCGCGGCGAATCGTTCCATTCCATTTCACGCGGCCAGCAGCGATCAGCTCGGCTGCGTACGAGCGCGAGCAATAGCCGAGTTTTGAGATGGCCCGCGCCAATCCAACTTTCTTGAGCGCGCCGCCCTGTAACGTTTTCTTGCTCCTTCTCATTTTCACGGAGGTATTATTTTGCGGCGGCGCTTGGCGCGGGTGTTGGCGATGTCGGAGACGCTGGCGGCGGGGGCGTTGGCGATGCTGCTGTTCCAGTCATGGGTGCGGCATCTGCGGGCGATTTCGGCGCTTCGTGTCTTACGGCGCCGTAGCGGGCGGCGAGCCATTCGCGGGCTTCTTCCGGTGTGTAATTGAACGGACCGATCCCGCCGCGATAGGCGATGCGGCCGCTCTCATCGATGATGTAAATGCGTTCCGGCCACGCGGCGTAGGCATCATTGGCGGCGTTGGTCATGTCGTCGATACCGAAGGGCAAACTGAATTTGAATCGCTTCACGAAATCATTCGCGATCGCCACACGCTGTTCGAGTGTTTTCGGCTGTGCGTAGCAGACGTTATCTTTATCCTTCAGATTCGATTTCATCTGCCACTCGTCGGTGGGATGCGCTTCGCGAACGTAAACGGTCAGAAAATCGGCGCGATCCTTGTAGTCTTCGTAGATTTGAACGACGTCGCCAACCTGGCGGCGAAATGGCGGTCAGGTAAAACTGCCGAAGACCAGAACCAGCGGACGGTCATGGGTTCGTTGGCGGATGTGGAAACGACTGACGCCGTCGAGGGCGACGATGCGTGCGTCCGGCGCGTCGCTGCCGACTTTCAGCGTGCCGCGATGCATGTGCGGCAGGGCATAGCGCACCATGCCGTACGCGTCCTTGGGGCTTCCGGCCATGTAGGACAAAGCAGCGAAAGCGGCGACGAAAAGCACGCCGAATATTCCCGCCGTCCATTTCCAGAAACGATTCAATGGAAACTCTTCTCCGTATATTTAGCTGCCTGCGGCAAAAATAGTATCATCCGCGGCCTACTTTCGAGCGCGGCTTGTCCCGCTCTTTTTTGTAGCGCGCCAGCGCATTCTCGATGACTTTGACGGCGGCGTATGCCGGGCGAATGTCTTCGACCTGGACCTGCTTGCCTTCCAATTGCTTGTAGTCCTGGAAAAAGCGCCGCAGCACGAGCAAACGGTGGGGCGGAAGCTCGTTGGCCTCGACGTAGCTGTTGAATTCGGGATCGTTGGTGGCCACGGCGATGACCTTGTCGTCGCTGGCGCCGGAATCGATCATGGTCATTAGGCCGATGGCGCGTGCTTTGATGAGCGCGAGCGGCTGGACCGGCTCCTGGCACAGTACGAGGACGTCGAGGGGATCGTTGTCTTCGGCGTAGGTTTGGGGAATGAAGCCGTAGTTTGCGGGATAGAACACCGCCGAATGGATGATGCGATCCACTTTCAAGAGGCCGCTGGCTTTGTCCAATTCGTATTTCACGTTGGAGCCCAGGGGAATTTCGATGACGGCTTGGAAATCGCGCGGGAGATCGTCGCCGGGAGAAACGTCGTGCCAAGCATGGAGCATCGTTAGAAATCCTTCGTCGCGAATAAGTGCGTAGCATTATGACCTGACACGACCTTGAGTGCCAGAATGGGCAGGAAACCGATGGGCAGACCTTCCCCCTCCCACTGTTTTCATAAAAGATTGAGGCGACAGGGGTTTATGGGGTGGGGGTCTGCAAACGATAGGAGAGTAACGGGGTTAGAACGGGAGCGTTTGAAGGTCGGAGGGCTGGAATGTTGAGGGTTGAAGAAGACAAAGGAGAAAGAACAATCTAACGCAGAGACGCTGAGTACTGAGAAGGAAACGGCGAGAGTGACGTCTGACTATCAAAGCCATGTTACCATTAAAGTAAGTGGTTGGTCTAGTGGACGGCAT